>Ga0163144_10001004_pt1 | contig 66749 bp, 60 predicted proteins | sample OliLak19BULKMAT1_FD_123175 | JGI IMG/M metagenome (GOLD analysis project Ga0163144, IMG submission 123175) | Freshwater microbial mat bacterial communities from Lake Vanda, McMurdo Dry Valleys, Antarctica - Oligotrophic Lake LV.19.BULKMAT1 | ecosystem: Environmental > Aquatic > Freshwater >...
ATCGAGGCCGACCACTTGGTTTCCAACGTCGATCCAGTACACCTGTACAACGCGCTGCTGCCGCGCACCGCCAGCAAAGTTTCAGCGCGCCTCAAGGCACGCTACTCGGAACAATCCATGGGCCTGTTCGTCCTGTATTTCGGCAGTGCCCGGCAATACCCCGACGTCGCCCATCACACCATCTGGATGGGGCCGCGCTACCGCGAGCTGCTGGACGACATCTTCCACCGCAAGGTGCTGGCCAAGGACTTCTCGATTTACCTGCACCGACCCACCGCGACCGACCCCAGCTTTGCTCCGGAAGGCTGCGACAGCTTCTATGCGCTGGTGCCGGTACCCAACCTCACCGCCAACATCGACTGGGCGGTTGAAGGGCCGCGCCTGCGCGATCGCGTCGTTGTCGCCCTTGGCGCGACAATCCTGCCGGGCCTTGCGGATTCCATCCGCGCCGACTTCTTCATGACCCCCGAAGACTTCGCCACGCGCTACCTCTCGCCCGCGGGCGCCGGCTTCTCGATCGCCCCGCACTTCCGCCAGTCCGCGTGGTTTCGGTTCCACAATCGCGGCGAAGGCCCACGCAACTTGTATCTCACGGGCGCCGGCAGTCACCCCGGTGCTGGCCTGCCGGGCGTGCTGTGCTCGGCCAAAGTGGTCGACCGGCTGCTGCCAACCGCCGCCGCGGACCTAGCGCAGGGCCACGGCCACTCGGCGTTGGCGCCGTTATGAGCGCTATCGCTGCCGGGCGCATTGATCCTCGCAGCAGCGGGCAGACTGACGCGCGTGCGGTGCTGCGCTGCCATGGCCGAACCTTCTTCGTGGCCAGCCACCTGTTGGGGCGCGTGCACGCCAACCGCGCGGCCACCCTGTATGCGTTTTGTCGCCACGTGGACGACCTCGCCGACCAAGCAGCCGATCCTGAATCCGCGCGCCGGACGCTGTCGGCGGTGTCCCGCGCGCTGGCTGATGGCCGCGCTGATGACGTGCGCACTGCTGCCCTGCTGGCGCTAAACGCGGAGACCGGCATGCTGGTGGCGCCCGCGTTGGCGCTGGTGGCCGGCGTGAAAAGCGACCTTGAGCCGGTGCGCATCGCCGACGAGGCGCAATTGATCCGCTACGCCTGGCATGTCGCTGGCACAGTCGGGCTGATGATGTGCGCGGTGCTTGACGTGCACGATCCGCGCGCCGCGCCGTTCGCCATCGACCTTGGCATTGCGATGCAGCTCACCAATATCGCGCGCGACGTTGGCGAAGACGCACGCATGGGTCGCCGCTACCTGCCAGCGACCTGGGTCGGCGATCTTGACGCGTCCGCGATCGCCGCGCCGGACCCCGCACTGCAGGCGTCGCTGCGTGCCGCCACGCGGCATCTTCTGGCGCTCGCTGAGCGTTACTACGCCAGCGGCGAGTCGGGCCTTGGCTTCCTGCCAGTGCGCGCCCGCGTCGCAATCCTTGCCGCCGCTCGCATGTACCGCGCCATCGGCAGGCGGATCGCCGCCGCTGACTACCGCACTTGGGACCGCCGCGCCGTGCTCGGGCCTGCGGCGAAGGCCAGCCATGCGGCGCTCGCGCTGGCGTCTTTTGCGTCGTCGCCGCACTTGCATCGGCGCGATGCTGTGCACGACAGCAGACTGCAGTGGGCGCTGTCTGCAAACGTGGGCGCCGATGGCTGAGCACGCCGATCTGGTGATTCTCGGCGGCGGACTCGCCGGACTCGCACTCGCCGAGCGACTGGCCCGCTCCGGAGCGGGCGGCAGGGTGCGGATCCTTGAGCCGCGCGAGCGCTACACAGACGATCGCAGCTGGGCTTTCTGGACCCCGGTCAACGCCTACTGGGCCGCGGCAGCCACCCGGACCTGGGAGCGCTGGCGCTGCTCGGTGCGCGGCGGTGCGAGCGTGCTTGCGAGCGCCCCAGGCTGGCGCTACGCCTACCTTCGCAGTAGCGCGGTCTATGACGCCGCGCTACAGGCAATTGCCGACACGCCGCGCATCACGCTGGAACGGGGCGTGCGCGCCGGCTCTGTCAGCGCGCACGCAAACGGCGTCGCTATCGACACCAGCGCCGGCACCATCATGGCGCGCCACGTCGTGGACACGCGCCCACCGCATCCCGCGCGGCTTGCCGCTTCGCGCATGTTCCAATGCTTCGCTGGCCGCGAGCTGGCGCTTGAGGCGCCCGGGATCGACGACCGCGAGTTGGAACTCATGACGGACATGCGGTCCGATGCGCTCGGCTTCGTATTCTCTTACGTGCTGCCGCTCTCGCCCACGCGGGTGCTGGTTGAAGCCACGCGCTTCTCTACCCGCCCGCTTGGCGCCGACGTGCTGGCAGTCGACCTTGATGCATTGGTGGCGGCGCGCGGCTGGGAGCAGGCACCCGTACTGCGGACCGAGCAGGCGGTGCTGCCGATGGGCCTGCCGCCTGCGCCACAGGATGCAGTGATCCCCGGCGTGGTATTGGCCGGGACGCCAGCGGGCGCGCTGCGGGCCGCGTCGGGCTACGGCTTTCTGCGTATTCAGGCCTGGGCAGAGCGCTGCGCCGACGCGCTGGCGCGCGCAGGGCAGCCGGTCGGGCATCCCGACGAACCGCGGCTGCGGCAGTGGATGGACAAGGTGTTCCTGCGCGCGCTTACAGCCAATCCGACGCGCGCGCCGGAGTTCTTTCTGCGCCTAGCCGGCATTGTCCCTGCCGCGGCTTTCGTGCGCTTCCTGTCTGACCAGGCCGGCATCGCCGACCTGGCGCGCATTGTCACCGCGCTGCCGCCCTGGCCCTTCCTGCGCGCGCTCGGCCCGGAGCGGGCGGCGTGACAGATCGCGGGGCGCGCGGCATGCCAGGGCGCGGAGCGCAGGGCGTGACAGGTCGCGCGACCTTGGCGCCCGAGACGAGCGCATTTCTCGTGCTGGGCACGGGTACCTGGGCGTGGCTCGCGCTGAATGGCGCTGCGGGCACCGGTGGCGGTCTCGTGATCGTGCTGGCGATCGCGGTGGCGGTCGCAGGGCTCCCGCACGGCGCACTTGACCCATGGCTGGCCCATCGCGCCGGGATGTGGCGGACGCGCTTAGGATGCGCCGCTTTCCATCTCGCCTACGTGGCACTGGCCGCCGCCGTGCTCCTGGCCTGGCGCTGGGCGCCGGGCACAAGCCTCGCGCTGTTCCTGGCAATTTCGGCTTGGCACTTCGCCGGCGACTGGCGCGACCACCTTCCGGGCTGGTCGCGCGCGTTAGCTGGAGCGGCACTGCTGGCGCTGCCCGCGTGGCGCTGGCCGGACCAGGTCAGCGACGCCTTCGTGCTGCTGTCGGGCGCCAGCGGCGCCGCAATTGCCAGCGCTCTTGCCACGCTCGCCCCGTGGCTCGCGGCGGGCATGGCAGGCGTTGTGCTGATGGCGCTGCGGCGGTGCCGCACGACAGCGCTCGAGCTCGCTGCGGTCGCCGCGCTGGCGCTGCTGCTGCCGCCACTGGTGTACTTCATCGTCTACTTCTGCGCCTTGCACAGCGTGCGCCATCTGCGCCTCGCTGCCGCCGGTGCGGCGCCGAACGCACGTCGGCACATGGGCTGGGTGGCCCTGCTTTATACGGCACTAACCCTGCTGGCCGCGGCCGCCGTTTGGCTGTGGCTGCCCACCGCCGAGCCGCAGCCTTGGAGCGCCGATCTGCTGCGCCTGGTGTTCATCGGTCTTGCCGCACTCACCCTGCCGCATATGCTGGTGGTCATGCACGCCGAGCGCGCAGCGGCTGCCGCGCCATGAGCCTGATGTCAAACCGCAAAGTGGGCCACATCGAGGCCGTGCTCTCGGGGGAGGCGAACGCGCGTGAGGTGTCGGCGGGATTTGACCGCGTCCGCTTCGAGCACTGCGCGCTGCCCGAGCTTGATCTTGCGGACATCGACCTGCGCACCAGTTTTCTCGGCAAGCCGCTACGGCGGCCCTTCCTGATCAGCTCGATGACCGGCGGTCACGCCCACGCGGCCACCATCAACGCGGTGCTGGCGGAGGCCGCACAGGTCCTGGGCATCGCGCTGGGCGTAGGCTCGCAGCGCGTGGCGCTCAGCGGTGGCGGACTCGATGGCACGGATCGCAGCCTGCGCCGCATCGCCCCTGACGTACTGCTGTTCGGGAACGTTGGTGCAGCGCAGCTGCGCGATTTCGACCTCGACCACATGCGACGCGCGGTGGACATGATCGACGCCAACGCGCTGATCATCCACCTCAATCCGCTGCAGGAAGCCCTGCAAGCGCGCGGCGACACGCGCTGGAGTGGCTTGCTGGCGCGCCTCGAATCGCTGTGCATGGCGCTGCCTGTGCCGGTGATTGTCAAGGAGGTGGGCTTTGGCATCTCGGTTCCGGTCGCGCGTCGGCTGGCCAACTGCGGCGTTGCCGCGATCGACGTCGCCGGCGCTGGCGGCACCAGTTGGAGCGCTGTGGAGGGCCGGCTGGCCAGTGACGCCGGGCAAGCCGCGCTCGCCGAAATCTATCGCGACTGGGGCATCCCCACCGCCACCGCGCTGCGCGAAATCAACGCGGCGCTACCGCAGCTGCCGCTGATCGGCTCGGGCGGCATCCGGCACGGACTCGACGCCGCCAAGGCGCTGAGGCTGGGCGCACAGCTGGTCGGCCAAGCGGGCCCCCTACTGCGCGCCGCCATCGAAGGCCTGGATCCGCTTTTGGCGCACTTCGCCCTGCTCGAACAAGGACTGCGCCTTGCCTGCTTCGCCACCGGTTCGCGCGACCTCGCCGCCCTGCGCCAAGTCCGTTTGCTGGATGAGCCTTGCCTATAAAGCAGCCGGATGATCAAACCCAACAAGGGATCATCGACATGCTTCAACAGCGCCCGCGCCTCCTCGCTCGTTAACACCGTCGGCAAGCGCGCCAGTTTCTTCGCCCGCGTCACTTCGCCCGCGTCACTTCGGACCATCAGCGCAAATCCACCTCCAACAGTTCCCGTTACAAAAACAGCAGCGCCGAAAACGCCTGGTTCTGGCGGGTTCTGGCTGGAAGCCGTCACGTTCCGCTCGACCGCCAGCGAGGTCGAAAAACGCCTCGATTTCCGCCTTGCCCATTTCGGCTGGGTGACGTTTCTCATGGAAATTGATGTAACGTTTCGCCCACTGCACATACGCCTGTCCGGTCCGCAAGCTGTAATGCTATAAGCGGATGCGATCACGAAGTTGCTCCAGCAGTTTCGGGGAACGGGAGGAAGAATCAGAGGGGGAGGCGTTCATCGGCATGGTCGGTGTTACCGGACAAGATGAACCAGATGAACTAAATGAATCAACTGGTTAGCACATGACGCCAGATTACCAGCCTTGTCCAATAACACTTTTACGCCGACAAATGTTGGATATATTGCTTGAGGCCTCACAGTTCACGCACCAAAGCGTCACCTCCTGAACTTGCATAGATCGCGAGACCGATATGAAAGAAGACAACAAGCTGAACTACGTCGAATTCCCATGCAAGAACATCAGCAAGACCAAAGCATTCTTCGAGCAGGCTTTTGGATGGTCCTTCGTTGATTTTGGTCCTGACTACACATCGTTCTCCAATCAAGGTCTTGACGGCGGGTTCTTCAAGTCCGATCTAAGCGCAGCGGTCAAGACGGGCAGTGCTCTTCTTGTCTTCTACAGTGCGCTCCTTGAAGAGACACTTGCCAAGGTGCAGGGTGCTGGCGGCGAGATCATCCAGCCAGTCTTCTCTTTTCCCGGGGGCCGAAGATTCCATTTCACGCAGCCGAGCGGAAATGAGTTTGCGGTTTGGTCCGAGTGAGGCATAACGACTAAGCTTAGATCGCGCGCAGCTGCGATCTGAAGCGTTTTTTGGACAAGCCCTGGTCGTGACGGTTGGAGCTGCCTCAGTAGATAACTTTTTGGTTTTTGCCTTTGGCAATCACACGCCGCGCGGATGCGGCGGTTTGGCCTGGTGATTTTGTTTGGCTGTGTTGGCAAGTTAGGTAAAAACGGCTGGTTTTGCGGAGTCTCTGGCTAGTTGAAATCGAATTTCTGGCTAGTTTAAGGCCAGTCGAAGCCTTGGCTTATGGGCGCCGATGTCCGGGTCGTTTTGACGTCGGCGCTGACTTTACATAGCCGGCTGTTCGCCTTGGGCAGATAGCCGCAGCAGGTCTTGCACGCATGCCATCCAAGGCCTTTGGCTCGTCCATCCGTGAGTTAACTAGGTCATTGTGGATTCTGCGACGACGCCTATCGGCTGCGCGCAGAATGACCGGAGTGGGGTGCGTTGAAGCCCCAAAAGGTCATTGCGCGCGCAGTCGCGGAATCGAGAAGTGGAAAACTCGCTCAGCTTGACCAAACCAGGTAACTGTGGATTCTGCGACTACGCCTATCGGCTGCGCGCAGAATGACCGGAGTGGGGCGCCTCGAAGCCCCAGACGGTCATTGCGCGCGCAGTCGCGGAATCCACGAGTTGCCTTGAGGCCCGAGAATTGTCATTGCGCGCGCAGTCGCGGAATCGAGAAGTGCAAAACGCGCTCAGCTTGACCAAACTAGGTAATCGTGGATTCTGCGACGCCTATCGGCTGCGCGCAGAATGACCGGAGCGGGGCGCCTCGAAGCCTCAGACGGTCATTGCGCGCGCAGTCGCGGAATCCACGAGTTGCCTTGAGGCCCGAGAATTGTCATTGCGCGCAATCGGGGAATCTAAAAGCGCAAAATTAGCTCAGCTTGGCCAAACCAGGTAATTGTAGATTCTGCGACTACGCCTATCGGCTGCGCGCATAATGACCGATGTGGGACGCCTATCGGCTGCGCGCACAATGACCGGAGTGGGGCGCCGCTCGGCTGCGCGCAGAAACACCGGAGCCGGCGTTCGCCACGTGACTTGCTCAGAAATTTCCTAATGCTGACTCACCGACAGTGCAGTCAGCCTTCGCTGTGTGGTCGCCTCAGACGATTACATGCGGCAGGAAGTGCGAGGTGTTGCGGGTAATCCTGGTGCGGTCTTCACGCATGCCGATACCGGCCGGCCGATCCGCCACCACCCAGCTGCCCAGCAAGGGAAACTGACCGTCGAACTCCGGCAGTGCATGGTATTGCTGCCAAATACGCGGGCCGTCGAGGTCTGGGCCATCGGAGCTGAGCTGCCCGCCGCCGGGCAGGTTCATCCGGATATTGCTGCCTTCGCGTGAGAAGAATGGCTTCTCCACCCAGCCTTCGGGCAGAGCACCGCCATCCGCGTCGCGCGCTGCCAGCAGGTTGGGATGGTTTGGAAAACGCTCCCACAGCAGCGACAAGATGCCCTTGTTGCTCAGGATGGACTTCCAGGGCGGTTCGATCAACTGCAGTCCGGAGTCGGGCAGGGCGGGTCCGAATTGTTCGGCGAACATGTCTTCGATGGGATACAGCTTGAACAGTGTGCCGATCACGCCGTCGTCCAGATCGGTGAAGCGCCCGTCGCGCGCCAGGCCGATGTCCTCGATGGCGATCAGCTTGCTTTCCAGGCCGGCCTGGGTGGCGCAGTCGCGCAAGTATTCCACCGTGCCCTGATCCTCGGGCGACTGCCGCACCGCACTGAAGTACAGCGGCTTGGGTAGATTCGGCGCGAGCGTGGCAAAACTCTGCACCAGCAGTTCCTGGATCAAGTTGAATTGGTCCGTGCCGCGGGGCAGCGCACCGCGTTCAATCTGCTGCTCAAGCCACAGCCACTGGAAAAAAGCGGATTCGTAGAGCGAGGTTGGCGTGTCGTAATTCAGTTCATACAGCTTGGCAGGACCATGGCCGTCGTAAGCCAGGTCCATGCGTCCATACAGATGCGGTTCGCCGCTGCGCCAGCTTTGGGCAATCCAGTCCCAGTACCTCTGCGGGATCGCCAAACGGGTCAACAATTGCTCGCTCCCGACCACTTCGGCCACCAGCGCCATCGCCATTTCGTGGATTTCTTCGGTGGGCGCTTCAATGTCGCGCTCAATCTGTTCCAGCGTGAATGCGTAGTACGCGCTTTCGTCCCAATACGGCTCGCCGTCGATGGTGTGAAAGCGAAAGCCGTACTGATCGGCAGTTTGTCGCCAATCCGTGCGTTCCCCAATGTGGATCCGCTTCACCCACCGCCCCAGCTGCCGCGTGCCGACGCGCGCGAGCCGAATCCCGAACGCGCCATGGTGATGGCTCGGGCCTGCGGCTGGGTGGCGGATTCGGGCACGCTGATCTGTCCTTTGCTCTTGCCTAGATCAGCGCCGCCAGCATTACGAAATTCGCCGCTGCGATCCCGATAAACCGGCTGCGAGTATTGACGGCCGCCAGTCATTGCGCTGCCGATCATGTATCCCATCAGCAGCGGCATGAAACTGCCGGACGGTTGTTGCACACATTGACCGGAACCAAAATCGGCAGTGCAATCGATCTGGTTCTGGTAGCGCGGCGCCACCCGCTCGTGCTCATTCTGGGCGGCGGCAAAATCCGTGTTGCACTGCTCGGCCGGTAACTGCCCGGCTGCCACGCATTCCTGCACATTGGCATACAGCTGCACCTGCCGCTCACCCTCGCAGGCGGTCAATGCCACCGGCACCACACCCATCAGCAGTAAACGCGTTAAACGCGTGCGTTTCATCAACCGTTCTCCGGATTGCGGGTTCAACTCATGCTCGCGGCATTGAGAATGCCGACCGCGACCGCCACCGCGGCAACAAATCCGCCGGTTGCGGTTTCATTGCGGGCAATGCGCTCTGGCAATTCGTCGATCACCAGGCGCAGCGCAAAAAATGCCGCCAACTGGATCAACAGTGCGATGCCGCCCCAGATTGCAAAATCGATGAGACTCACCGAATTGCCCATAGCGGCCCGCAGCGGCAAACAGAATCCCACCAGCGAACCGCCGAAAGCCAGCGCCGCGGCCGACTTGTTGGCCTTGATCAGCGCAAATTCGTGGTGTGGCGTGGCCAGCACATACACCACAGCAAAAATGATCAGCAAAACCAGTCCTAGACCAAAATAGCTTAGAAATGCCGGCAGGCCGGCCAGTGACGCAGACGCAGTAAAGTCCATGATGCTTGTCCTTTCAGGTGATATCCAGATCCGCACTGCTGACATCGATGCCCAGCGAATAGACCACGCAGAACTCGTCGGGGCCGTAATCCTCGGCACTAATCAGCAGGCTTTCCATACGCTCCAGCGCCGGAATTTTTCGTTGATACAGCATGGCGTAATGAGTCAGGTCGTCGTCTTGTTTCGGCGGACGACCCCGGTAAACGCGTTCTTCAAAACTGACTGGTGGCACCCATTGCGAGAGCGGGGCGTCGCCCCAAACCCGCTGGTAATGCCGTCCCTGCTGTTCAACAGAGCCGTTCCCGAGCGCCGAACCCGGTTTCACCCAGGCCTCGAATGCAGCATGGTTGGCCGGTTGCCGGGTATCGGCGAACACGAAATACTTGAGTTCGTCGACCACGCCGGAGGTGGTGTTGACCTGCAGGAAGGCATCTTCTGCCAGATAGAAGCGGTGCAGCAGCGCGCCGCCGCCTAAGTCAATCCGGCCATAGGCTTCGATCAACTGGTGGCCGGCGGGCGCGACGAATCCGAATTGACCGCCGCTGGCGCTGAACAATAGTGAGTCCAGCGCCACTGCGCCGCCCAATCGAAGGCCCAGCGGCAAGTCGACGCCGTCAATTCGCGACACCGGACCATCATCGACGGCAGGCTTTGCGCCAAAGGTTCGCTTTAACCAGTTCATGACTCAGCGCGGCGCGTCGTCATCGTGCGCAATCCGCGCAGCAGGATCATGCCCCAGTTGCTTCGGCGACTGCTGCTGAAAGCGCGCCAAGATGCTGTCGGCATTGGAGTTGCCCTCTAGCAAGCCGGCGTTTGCCAGACGCGCACGCAGCTGCGTATCACCATCGGCACTGGCCAGTTCGTGCGCGGCTTCCAGCCGGGCGCTGTGTTCGGCCTGTCGTTCCTTAACCCGCTCCAGCGAATCCAGTGCGGTGCGCATCTTGCTGTTGCCAACGGCGTGACGCGCGGCAATGGCGGACTGCGCGCGCTGCACACTTTCGGTGACCTTGACCGTATCCACTTGCTGCTTCAACCGGCCCAGATTGGTTTCGGTCTGGCGAATAGCGGTTTGCAGGGAGCTGATGCTCTGCTCGAAATTGGCGATGACCTGGCGTTCAGACTCGATATCGGCTTCCAGTGGCGCCAACTTGGTGGCCACATCGCGCGCCAAATTATCGTCGCCTTTGCTCAGTGCGCCGCGAATATAGCCCTCGTATTCAGCAGACTTAGCCAGCTTGTCATCCACCTTCCTGGCGGCCAGATTACGCTGCGCCATGATCTTGGTCAGATCGTCGCGCGACTGCACCAGTGCATTCTGGGCATCGCGGATTTCCTGGTCGAGAATCTTGATGGCGTTGCGATCCACCACGGCTTGACCGGTTTCGGTGGCGGCGCCGCGGATCAGGGTCCACAGTTTTTGGAACATGCTCATGTCTGTGATCCTTAGCTCAGGCAATGTCGTTGGCGAATGCCTGGGCGGCATCCAGGGTATTGTCGGCCAGCGTCAGGATTTCTTCGATCACATTGGCCAGTGGCGAGCGCGCCGACAGTTCGCCAAACACGATATAGACGTCATCGCCATCAATCGCCTGCAATCCGATATTGGACAGCGGGCTGATGGGATTGAGTCGCAGGCAGGCTTCGTTGAAGCGCGCCCGATCCTTCACTTGGCTGGCGAAGCACAAGGGTGCGGAAACAAAGATTTGATCGCCGGAGACGGCGAGCTGGATGAGCAGATCGCCGTGTTCACGCATGCTGACGGCAATGGCAGGATCGGTGCCTTCAATCAGCTCAAGGCTGATGCCAGATGCGTGCAGGTCGGCCGCGCTCAACTCGCGATACAGGGCAGGGGTGGTCCAGGCAGTGGCCATGGGCTGAAGGCTCTCCAGTTGGCGAAGAAAGGTTGGAAGAATGGGCTCCCGCAAGTACAGCTCCAGTTTGCCGAGCAGTTCGCGATGGCCGGGACGGATGTAGATTTGCCTGGGCACCCATCCTTTTTCCCGCATGCGCTCGCGATACGCAGACTGCGCGCGTGCGGTGGAATTGGGCTGGTGCTTGAGCATCGCGCTAGTTTGCGCTGTTACTTGTGATGTTACAAGTCAAGCGTCAACACATCTGCGAGGTCGGAGATCTCTCCCTGCGCTCGAGATGCCAGGCCAAAGGGGTGGATTCGAGAACGCAGCTGCGGATGCATCGCAGGTTTTCCGCTGGACGCTTCGAGCACCGAAAGGCCGGTGGCGACCTTTTATCGATCGCGTGACAAGGTCAATTCCGCGCCGGCAGCAAAGCGTTGTCGATAGCTTCCGCTGCGCGGTGCGCGGGGCGAGCTGCCAATGTGGACCAATAGCGCTCGAACTCCGGGCGCTTTTCGATGGTGCCGAAGCGCAGCCCAAAGCCGATCTGCGAACCAAGCACAACGTCAGCCGCCGAGAAGCGGCGATTGACCAAGTAATCTTTGCCCTGGATGGCATGTTCCACGGCATCCAGGGCTGACTTGAGGCTGCCGTAACCGGCCATGCCTGATTTGCCGGGTGGCAGTTCAAAGCCAAGCGCGTGATTGATAACCGCCTGCTCCAGCGGGCCGTGCGAAAAGAACATCCACCGGTAGTAGTCGGCCCGCTGCGCCAGCGGAGGCGCCAGACCGGCTTCCGGAAAGGCATCCGCAAGATAGGCACAGATCGCTGCGCTCTCGGTCACCACTGCCGAGCCGTGGGTAATCGTCGGCACCTTGCCCATGGGATTGAGAGCAAGGTGTTCGGGTGACTTCATGTTGCCCCCATACTCAAGCATGACCACGTCGTAAGGCTGGCCGATCTCCTCCAACATCCAGCGCACGATTCGCCCGCGCGACATGGGATGGCTAAAGAGCTTGATTTTTTGGTTCATTTCGGAGCCTCCAGGAGTTGAAAATAGGGGAATGGGCGCATTGGGCGGAATGGGCTTCGGCGAGCGGACGCAATGAATCGCGCCCCTCACGGGATCGGGCTGTCGCTGACCTATCGAGCCGTGGAGCCCGAACGGGCCGGATGGAATGGGCTTCGGGGGAGATAGGATAGGGCACCAGAATCGGGTAGAGCAGATGCGACGGATCGCCTGCTCAAGGCCCGCGCATGCCGAAGCGATCGCGGTACTGTACTGGCGTCAAATGCGTGGTCCGCTTGAACAGCTTGCGAAAGCTCGCAATGTCCTTGTAGCCGATCTTCTCGGTGATGTCGTCCAGAGTGAGTGCCGAGCTTTCCAGCAGCAGCTTGGCGTTCTGGATTCTGAGCTGCTGCAGATAGCCAAGTGGCGACATGTGATAGACCGTCTTGAACCGGCGCGCAAGCGTGCGCGGGCTCATTCGGCAGTGCTCGGCCAGAGACTCGATATTCAGCCTCGGATCCGCCAGATGGGTGCGCAGAAAACGCTCGACGCGTTCGCTAAACACGCTCCGCGGGCGCGACAGCATGGCTTCGGAAATGAATGCCGCTTGGCTTTGCCGTTCAATGTCTACCAGCAGAATGCGCGCCGTGTTTTGTGCCAGCGGCTTGCCAAGCTTCGCTTCGATAAAGCGCAATACGACGGTAAACATGGCAGTTGCCGCACCGGCAGTCGCAACCGTGCCGGACTCAACATAAAGCGCATTTGCGTCCAGGCTGACGGCGGGAAAACTGCGCTGAAAAATCGGCGCCAGCCACCAGCTGGTAGTGGCGCGCTTGCCGTCCAGAATGCCACTCGCGGCCATCAGCAGCGTACCGCTGCACGAGGCGGCGAGCTGACACCCGGCGTCGTGCATGCGTGATAACAGCGATTGCTCCGCTTTGAGCTCATTCAGGCGCGCCAGCAAATCGGCGGCGAAGCGATAGTCGAGCCCGGGAACCATCAGCAAATCAAGCTGCTGCGGCATTGGCTGAATGCCGCTCAAGCGCAGGCCTCCTGCGCCAACCACTTCGCGGCTTTTGCGCGCGCTCACCAGATGCAGCTGAAACGGCTCAGGGGCGCCGGGGTGCGATTTCTGATGCAGCGCATTGGCGACCCGGAAGGCATCCAATGGCGCGCTCATCGCAGAAACCAAGGCGCCATCAATGGCCAGCATGGCGACCTGCAGCGGCCTTGTCTGGCCGCTTGCAGGCTGCTCTGCGTTGTGCGCTGTGGCTGTCATGGATGGTTAGCCTAAAAGTGATTCATGTTTGTGAGCCGAATGTTCGTGACCCGGGTCAGCACCGAAACTACTGTCATTTCGACTGCCTTTGTCATTTCGACCGAAGCCAGAGATCTCTTCCCGGGCGGCCTGAGATCTCCCCTTCGGTCGAGGTGACAAGTCCTAGCGGTGTTGGCAGCAGGCAGCAAGATTCATGCTCCAGCGCGTCGTGTGCCCCGATGATCAGCGATGCAAAAGAACCGCGCCAACCTCATAAGCCTCCAGTGCCTCAAGCGCGTAGCTTGGCAGTGCAATGGCGAAGGGTGCGCGCGCCTGCGAACAGGCCACCAGATCGCGCGCGCCGCGGTCGAACTGTGTTGAAGCGCCGACGCTGTAGGACGGTTGCAGACTTAGCTTTCCATTTGAATCGCGAATGACCAGATAGACGCCTTCGTCGATCTCGCTCGGCAAGCGGCAGTTTGAATCGGTTGACAATCCGGCTTGCGTCTCAATGCTGAGGTCCTCACCTTGCACCGGCAGCAGCGTGAGCAGACCGCTGTTGAGGTTGAGTTCGGCCGTGTAGCTCGCGCGTGCGACCCAATACGGCGTTTGCTCAAGCGCGCTGTCGAGGTCGTCGGCAACACCATCAAAGCCGTCCGCGGTGGCGCCTGCAGAGCCGATGAGGGCGGCAAAAGTGATTGAACGAAGGGCGTTTACTAAGCGCATGACACAACTCCTGTGAGAGGGGACTTCGGTACTTCCAGAGGCAGTCTGCGCCTGCATCATACGTCGCGTGAGTGGCAAATCCGAAAAGCCGATGGTGAAATCAGCCAAGTTTGATGTCGGAGCGATTTACGCTCCGCTGCGAGCGCTGGCAGAGCGTCATGCGGCTTGCGGGCTCAACGCTGGGAGCGCGCGCGCAGCATTTGCAGGAGCGGGAAACGTGAAAACGCAATTTGGGCGGCTGGCCCGAGGGCGTGGCTGGATTCACGATAAAGCGCAAAGTGCTCGCCTATGGAGCGCCCGAGCAACAGGTTTCCCGTGGCAATTTCAGCGCAGATCAGGAGCACTAACGCGAGCGCACCCATCAACATGCCTGCGGACGGCGTGGGCGCAACCGCCAGTCGCCGGAGCAGGAAGGCGCAGATGTACCAGCTTGGCGCGAGCATGACCGTCGATGTCAGGCGATTTTTTGCTTGCTTGAGTTAGCGCGAAGTGCGTCAGCCTGCTTTAACTGCTCACAATGAGCGTCGACTCAGTGCTGCTGAACGAATAAGGCCGGATCACGGCTGCCTCCGGCCTTCGATGATTGATTAGGTGTTCAATTCAATCACGTTCCTTTTGATTTTCATCAGGTGCTTCCCGGCCTTTGAACAACTGTTCGATCTTGGGAATCAAGTACAAGATGACCAGGGCTAAAAACGTGCTTAGTATCGCGGTGGATTCCCGGCCCATGCCTGCGGCCACGCCAATGGCTGCCGTTAGCCATATGCCCGCCGCCGTGGTCATCCCCTTTGCTTCTTGTCTTCGGTTTCCCATAATGATCGCGCCGGCACCGAGGAACCCTACACCCGCAACTAAGCCCTGCAACACCCGCGTTAAATCTGCCATTGATGCCCCCGCTTGTTGGGGAACAAGCACGAAGAGCGCCGCGCTGAGGGCAACCAACATGTGTGTTCGCAGTCCTGCCGCCTTGCCCTTTTGCTCCCGCTCGTAACCCAGTAAGCCACCAAGCGCCGCTGCAATCACAAGGCGTAAACTGATGCGAGTCATTTCAGCCGCATCGGGAATATCGGAAAACTCCGATAGCACGGTACTCCATATCTCTTGCCACAAATCCATAGCTGATCCTTAAATTGTCTGTATGTCTTTCGGTTTTCGCAGGGCCCAGCCTAATAATCAGCCGAGCCAACCTGCACGATAAATTTGACTTGAAGCGCTAAACTCGCCGGAAGCAACGGCGAACTAGCCCCATAGCTAGCTAGCTGGTAGGTCGCATAGTCGACTGCCCATGGCGCGGTGATCGGCGAGCGATTCTCGCTTTGTTCAACCGGCCCGCCGCGTCCTTGCTTCAACGGGATTTGCCGCCGAACACGCGCTGCAAGAACAGCCAGGCCTTGCGCCACAGCGCGGCCTCGAAGGCCATGAATTTTGCCAGCCACGGAGGCATTCCTTCCGACTGAAACTTCTTCTGCGCAGCGCTCCTTGATTGCCCAGAAAAAAGGACTGCTTTGTAGATCGTCACGGCGAGCTTTATCTGCAGCGCTAACAGGCCCGCAAGACCTACGTAACGCAGCCAGGCAACTGAGTCGAGCAGGTTTCGATGCTCGGTGGGGATAACCATGCCGGTTGCCCAGAGTGCAAAGCACGCAAGCGCGATGGCATGTACCACCGCAACTGTCCCTTTCGAGCGGTAGCACCACCAGTAAAGCACGGGTATGAGCACGACGAAATCGAACAGGAGCGCGGCCTCAAGAATCTGCGGGTCCGCCCATCCAGCGACGTAGACAGAGCTCAAGTCGCCAACCACAATCGCGACCGCCAGGGGCAGAAACCAGTGCCGTGACAACCCATACTTCGGACCCGAGCGGGTGTTAGTCATCAGTGCTCTCCAGGTGATTTTCTATTGCGGCTTGAGGGCGCCGCGCAGCGCCCAGAAGCGGGCTCGCGGACGGGCTAGCGGACGGGCTAGCGGATAGGCTAGCGGACAGGCTTTCGGGCGGCTTTTCGGACAGGCTAGCCGACGGGGAGCAAGCGTAGCGCAGGCATGCGACTGGCGCCACGCTGCAGCGCGGCTAGCCTAGCGACTGTTGCGCCCGCGCGCGCTGGCTCAAACGTCGCGGCGCTATTGTTCGCGTCCCGCGTGCACGCACGCGCTAGCAAAACTAGCGGCAACTGCGCGCCGCTGCGAAAAGCCGTGGCGTTCAAGCTTGCCATGCCGAGCGCACCAGTAGCTGGAGCTGCTGTTCATCGCGGAACTCATTGCGCATCAGCTGAAATGCGAGGTGCAGCGTGCAGCCGGGCGCGGGAAGATCGTCGTCGCTGTTGAACCACAGCGCGTCGAGGAGCGCACCGAATCGGTTCTTGACCCGCAGCTTCCAGTGCCGCTCCTTCAAGCGCTTGGCGCTGATCAGGATGAAGGCATCGTCAAACAAAGGCTCGGGAAATTGCTGCCCGAATGGTCCGGCCTGCTCCAGCAGCGTGGCGTGTGCAAGGCTGAATTCTTCCCCTGCCAGTGCCCCATCGGTGTCCAGCCAGCGCGTGCCGAGTTCCGGCGTGAGTTTGCTCTGAAACACCGCTTGCATCGCCAGCACCACGCTTGGAAAGGCCTCGGCGCGGATGCTCAAGCCGGCCGCCATCGCGTGTCCTCCGTAGCGGACCAGCAAACCGGGATGCATGGCGTCCACTTCGACCAGCCCATCGCGCAGATGCAAGTCCGCAATCGAACGCCCGGAGCCGCGCCATTCTCCGTCGCCGGCACCACTCGGGGCGAAAGCGAACGCGGGTCGGTGGTGGCGTTCCACCAGCTTGCTGGCGACCAAGCCGACCACGCCCGGATGCCAGCCAGGGTCACCCAGCACCAGCACGGACGGCAGCTGGCGGCCCTCAAAGCGCGCCAATCCGAGTTCGACCGCCTCCAGCGCACGCGCCTGCATGTCGGCTTGCAGCTCGCGCCGCTCCAGATTCAGGCTGTTCAGCTGATTGGCCAGCGCCAGCGCCTCGATGGGATCGTCGCTGAGTAGACAGCGCACGCCGATACTCATGTCGTCGAGGCGACCCGCCGCATTGATCCTTGGCGCGACCGCGAAGCCCAGGTCACTGGCCTGCGTTCGACGCGGGTTACGACCGGCAACCTGCAGCAGGGCTTGCACCCCGGCGCAGGCTTGATGCGCACGAATGCGCTTCAGACCCGCATCGACCAGACTGCGGTTGAGCGTGGTGAGCGGCACCAGATCGGCGACCGTCCCGAGCGCAACCAAATCCAACAGCGTGCTCAGCACCGGCTCTGGCGCGCCGGCAAAGCGCGCTTGGGAGAACCAGCCGCGGCCACGTAAGTGCTGACGCACGGCCGCCAGCACATAGAACATCACGCCAGCGCCGCACAGGCTGCGCAGTGGGCTGCTGGGCGTGCGCTGCGGGTTGACCAGCGCCGCAGCGGATGGCAGCTCGTCGGCCAACAGGTGGTGGTCTGTCACCAGCACTTTGAAGCCGCGCGCGTTGGCTGCGCGCACCCCAGCGTGACTGGTTGAGCCGTGATCCACCGTGACCAGCACCGCAATGTCGGGATCAAGCTCTTCCACTAAGGCGGGCGACAGGCCATAGCCGTGGCGCACCCGATCCGGCACCCGAAAGCGCACGTCCGGATGTCCCAGCATGCGCAGGCCACGCACTGCGAGCGCAGTCCCAGTGGCGCCGTCGGCATCGTAGTCGCCCACCACGACGACGGGCGAGCCGTCCTGCACGCTGTGTGCAAGCAGCTCGGCCGCAAGATCAATGTCCGGCAGACTGCCCGGATGCGGCAGATGACTCAGACTCAGGTCCAAATCGCTGGCAAAGCGCATGCCCCGCCCACGGTAGACGCGATCCAATAGCGGCGGCAGCTCGCTTGGCCAGTCACTGCCAACCGGGCTAAGCGTGCGCCGCCGGAGCTGGGCCTGTTGTTCCAGCATGCTCACGGATCTAGGTCGGCGTCGCGGCGCGGATTCTCGCGCCGCCAAAAGCGCCATGCGTCGAAGCGGGAACGCACCATCCGCACGCCGCAGGCATAGAAGTCCTGTCCCGGTGTTGCCTGCCAAAGCGGTAACGCGACATCGGTCGGCATGGCCCTTAGATCAATCAGCTCGGCAGCTTCGGCACGCTCACTGGCCGAGCTGCCGGCAAATTTCAGCAGCGCGCGCAGGCCAGCGTCCTCAGTGTGGTAAGTAGGTACGGTGTGGTAACTAGCTACGGCGTGGTGAGTGGAGGCAGCCTTGAGCGCCGTGCTGTTGGGCACTGCTCCGGCATCAAAGTACCAAGCGCTGTTGATGGCGAGCGCGCTATTGGCCAGCGTGCTCAGTTTGCCAGCCTGCTCGTTGAGCGCCATCTGGGCTTCGTTGAGTCGCCGCTGCCATGCCAAAGACGTGGGCATCACCAAACTTAGCTCGGCGCCCAGCACGCCATCGCCATGCTCGCAGTCCGGAGCCGGCAAAGATTCTGGTAAGCAGCTCAAGTAGGTGCTACCGGCCCGGACCCAGGCTGCACAGCCGTCTTCCAGCAACCAGGGTTCGAGCAGGCAGCGCACGAATTCAAGCGCCGCGACGGGGACAAAATCGCCGGCCGCAACCACATAGACGCCATTCGGCTCCGGACGCAGGCTCAGCAGCTCAATGCCGAGATAGCGTCCCGGTGTCAGCGTCAAACCGTGCATCTGGCCCAAGGCCGCGGCCCACGGCAGTTTTGGCCATTGCAGTGCATCGCGGAACTGGGCCGCAGCGCCCGCTTCGGCGCTGGGCAGCACGCGCGCTCGGTCCATGGCGCGCGCGCAGTCGGCGTGCAGCGCGCGCCAGCGGCGTTTGGGCGGCAGTAAGTAACGCTTCATCCTTAGCGCAACACTGGGGAAGCTTTAGCAATGGTCGCGAGCGATTTGAGGGCAAGGCGCACGGTGTGCAGGAACCGCAAGGTAGGGTGCACCTGAGGATTTCGAGCACCGCGCAACGCAGCAAGCGGCCCGCGCAGTAGGTTTCTAGAGGTTCCCACTGGCCTCAGAGCACCCAGCCGCAGTGGATCGCAACCAAGCCAGCGCTCAAGTTGTGCACCTCGACCCGCTCAAAACCGGCTTCAACCATAAGCTGCTTCAGCGCCTGCTGATTTGGGTGCTTGCGGATCGATTCGGCGAGATAGCGATAGCTTTCCGCGTCATTTGCGATTGCTTTGCCAAGCCGCGGCAACACTTGAAACGAGTACAAGTCGTAAAGCGGCTTGAGCGCCTCAATGCGAAGCTCAGAAAATTCCAGCACCATGGCTTTGCCGCCAATCTTGCACACCCGGCGCATCTCTTTGAGTGCCGCCAGCTTGTCGGTGACGTTGCGCAGGCCGAACGCGATGGTGATCAGATCGAAGCTGCGGGCTGCAAACGGCAGCTGCTCGGCATTGATCTGAGCGCACACCACGCGCTCGCTGCAATTGGCGTCCAGCACCCGATCACGCCCGACGCGCAGCATGTCGCGGTTGATGTCACTTAGCACGATCAGCCCACGCGCACCGACCGCATCTGCCGCAAGCAGGCTGATATCGCCACTGCCGCCGGCCAAGTCGAGCACCTGATCACCCGGTCTAAGCCCCGCTATCGCCATGAAATGCCGCTTCCAAAGGCGGTGGATGCCCAGTGACATCAGGTCGTTCATCAGGTCGTAGCGCTGCGCAACCGAGCTGAAAACCTGCCCGACCAAGGTCACTTTTTCTCGACTTGGCACCTTGCGGAAGCCGAAATCGCTCTGCGGCTCGGTAACCGGCTCGCTCTTGTGCACGGGCTCGCTCGCTGGCTTCACGCCGGCTCGACCTGGTAGCTCATGTCCGTGAACGCGGTTAGGCGAACGCGCGCACCGGCCGGCAGGTCCGGTCCATGTACGGTCCAAAGCGCATCGCCTAGCTTGATCTTTCCCATGCCGTTGACAATTGCATCTTGAAGCTCAAACACGCGGCCCAACGGCTCTTCGCCGCGGCGATTGCGCAGTACCTGCGGCTCCTTGCTCGGATGCGTCTGCTGCCACCATCGATAGCCGAGGATCGAGCCCAGACTGAGCAGAGCAAAGCAGACAATTTCAAATTGCCAGGGCAGCGCTGGAATCAGCCAGGAAATCAGACCTGTGACCAGCGCCGCCAAACCAAACCACATCAGGAAGGCGCCCGGTGCGAAGGTTTCCGCAATCAGCAGCACCAGTCCAAGCGCCATCCAGCCAGTGCCACCGGCGTTTCTAAGCCATTCAAGCAGCATTGTTTTCGTCCGCCTTGGGCTTGCCAATCTCCTTCAGCATCTCGCCAATGCCGGCAATCGAGCCGATGATTCCGGTGGCTTCGATGGGCAGCATCAGGATTTTCTGATTGGGGCTGGTCGCCAAGGCTTTGAGCGCTTGAATGTATTTGTCGCCAAGGAAATAGTTGATCGCGCGCACATCGCCACGGCTAATTGCCTGCGACATCATCATGGTGGCTTTGGCTTCTGCTTCGGCAAGTCGCTCGCGCGCTTCTGCATCGCGGAACGCCGCCTCGCGCCGGCCTTCAGCTTCTAGAATGGCGGCCTGCTTCTCGCCTTCTGCACGCAAGATCGCCCCGGCGCGCATGCCTTCGGCTTCCAGAATATTGGCGCGCTTTTCACGTTCGGCTTTCATCTGGCGGGCCATCGATTCCACCAGATCTCTCGGCGGCGTGATGTCCTTGATTTCGATGCGGTTGACCTTCAGGCCCCACGGATGAGTGGCTTCGTCGACCACTTTGAGCAGGCGAGCATTGATTTCATCGCGCTTACTCAGGGATTCATCAAGATCCATGGAGCCGAGTACGGTGCGAATATTGGTGGTGACCAAATTCATGATCGCCACCTCCAAGTTCGACACCTCATAGGCGGCGCGCGAAGCATCCAGGACATGAAAGAAGACCACGCCGTCGACTGCTACCACGGCGTTGTCGCGCGTGATGACTTCCTGGCGCGGCACGTCCAACACTTGCTCCATGACGTTGAGCTTGCGCCCCACCGAGTCGATCAACGGCATCAGAATACCGAGGCCCGGTTCCAGCGTACGGGTGTATTTGCCGAAGCGTTCGACCGTCCATTGATATCCCTGCGGCACAAAGCGCACGGATTTGAGGATCAGGACGATAATGAAAACAGCAAAAGCCAGCAATACTAGATCCATTTCACGCTCGCCCGATAGCAGTCACAAGAACGCTAGTTTACTGCGGAACCGTGCCAGCAATGGCTGCCAAAAGGGTTAGCACCGAAAGCCGAATCAAGTTTCAGTGCTGCGGACCTGACGCAGCGCTTCGGCGTATGCCGCCAGCATGCTGCCGGGGTCGGCCAAGCCTTTGCCGGCAAGATCAAGCGCGGTCCCGTGATCCACGCTGACCCGCACGAAAGGCAAGCCCAGCGTGACGTTGACCGCATGGCCAAAGCTTTGCGCCTTCAATGCCGGCAGGCCTTGGTCGTGATACATCGCCAGCACCACATCGGTTTCTGACTGCATGGCAGGCGTGAAAGCGGTATCCGCGGGCACCGGTCCGCGCAGCACATATCCTTCGCTGCGCAAGCGCTCCAGTGCCGGTTCGATCACCTCGATCTCCTCACGTCCCAAGTGCCCGCGCTCGCCAGCGTGAGGATTCAGCCCAAGCACCAGAATGCGAGGACGCGCTAAGCCATAGCGATCGTGGAAGTCAGCATCGATGATCTTGACCGCCATCCGGATGCGCTCTTCGGTGATCGCATCCGCTACTTGGCGCAGCGGAATATGCGTGGTCAGCAGGGCGACCCGCAGATTGCCCGCAGCCAGCATCATCACCACCGGAGTGCCACCCGCCATGGCGGCGAGAAACTCGGTGTGACCGGTGAAGGGAATGCCGGCTTCGTTGATCAGACTCTTCTGAATTGGGCCGGTGACCAGAGCGTCGAACTCCTGCGACATGCAGCCAGCCACCGCGCGCTGCAGGCAGGCCAGCACGTAATGAGCATTGTTTTGGCGCAGGAAGCCAAATTCATTTCCGGTCGCCAGCGGAACCGGTACGTAGAACAGCTCCTGATTTGCGTTCGGTCGGCGCTGCCCGGGATCCAGACGGGTAAGCCTGATTGGTTTACGGATCGCGCGCGCCGCCTGCGCCAGCAGTTCGGGATCGGCAATGGCCACCACCTGTGCGGTAAGTTGCTGTTGCGCAAGGTGAATTGCAAGCTCCGGGCCGATTCCCGCAGGTTCACCAGGCGTCAGTGCGATTCTTGCGCAGGTCACGATTAGCCTTCGATGCCGTCAGCTTCCGGTTCCGGAGCGCCGATGATCTTGATATATGACTCTGAGCGCAGCTGGCGCAGAAACTGCTCATAGGCTTCCTCGCCCTTGCTTCGGCGCAGGTTCTCCCGTGCTTGTCCGCGCACATATTCCTGGGTGCGGTCCAGTGAGCGCGTGCTGAGCCGCTGCAGCAAGTGCCAGCCGCGATCGGATTGGAACACCTCACTCAGTGCGCCGTCCTTCATGGCGGTCAGGCGCTCTGCATAATTCGGTCCGTAAGTTTCAATCTGGAACCAGCCCAAATCGCCGCCGAGTGGTGCCGTGGCGCTGTCGTCCGAGTTTTTGCGCGCGATTTCTTCGAACGGTGTGCCGTCCACGATCTGTTTGCGCACGCTTTCAATCTTCTCTTTCGCTTCCATCTCGCTGACCAGCTCAGAAACGTCGACCAAGATATGTCGTGCGCTGTATTCGGTGATCATGATCTGGCTGTCATCACGCTTGTCCAGAATCTTGAGCAGATGAAAGCCGGACAGGGCGCGTATGGGGTTCGTGACATCGCCCACGTTGAGGCCGGTGATGGCTTGGGTGAACGATTCGGGGATCTGGTCATAGCGGCGCCAGCCAAGATCGCCACCTTCCAGCGCTTGCGGCGCATCGGAATAGCGAATGGCCGCGGCCTGAAACTCCATGCTGCCTTCGTCGATCAGCTTCTTGATGCCATCAAGCTTTTCCTTGCCGCGCGCCTGCGCATCCGCGTCCGCATCCGGTGGCACCGTAATCAAAATATGCGCCAGACGCACTTCGCCCATGCTTAGGCTGTCGCTTGCCAGCAGAATATCGACTTCACTTTCGCTCACGTTGGAACGCGACTCGACGACGCGCTGACGCAGCTTCTGGGCCATGAGCTCATCGCGCATCTGGTCGCGAAACTCGGCAAAGTTCACGCCATCCGCAGCCATCATGTCGCGCATCTGCACCACGGTCATTTTGTTCTGCGTGGCCAGCCGCCCGACCGCGTTGTCGATATCGGTATCCGTGACTTCAATACCGGTGTTCTCGGCCCGGGACAACTGCAGCTTCATCGTGATTAAGCGCTCAAGCACCTGTCGCTCCAGCACATCGGCGGGTGGCAGCTGCGCTTCGCGCCCGGCGTATTGCCGTTGCACACCGGCGATCGCCTCGTCGAGTTCGCTGCGCAGCACCACTTCGTCCTCAACCTGGGCGACGATGCTCTCAACGGGTAAAAGCAGGCTTTGTGCCCGCCCAGTTGCGGCGCTTAGCGCTAGAGCGCAGAGCAGTACAGGACCAATCAAAGCTAAACGAAGCATGCGAGCAATCACCAATCAGTCAAAAACTAAAGTGAGACCCCTGTCAGCGGCGCAAAAGCGGGCCAACCGGCAGGAGTCTTGCGTACCCAAGCGTCAGTTCGATCGCTCAGGCTCAGAGAATCCGAAGATAGCACGCGACAAAATGTCGCTTGTTTTGCGTCCCACACTACCCAGCCCGTCCAGTTCGATTTCTAGGTAGAGGCCGTTATTGGGGCTTAACGAAGCAGCGCGCAGGTAGCGTCGACCAATAAATCGCACGGCAAAGCAGCAGGCGCGGTACTCAAATCCGCCCAGTGCTTCTAGCGTTTGGTCGTCGTCAAACGAGAAATTCCAGCGCCCGATCAAACTCCAGTTGTCATCCAGCGGGACAAAGCCTGAAAGATCCATCTGGCGGATGCGATCCACGCGATAGCGATAGCCCAAATTGAGCACACCGCGTGCGCCAATTTTGCGCTGCAAGCGGGCTGCAGCCAGCCTGGTTTTGCTCAGTTCCGGGTCATATTGCACCCCGGCAGAAAGCTCCCAGCGGTCATCAAGGGTGGCTTGCGCTTCCGCGACCCAAACTGACTGGTTGCGGCTTGACAAGCCGCTTCCGGTGTCGATGTCGAGTGCGACATTGGCGCTGTCCAGATACCAGATTGAGCCAATCGCAACGCGCGCCCATTCACGTCCGCTGGCGCTGTCCTGCAATGCACTCTGCACCGCGACGGTGATCTGGTTGGCATCCGCTTGGCGGTCCGCACCGGTGAAGCGATTGGTCCGGAACAGCTGGGGAAAGCTGAAATCCAGTTCGTTGCTGTCAAACAGCGGCAGTGCGCTCTGATCGCGCTCTGGCACCCGCAGGTAGTACAGCCTGGGTTCCAAGGTCTGCCGCCAGTTGCGTCCAAAGGCCCCATCGCGCTCGAAGTAGAGGCCGGCGTCGACGGAGGCAATCGGAAGGCTGCGGCGGGGCGAACGATCGGCATTGCGCGCCAAGCCCTGGCGATCCAATTGATAGCTGGTGTAGCGCCAGGCAAGCTCCGGTCGCAAGAAGCCGTACGAGCGTTCGATGGGCAGCCCGATTGAGGGCATCAGATCAAAGCGGCTGCCGGTGACCGGATCAAAGCGCGTGCACGTGGTGGCTTTCGGCGTTACGCCGAAACTGGCGGCGATTGCGCCGGACGCCGCCGGCAGGTCAGAACGCAGCGCTTGGCCTTCAAGACAGAAGCTGTCGCGATCAAAGCGCACCCATTCACTGTTCAGCCCAAACTGAAGCGGGCCAGCGAAGCGTTCGATCTGCGCAAACGCGCGCGGCAAACGCCGATACGGGTCCGGACTGAACGGGTTGGTTGGATCAATAACCTCATAGTCATCGGCCATCAGACCCGCATTCCAGCCGAGGCCACGCGCCGAGAACTGCACAATGCGCGGAATCACGCTGGTGGCTGAGGTGCTTAACGAATCGCCCAGGTCATCAAAGTAGCGGTCATCCGAGACGTAGTTCAGATCGGCGCTGAGGCTGGTAAACCCGCCCCACCATGAATGGTGCAGTAGGCGCGCCGCGGAGCGCGCTTCACTGGTTTTTTTGTCGTTCGGGAGATACGCGCCGGTGAATTGGGTCTGCCCGTGCGTGCCCAGATGGCGAAGTTCGAGCCCGAGCGCTGCGCCACGCTCGCTCAGCCAACGCGGATAAAGCGTGGCATCGTAATTCGGCGCGAGGTTCAGGTAATAGGGCACTGTGACATCCAGACCCTCATCGCCATAGCCCAGTGAGGGCGCCAGCACCCCGGATTTGCGTTCATCGGTGAGCGGGAAGCTCAGGTACGGCAAGTACAGAATCGGAACATTGCCAACCTGTACCCGCACCTGTTTGGCGTACCCGACTTTCGCCTCATGGTCAAGTTCAATGCTTGCGGCCTTCAGCTGCCAAGCCGGTTTTTCGGCCGGACAGCTGGTAAACGTGACGTCGTTCAAGCGGCTGCGATCCTTGCCCATCTGGGCATCAGATGCTGTACCGTTGCCGCGTCCATCCTTGAGCGCGTAGCGCACGTTGCGTGCATCGGCGCGGTTTGCTGCCAGATTGCCGGTCATGCTTTCGGCGTATATTTCGGTCCGCAGGTCCGAGAGGCGCACTTCACCGCTGGCTGCTACCTGCTGGGTTTCCGGGTTGTAGCTGACCTGATCAGCAGCCAACTCCTGCGCGCCACGGCGCAGCTGCACGCTGCCCTCCAGCTTGGCGATGACGCCGTCCTCGGAAGTAACGCGGGCAGCCTGCCCGGTCACGGGAGTTTCCGGCGGGATGGGCGCTGCCGTAATCGGATTGACTGGGTAACGGCCGCGACAGGCCCACGTATTGTTCTCCCATACGCACGACCAGCTCGGCACCGCCTCACACACATTAGCCACAGCGGCATTAGCCACAGCGGCATTAGCCACAGCGGCATTAGCCACGGCGGCATTGGCCACGCCGGCAGCCAAGGGCGTCAGGGCCAAGCTGCCAATATATAGGGCTTGCCAGGTTCGGCGCCGCGTTCGGCTTTTGACAGTTGGGTTCGGCGTCACGGCAAAGGGCATGGATGTGTCAGGCAGCGGGCGGTCATAGAGCAGGGGAGCTTACATGCAGCCGCACGGTCAGCGCACTTGTGGGCGCCTTACGCAGCGCTCAGGAAGCAAATTGCGAGGACTTTGCAATACGCTGGGTTCATGGCACATCACCGCCATCAGATGCGTCGGCGTGAGCGTGCCTTGGCTGAGCGCCGCTTCGTCATAGGCATGCAAACGATCCACGAAATCCCTATCCCATGCCGCGTTGGCGTCGAAATGGTGGCCAAAGCTGCGGTCAATGAAGGGATCAATGATGTTGGAGAACGCGATGAACAGCTTGCAGTGAAAGCGCTTGAGCAGTTCTGGCAGCACGTCCTGTGCGCGAATGCCTTCAAAGCCGTCTTGCGCACAGTTCCAATCCTGGAATTGCGTTTCCTGCCGCTGCAGCTGCAGGTTGTAGCGGTATGAAACTGGCAGCTCTTGCCAGAACTCCTCGACGATCTGTTTCGCCTCGGGCCAGCGTTCGTGGCCGTTGCGCCCGATCATGTCGCTGGTGATGAACAATCCTTTCGGCGCCAGCGCAGTCTTGACCGCATCGAACAAATGCTCCAAAGCAAGCACGTGGTGCAGCGACTGATTGGCCATGACCGCGTCATATTGGCCGCTCGGACGCCAGCGGTTGAAGTCCGCAGCGGTGAATATCAGGTTCTGCGCCACGCCCTGGCTAAGCGCATCCTCGCGCCCGCGCTGCAGCATCGGTGGACTTAGTTCCAGACATTCGATCGTGAAATCAGTGCGCCCAGCCTGGCGCAAAAGAACCGCAATGCGTACTTCGCTATCGCAGTTGCCCGAGCCAATGCTTAGAAAACGGGCGCTGCCGCTCTGGGTGGCCTGGGCTGCCTCGGCCAAATACTTGGCAAAAAATTGATCCGGGTTGGAGAAACCATATTGCTCCAGCACTGGACGCAAGAACTTATTCGACCAGTAGTGGAAGATTTCCGGCAGCTCGTGCACGTTGATTTGGGAATCGAAGGTTGCCCGCTCGGCAGCAAGCTTGCCCTGATAGGCCGCATCTGCGGGATCATAGGCCGCATCTGCGGCATCGTAAGCCGCATCTGTGGCATCGCTAGCGCGCGTTTCGGGCACTGACGGATGCGCTATCGGCTTGCTGCTTGAGCGTAAGTACGCCCTTACTCGCCGCGCCGTTGGACGCAGCCAGTTGGGCATATGCTGCCGCGCAAAACGCAGCAGCCATATGCGAAGGCCCAAGCTTTGACTCATGCGTCCGGTTTGGGCTTGCGCGGCTTGGCGACTGCCTCATCTAGCCTGGCGATCCGCAGCTGCTGGCCCGCCACCCAAACTTTCTGGAGGTGCCGGAAAATTTCCTTCGGCATCCCTTTGGGCAGGTCAATCAGCGAGTGGTCGTCCAGAATCTCGATGCGCCCGATGTGCGAGCTGTCCAGTCCCGCTTCGTTGGCAATCGCGCCAACAATCTGTCCGGGTCGCACCTGGTGCTGATGCCCCACTTCCACGCGATACGTTTCAAGCAGTTCGTTCGCGATGCGCTTTTCGCTGCTGCGCGGACGCTCTGACGGCGCCCCCGGTTCACGCTCGGCGTGCGGCGCACGCTCGGGACGCTCTGCACGCGGCGCAAACTCGGGCCGGGCGCCACTGGGCGCTCGCTCGCTGCGCTCAAAGCGCTCGGCACGCTCCGGCCGCTCGTTACGCGGATCGCGTTCGCGCACGCTGCGTGCCGGTTCGACCTGAAGCAACAAGGGCTCATCGCCTTGCGCAAGCCGCGCCAGCGCAGCTGCAATCTCAATGGCCGGCACGTTCTGTTCGCGCTCGTACTGCTCAATGAGGTCCCGAAATATGCCGAGCCCTTCCGCGGTCACGGCGGCATCCAGTCGCTGCTTGAACTTGGCGATGCGCTGATCGTTCACTGCCGCAATGCTGGGCAGCTCCATCTGATCAATGGTTTGGCGCGTGGCGCGTTCAATCGCGCGCAGCAAATGCCGCTCACGCGGGGCAATGAACAAAATGGCGTCCCCGCTGCGACCGGCACGTCCAGTGCGGCCGATTCGGTGCACGTAGCTTTCGGTGTCGTAGGGAACGTCATAGTTGAAGATATGGCTGATGCGCTCGACATCCAGACCGCGCGCCGCGACGTCCGTGGCGACCAGAATATCGAGCTGCCCATCGCGCAGGCGCTGGATACAGCGTTCACGCAGCGGCTGTGCAATATCACCGTTGATGGCGGCCGCCGAAAAGCCGCGTGCCTGGAGTTTCTCGGCCAGCTCTTCAGTCGCCTGCTTGGTGCGAGTGAAGATAATCATCGCCTCAAAGCTTTCCGCTTCAAGGATGCGCGTCAGGGCATCCAGCTTATGCAGCCCACTGACCATCCAGTAGCGCTGGCGGACATTGGTTGCAGTGCGCGTTTTGGACTTGATTTCGACCTCGACCGGTTCCCGCAGGTGCCGCTGCGCAATACGCCGGATCGGCGCCGGCATGGTGGCTGAGAACAGGGCGGTTTGACGGCCTTTCGGTGAGCGCTCAAGAATGCTGTTGACCGCATCAATAAAGCCCATACGCAGCATTTCGTCGGCTTCGTCGAGCACCACGTGCGCAACCTGATCAAGATTCAACGAACCGCGTTCAAGGTGATCGATGATGCGGCCTGGGGTTCCCACCACCACATGCACGCCTCGGCGCAAGGCGCCCAGCTGCGGCCCGTAGCCTTGCCCGCCGTAGATCGGCATGACATGAAAATCGTTCAGATGTGAGGCGTAACGCTGAAACGCCTCCGCGACCTGGATCGCCAGCTCGCGCGTTGGAGTCAGCACCAGTGCCTGCGTGACAGGCTTGCTTAGATTGATTTTGGCCAGGATGGGCAGCGCGAAGGCGGCCGTTTTGCCAGTGCCCGTTTGCGCTTGTCCAAGCACGTCGCGACCGCTCAGCAGCAGCGGAATGGTTTCGGCCTGAATAGGCGAGGGTGATTCGTAGCCGACTTCTGACAAGACCTTGAGTAAGGGCTCCGGTAAGCCAAGATCGGCAAAACTAAGTCGGCTTGCTTCCGACTGACTATCGCTCGCGCTCACTAGCGCTCCATACGTGATTCAAAGACCGGCAAGCTTAGGCGTAACTTGCTGAACCGGCGCGGCGCGCGGGGCGTAAACCGCGCCCGCATGGATCGTTGGTGCCTGTGGTCCGTGGTCAGTGGTCAGTGCCTGTCATCTCTGCCTGCGGTCGAAATGACAACGGCGGTCGTGTCCGTGGCCGAATAGTCTCGATGGCGTTTGCCTCAACACTCTAATCGATCCGGTTCGCAGGCTTACCGCATCCTATCTATGCACGCTTTAAAATCCATGACTTACGGTATGGTTTCGTGGGGATGAGTGCAAACCTCCAGTCGCGATCCATCTGAACCAGTTGCACGCTAAGCCATGCCGCGCCGATTGCCATAGATGCTCATGATGATGCCGAAGCTGGCCAGCAGCGAGATGGCCGAGGTGCCGCCGAAGCTGATCAGCGGAAGTGGCACGCCAACCACCGGCAGCACGCCTGCAATCATGCCGCTGTTGACTATCACGTAAACCGAGAAACTCAGGGCAAGACTTCCCCCCATCAAGCGCCCGAAGGTGTCTTTGGCGATGGAGGCGATCCACAGGCAGCGCGCGATGATGAAGCCATACAGCAGCAGCAGGCAGATCACGCCGACCAGCCCGAATTCTTCCGCGAACACCGACATGATGAAGTCGGTGTGGCGTTCCGGAAGAAACTCAAGCTGCGACTGCGTGCCGCCGCCGTATCCTTTGCCGTCAAGTCCGCCGGAACCGACCGCAATCTTGCTCTGAATGATGTGCCAACCGCTGCCTTGCGGATCCGCGCTGGGGTCAAGCAGCACCCTTACGCGCTGCTTTTGGTACTCATGCATGAAGTGCCAAGCCACCGGCACGCTGGTCAGCAGCACGCTCAAGATGAGCGTGATCCTGAGCCACGAGAGCCCAGCAAAAAAAATCACGAATGCGCCCGCGGCTGCGATCAGTAAAGCCGTGCCGAGGTCGGGTTGCTCGGCAACCAGAAAGGACGGGATGGCAACAATGATCGCAGCGACTCCCAATTGGCGCCAACTCGGGGGCAGGGTGCGCGCATGAAAATAGGTCGCGAGCGCCATCGGGAGCGTGAGTTTCATGATCTCCGAGGGTTGAAAGCGGATGATGTGGAAATCCAGCCAGCGGTGCGCACCCTTGCCTTCGCCGATCAGCGCGGTCAGCACCAGCAGTGCAAGGGCAAGCGCGTATAGCCAGGGTGACCAGCGCAGTAAGACGCTCGTCGGCGTGCTGGCCATGACCCAGAACACGGCCACACCCATGGCAATGCGGGTTGCCTGGCGCAGCACCATCTGGGTATTGAAGCCCGATGCGCTGGCGAGCACGCTCAAACCGACTCCGATCAGTAGGGCAATTGCGCCCAGTAACAAGGGGTCAAAGCGCGCCCGATAGCGAATAAAGGGCAGCGCCTGAAGCCAGCGCAGCAGCGCTGCGGCGTTCACAGCTGGGCTCCGTTTCTGGCCGCTTCGGGGCGCTCGGGATCCGGCTCAAGTGCCGGGTCAAGCGCCGGGTCAAGCGCCGGGTCAAGTGCCGGGTCAAGTGCCGGGTCAAGTGCCGGGTCAAGTGCCGGGTCAAGCGCCGGGTCAAGTGCTGATTCTGCGTTTTCATTTGCAGGCGCATCCGGCACGACTTGACTTTCCGGATCGCCCGTTGCGCTGGCTTCTGGCTGGCGCGTCGCACTGCGCGGGGGCCGTGCCGAGCTGGCTGAAGCGTCCTTGAGCAGCTGTTCGGAGTTGATCGGGCTGGCGTCAGGATTCAGGTAGGCCTCAAAAATAGCGCGCGCAACTGGCGCCGCGGCGCGCGATCCACTGCCGCCGTGTTCGACCACAACCGCCAGCGCAATGGCCGGCACGTCGACCGGTGCAAACCCAACAAACAAGGCTTGGTGCCTAAAGCGCGCCTGATCGCTGCTGCGATTGCGCGCGCCGACGGTCTGCGCGGTTCCGGTCTTGCCAGCAATCTGATAGGCCAGTCCTTGGCCCTGAACGCGCGCTGAGCCGGTTGGGCCATGCATCACTGCGATCATGCCGTCTACCACATCGGCAAGCTGCCCCGGGTTGAGCTGCAGGTCGTGCACGACGTCTGGCTGCAGCGCCGCGAGGTTGGCGCCGAAGCCCAGTTGCTGCGCATGCACCAGACGTGGCCGCATGACCCGACCGCCGTTCGCTAGTGCCGCGGTGGCGATGGCTAGCTGCAACGGAGTGGCGACGTGATAGCCCTGGCCAATCGCGCAGATCACCGTCTCACCCGGATACCACGGCTGGTTCATGCGTCCGCGCTTCCATGCGCGGGAGGGCAGTATTCCTGCGCCTTCCCCGCGCAGATCGATGCCTGAGCTCTGCCCGAAACCAAACTGCGCGAGAAATGTACTCATGCGGTCGATGCCAAGCTCAACGCCAAGGGTATAGAAGTAGGTATTCGCCGATTGCGCCAGCGCTTCATGCAGGTTGACCCAACCGTGTCCGCCTGCGCGCCAGTCGCGGTACACCTCGGGCTGACCTGGAAGGCGAAACTGCCCGGTGGAGTGCACCTTGCTATCGGCATCACGCAGGCCGTAGCTGAGTCCGGCCAAACCAATGAAAGGCTTTATGGTCGAGCCCGGCGCATAGCCGCCTTGCACTGCGCGGTTGTACAACGGCCGTTCCGGATCATCAAGCAGGGCCTGAAACGCGCTCTGGCTGATGCCAGTAACGAACAGATTGGGGTCGTAACTGGGTAGGCTGACCATGGCAAGCACCTCGCCGCTATCCGGCTCAATCGCCACAATGGCGCCTGGTCGTCCTGCCAGCGCATCGACTGCCGCCTGTTGCAGCTTTAAATCCAGGCTGAGATAGAGGCTGGAACCCGGTATGGGCGATGCTTCGGACAGCACGCGAATGCGGCGTCCTTCGGCGTTCGCTTCGATGCGCTCTGAGCCTGCCCGACCATGCAGCTCCAACTCGTGGAAAGCCTCGATGCCGGTCTTTCCCACGTGCGAGGTCAGCGCGTAATCGCGCTTGATGGCGCGGCTGTTGTCTTCATCGGTCAGCGCTTCCAGCCGTTCCAGGTCGCGTTCATCAATACGACCCATATAGCCAACCACGTGAGCGAACAGAGCGCCGTACGGATACTCGCGCAGCAGATAGGGGACCACGCTCAGGCCCGGGAAGCGATGCCGCATGGTTGCCAAGCGCGCTACTTCAGCTTCGCTGAGTTTCAGCTTGACTGTGACTTGCGCGAACGGTTGCTGGGCGGCGCGATCCTGCTCAAATCGCTCCAGCTCCTCATCGCTGATGGCAACGATCTTGCGCAGATCCGCAATCCAGTCGGCGCGCGGTCGCTGGGTCTTCTCGGGCACCACGACGAGTCGATAGGCAAGCTTGTTGTCAGCCAGCAAAATTCCGCTGCGGTCGTAAATCAGGCCACGGGTGGGCGACAAGGGGCGCTCGCTGATGCGGTTTTGCTCTGAGCGTGTTGCGTAGTCCTCGTAATCGAGGATTTGCAATTGCAGGAAGCGAGCCAGCAGCAAAGCAAAAGCCAGCAGGACGCACAACATGGCCACAAATGCCCGCTGCACAAAGACCCTGCTTTCGCCGATCTGATCTTTGATTTGACGCGCACTCATCCTTTGCGCTCACGACGCTGCATGCGATCTAGGATCACAAACAGCATCGGCCAGAGGAATGCTGCCAGCAGAGGGCCGACCCAAAATGCCGTGGGCGGCCAGCCGAAGCCACCAAGCAGTCGAATCCAAAGGCTGAGCACTCGGTCATTGAGCATCAGCGCCAGCACCGCCGCGGTTTGTTGGCCGATCGGAAAGAAGCGCAAGCGGAACCGAAAGCGCGAGCTGATGTACACCAGGATGGTCATGCGCAGCGCATTCTCGCCAAGCAACAGGCCCTGCGATAGGTCGAGCAGCAGTCCTGCCCCAAAAGCGAACCGCAGCGAGATGCGATCGGGTGCTTCCAGCGCCCAATAGATCGCAAGCATGCCAAACCAGAACGGCTTGAGCTCGGAGAATTCCCCCGGCAAAGGAATCAGGGTTAACGCTAGCGCGGCAAACCACGATAGCCAAAAGGCACTTTGCTCTGCGCTGCGCTTCATGGCGGCTCGGGCGGGCCTTCGAAAATCACCGGAGGCAGCACCAGCACTTCGTCGATATGGTCCAGCTGTGCGCTGGCACGCGCTTCGGCACGCGCATAGCGCGCCGTCGGCGTGCGTATCACGCTGCTGATGGTGGCGACCAGATAGCCGCGCGGATAGATTCCGCCCAGGCCTGAACTGCGCAAGACATCGCCAACTTGCAGGTCGATGTTGATCGGCAGGTCATCCAGCATCAGGATTGTGGCATCGCCGGTGCCATTCGCGATTGCGCGCCCGCCGGTGCGTTCAATTTCCACCGGTATGGCCTGGCTGATATCGCTGAGCATCATCGCGCGCGCCGTGTGCGTGCCAAGTTCCACCACCTGGCCAACCAGGCCATAGCCGTCGAACAGCACCGCGCCTTCCACCACGCCGTCCTTGCGACCGCGATTCATCAAGAAGCGGCGGCTGTATGGGTCAAGATCGACCGCAAGAATGCTTGCCACCAGCTTCGGTGCGGGGTCATTCTCGCTTGCTTGAAGTAGCGCCTGTACCCTGGCGAGCATCTGTTGCTGGGTGCGCAGTTGCGTGGCCTCAGCGCGCGCGTGCAGCAGCTCGCGCTCGCTCTGTTGCAGTTGTTCGATCAACTCGTGACGATTGCCAAGATAGGCGGCAAGCCCGCTTCCCCACTGACTTGGCCAGTCGACGATTTGGTGCAGTGGGCGCAGCAAATCAAGCGTCCCGGCGCGCACGTTGTGCAGATAGCCCAGTCGGCGATCGGAAACCATCAGCAGCGACGCGAGCGCTACCAGCACCACCAGCGACACCATGCTATCGGCCTCGCTGAACAACGGGCCGCGAGCGCGTGTGCGGTCACTCATGGCTCATAGCTCATGGCTCACGGCTGACGGGTCATGGCGCAGGGCGCAGGGCGCGCGGCGCAGGGCTCCGGGCAGCGAGCGGGCAGGCAGTGGATGACGCAGCAATGGATCCGCACCATGCGATGCCAATTCGCCGTCGATCATGATCAATCGCCGGAGAAGAAGTCCGGGCCGTGTTGATCAATCAGCTCGAGCGCACGTCCACCGCCGCGCGCAACGCAGGTCAAAGGATCATCGGCAACTTGCACATGCAGGCCGGTTATTTCCGAGATCAGCTTGTCGATGTCCGTCAACAGCGCGCCACCGCCCGTCAGCACAATGCCGCGCTCGGCGACATCGGAACACAGTTCCGGCGGCGTGCGCTCCAGCGCCGCGCGCACGGCCTGACAGATGCTCTGTAAGGGTTCGTGTAGGGCTTCCAGAGTCTCGTTTGAGTTGATCGTGATGTTGCGCGGCACGCCTTCGGCCAAGTTGCGTCCGGAGACTTCCAATTCACGCACTTCGCTGCTCGCATAGGCGCAACCGATCTGAATCTTGATGCGCTCTGCGGTGGCTTCACCGATCAAGGTGCCGTGATTGCGCCGCACGTAGTTGATAATGGCCTCATCAAAGCGGTCGCCACCGACGCGTACCGATTGCGAATAAACCACGCCGTTGAGGGACAGCACGGCGATTTCGGTGGTCCCGCCGCCGATGTCGATCACCATTGAGCCGCGCGCTTCATGGATTGGGATACCTGCGCCGATAGCCGCTGCCATGGGCTCTTCGATCAAAAACACATCGCGCGCCCCGGCCGCTTCGGCGCTGTCCCGGATGGCTCGCCGCTCAACCTGTGTCGAGCCTGACGGGACGCAGATCAAGACCCGCGGGCTGGGCCGAATTAGGCGATTTGGCTGCACCTTCTTGATGAAGGTTTTGAGCATCTCTTCGGTCATCGTGAAGTCCGCGATGACGCCATCTTTCAGCGGTCGCACGGTCACGATGTTGCCCGGCGTGCGACCCAGCATGCGCTTGGCATCCATGCCCACCGCCGCTACGGCGCGCGGGCCGCCTGGACCGCGATCCTGCCGGATTGCAACCACGGAGGGCTCATTGAGCACGATGCCACGGCCGCGGACATAAATAAGCGTGTTGGCGGTGCCAAGGTCGATCGAAAGATCAGTAGAAAAAAGGCCGCGAAGCGCTTTGAACATGGGGATTCCGGTTTGCGAGAGGCTGGGGCCGGCGCAGCTTAGATACGTCCGCTATCTAACATCATGAACGCTATCAGCCGATGGCCTGAGGGCAGGCTTTTGACAGCATCCGAGTCTGCGCTCAAGCGGCTGAACATTGGCTCGGCGCCAAGAAAGAACCCGCCAAACGGCGGGTTCCCAGGGCGCGCTCTTATGATGGCGCTTTACTTGATCTTGGCTTCTTTGTACATCACGTGCTTGCGGGCTTTCGGATCGTATTTCTTGAATTCTAGCTTGCCTGTGGTGGTCTTCTTGTTCTTGTCGGTCGTGTAAAAATGACCGGTTCCAGCCGAAGAAACGAGGCGAATCTTGTCACGCATGGCTCAGTACTCCTAATCAGAACTTTTCGCCGCGGGCGCGCAGGTCAGCCAAAACTGACTCGATCCCGTTCTTGTCAATGGTGCGCAGCGCGTGCATCGACAGACGCAGGCGCACGAAGCGGTTCTCACCGGCGACCCAGAAGCGGTGATACTGCAGGTTCGGCAAAAATCGGCGACGTGTTTTGTTGTTGGCATGGGAAACATTGTTTCCGGCCTGGGGGCGTTTCCCGGTTACTTGGCACACTCGCGCCATAATTGACCTCGTCCTTGCTTTAGGGTTGATCCTAGGGTGTCTTTCCATGCGCCCGAGGTAGTTGGAGTGGTGCCGATGAGAGGAGTCGAACCTCCGACCTACTGATTACGAATCAGTTGCTCTACCAACTGAGCTACATCGGCCCATGAAGAGGCGGCAGCTTAACCACGAGCGCTGGACAACGCAAGGCAAAGCGGCGCCTGGGAAAAACGCCAACCGGCGCGCAGTTGTAAGCGGTTCATGAAAGGATTTTAAGAAATGCGCGGTCTTACGCCTTGATCGCTTGTTGCGGTCGTCGGACAAGCGTAGGTTTGTCCCCGCCGATTCCCTGCAACTGGTCGGTTGCGTCGGTCCCAACACTTCATAGGAGAGTAAGCAATGGCAAACATCAAGATGATCTCATTCGCAGTTGCGGCATTGGTTGGTTCAGCTGCGGTAGCGCAAGCGCAAACCAATGGCCTGTTCGGCGCCCAGGATTTGAGCCAGGGCTACATGCTGGTGGGTGAGAAGGGCACAGAGGGCAAATGTGGCGAAGGCAAGTGCGGCGCCGAAAAAGCTAAGGAAGGCAAGTGCGGCGAAGGCAAGTGTGGCGAAGGCAAGTGCGGCGCTGACAAGGCGAAGGAAGGCACCTGCGGCGCTGACAAGGCTAAGGAAGGCACCTGCGGCGCTGACAAGGCGAAGGAAGGCACCTGCGGCGCTGATAAGGCGAAGGAAAAATCCTGCGGCGGCACGCTGTAAGCGGCTGATTCGAAACTGCCGGCGGCGTTCGCTCCGCCGGCTGCTTTTTTTGGCTGGCCGCAATGGACAGGTCGATTCCGTTGCGCTGTTGGCAAGGCGTGCGTCGGTTAAGGAGTGCGGGTTTGGATAGCAGTTCTTCACGCGGCGCAGGCTTGACCGGGCTCGCGCACGATTGGTCTGGCAATGACCGCCTGCGGCCTGCAAGCGCCGGGCTGGGCGTGCGTCGACCGCAAATGGAGCAGCTGCTGGCGGATCTGGATGCAGTCGACTTTGTTGAGGCTGCGCCGGAAAATTGGCTTGATGTGGGTGGCCGCTACGGTCGTTTGTTCAGCGAGATCTGCGCAAGGAAGCCGCTGATATGTCACGGTTTATCCCTGTCGCTTGGCGGTCCGGACAAGCTTGATGAGGGCCACGTGCACGCGGTGCGCGATTTTCTCCAGCGGCACCGCGCCGCTCTTTATAGTGAGCATCTGAGCGCATGCACGGACGGCGCGCACATGTATGACCTGATGCCTTTGCCACTTACTGAACGCATGGTGGTGCACATCAGCGACCGGATTTCGCGCGTGCAGGACATTTGCGGGCAACAGATTGCGGTTGAAAACTCATCGTATTACCTGCCGCTGGCGAGCGAAATGAGCGAAGCCGATTTCGTCCGCGCAGTCGTTGCGCGCGCCGATTGCCGGCTGTTGCTTGACGTGAACAATGTCTATGTCAACAGCGTGAACCATGGCTATGACCCGCACGCTTTTATCCGTGCCATGCCGAGTGAGCGGATCGCCTACCTGCACATCGCCGGTCATGCGCAGGAAACGCCAACCTTGATCGTTGATACCCATGGCGCGCCGGTTGTGGACCGGGTGTGGGATCTACTGGATTTCACTTACGCCGTGCACGGCGTGCGGCCGACATTGCTGGAGCGTGATTTCGATTTTCCGCCCATGGCTGAGCTGCTGCGCGAGCTTGCCCGCGTGCGGGATGCGCAGCAGCGCGCCGGCGGATCGGGCGCAATAGCGGCCTCGCGCTTGGCCAGCACCGCAGCCCATGCCTGATTCCCCGCTGGCAGATCCGGTGCTGTCCGATCAGGCGTTGCAGCTTGATTTTGCAAAACACTTAAGGGACCCGGAAGCGTATCCGTGTCGGCTTGGCTTTCCAGAAGAGCGCGTGCAGGTCTATCGGCGCCTGTTCTTCAACAACGTCCGCGCGCTGTTGAGCGGTAATTTTCCGGTGGCGACGGCAATCCTCGGCGACGATTTCGAGCGACTCTTGCGGCGCTTTTATGCCGCGGGTGCGGCCCATACGCCACGCTTTACCGAGCTTGGACGATCCTTGATCGACTACCTGGAATCCATGCCCGAGCTCTGGCAGTCGCAATGGCCTTATCTGCTCGAACTGATGGATTACGAGTGGCTTGAGCTGGAGCTGATGCTCGCCCCGGATCAGCCGCTGACGTTGATCATTGCGGAATCCGAACCGCTTTGGGCCGTGGCTGCCGAGCTTCGTTTGCGCGGCTATCAGTATCCGGTGCACCAGTTGCGCCCGCAGTTTCAGCCCAGCGAGCCGACCGGTCCTTACTTTCTGCTGCTTTACCGGGAGCCCGCGGGCGCGGTGCGCTTCATGGCCTTGAACCCGCTCTCGGCCTGCCTGCTTGATGCGCTTCAGGGCCAGCCAGCAAGCCGTGAATCCGCGCTTATTGAGGCCCTGCTTCAGCTTTTCCCGCATTTGGAGCGCGCGCTGCTGGAAGCTGGCGTCAAGGCCCAGCTGAGCCAGTGGCAGGAGCGCGGGATCGTCCGACTTATCCATGGCTGAGTGCCAAGCCTTTAGCACATGGTTGGGAATTCTGGAGGCGCGTCACGCCAGCCAGCCGATCCAGCTTGGGCTTGAACGCGTGCAGGCCGTATGGTCGCGCATGGGTGAGGGCAGGCTTGCGCCGTTGATCCTGAGCGTGGCGGGCAGCAACGGAAAGGGCTCTAGCGTGGCCTTTCTTGAAGCCATCCTGGCCGCCGCAGGACATCGCGTCGCCTGCTACACGTCGCCCCATTTGCTGCATTTTTCCGAGCGGCTGCGAATCTCCGGCGTCAGCTTGCCTGAGGCCGCTTGGGCCGCTGCATTTGAGCGGGTGGAGCACGCACGCGGCGAGCTCACGCTGACGTTTTTTGAGCATACGACTTTGGCCGCCTTTGACCTTTTACGGCGCAGCCAGGTCGACGTTGCCGTGCTCGAGATTGGCATGGGCGGGCGCTTAGATGCGGTCAACATCGTCGCTCCCGACGGCAGTGTGATTACCAGTATCGGCCTCGACCATCAAGCCTTTCTGGGGCCTGATCGCACTGCGATTGGCTATGAAAAGGCCGGGGTCATGCGTCCTGGCGTACCGGTCGTGTACGCTGATGCCGATCCGGTGCCGAGTATCGCGCGGCATGCCGACGATGTTTGTGCGCCGCTGTGGCTGTCTGGGCGCGACTATTCGCTGGCAGTCGCCGCCGAGTCCTCCGCCGAGTTACCCGCCAAGTTACCCGCCGAATTGGTCGCCGAATGCACCGCCGAACACTGGTTTCTCAACCTGCCTGAGCAGCGGCTGGAGCTTCCCTGGCCGACGCTTGCGGCACCGATACAGCTTCAAAACGCGGCCGCATGCGTCGCATTGCTGTACCGCCTGCGCACCCGTTGGCGCTACAGCGAACAGGCTTTGCGTGCTGGCGTGGCGCAGGCACAGGCTCCGGGCCGCCTGCAATGCTTGGCGCAGGCGCCCGAGCTGCGCTTCGACGTGGCGCACAATCCGCAGGCCATGCAGAGCGTGGCTGACTGGCTGGCCACGCAGCCCAAGCGAGCCACGCACTGGGTGTTTGGTGCGCTCGCGGACAAGGACATACGCAGCATGTTGGGCATCATGAAGCCGCTCGTCGACTGCACATACTTGATTGATTTGTCGCCGTATTCTGCGCGTGGCATGACTTCACGGGCGCTGGTCGAACAGGCCGCCGCATTGGACTTGGCGCATCAAGATTGCGGTTCTGACTGTGCGCTTGCGCTAAGTGCAGCGCGTGCTGCTGCCGGCGCTTCTGGGCGCGTGCTGGTCACCGGTTCGTTCGTGTTGCTCGAACAGGCTTATCGTGCGGTCCAGATTGATCGACTGCTGCCGACCGATTGCCACGACCCACCGCACCAGCATGCGTTCGCCGAACCCACGCGGGACCCTTCGCCCGGCTCAGCATTCCGGTAAACGGGCTTGAGGTGCGTCGGGATCATTTTCTTTGCGGCGTTCGGGATAACTGACCGCCGCGCAGCCGCATAGGATGCGGTGCGGCACGCACCGCATCAATGGCTATCCAGTCAAATCGCGCTGCCGCCGCATGATGCTTGATGCGACCGATGCGGTGCGCAGTCTCAACAGATCCGACCCGCTGAGGTTCTGGCAGGCGCGTCGGGCTATCGAAGCGCCGCCAACAGGGGCACAATCGGCGGCCCGTCAGCAAGATCCGTGCCCATGAGTGAATTTCGTCAGTTTGTCGCAGATCGTGTCGGGCAGTTCGTCGATCCCAATACGGGCATGGATCTGGACGCCAGCAAGGCGGTGCAGGCGGTGGCCGTATCCGGCTCGCAGTGCGCGCTCGAGTTGAAGGTCAATTACCCAGCCAAACGCTATGCCGAGGAGCTCGCGCGCGCCGTGCGAGAGCATTTGCTGGCAGATACAAGGATTACCGCGGCCACCGTCAGCGTGAGCTGGAAAGTGCTATCGCATAAGGTGCAGCAGCAGTTAACGCCATTGCCCGGGGTGAAAAACATCATTGCGGTGGCGTCCGGGAAAGGCGGGGTGGGCAAGTCCACGACGGCCGTGAACGTGGCGCTAGCGCTGGTGGCGGAAGGGGCGCGCGTGGGCATTCTTGATGCTGACATTTACGGGCCCAGCCAGCCCATGATGCTTGGGGTGACCGGGCCGTTGACCCAAGTTGGGGACAAGATCGAACCGAAGCGCAATTTTGGCCTGCAGATTATGTCGATTGGCTTTGCCATCGGAGAAGACACGCCGGTGGTGTGGCGCGGCCCGATGGTGACTCAGGCCTTGACCCAAATGCTCAATGAAACGGCTTGGGATGATTTGGATTATCTGGTCATCGACCTGCCGCCCGGTACTGGCGATATCCAGTTGACGCTGTGCCAGCGCGTGCCGGTCTCGGGCGCACTGGTGGTCACCACGCCGCAGGATATTGCCCTGATCGATGCCAAGAAAGCCTTGAAAATGTTTGAGAAAGTGGCGGTTCCAGTGCTGGGCTTGGTGGAGAACATGAGCGTGTTCTGCTGTCCGAATTGCGGCCACGTGACGCCGATTTTCGGCACCGGCGGTGGCGCTATCATGGCGCTTGAGTACGGCGTGCCGCTTTTGGGCCAGTTGCCTTTGGATATGCGCATCCGCGAGCTGTCAGATCAGGGTCGGCCGCCGGTAGCGGCAGATCCGGACAGCGCGGTCACCACGCTGTATCGCGAAATCGCGCGCAAGCTCGCCGCGCGCCTGGCTCTGCAGGCGCGCAACAAGCAGATTGGTTTCCCGAGCATTGTGATCCAGAGCACCTGATGTCCCCATGGTCTAGGCGCCAGTGTTTAAGGCTCAAACGCTCTCGGCGTAAGCCAGCCGCCGCGTGCTGGCGCCGGACGTTCATCTGCCCGCCGTGAGTCCGCCCGCCATAAGTGCGCCCGCCATAAGTCCGCTCACCTGTCTGTTGAGCGTTACTGAGCTGAGCATTGAGCGCGGCGGCTTTGCCTTGTTTCGGCCGCTGAGTTTCCAGCTGCAGTGCGGCAGCGTGGTGATGATTGCGGCCGATAATGGCGTTGGCAAAACCAGTTTGCTGCGCACCCTAGCTGGCCTAGCAAGCGCAGCCGAGGGTGAGTTTCAGTGGCACGTGGCGGCGCGTGAACTGCGCTTTCTTGGGCACCAGCCTGGGCTCAAAGGCGCGCTTTCGCTGCTCGACAACCTTCGCTTCTGGCTGGCCCAGGACCAATGCGGCTGGGATGCAGCGGCAGTGGAAGCTGGCTTGCGCCGCTTCAATCTGCGCGGACACGAGGAGCAACCTGCGGCGGCACTGTCGGCCGGCCAGCGCCGCAGAGTCGCGCTGCTGCGGCTGCAGCTAAGTCCTGGGCAGTGCTGGCTGCTCGACGAGCCGTTCGCCAATCTCGATCAGCACGGCATTGCTTTGGTGCAGGAGTTGATCGCGACCCGACTGGCGCAGGGCGGATCGGTGATCCTGACCTCACATGGCCAGCTGCCCGTGCCGATTGCTGTGTTGCGAGTCGCGCTGGTGGCGGTATGAGTCGCGAGCTGCGCTCAGTCACCACCGCATTCCGGCGCGAGATCAAGCTGGCGCTCAAGCGCCCGGCGGATATCTGGCTCTCGGTTGGCTTTGCCGTGCTGGTCACCATGCTGTTTGGCATTGCGCTTGGCGGCTCACCCAACAAGCTTGCGGCGGCTGGACCGGCGGTGCTCTTTACCACCTTGCTGCTGGCCTCGTTCCTGGCGGTCAGCCGCATGTTTGCCGAGGATCTGGAGGACGGCAGCCTGGATCAGATGCTGATCAGTCCCTCGTCACTGACCGCCATTTTGTACGGGAAAGTGCTTGCATTCTGGTGTCTTCATGGGCTCAGCTTGGTCTTGGCAACGCCGATCCTGGCGCTGCTGCTGCGTCTTGACATGGATCAGCTGCCGCTGCTGCTGTTGACCTGCACCATTGTGACCTTGGGGTTAAATCTGCTTGGATTGGTTGGGGCGGCCTTGACGGTACGTTTGCGCGCCGGTGCTATGCTCCTCGCCTTAATCGTGCTGCCCCTCATGGTGCCGCTATTGGTCTTCGGTCTAGGGGCGGTGATGTCCGCCAGCCAAGGCGAATCGGGCATCGCTGGATTGGCATTGGCCGCCGCTGAAACACTGCTGCTTCTGGCGCTCGCGCCAGCGGCTGCCGCGCTTGGGTTGCGCATTACTTCGGAGTGATAGGCTTGGGTTTCTGGACGTGGCTGAATCGGCAGGGCTCACCGCCTCGCTTCTTTGACTGGACCAAGCACTGGGTGCGCTGGTGCTGGTACCTGTTTTTCCCCACGCTGCTGTTTGGGCTCTACTTGGCATTGCTGGTGTCGCCGGCAGACTATCTACAGGGCGAAAGCGCCCGCATCATGCATGTCCATGTGCCGAGCGCCTGGATGAGCCTGACGGTTTACTTCATCATGGCAGTGCAGGCCGTGGGCGTGCTGATTTGGCGACTCAAGGTGTGCGAAGCCTTGATGCTGGCCGCGGCACCCACCGGCGCCATGTTCACGGCCGTAACGCTTTTAACCGGCATGCTTTGGGGACGCCCAACCTGGGGCACCTACTGGGTTTGGGATGCTCGCCTGACTTCTGAGCTGGTGCTGTTCTTCATGTATCTCGGCATCGTGGCGCTGGCTCAGGCCTATAGCGACCGTCGTGCTGGCGCGCGCGCCGCAGCCGTGCTGTGTCTGGTTGGCGTGGTCCAGCTTCCAATTATTCGCTATTCGGTTGAATGGTGGAACACGCTGCATCAGGGCAGCACAATCCGCTTGCTGGGCGAGAGCTCGATCCACGCCTCAATGCTTTGGCCGCTGCTGGTGTTGACTCTGGCCACCAAGCTCTATTTTCTTGCCGTATGGTTGTCGCGCGCGCGCTGGTTAATCGTGCATTCCGAACGGCAAAGCGCTTGGGTGCTGCAGCGTTTGGGGTTAGCGCCATGACCGCGTGGTTGATGAGTTTTGGGCACTGGGGATTCATTGTTCCGTCTTACGCGATATTCCTGCTCGCCCTGGCTTGGGATGCAGGTCGCGGCTGGACCGCACGGAACGCAATCGAGCAACAAATCCGCGCCCATCAGGCACGGAAGAGGGAGGTTGAATGAACGAGATACGACGTCGCAGGCTTTGGTTTGTCGCGATTTTGGTGTTTGCCGCCAGCGGCGCGACCGCATTGGCCCTGACCGCCATGCGCGAGAACATCAATCATTACTACGGACCGACCGAAGTACTCGGCGGACAGGTTCCGCCGGGCCGAACCTTCCGTCTCGGCGGCTTGGTGCTGGAGGACAGCACCAGCCGCCATCCGGATTCGCTGGTGGTCAGTTTCAAGGTCACCGATCGCTTCAAGGACCTGTCGGTGCGCTTTGAAGGGATTCTTCCCGATCTGTTCAAAGAGGGTCAAAGCGTGATTGCCACTGGCGCCATGGCTGGAACCGAGTTTGTCGCCAGCGAAGTGCTGGCAAAGCATGACGAGACCTACATGCCGGCAGAAGTTTCCGAGGCGTTAGAGCGTGCCAAGGTGGCGCGCCAATCTGCTGAGCAAGCGGGGGGTGATCAAGCCGGGGCCAACCAAACCGGGGCCTACCAAACCGGGGCCTACCAGACCGGGGCCTACCAGACCGGGGCCTACCAGACCGGGGCCTACCAGACCGGGGCCTACAAAACCGGGGCCGACAAAACCGGGGACGATAAATCGGGCTCCTACAAAACCGGGGGCGAGAAAGCCGGGGCCGATGCAGCACGGACCTATGAAGCTGAAGCCGAAAAAGCGGGAGCCGCGCCGTGATACCAGAACTCGGTCAGTTCGCTTTGATCCTGGCGGTGCTGCTGGCAACAGCACAATGGGTGCTCGGTTTGGTGGGCGCCTCCAAAAGCCACCAGCGCATGATGGCGATGACGCAAACCGCGGCAATCGGGCAGCTGGTGTTCGTGGCGATCAGCTTTGCCATGCTCACACAAGCGTTTGTCACGAACGATTTCTCGGTGGCCTATGTGGCAGCCCATTCAAACTCTCAGCTGCCGCTGCAGTACCGATACTCCGCAGTCTGGGGCGGGCACGAGGGCTCGCTGCTGCTTTGGGCGCTGGTGCTGGCGATCTGGACCGCCGCTGTGGTGGCGTTTTCGCGCAGCTTGCCGGATCGCTTCCGGGCTCGCGTACTTGGCGTCATGGGTTTCATTTCACTGGGCTTTTTGATCTTCATTCTCTGGCTGAGCAACCCTTTTGTGCGTCATCTGCCGGCGGTTCCTGACGGCAGTGACCTGAACCCGCTGCTGCAGGATTTCGGTCTGATCATCCATCCGCCCATGCTTTATATGGGCTATGTCGGCTTCTCGGTAGCGTTTGCGTTCGCCATTGCAGCGCTGCTGGACGGTCGGGTTGATCAGAACTGGGTTCGCTGGAGTCGGCCGTGGACCAATATCGCCTGGGCGTTTCTGACCGTTGGCGTTGCACTTGGCAGCTGGTGGGCTTACTACGAGCTGGGCTGGGGCGGCTGGTGGTTCTGGGATCCGGTGGAGAATGCGTCGTTTATGCCTTGGCTCGTTGGCGCGGCGCTGATTCACTCGCAGGCGGTCACGGAAAAGCGCGGAAGCTTTCGAAACTGGACCCTGTTGCTGGCAATCGCCGCGTTCTCGCTCAGCCTCCTGGGCACCTTTCTGGTGCGTTCGGGAGTGGTTGTAAGCGTGCATGCGTTTGCAACCGACCCCGGTCGCGGCAGCTATATCTTGGCTTTCCTTGCCGTGGTGACGGGCCTTGCGCTCGCGCTGTTTGCCTGGCGCGCGCCGAAGATTGAGCAGGGACCTACGGCCCAGCTGCTCTCTCGTGAGGGCCTGCTGCTGATGAACAACGTCTTTTTAGTGGGCGCCTGCGTACTGGTGTTTGTGGGGACTTTGTTTCCGCTGCTGGTGGAAATCCCGCTGCTCCAGTCGTTGGTCGGGGCGCGCAAGATGTCGATCGGAGCGCCTTGGTTCACCTTCATGTTTCCGTTTTTCCTGATCCCGCTGATGATTCTGCTGCCGTTCGGACCACTCTCTCGCTGGGGCAAAGAAGAGCTGTCGACCGTCTGGCTGCAGCTGCGCGCGGTGCTTGCGCTGGCCGTGTTCATTGCCGCAATCGCCTGGATCCTGCGCGCCGGTATGAGCGCTTGGGCCGCCGGAGCGGTGCTGCTCTCATCCTGGGTTGCGTTAGGCACCGTCGTGTGGTTCCTGCGTCGCAGGCGCATGCAGCTGCGCATGGGCGGCGAGCAGTACGGCATGATGTTCGGGCACCTGGGCCTTGCGGTGTTCCTGATTGGCGCGGTTTTGGTGGAGGCGCTGCGCGTACAGACCGATGTACGAATGCAGCCGGGTGATACCAAGACCATTGCCGAGTACACCTTCCGGTTCGTCAAGCTTGATCACTACGAAGGGCCTAACTTCGTATCCGACCGCGCCCACTTTGAAATCACCCGAGAGGGCGAGCCTCTGACCGTGCTGAAGCCAGAGAAGCGTCGCTATCTGGTGAGTGGTCAGGTCATGACCGAACCCGGCATCCGCCCCGGCTTCACCCGCGATTTGTTCGTGTCGCTCGGTGAGCCAGTTGATATCGAAACGCAGGCATGGGCGGTACGCTTGCAATACAAGCCCTTCATTCGCTGGGTTTGGTTAGGCGCTTTCATGATGGCCATTGGCGGTGTTTGCACCACCTTGGACCGTCGTTTCCGCCGCCGCGTTGAAGCCGACGAGCCGCAGCAGGTCGCGCCCGTGCGGCCGTTGAGCGAAGCCGGTGCTCTGGCATGAAGCGCTGGTTGCCGTTGCTTGCCTTTGCGCTGCTTGCCGTGGTGCTGGGTATTGGCCTCACTCTGGATCCGCAGCGGCTGCCCAATATGCTGCAGGACAAGCCCTTGCCAGAGTTCTCAGCAGCCAGCTTGGACGGCGCGCGGATCGTGACCAGCGCCGAGCTGCGCGGCAAACCCATGGTGCTGAACGTTTTCGCCAGCTGGTGTCCTACCTGCGTGCACGAGAATCCGGTGCTGCTGGAATTCGCGAAAGCCTCGGATGCGCTGGTGGTTGGTCTGGCATACAAGGATCAGCCCGAAGATACCCGCGCCTGGCTTGACCGCTTTGGCAACCCGTTCGATCTGGTGATCCAGGATCCGGACGGCAAGATCGGCATTGATCTCGGCATTACGGGTGCGCCCGAGTCTTACTTTGTCGACCGCACCGGTGTGGTTCGTGACAAACATGTTGGTGAACTGACCTGGGATTCGCTCAGTGACTATGCGCGCAAAATTCAGTAGGCCGAGTTGGCTTGGGACGCCCTGGGCGCTCGCGTGTGGCGTGCTGCTGTTGCTTTTGGCGCAGCCGCTATGGGCCGGGATTGAGGCGTTCCCGTTTGCCGATCGGGCGCAGGAAGTGCGCTATCAAAAGCTGACCTCTGAACTGCGCTGCGTGAAATGTCAGAACAATTCACTGGCCGATTCCGAAGGCATGATTGCGGCCGATATTCGCCGGGAAGTGTTTGACATGGTTCAAGCCGGCAAGACCGACGCGCAGATCGTTGATTTCTTTGTGGTGCGCTACGGTGATTTCGTGCGGTATATGCCGCGTTTTGAACCCCTCACCTATGTTCTATGGCTGGGTCCCCTTCTGCTGCTGCCTTTGGGAATCTGGTGGCTTGCGCGCTCGCTGCACGCGCGCGCTAAGCAAGCCGCTATTCAAGCTGAAGAAGCTTAGGCCGAAGCAGCTTGGTCTGAAGCGGATTAGGCATCCGCTAGGCATTTAAACCTCCACTAAGCATTTAAACATCGACACGGCGCGCGACTGCGCGCCCCAAAGAAGGACCGCAACGATGACCACTTTTTGGCTGCTGTGCGCGCTGCTCAGCTTACTTGCCATGGCGATCTTGCTTTGGCCCGTGCTCCGGGTCGAGCGTGATGACTTCGCCCGGCGCGCTGCTGCACTGCGCGATCAGCTCAAGGTGCTTGAGCTGGCGGTCAGCGACGGATTGTTGCTGCCCGAGCAGGCTGAACCCAGGCGCGAAGCTCTGCGCACGGCGCTGCTGCAGGCGATCGATGCGCCGACCAAGCTAACCAGTAAACCGCCTGTCTATTTCATTGCCGTGATGGCTTTGGTGTTGCCGATCTCGGCCCTGGGGCTTTATCGCGCCTTTGGCACGCCCCATGCGGTTGCGTTTGCGCCGGTGCAAGCGGCACGCTCGCAGGCGCAATTGGGGCAAACCGAGGCAGGCCAAAGCGAGGCACCTGCGGTGCAAAACGTCGACGGCAGTGCGCCCAATGGCGAGCAGGGCCCCGATTTGCGCGAGGCCGTTGAAGGCTTGGCGGCGCGCATGAAGGACAAGCCTGACGACGAGGAAGGTCAGCTCTTGCTTGCGCGCACGTGGCGTGAGCTTGCGGAATTCACCAAGGCGCGAGATGCCTACGCGCTGGTGGTCGCCAAGCGTGGCGAAGATCCCGATGTGCTGGCCGAATACGCCGAAACCTACGGTTTGGCTCAGGAACCACGCTCGTTGCTGGGCAAGCCAACCGAGATTCTGGAGCAGGTGCTGAAGATCTCTCCCACGCATCAGCGCGCGCTGTGGCTGCGCGGATTTGCCTACCGGCAAACTGGCGAGCTGCCGAAAGCGCTGCAGGTTTGGGATCAGGTATTGAAGCAGCTGCCGCCCGAAAGCGAGATTGCGTCGGCACTCACGCAACAGATCAACATCGTGCGCAGCGAGTTGGGTCAACCGCCGCTGCCGGTGGCAGCCGGTCCAGGGTCCGGCGGCACCGGCTTACCTGAGAACACCGGTCAATTGGACGCGCCTGATCCGGTTAGGCCCAATGTCGCTGCGCCCGATGTCGCTGGGCCCAATGTTGCTGGGCCCACTGTTGCTGCGCCCAATGGCGTGCGCAACGCATCCAGCAGCGCGCCGGCCAATCCCGCTGCAAGCACTCCCGCACCCGAGCAAGCTGCTGCGGCCACCGGCAGTGCAGCGCAGCCGGTGACGATCCTGGTTGAGCTTGATCCAAAGCTGGAATCGGAGCTCAGCCCGAATGACGTGCTATTTGTTTTTGCGCGAGCCGATCAGGGCCCGCCAATGCCGCTTGCGATTCAGCGTCTACCGGCCCGTGACTTTCCAATCACGGTCACGTTGAGCGACGAGAACGCGATGGCGCAGGGCATGACGCTGTCGAATTTTCAGCGCGTCAAAATTGGCGCCCGCATCTCAAAAAGCGGTCAGGCGATTGCGCAGTCTGGCGATCTGCAGGGCTTCAGCGAGGTTTTCAGCCAGCCAGCAGCGGATGCCGTCAAGGTAACAATCGGCGAGCGCGTCGAGTAGGCAAGCGCGTTCGCCAGGGTGAGCTGAGCCGCGTCAACGCTGGCCTCCGTCAACCATTTTGGCCTTGACTCGCCCAGCCGGAACGCTCTCAGGCAGCGCGCGGACGCGATGAATCGCGCTGCTTGACATCCGCCCCGTTGGGTTTGTCCGCATCGAAGGGTGACCGAACTGAAGATTTTTGACGCCAGCGCGCAGTTTGACGTATCACGGGTATGAGAATCTCCAGCCTTCGGATTGGGGGGCATGGCTATGCGTTGCATCTGCGTGATTTGGCTTTTGCTTTCCGCCCCGCTTTGGGCGCAGCAAACGTTCTATGTGGCAAGTACCGGCGTGGATGTCCCGGCAGGCGGTGCTCTGGCGGCACCATGGGCCACCATCACCTATGCGCTGGATCGGGTTCCGGACGGCAGTTTGATTTTGGTGCGTCCCGGCTTGTACAGCGGACGCATCCGCATTCGCGGCAGCTTTGCGCAGGGCGTCACGGTGCGCTCGGAAGTGCCGTACCAGGCCCGGCTGCGCGCCGATCAGGCGGTACTGACGATCTTCAACGATAACGCCAATATCGAAGGCATCACGATTGAGGGCTTCGATATTGCGCATAGCGGGCCGGGCGCCGCAGCGCTGGTGGTGCAGATCCAGGATGGCTTTCAGACCGACACCCGGCGCATCACGCTGCGCGACAACATCCTGCATGACAGCTACAACAACGACATCCTGAAGATCAATAACGGTGCCAGCCAGATCCGGGTGGTTGGCAACATGTTTTACAACCAGTCTGGGTCGGATGAACATATCGACATCAACAGCGTGGATGACGTGGTGGTTGAAGACAACGTGTTCTTCAACAATTTCGCTGCCAGCGGTCGCAGCAATCTCAATGACACTGCGAGTTTCGTCGTGGTAAAGGACTCCAACGCTGCAGACGATGAATATCTTGGCTCGCGCAACGTGGTGCTGCGCCGTAATGTGATGTTGAACTGGGAGGGTTCAATAGGCAGTGGCTTCATCTTGTTTGGCGAAGACGGCACGGCGAATTTCGAGGCGTTTGACTGCGTCGCAGAAAACAATTTGCTGCTCGGCAATAGCGCCAATACGCAGCGCTCACCGATGGGCGTCAAGGGCGCCAGAGACATCGTGTTTCGCCACAACACCATCGTTGGCAATTTGCCCGCGAATGCGTTTGCAACCCGGATCAACCGCGAAGGCGCCAATCCTGCGATTGAATCGATTCGCTTCGTGCACAACATTTTCAGCGATCCGACCGGCACGATGCAGGACTTCAGCGACACCTTGCCGGCGGATTTATCGACCACGCGGCCCTCGTCACTGGTGCGCAACGGCTATTTCAACGGCGGCATGGCGATGCCGTTTGACAACATGGACGTGCTGAACATCAGTGGTGATGCGGCGCGCATCGAGGCAAATCCCAATCTGCCTGCGCTCGCCGTGCAAACGCCGCATTGGCTGCCTGTTTCGAACGTGTTCAACGGCGGAAGCGCGCGCATTCGCGACGCTTTTGTCGCGCTGGTACAGAGTCACGGACGACCTGCAGGCGTCAGCGCGATGAGCAACGTCGCGACGCCCGGCGCGGACGTGCCTGCCACCGACATTCTGGGCACACCCCGGCCAGCCAACGCGGCGGACCTCGGCTGCTTTGAGCTGACAGTGAACGACTCTTTGCTCCGCAATGGGTTTGAGGCGGTTCGCTAGCTGTTGATCGGCCAAGCCTGCTTCGGCGACGCCGCAGTCCATGCACCCAAAGCAAACCCGCAGGGGCGCCCGGCGTGGCTAAGTACCGCGCCGGTTGGCGTTGATATAGCGCTCCACCTGCTGTTCCAGTACGGGCAGCGTCAGCCCGCCGTTGCGCAAGAGCGCGTCGTGGAAATCGCGAATGTCGAAGCGATCGCCCAGGGCCTTTTCCGCGTGCGCACGCAGCGCGAGAAACTTCAGTTCGCCGATCTTGTAGGCCAGCGCTTGCCCAGGCCAGGAGATGTAGCGGTCGATCTCGGTGCGCACTTCGTGCTCGGACAGTGCCGTGTTGCGGCTCAGATAATCGCGGGCTTGCTCTCGGGTCCAGCCCATGGCATGCAATCCGGTATCGACGACCAAGCGGCAGGCGCGCCACATCTCGTAGCTGAGGCGGCCAAAGTCCTCGTACGGGGTTTGGTATACGCCCATTTCCTTGCCTAGCTTTTCGCTGTAAAGCGCCCAGCCCTCGCCGAAAGCGTGTGGATAGAAGTTGAGTCGGAACTGCGGTACATCTTTAAGTTCGCGCGCCAGCGCGCCCTGCAGATGGTGCCCTGGAACCGCTTCATGAAGGGTCAACGCAGGCAGCGAGTACAAGGGACGCGTGTTCAGCGCATAGGTGTTCACCCAATACTCGCCGGCGGCGCCCACCGGCCCAGGGTTGTAGCGCCCCGCCGTGTAGTTCGGCGCCAAAGCTTCGGGAACTGGAACCACGCCATAGGGTGTTCGCGGCATGGTGCGAAAGTACTGGGGCAGCTTGCGGTCAATATTTTTGGCGATGAACGACGCTTCCTTGATCAGCTCGGTTGGGGTCTTGGCGTAGAACTGCGGATCGCTGCGCAGGAATTGAATGAAGTCGGCAAAGCTGCCCTTGAACTCAAGTTGCGCGATGATCGCGTCCATCTCAGCGCGAATGCGCGCAACTTCCGTCAGCCCAATGGCGTGAATGGATTCCGGGGTCACGTCCGGCAACGTTGTGAAGTAGCGTGCCAGATCGGCGTAATAGGCCTTGCCATCCGGCAGCGCCGAGGCGCCGAGCGTGGTGCGCGCGCCACGGCGATAGGTTTGCTCGAAAAAGCGCTGAAACTTGGCGTAGCTCGGCAACACCGACTCGCTGATGGCCTTTTCGCCTTCGGCGCGCAGATGCGCTTGCGCCGCAGCGGTGAAATGCTGCGGAAACTTCACGAACGGGCGAAACAAAGGACAGTCCTCAGCGCGTTTGAATTGCAGTCCGCCAATCACGGTGGAAACGCCGGCAAGGATTTCCTTGGGCAGCGTAAAGCCGTCGCGCAGGCCCTGCCGCATGTTGCTCATTTGCTGATCGAAATACTTCGGGAAGCCGCGCAAACGCTTGAGGTAGTTTTCATAGTCCGCCGGTGTTTTAAACTGCATGGCGGTGTGCACATAAAGGATGTCGACATGGAATCCGCTGTCGCTGTTGAGCGGCATGCGCCATTCGCGATAGCCGAGCATGCTCAGGCGCTGGGACAGAATAAAGTCAAACAGCGTATGGCTGAGTTGTTCCTGCGTGCTCAGCTGGCCCGGATCCAGCGCGCGCAGGCGCTTCAGCAGTGCCGCATTCTCCTGTTGCCAGCGCCGCTGATCAGCCGGCGCGACCGAAGGCATCTGAGCGTTGAAGCGATGCTCGCCCTCAGACGTTGCACTGATCGGGTCAAAGCGCCATGCAGCAGCGCGCTCATCGGCAAAAATCTGCGCCAGCGAATGGCTTGGCGTTGTCTCGGCGTGCAGTAAAAAGGGCAGGTAGAGCAGGCACAGTGCGGCGATTTGCCGCAGCCAGCCGCCAGCATTGGCAGCCAACGCGCGGACCTTGCACTGCGATCTCTGCTTCATTCACGGCTCCCAATCGGTGGTGGTGATGGCTTGACCCACCAGAATTTGTTGGCGCCAAAAATTATACGCACTCAGCTTGGTCGACATTGCAGGCTGGACCGTGGGCCGTGGGCCGCGTACCCAGCGCGTTTGCTTCGGCGTTGGTCTGGTCTGCGATAGGACGCGCCGTTGGCGCTTTTGTTCTGCGCCCGAACGGGCCAAGCCAAGGCAGCCCAGCGACGCCTTGGGGCGCGGCTTCAATTCAGTCCCGCGCAACGCCTTCGGCTAATCGGACCCGAAGGGGCTCAAATCGAAGGCGTCAAGTCGCGCCGCGTGGGTTGAGCTCAACCACTTTGCCACCCAGCCGCGGCCGGTAGCTGCGCCAGAAGCGCTCCAGCGCCTCCGGGTCCAGTCCAGGGCTGAGCCAGAAGCCTTGCGCTTCTTCGCATGACTCCTGGGTGAGCCACTCGACTTGCCGATCGTCTTCGACGCCCTCGGCAATTACTTTCAGGCCGAGTGCCCGCGCCATCACCAGGATGGTGTGCATGAGCGTGACGCTGTCTTGGTCTTGGCCAAAACCTGAAACGAAGCTGCGATCGATCTTGAGGGTATCGATCGGAAGCTTGCGCAAGTACGCCAGCGAGGAGTAGCCGGCGCCGAAATCGTCAATGGCAATGGATACCCCGGCTTCGCGTAACTTCCGCATTTGAGCCACGGCATGGTCCGCTTCGTGCATCAGCACCGATTCGGTGATTTCCAGCTGCAGCATGTCCGCCGGCACGCCCGAGCGCTGCAGGGCGTCAAGCACGAAGTGCGCAAAGTGCTTCTGCTGCAGCTGCAGCGTGGAGACATTGACTGCAATCCGGATGCCATGCAGGCCGCTTTCAGTCCATTGCGCCGATTGCGTGAGTGCTTGCTTCAACACCCACTCGCTGATCGGCAGAATCAGCCCCGAATCTTCTGCGATCCGAATGAATTGATCCGGAGAAATGCGCCCCAGCTCCTTGCTATCCCAACGCAGTAGGGCTTCCACGCCCGTGAGGCGGCGGCTGTCGAGGGCGAGCTTGGGTTGGTAAACCAGATGCAGCTCGTCCTGGGTCAGCGCGCGCTTGAGCGCAGATTCGATCGCCAGACGTTGGCGGCGGCCGTAGGCCATTTCTGCCGTGAATGGCTGCACCTGATTGCGGCCACGCTGCTTGGCCGCATTGGTAGCGGTATCGGCATTGCGCAGCAGATCTTCGGCCGATTCACCGTCACCCGGAAACTGGGCGATGCCAATGGATGGCGAAACCAGGATCTCATTGCTGGAGACCAGCAGTGGCGACTGAAACGCATCGACCACACGCAGGGCAAGCTTCATCGCGTCCTCGCCATGAGCATCTGGCTGTAGAAATGCGAACTCATCGCCGCCGATACGCGCCAATGCCGCTTGCGCGGGAAGCACCCGCTGCAGGCGCTCACCTGCACGCGCCAGGAGCTGATCGCCCGCGGCGTGCCCGAGCGTGTCATTGATCTCACGAAAGCGATCAAGATCCACCAAAATTACGCTGAACCCGGAGTTCTGGCTGCGCGCTAGTTTGAGCGTTTCGCGGATCTTGTTGACCAAGCTGCCGCGGTTCCAAAGGCCGGTCAGGGAGTCGCGCGTTGCCAGGTACATCAGTTCCGCTTCGTTGCGCTTGCGGTCAGTGATGTCGCTCATGACCGCCACGATATGCAAACGCTGCCCGGACTCAGCGCGCACTTCAACCATGCGCAAATCAGCAAGGAACTCGGTGCCGTCCTGCCGCCGCTGCCACAGCTCACCGTGCCATTGACCGTGCTGATCCAAAGCCGCGCGGGTGGCCTCCAGTTTGAGCGGATCTTCCCGACGTGAGTCCAGCATCCGGGCATCGTGACCGCGCAGCTGATTTTCGTCGTAGCCGGTCAGCTGCGCAAAAGCTGGATTCATCTGTTCGAGCCGAAACTGCGCATCGGTCACCGCGACCGCCTCGTCCATGGATTGAAAAACTCTTTCAAACGACTTCAGGCGGTCGGCCTGTTCGTGCTCTGTGTCCATCCGATGAAAGGTGCCAGCCGCGCGCGTTGGTGTGCTTCCGGCGCTTTCCACCACGCGTCCGCGCAAGCGCGTCCAGTGCGGCTGACCGCGTGTGTCCAGGGTTCTGATGACCAGTTCGCTGCATGCGCGGCGCTCGCTCAGCCCCTGCTTGAGCGCTTGCTCAACCAAGGGCAAATCGTCGGCTAAGGTTTGCTCGTTCCGCCACTGATCGCGACTGAATCCGCGTTCAATCAGCCTGCCATTGCCTGCGACCGAGATGATAGTCAGCCACTCAGTTTCAAGATCAAGGCTCCAAAGCCCGTCTCCGCCGCCCCAAAGCGCGGTACGTAAGCGCTCAAGCGTAAGTTGGCGCTGCTCTTGAGCGCGCAGGCTTAGCTGGCGATAACGCCGCGTTAGCAGCAGGTTTCGCAGCACAATCCCGGCGCACAGCAGAAGCAAGGCGAGCGCGAGAGCAAGGGCAAGAGCAGCGTTCAAGTGAGTCACAGGCCTCCAAGTACGTGATCGAAGTTACGGAGGTTAACGCCGTCCATGAGCGAGAAGAATTCTAACGTGCAAACCCAGGCAAGCGAAATAGCCTTGGCTGTCAAACTCCCATAGACGATGAGCGCGCATACGTTAGTGGACGGTGAAGCTTGTGCATCAATTGCGTTAACGTCGCATCGCAATGGGACGGCGGACACGCTTCTGCATCGCTGTGCGGCCTTGTAGGTGTTGGGCCAGGCCTCCTTTTGGGGCGCGATTCGTCGCGTTTGCGCGTTAGGGTGCGCCGGGCTGGGCTGGTGCCGGCCGGCAGGTTAGTGCAATTGTTGCGCCCTGAATCGAGCGGGCGTAGCGGCGGGATGGGAGGCGTGAGCTTTGCCAGCGGACGCGATAAATCGCGCCCCTGCGGAGCTGCGGGCCTCTACAGGACTGCACTTCCCTACGGATCTGCGCGCCGCTCAGGGACCGCATGCTGCTGATGCGGCTCAACCGGGGCAGGAATTGGCTACCATTCGCGCATGGAAGAATCTCAGCATGATTTTGCAGCGCTGGCTGCCATTCTCGACGCCCATCTGCCCGGATTGAGTCCGGCGCATGTGCACGGATCTCTGTGCGGCTGGTTGAGCGTGCGTGGGGCGCTGGAGGATTGGCAGTGGCTTGATCTGTCCGTTGACGAGCCCCTTAGCGAAGCGCTGGCGCCATCGGAACTGCGCTGGATTTCCGGCATGGTGCTTGCTACGCAGCAAAGCTTTGATGCCGGCGAATTCGCCTTTCAGCCGCTGCTGCCGGACCCGGACTCAGCCTTGCTTGAACGCGCGGTTGCCCTTGGCGAATGGTGCGATGGCTTCGTCGGTGGCCTGGGTTTGGCTGGCATGCGCGAGCAGGAACTCAGCAAGACTGGCCGCGAAGCGGTTGCAGATCTGGCGCGCATTGCAAGTACGACGATGGATGTTGCCGACGGCGAGGAAGACGATCAGGCGTTTGAAGAAGTCCTGGAGTTTGTCCGTATCGGCGCCGTTTTAATTTTTGAAGAGTTAACTTCCGCGCGACAGCGCGCAGGACGAGGCACGCATGGTATCCATTCCACGCACTGAGTTTGTCCGCCGCCGCAAGCACCTGATGCAGCTTGCGTCCGGCGCCGCCATTGTGGTGCCTGCGGCGCCGGAGCGTATTCGCAGCAACGACGCGCACTATCCGTATCGGCAAGATAGCGATCTGGTCTATCTGACCGGCTTTCACGAGCCCGAAGCGGTGCTGGTCATGGTGCCGGGTAGGGCTCAGGGGCAGGTGATTCTGTTCTGCCGCGAACGCGATCCAGAACGCGAGCGTTGGGATGGGCCGCGCATGGGTCCGGAAGCCGCGGTTGCCGCGCTCGGCGTCGACGATGCGTTTCCGATTGACGATATTGACGACATCTTGCCCAATTTGATCGAGGGCCGGGAGCAGGTGTACTACCCGTTCGGGCGCGATCCGGAGTTTGATCTGAAGGTATTCGCCTGGATCAACTTCCTGCGCACGCAAGCGCGCCGTGGCGCGCGGCCGCCGCAAAGTCTGGTGGCGCTGGGTTGCCTGGTGAACGAGCAAAGGCTGATCAAGAGCAAAGCCGAACTCAAGGTCATGCAGCATTCGGCCGATATCGCCGTGAAGGCGCACCTGCGCGCCATGCAGTGCGTGCGACCGGGCATGAAGGAGTTCCAGGTTGAAGCGGAGATCATGCATGTGTTTCGCGAGCACGAAGCCGTGCCTGCTTATGAGTCGATCATCGGTGCAGGCGCCAACGCCTGCATCCTGCACTACCGGGCCAACAATGCCGAGCTGCGCGCCGGTGATTTGCTGTTAATCGATGCCGGCGCCGAGTATCACTGTTACGCCAGCGACATCACGCGCACGTTCCCGATCAATGGCGTGTTTTCAGAACCGCAGCGCGCGCTGTACGAGCTGGTGCTGGCCGCGCAGGAAGCCGCTATCGCACGCTGCCGCGTCGGTAAGGTGTGGAGCGATATTCACGATACTGCGCTGGCGGTATTGGTACGTGGAATGGTGGCGCTTGGCTTGCTGAAAGGAAGCGTGTCTAAGATCATCCGTGACGAGTCGTACAAGGCGTTTTTTCCGCACAAGAGCGGACATTGGCTTGGGCTTGATGTGCATGACGTGGGCGACTACCGTATCGATGGTGCGCCGCGGGTACTGGAGCCAGGCATGGTGTTGACGGTCGAGCCTGGCCTGTACATTCCCAGTGATGCCAAATCGGTCGACGCACGCTGGCGCGGCATTGGCGTGCGGATTGAGGACGATGTGGTGGTAACCGCGGGCGAACCCCATGTGCTGACCGCTGCGGTGCCAAAACGCGTATCGGAGGTTGAGTCCTGGATGGCGGCAGCGCGCGCGAAGGCAGCGTAGCGGCCGTCGCACAGAGCCACGACGGAGCTCGAACGGCCTGTCCTCTCGAACGGCCTGTCCTCTCGAACGGCCTGTGAGCTCGAACGGCCTGTCAGCTCGAGCGAAGGCAGAGAGCTCAGAGCGTCGCACGTTCGATTTCTCCCATGCGTCGAAATGACAGCTGTTGCGGTCGCCAGCGATGGACGCGTGGGTGGCTCCAAATCAACGTTCTAAGTTAACCTTTGCGCAGGCCCAGGGTTTCGGGTTCGGACCTTTTTGGAGCAGGAATAATGGGTAAGTCGATTGTGGTGCTGGGTGCGCAATGGGGCGACGAAGGTAAAGGCAAGATTGTCGATTTGTACACCGAGCGTTGCGCCGCCGTGGTGCGCTTTCAGGGCGGCCACAATGCTGGCCACACGCTGGTCATCGGCGGGAAAAAAACCGTGTTGCACCTGATCCCGTCTGGCATCTTGCGCGCGGGCGTGAAGTGCTTGATTGGCAACGGCGTGGTGATCTCGCCGGCAGCTTTGCGCACAGAGATTGCCATGCTGGAGGGCAATGGCGTTGAGGTGCGGCCGCGCCTGATCGTGTCACCTGCGGCGCCGCTGATCATGCCGTATCACGTGCAGCTTGATCAGGCGCGTGAGCGCAATGCTGGCGCGGGCAAGATTGGCACCACCGGGCGCGGCATCGGCCCGGCGTATGAAGACAAGGTGGCGCGGCGCGGCCTGCGGGTGAGCGATCTTTTCGACCCTGCGGCGCTGGCTGAGAAGCTGCGTCAGGTGATGGACTTCCATAATTTCGTGCTGACCCAGTATTGGCGCACTGAAGCGGTGGATGTGCAGCAAACGATCGATGAAGCGCTGCAATTTGCCGATTTCGTCAAGCCGATGGTGGGTGATGTGGCCGCGCTCTTGCACCGCGTGCGCGCCAGCGGCGCGAACATCTTGTTCGAGGGCGCCCAAGGCTCGCTGCTGGATATCGATCACGGGACCTATCCGTTTGTGACCAGCAGCAACACCACGATCGGTGGCGCCTGCTCGGGGACCGGCGTGGCGGCGCGCGACCTCGATTACGTGCTCGGGATTGCCAAGGCCTACGCCACCCGCGTTGGCGGTGGCCCGTTCCCAACCGAGCTTGATGATGCGGTAGGGCAGGGCTTGCGCGATCGTGGCCAGGAGTACGGCGCTACTACTGGACGTCCGAGACGCTGTGGCTGGCTTGATGCCGTGGCCTTGAAGCGCGCCATCGCGATCAATGGGATTGACGGCATTGCGCTCACCAAGCTTGATGTGCTGGACGGTTTGGATAGCGTGCGAGTTTGCATCGGCTATCGCTATCTGGGTCAGGAAACCGACCAGCCACCGATGGATGTCACGGGCTGGGAGGCGTGCGAACCGATCTATCGCGACTATGCCGGTTGGGATCAAAGCACCAAGGGCTGCACCGATCTGGGCCGCTTGCCGATCAACGCCCAGCGCTATCTGGCTGCGGTGCAAGAACTGGTGCAATGCCGCTTCGCGCTGGTCTCGACCGGCCCGGAACGCAACGAGAACATCATCCAGCACGATCCGTTTCTCTAGCGCTTGCGTGCCCTTGGCGCGGCGTTGACTCCGGGTGCGCCTCGATAGCGTCGCCATCGTTGGCTATGGAACGGCAGGCCAGGCGGCCGCGCTGTATCTGCGCCGGCAGGGCTGTCAGGTTGAGCATTTTGAACGCGCGCCGCAGTTGCAGCCCCGCGGGGCCGGATTTCTGCTCCAGCCGACGGGACTTGCGGTACTTGCCGATCTGGGGCTGGCGCCGGCTGCGCTGGCCTGCGGCGCACGCGTGGATGCGCTGATCGGGCGCAATGAGCGCCAGCGCCTGGTCATGGATATGCGCTATGCACGGCTGGATCCGGCTTACTTTGGGCTCGGCATGCAGCGCGGCGCACTGTTCCAGATCTTGCGCGATGCTGATTCGGGCGCTTCCCACGTGCGTGCTGGCGTGCACATGGTGGCGGTGGATCGGGCGCAGCGTGCGCTGGTGGACGCGCACGGTCGGCGCTACGGGCCCTATCAGTTGATCATCATTGCCGACGGCGCGCACTCGCAGCTGCGGCAAACGCTGGCCGAACATGTGCGCCGCGAACCGCTGTATCCCTGGGGTGCGCTTTGGTGTCTTGCTGCGGATCCAGATCGGCGTTGGGATGCCCGACTGGAACAGCGCTATCACTTGGCGCACACCATGATGGGCGTGCTGCCGGTCGGCACGCTGCCTGGCGAAGGCGCCAGCGAGCATCGGGTCAGCATCTATTGGAGCAGCCCGGTCGAACATGGCGTGGTCAAAAACGTGGCAGATTTCGCCGATTGGCGGCGTCAGGTCGAACGGCTTTGGTCGGAGGCCGCCCCCTTGCTCGACACGCTTGATCACCCCCAGTTTCAGCTGCGCGCGGGCAGCTATCGCGATGTGTTGATGCGCCGCTTTTCCGCGCGCGGCGTGGTGCTGATTGGCGACGCCGCGCACGGCATGAGTCCACAGCTTGGGCAAGGCGTGAACATGGCGCTGCTGGATGCGCAGGCGCTGTCCTACGCCCTGGAGACGGAGCCTGATCTGGAGCGCGCATTGCAGGCCTATGAGCGTGATCGGCGGCGTCATTTGAAGGTGTACCAGTTACTCAGTCGTTGGCTGACTCCAGTATTTCAGTCCCACCACGACTGGCTGGCGCGCTGCCGTGACCTTGCCTTCGCGCCGCTCGGCCGACTGCCCGTGGTGCGACAGGAAATGCTCAAAATCCTCTCCGGCACCAAGACCGGTTGGTTTGGGCGCTGGCGGATGCGCGTACGCACAGACGCCGTGTAGCGGCGCGCTACATCGGGTCCAAATCCCGATCCCATCGAGGTCTGCTGCTTGCGTTCTATGGCTCTGGCCTGGATCGGCTCTGGCTTGGATCGGCTCTGGCTTGGATCAGTTCTGGCTTGGATCAGCTCTGGCTTGGATCGGCTCTGGCTTGGATCAGTTCTGGCTTGGATCAGCTTTGGCTTGGATGGGTTCTGGCTTGGATCGGCTTTGCTCAATCGCGGGCGGATGTTTTGGCCGAGGTCGCCATGGTCACGGCTGCCTTTGCGAGTTCCGCGATGGCGCTCCAGTCGCGCTTGGCGAGCAATGCGTTTGGCACCATCCAGGATCCGCCGACGGTGAGCACGTTCGACAGGCTTAGAAAGCCTGCCGCGCTGCTGGCATCAATGCCGCCGGTAGGACAGAACTTGACGTTCGGAAATGGCCCCGCAAAGGCTTTTAATGCGGCAGTGCCACCCGCAGCGGTGGCTGGGAAAAACTTGTAGCGCTGGTGACCAAACGCCATGCCCTGCATGATTTCGCTTGCGCTGGCAACGGCAGGAATCCAGGGAATGCTGGTTTCGGCTTGATATAGCCCGCTGCTGGCGCCTGGGGAGATTGCGAAATGCGCGCCGGCCGCGGCCACTTCTTGCAGCTGCTCGGGACGCAAGATGGTGCCGGCGCCGACTATGGCGCCGGGCACTGCACGCCGAATGGCGCTGATGGCAGCAAGCGCGACTTCGGTTCGAAGCGTCACTTCAAGTACCGGCAAACCCGCCGCCACCAAGGTTTCTGCCAGCGGTATGGCGAGCTCAAGGTCGGCAATCTGCAGCACCGGCAAAACCGGCGCCTGACGCAAGATGGCGTCGACGGTTTGCGCCCTATTCACGCCTGCACCGCCATGGCAGCGCCGAGCAATCCGGGTTGTGGATGGGTAATCACGTACACGCTGATCTGCTCCAGATAGGCTGCGAAGCGTCCTTTGGCAAGAAATCGCTCGCGAAATGCGCTGCTGCGCAAAAATGGAATAAAGCGCGGCACGATGCCGCCGGCAATCATCACCGTGCGCGCGCCGTGGATCAGCGCAGTATCACCGGCCACGCTTCCCAGCACGGCACAGAAGCGCGCCAAGGTCCGGCGCGCGCTCAGATCGTGTCCGTCCAGAGCCAGCCGCACGATCTGCGCTGGATCGCGCAGGTCACGTTTGGAATCGCCCGGACTGGAGGGTTCCAGGCCCGCCAGTACGGCGTCGATATGGGACAAGCCGGCACCGCACAGCAGGCGCTCATTCGAGGTGCGGCCAAACTTCGCCGTCATCCAGCGCGCAATCTCATGTTCTTCCTTGCCAAGCGGCGCGAAGCTGACGTGGCCGCCCTCGGTTTCAATCACGCTCCAGTGCTGCCGGCTGTCGCGCGCCAGCAGGGCAACCCCAAGCCCGGTGCCTGGACCTAACACCGAGACCGGGCCGAGCAGCTCCTGCGAGTCGGGACCGTACACGCATACCCGATCCTGCGCAGACAGGCCTGGGATGGCGTGTCCAACTGCGCCGAAGTCGTTCAACACGATCAGGCTGTCCAAGTTGAGCGCCACGCGCAGCTCCCGCTTGCTGAATGACCAAGCGCGGTTGGTCAAGCGAATCTCATCCTGCGCCACTGGGGCTGCGACTGCGATAGCGGCGCGCCGGGGGCGCTGCTGCACGGATTCCAGATAGTGCTCGGCAGCATGCTGCAAACTGGCAAAGTCCGCTGTCGGCAAGGATTTTGCTGACTGCATCAGCAGGCTCGGAGAGCTGCGGTCGACGAGCGCGAAACGCGCATTGGTGCCGCCGACGTCGGCAATCAGGTCCAGCTGGCGGCTCATGTTGGCGATGCCTTCATTGCTGGTTGTCTCATAGCCCCTCTCATAGCGCAGTGCCTCTCATTGTGCAGTGCCCGGGCCTCAATGCGAGTCCATCTCCGGGGCCATATCCAGCGGTAACCCCAAGGCGCCGGTTTCCGCGCTGGTGACTTGTGCGCGCATCCATCCAAACAGTTCGCGCCCCATGCCGAACGGCTCGGGCGCGGGCAAAATCACTGCTCTGCTGGCCCATTCATCGGCATCAACTAAGGCCGTCAGCTCGCCGCTCTCGCTATTAATCCGCACCCGATCGCCATCGCGCAACTTTCCGATCGGCCCCTGCATTGCGGATTCGGGAGTGAGATGGATCGCCGCCAGCACCTTGCCCGAGGCGCCGGACATGCGGCCATCAGTTAACAGGGCGACTTTTTGCCCGCGATCCTGCAGCACGGCCAAAGTCGGGGTCAGTTTATGTAGTTCCGGCATGCCATTGGCGCGCGGCCCTTGGCCACGGATCACCGCGATGAAATCGCCTGCCTGCTCGGGAGCCAGCGCCCCGGCCTCGAACGCGGCCAATAGCGCGTCCTGAGATTCGAACAAGCGCACCGGTGCTTCCAGGTTGCGATGCTCGGGCTTCACCGCAGAAACCTTGACTACTGCACGCCCAAGATTGCCGCGCAAGCAGCGCAGCCCGCCTTCGCGATCAAACGGGTCCCGCACCGCCTTCAAAACGCTCGGATCGAGGCTTTGCGCCGCCGCCGGTCGCCAGCGCAACGTCAGGTCATCCAGCCACGGATCCTGCGCCTGAGCGCGCAGGCTTCCACCATGCACGCAAAGGATGTCGGCGTGCATGAGTCCGGCGTCCAGCAGTTCGCGGATCACAAACGGCAATCCGCCTGCGGCTTGGAAATGATTCACGTCGGCTGAGCCATTGGGATAGATGCGCGCCAGCAGCGGCGTGGCGCGGGACAGTTCGTCGAGATCATCCCAGTCGATCACAACGCCGGCGGCGCGAGCGATGGCAACCAGATGAATCGCGTGATTGGTGGAGCCACCGGTGGCGGCCAGCCCGACCATGGCATTCACGATCGCCTTTTCATCGATGGTGTGTCCAATCGGGCGGTAATCGGTCCCCTGTGCCGTGATGCGCGCAACCTGCTCGGTGGCGGCCACCGTGAGCGCATCACGCAGCGGCGTGTTTGGGTGCACAAAAGCGGCGCCGGGCAGCATCAGCCCCATCACTTCAAGCAGCATCTGGTTGGAGTTTGCGGTGCCAAAAAAGGTGCAAGTGCCGGCGCCGTGATAAGACTGCGCCTCGGCTTCAAGCAGCTCGTCGCGGGAGGCTTTGCCTGCGGCATAGGCCTGCCGGATGCGCGCCTTTTCAGGATTTGACAAGCCCGAAGTCATCGGCCCGGCGGGCACTAATATGGCCGGCAGGTGACCAAAACTAAGCGCTCCGATCAGCATCCCAGGCACGATCTTGTCGCATACGCCGAGCAACAGCATGGCGTCAAACATGTCGTGCGACAGCGCAATCGCCGTGCTCATGGCAATCACGTCGCGCGAAAACAGGGAAAGCTCCATGCCGATGCGGCCCTGAGTCACGCCGTCGCACATCGCCGGCACGCCACCGGCAACCTGGGCACTGCAGCCTGCGTTGCGCGCCGCCATGCGAATCAGGGTTGGGTATTGCTCCATGGGCTGGTGCGCGGACAGCATGTCGTTGTAGGCGGTGACGATGGCGATGTTGGGCACGCGTCGCGCGCGCAGCGCGTCCTTATCGGCACCCGATGCGGCAAAGCCGTGCGCGAGGTTGCCGCAGCTGAGCCGGGAGCGAATCGTGGCGGTGCTTTTGGCTTGGTCAATCCTTGCCAGATAGGCGCTCCGCTTCGCAGCGCTGCGCTCCTGGATACGGGCGGTGATTCGTGCAACGTCAGGATGCATCGACATGGTTTAGGGACTCCAGTGGATTTCAATCGGCGCGTTGGCTGCACGCAGCAGCTGTGCGACAGGCGTGTTCGAGGCGGACGAGGAGCTCGGCGCGGAGATGGCTTGCTCAAGCACTTTGCGCTTCTCGTCGCCGCTGATCACCAGCAGGATGCTGCGCGCTCGCAGCAGGCGACTGAGCGTCAGTGTGATGCGTGCGAAGGGCGCTTCGGCGGGCAGCGGATTGGGATCAATCACCATCGCATCGGCGAGCCCATTCGGCTTGAGCGCTTCTTGCAACTGCGCGGCGCCCGGGAACAAAGATGCCGTGTGCGCATCGTTGCCCATGCCAAGCAGCACCGCATCAAACGCCTGCGGCACGCGTGCCAGCATGCGGCTGGCCCGGTGTGCACTGGCTTCAGCGGGCAACAAGCGCGGCTTTAGGGCACACCAGCGGATTCCCGCTGCGGCGCGCATGGCGGATCGCATCTGACGCAAATTGCTGGCCGGGCTGTCGTCTGCCACCCAGCGTTCGTCGGTCGCAATCACGGTGACCGCAGCCCACTCAAGCTCGGCCGCGGCAAAGCGCTCGTACGCCGGCATGGGCGTGCTGCCACCCGCCAGCGCCAGGATTGCCCGTCCGCGCTCGGCCAGCGCAGTTCGCACCACGTCTTCCATGCGCGCTGCAACCGCGCACGCCAGCGTGGCGCGATCTGCGTGCAAGAACCAAGCCGCGTGAATCGCCTTTGCCTGAGTCGAGCTGTCCGGAGTCGCGGTGTCCGGAGTCGGGATGCCCGGAGTCATAGGCCTCGCAATTGCGCTGCTCGGGAGCGAGCTGGGCAATCCAGAGTCAGTCATTGGCTGTGCCATCACTCACTCCCGCCAGCTATGGCCGTAGCGCTCGGTCAGGGTAACCGCGGCATTTGGGCCCCAGGTGCCGGCAGGATAGGTACGCGGCGGCTGCCCGCTCTTGCGCCAGCCCGCCAGTATGCCATCGACCCAGGTCCAGGCCGCCTCGGTTTCATCACGGCGCACAAACAGCGTGCCGTTGCCCTCAATGGCATCAAGATACAGGCGTTCGTAGGCGAGCCGACGGCGAACCCTGGCAAACGCATCCTGCACATCAAGATCCAGCGACACTTGTGCCAGCTGCACGCCGTGGCGGTCCAGGCCGGGTGTTTTGTGCATCAGCTTGAGTTCGATGCGCTCTTCCGGTTGCAGGTGGATGATCAATGCGTTGGGTTGCACTTTTGTGCTGGCGGCAAAAATCGAATGCGGAAGATCGCGGAACTGCAGGTAAATCTCGCTGCATCGGCGCGCCATCCGCTTGCCGGTGCGCAAATAAAACGGAACGCCGGACCAGCGCCAGTTGTCGATGTGCGCGCGCAAGGCCACAAAGGTCTCGGTGCCGCTCTCGCGCCCCAGTTCTTCGCGATAGCCCGGCACCGCTTTGCCCTCGACGGCGCCGGCCGTGTACTGACCGGCAACGCTGTGCGTGGCAATGTCGGCATCGGCGATGGGCCGCAGCGAGCGCAGCACCTTGAGCTTTTCGTTGCGCACCGCGCTCGGATCGAAATGCGATGGCGGCTCCATCGCAGTCAGGCAGAGCAGCTGCAAGAGATGATTCTGGAGCATGTCGCGCATGGCGCCGGAATCGTCGTAGTAGTCGCCGCGACCTTCCACGCCGACGGTCTCGGCGACCGAGATCTGCACGTGTTCAATCAAGCGGGCGTTCCACAGCGGCTCAAAGAAGGCGTTTCCGAAGCGCAGCGCAAGCAAATTTTGTACGCCCTCTTTGCCCAGATAATGATCGACGCGAAACACGCGATCTTCGTCAAAAACCCTGGCAACGCCATCGTTGATCGCGATCGAGGACTTCAGATCGTTACCAATCGGTTTTTCCAGCAGCACGCGCGTGCCGATACCACCCAAGCCGGCGCTGCCGAGCCCTCTGCAGATATCGACATAGAACTTGGGCGCGGTGGATAAGTGATAGACCACATCACCACGGCCGCTCTCGCGCAGCTCACAGATGCGCTGATGAAGCCGCATCATCGCCGCGCTGTCCTCCAGGCTGGCGTGCAGGTACTCAATGCGCGCCAGCAGCGCTTGAATCTGCGCTGGATCACGCTCGCCCACAGGCACCCGCTGCTCAATGGCCGCCACGACCGTAGCGCGGAAGGCTTCCTGGCTTAGCTCGCTACGCGCGGTGGCCAGAATGCGCATGCGTGCGGGCAACAGGCCATCGCATTGCAGGCCATACATAGACGGCAGCAGCATGCGCTGCGACAAGTCTCCCGTGGCGCCAAAAATCACGAACAGGGAGGCGGGGGCGTTGCTCATGCGGACACTCTTGACCTTGATGCGCTTAAGGTTAAGCCCGAGTCCCGAGGCACTGCTAGCTGCATACGATTGCAGCTGCGTGCAACTGCTCAGGTTGCCCTGGCTCCCCTGGCTGCCCTACTTGCGAATCAAGCCGATGATGTGGTGGGTGTTGAGGCAGCGGATCGGTGTCGGATCGGCGCGCGTGACTCCGGTCACAAGTGAACGCCACAACCAGGGCGAAATCATATCTTAAAGGCCGCAGGGAGCCCCTGAGGCCCGTCGGAAAACTGCGCGTCAGCTGCGGTTGATCCCCGGTCTCGGTTTGCGGCGAAGTGCGTGGCTCAGGTCGGTGGCTTAGGCCGGTGGCTTAGGCCGGTGGCTTAGAAAGGTGGCTTAGAAAGGTAAGGACCCGATCGCTCGCCAAGGCAGCAGCGACAGCCCGGACCTGCAGGGGCGCGATTTATCGCGTCCGGTCGTCGCAGCCCACGCCACCCATCGCGTTCGGGGTCCAAGGCCATGAAGGTGAACTTCTGGCACCAAACATGAAGTGCAAAAAGCCGGACGCGCACCTAGTTGCCATTGCTCGGGATAAAACGGCACAGGGTGCAAGGGCTCGGGGTGCAAGGGCTCGGGGTGCAAGGGCTCGGGAGGCAAGCGGCTCGGGGCAAGCGGCTCGGGGCAAGCGGCTCGGGGCAAGCGGCTCGGGGCAAGCGGCTCGGGGCA
>Ga0163144_10001005_pt1 | contig 66722 bp, 57 predicted proteins | sample OliLak19BULKMAT1_FD_123175 | JGI IMG/M metagenome (GOLD analysis project Ga0163144, IMG submission 123175) | Freshwater microbial mat bacterial communities from Lake Vanda, McMurdo Dry Valleys, Antarctica - Oligotrophic Lake LV.19.BULKMAT1 | ecosystem: Environmental > Aquatic > Freshwater >...
CCAAGTGTGCTGGCCCGGTGGCCGAGTGCGGCTCCAGGTCGGAATGGAAACGTCGGTTCCGGTGAAGCTGGGCGTGGCGGCGGAGTGTGCTGAGTTGCTCGGAATCGAAACGTCCGTTCTGGTGATGGGTCGCGGTTTCACAGTGCGGTGAAGGGACGCAAGTTCGCGAGCGGCAATCGCGACTTGGCTAATGCCATTCGCGGTACCCCGCTTCACGCGAGCGGGATCAGCGCTGCAAAGCACGCTTGTGTAGTCCTTTGCCCCCCCCCACTCCCTCTCGCGCCCGTCCGCCTTGCAGCGCAAGAGAACGATCCGGCCCTCACTGGGGCATGTCGAAAACCAGCTTCTCCGTCCGCCCCGACCTCACATCCACCTCCCTCGGTGTCGCTTTCGCATCCCGCGCACTCGGATCGAAAGCCGTCCTCCCACACGTCAACTTCCATCGCCCCGGCGCCAAGCCCTGAAACATCGCCCTCCCCTCCGGCCCAGTAAACAAGGTCTTCGGCGCAGCATCCCCACCCACGAGTTCCGCCCGCACAACCGCACCCGAAACCGCGCGCCCATCCAACCTGCGCACCGTCACCTCCACCGCTCCACCCGGCTTGCACGTGAGATCGAATCCCGTGACCGTCTGATCGTTCGTCAGCTCGATCCGCGCCGAACGCGTCGGCTGAAAGTCCTTCCCCGAAGCGACCACCTGCAGCGGCACGGCCGGCGTCACACCGCGCAACTTGTACCGCCCGTCCGCATCGGTCTTCACCACCGGCGCATCTTCCCCGCCGAATGAAACGATCTCACCTTCCTCGTCGCCACTGGCCAGCATCACCACTTGCATCTCGACGTCCTCGCCCCTCTCTTCCACCTCTGCCTTCTTCACGCGCTCCACAGTCACCTTCGCACCTTCGATCGGCTTGCCCGCTTCATCGCTGACGCGCCCTTCGATCGTCGCGAGCGGCAGATCGACGTCGAAACGCACAGCACCCGTGCGCACGTCCACAGCACTCGTCCACTTCATCGCGCGCGACGGATGGCCCACGACGAGTTCGTACTCGCCGACCACATTGCCGGCGAGCACGTAATCGCCTGACGCATTCGTCACGGCACTCGCACCACCCGACAGGAACGGGAGATCGAAGTCCGGACCCTCCGTACGCTTCGTGCGCAGACGCACCGTCGCACCGGCGAGCGCTTTGCCGGCTTCGCGCACGCGACCGTGCAATTCGCCGAGTTCCGGCGCAGCCAAGGTCAACGTCACGATTTCTCCCTCGCGCGCGACAACCTCGCTCCAACCCTTCTCCATCTCGTTCTGCACGTTTTCACCGCTGAAAGACGCCGTCATCATCGCGCCTTCGAACATTCCGCCGCCGCTCGCCGCACGCACGCGGAAGAGATGCCGACCGGCCGGAATGTGTGCGAAAACGACGCGACCGGCCGCGTCGGTGACGCTGCCGCTCTTCATTCCGGGCAAAAGCATGCGTCCGCCTGACTCCGGATCACGGTGGTCGACGGCCAAGCTTGCGACAGGTTTCTTTTCGGCATCGACGACCTCGACGACGACCGTGCCGCCCGCCGTCATGCGCACGACGATTTCGTGATCGCCGATGGCAGGCAAGTCGATCGGCGCGCTCTTCCACGCGGCGTGCTCGCGATGCTGCACCGAAAGTGTCGCGCGCCGTCCGGGCAGGCTGGACAAGCTCACGCGACCTTCCTTGTCGGTCTTGCCGCGCTGCGCCGCACCGGGGCCGCCGAATTCGTGCGTAGAGTCCGTGTCGACGTCCATCGTGAACGTCATGCCGATCTCGGTGCCGCTCTTTTCGAGCACGTTCAGAGACACGGATGCATTCGCGATTCCGACGCCCGTGGAATCGTCGACGACGGTGATCTTCACGAGCGCGGACCGTTCGAGTTGGATCACGCCGATGTCGTTGTCGATTCCAGCGGTGAGCCGCAGATCGTTGCGCTCGAACGTCGCGAAACCGACGGCTTCGATGCGCAACGTGGCCGAGTCGCTGATCGCGCCACCGCTGAGCGGCGCGAAGCGCACGACACCACCTGGAAAATTCCGGCGAGTTTTCGGCGTGCCTTCTTCCATCAGCGGAATCGGCCACTTGAAGCCGGCCGAGACTTGCATGTTCTCGACGGGCTGACCGCTGATTTTGTCGACGACTTTGCAGGTGATCGCCGTCTCGGCGCGGTACGTGAGCACCACGTTGGTGTCGCCACTCTTCGCGTTCACAGTGTCCGAGCGCGAACCCGACGGGAAACCGTGTTCCGTTTTGCGCACCGTCAATCGATAGCCCGTGTCGCGCTTGCAGCCTTTCACGCGGAAGCTGCCGTCGGCCTGAATCGCGGACTTGCGCTGGTTCGCGAAGCCGACGAAGACGCCCTCGCCGTCGGTGCGCTCGCTCGCGCCGACTCGGAGTTCGCCGAAACCTGCGGCTGGTCCGCCGACGACGCGGCCCGTGATCTCGAATCCGGCGTCCAGGGTGATGACGACATTCGACACGACTTGGCCGGCGCGGTCCGTCTCGCCCGATTCGGTTTTGTCGGGGTGTTCGGCGGACGCGATCAACACGGACCACGACCCCACTGCGAGTAGATCGATGCGGAACTCGCCGGCCGTATTCGTGGTCGCGAGCAACGGCCCGCGGCTCCCGGGCAGCGCGATGATGCCGGACGGCTCATTGGATTTGGCGAGGTGAAGAGCAGCATTCGCGACTGCATTCCCGCCTGCGTCGAGGACGCGACCGCTGATCACGACGCCGCGCTCGAGCTTCAAGTCACCGACGTCGACGTTCGTTCCAGCGATGGGCTTCTGCGCATTGAAGGGCGCGAATCCGTCGGCACGCACGGCGAGTCGGATCGCGCCGCGCGCTTCGGGCTCCAGCGTGAATCGACCTTCGCTGTCGGTCGTCGTCTCCTTGCGCCTCACGAAAGTCGCCGTCGAATCGGAATCGTCGAGCGCAAAACCCATCGGCATGTCGGACGACGCCGCGTAGACGGTCGCACCGGCGACGCCGCGACCTTCGGGATCGACGACGCGTCCGCGCACTCCGATCGGGCCGCTCGCGATCGCAGCGGTCCCACCCGAGCTGATGTGCGCGCGCTCCGCCCCCGGTTCGATCGTGTGCGTCCCGCCGGTACCGTCGAGTACGGGCGATGTGTGCATGGGCTCCCCGCCGCCGCCTTCCGTTCCAGCGATCGGCCCCGCGATGCGGCCGGAGTGATTGTCGGATTGGACGAGCCACAGCGCACCCCCGAGGACGGCGCCGAGGAAGAGGACGAGCAAGAGGGCGTGGATGGGTCGCATGAGATCGGAACTCTCTTTGTCGATTCGATGCAGGGGAGGGGTGCTTCGGCGGATGCTCGATGCGCGACGCCGGCCCTACGCATTCGATTCAGCACCCGTTTGTGCAGATTGTGAACGCGTCCTGCAATGCGAGCGCCTCGAAAAGTCCGTGCAAGGTCGGGCTCGCGTGCTTGCAGGCGGAAGGCGGTGCATGCTCAGATATTCGGACGATTTCTGCACAGAGTGAGACTTCACGAGCATCGAGTTTCCGGTCTTTGGTCCAAAGTCGCACCGCAGCCCGTCGTCCGGAGTGCAATCATGATTTTCTCGATCCGCTCGCTCGTTCACCTACTCACTCTCACGTTGCTGTGCACGACGGCCTTCGCTCAGATGCCGAAGGTCGGGAACTTCTACAGGGACACGTCCGACCTCGGGTTCCGCGTGAAGGTTCCGGACGGATGGAAGCTGATTCCGCCGTCGGGCGACGACCAGAACCTGATCGCGAAGTTCGACCCGCAGGTGAACAACTACGTCCAGATCGGTTCGAATCCTCAGGACCCTGCCGGCCGAGTCTTCTTGAACTGCTGGCTGTTGAAGTTCGACCGGCGGCCTGAACCGGAGGCACCGAAAACCGGCATGGCCAAGTTCGCGGGCAAACCGGAGAAGGACATCGCGGCGTGGCTGAAAAAAAATGTCGAGCAAGGCAGCAAGCTCAAGCTCGATGTCGAGAAGGCGTTCAAATGCGACAAGATCGAGGCGATCGAATATCAGTTCACGACGACGACGCCGGACATGAAGAATTCGGCGCGCTACTACGCTTGCTTGTACAAGCTCAAACCCGACATCGACGTGGCGCTCATCTTCAGCGCCCCCGGTGATCCGAAAAAGTGGAACAAGTGGGAGACGCCGTTCGACGCGATGTCGCGCAGTTTCGGCGTCGAAGAGTTGAAGGCCGTGGCCGGCGGCACGGCGACGGGTACGACGTACCGCGACAAGCGTCGAGCCGAGATCAACACCAAGCTCGCGACACAACCCGGCTGGAAGCTCTACGAGTCCTCCAACTACTTCGTCGTCACGCCGCACACCGACAGAGCGTTCGTTCAAGAGCTCCTGCAGCGTCTCGAAGCGATCCACGCGATCTACGTAATCGACTACCCAGCCGCGAAGGCCGAGGAATACAAGAAGATCGGTGAAGCGGCACGGACAGGCGAGGAATCGCCCGAAGAGAAGGCCAGAAAGAAGTCCGAAGAAGAGTTCTTCAACGAAGGAGTCGATTCGAAGGAACTCGCGACGTGCAGCATCGTCCGCGTCTTCACCGACGAAGGCGCGTACCACAGCTACGGCGGCCCGCCGAGTTCAGCCGGATACTGGAGTCCCGTCGCGAAGGAACTCGTGATTTACGACGATCAAGCTGGCGGCGGACGCAACGACACATGGCTCGTGCTCAACCATGAAGCGTTCCACCAGTACATCTTCTACTTCTACGGGAGCATCAGTCCGCACAGCTGGTACAACGAAGGCACCGGCGACTACTACAGCGGTTACTTCTGGAAGAACGGCAAGTTCATCCTGAAAGAAAACTCCTGGCGCAAAACCACCATCGCCGGGAATGTCCGCGAGGACAACTATTGCCCTCTCGACGTCTTCGTGCGCTGGGACCAGCGGCAGTACTACGGCACCAACGACCTGCAACTCGGCGGCGGCGAGAACTACGCGCAAGGCTGGTCGCTGATCTACTTCCTGCGCACGGGCAAGAAGAACAATGCCAAGGGTTGGGATCCGGCGTGGGACGCCATCCTCGAAACGTATCTGCGGGTCCTCGCGATGTCGGGCAAACTCGATCAGGCCGTCGACGAAGCTTTCAAAGGCATCGACATGCGGGCGCTCGAGAACGCGTGGAAGGATTACACGCGCTGATGCACCGCGAATTCAGGACCGATCCCGCCCTTCCTCGGAACCGATTCATGACCATGCTCACGCTCTTGCGCTGCAAGACTCGTCTGTCGCGCTTCGGCGTCCTCGCCCTCGCGCTCGTTGGCAGCGCCGACACTGCACTCGCCGACCGCATCGTCACCAAAGACGGGCGCATCATCCCCGCCAAGAAAGCGCGCGTCGAAGGCGCCGGATACAGGTTTACGTTCGAACACGGCGAGATCGTTTTGCCCGACAAATCGCTCGTGCGCGAAGTCGAAATCGAAGGCGACATGTCGGAGTACGTGCCGCAGAACGAAGATGAGAAAAAGAAACTCGCCGACGGCTACGTGAAACACAGCGGCAAGTGGTTGTCTGCCGCCGCGTACAAAGACGAATTGCGACGTCAATTCGAGGCCGGCAAGAAGCGCACGGAGGAGATCAAAGCGCATTCGAAGTGGGGCACGGGCTGGACCAAGACCACGCAGCACTTCATCTTCGAGACGAACACCAGTCCGGATCTGCTCGATTACTACGCCGAGCTGCTCGAGGCTTACTACGACCTGCAAGATTCGCGCATCGGGATCAAACCGACGCCGTCGCTCTCGCGCACGAAGATGAAGGTCAACATCTTCAAGTCCGACGACGACTTCCACGAGAACGTGGCCGCCGAAGACGTGCGCAATTCACCGTCGACGATGGGCTACTTCTGGTCGTACGACAAGACGCTCAACTTTTTCCACGACTACGAAGAACCGTCGCGCTCGACGTGGGTCGCGCTGCACGAGTGCACGCACTTGCTGACGTACTTGATCGATCCGCAGTACCGCGCACAGATCTGGGTCAACGAAGCCGTCGCCGACTACTTCGGTTCGAGCAAGGTCTACAAGGGTAAGAACGGCAAGCTCGTCATCGAGCCAGGCGAAGTGCAGACAGACCGCGTGCTCACGGTGCAGGAAGCGCTGCGCAACGAGAAAGAGGCGGGGCCCGCGACCGCGGACGGCGGCAAGAAGAAGGACAAGAAGTTCCGGGGCTTCACGAAGCTCGAGGATCTGTTCATGCTCACGCGCGAACAGTTCGACGGCTTCCAATACGCACACGCGTGGTCGTTCGTCTACTTCCTGATGAACGCGCAGGACGGCAAGTACGAGAAGGGCTTCAACAAGTTCTTCAAGGGCTTGTACACGCTCGAGAAGGGCATCGAATCGAAACCCGTCGGCGGTGACGGCAAGATGGTCGAGCCGAAGTTCATCCGCGACTACTTGCTCAAGCGGATCGGCGTGAAGGACACGGCCGCGCTCGAAGCCGAGTGGCGCCAATTCATCGCCGCGATCCCGATCGAAGGGCCGGAAGCGCGCCTCAAGCGCGGCCTCTATGCCGTGAACATGTGGGAGTTCGAGGACGCGATCCCCGACCTCGACGCAGCGATCGCGGGCGGCGTCAAGGACCCGCGCGCGTGGGCCTATCGGGCGCGCGCCAAATGGCTCCAGGGCGATTTCGAAGCGGCCATCACCGATCAGAAGAAGGCCATCGAGATGGACCCGCTGCACGCAGGCTACCGCTACTCGCTCTCCAACGTGATGGCGCAATGGCACGCGATCCAGAGCGCTGGCCCCGACACGAAGCGCATCAAGTTCGGCGACGGTGAGAAGATCAAGAATGACGAGGCCAAGGTGATCGCCGGGCTGGCGTCGGAACTCGACCCCGAGAACGATCGCTTCCGCGAATGGTTCGAGACCTTCGAGTGAGGTAACGTGGCGCGCGCCATGCAACGCTTGCGCGCACTCGCCCTCGTCCTTCTCCTCCCCGCGCTCAACGCCGCCTGCCAGGGTGTGCGCACGCTGTCCGATCCGACGCTCGTCATCGAGACGTCGGGCGGATCCGAACTCGGCGTGTCCACCGACTACGGCGTGGTCTTCCTCGGTCGCACCGCGCGTTCAGGGCCGGCCGAGATCACGGCTTGGTTCGGCGACGGACCGAACATCGAGAAGACCGTGATCGAGCCCGTCGGGAACGGCGTGTACACCGCCGAGACCGAGATCCGCTTGCCGACGGTCGAGATGAGCTTCGACGATCCGCGAGTGGGCAGCGAGCTCGTCGTGATCGGTCGCACGAGCGAGGGCCCGTGGAGCGAGCGCATCACCGTCGCCGAGGACCCGCGCGTGCTCGGGCTCGTGACGTCGATCCCTGAGCGCTTGCGCAATGCGCCGGACCAAGTCGGCGCGGGCGTGTACTTGCTCGACAATCCTGAAGGCACTCGGAAGAAGTTGGTCGGGCTCGTGTCGGGGCGCATCGTCTTGTCGACGGGCGACGGCGAGCGCGAATACCTCACGATCGTCGGGCCGACCGACTTGTGGCGCCTCGTGTCGCATCGCCGCGAGCCGAAGAATCAGCGGCGCTGGGTGTACCGCGAAGACATCCAGTAGGCGCGGGTCGGAGTGCGCGGGGCTCGACTGCACCCGTCGTCGGCTGAGGCAAGCCGCGCTTCCTTCGACGATCAGGTGAATGATCGCGGAGGGACGGGCGGAGCCCACACGGGCCAGGGCCCGCTGCTCGAGCGGCGAGGTTCCTTCGCGCGACGCGGCGCGAGCAGTTCGGCGAGCAGATTGTAGACGGGTTTTCCGGCGCGGCGCCACGCGAGGGCCAGCGGCGATCGACGTCTCCCACTTCCTCGTCCGAAGCTCTGCACGCCGTTCGGACCGCGGCCGTCGCGTGTGTAACGTCGGCGGTGTTTTTCGACGTGGCGCAAGTCCTCTCGCGCGCGACGAGCGAGTTGTGACGAGCCGCTCTCGTGGACGCTCGCCAATTGGAAATCGACGAGCCAGGGGTAACCGTCGGCGGCGACGATCACGTTCTGTTCTTTGTGCAGATCGTTGTGACAGACGCCGCGCGCGTGCACAGCGACGACGAGTGCATCGAGTTCGTCGAAGAAATTCGCCGGCAGTGCGGCCGCTTCCGAGAGCGGCGCGCCCTCGATGAACGTGCGCACGAGGGAGCTCCGCAGATCGGTGACGCTCGCTGTTTTCGCGGACGCACCGGCAGCGCAGGTGATCACGCCTGGAACCGCTGCGAGCGCACTGCTCGCCTGGAACGGTACGAGACGGGGCACTCCGGACAGGCCGTCCAGCCGTTCGAGCGCTTTTCGTTCACGTCTCAAGAGGCGTCGCGCGAGAACGCCCGACAGCGGGACCCACGAGCCGCTCGCGTTGCGTCGGACGAGCGCGTCGCCCAGTCGCTCGACGCTGCCGAAGACGTCGCGCTTCAACGAGCGCTCTGCTTGTGACCCATCCATCGCTCCCCTATTCTCACGCTTCGTTCCGCCTGACGCGAGACTCCGGAGTCCCCTGCACGACGCCATCGAACACACGCGAGCGACAGCCTCAGGGCGCATCGTCGCACGCGGCGTCACGCGGCGTTTCGGCGAGAAGATCGCGCTGCATCCGACGGACTTGGATCTAGGACCGCGCGGTGTCATCGGGCTGCTCGGCCCGAACGGCAGCGGGAAGAGCACGCTCTTGCGCATCCTCGTCGGACTCGTGCGGCCGGATGCGGGCACGGCGTCGGTCGACGGCACGCTGCTCGAAGGCGACGGCACGGCGATTCGGCGACGTGCGACGTACGCACCGGGCGAGCTGGCGCTCTACAAGGAATTGCGAGCCGATGCACACCTCGAGTGGTTCTTGCGCGGTCGCGGACGCGAGTCGATCGCGCGCGCGCGCGGGATCGCCGAACAGTTGGGTTTGCCGCTGAAAGCACGGGTGCGCACCTTCAGTCACGGCATGAAGCGTCAGCTCGTGTTCGCCGCCGCACTCGCGCCCGACGTGCGCGTGCGCATACTCGACGAGCCTACCGAAGGGCTCGATCCCTCGAAGCGCGGTGCGGTGCTCGATCTGCTCGCCGCCGATGCGCGTGAGCGCGGCACGACGATCGTGTTGTCGTCGCATCACCTGGGCGAAGTCGATCGCGCGTGTGATCGTCTCGTGTTCCTCTCGGGCGGCAAGAAGATCGCCGACGAAACGCCCGCGTCTTTGAGCGCGCGTGCGGGACGCGTCTTGCGCCTGGACTTTCCCGGTGATTCGGATCGCTCGCGTATCGAAGCCGCGTTGCACAAACTCGGTGGAGCGTCCCTCGCGCGGCTCGAAGTCACCGCCGACGGAGCGTTGCGCGCGTCGCTCGTGCTCGACACCGACGATCCGCGCCCGTTCACGGCGAAAGCCCTCGCGAGCGCCGATTTGCCACGTCCACGCGCATTCGAGTACGGCCGTTTGTCGCTCGCCGAGATCTACCGCGAGCTCTATGGCGTGGAGGGTTGCTGATGGTGCGCGAGTACCGCTTCCAGCTCTACGGCATGCTCGCGTACTTCGTCGTGCTCGAGATCCTGCTCGCCGCCGCGATCCTGTTTTGGCCTGATTTCGAGGGCAATTTGGACGCTTTGCGTTCGATGGCGCCGCTCGAAGCACTGAAGGGCATCGTCGATCAAATCGGCGAGGCCGGCGTGTCGGCGTACGTGAACGGCCAGCACTTCTTCAAGGGCTGCAACACGGTCGGGATGCTCGCCGCCGTGATCTTTGCCATGGGCGCAGTCGCAGGTGAAGCGCAACGCGGCACGCTCGAGATCTGGCTCGCTAGACCGCTCTCGCGCCGACGCATCTTGCTCGAGCGGTTCGTCGCCGGCGCGATCGCGGTCACGCTGCCCGTTTTCGTGTCGAGCGCGACGGTGCCGTGGCTCTTGGACCGCGTGCACGAAGAGATGGAATTCCGCGACCTGATGCTCGGTTCGTTGCACCAGTCGATTTTCCTGATTGCGATCTACGGCATCACGTTCTTCTTCTCGTGCGTCAGCAGCCGGCCGGTCGTGATCGCATTCGTGATGCTGATGTTCACGATCTTCGAGTTCGCGCTCTACATGATCCAAGACGTGACGCACATCTCGATCTTCAGGCTCGCGGACATCGACGTGTTCGCGAACATCGGCGCGACGCATGGACTCGACCTGCGCATCGTGATCCCGATGCTCGCCGTCATCGCGATGACGTTGTGGGGTTCGCTCGCTGCGTTCGCGCGGCGCGTGCCGTAGACGTCAGGGCACGAGCTTCTTCAAGGCCGCCAGGAAGACGTATTTCCGGTGGCCAGACTTCTGGAAGCGCGCAGACTGCTCGGCCAGACGTGCGACCTCGTCGAAGGCGGCTTTCGCCTCGTTCCCTCGGCCGATTTTTCGCATGGCCAACCCGCGGCGATAGGAGCTCTCGGGACTCGCTCCACGCTCACGCTCGAAGTGGGTCACGGCTTCGACGGCGCCTTCCCCATCACCGCTGCAGAGGCGCGCTTCCGACAGGCGCAACCACGGCGCTCCGTAAGCGTGCTCAGGCGCCAAACGCGTGGCGGTTTCGAGTGGTTTCACGGCGTCGGAGTGTCGGCGAGTCGCCAGGTAGGCCATGCCGAGTCGGTAATTCCATTCCGCGCTCTCGGGCTCGCCGAGAACGGCTTTTTCCAAGTGCGGAATCGCTTTCCGCGCGCGACCTTGAGCGAGCACGAACGAGCCCAACTTGCCCTGATTGTGGGGAGTGTCGACGGTGCCCAGCCGACCGACCATCGCACGCTGCCGGCCGCCGTCGACCGTGCGCATGGCGAACCACGAAATCGCTGCGCTGACGAGCACCGAGGCGACGATAAATCCGAGGAACGGAATGCGGAACAGGTCGCCCAGGACCGGGACCTCGCGCAGTACGAACAGCACCAAGAACACGAGCGCGAAGTACCCGACGAGCCGCAACATGCGCCGCAGATCTTAGCTTCGCACCGCGTTCATCCCTATCCTCTCTCCCCGTCCTGATGCCGCGATCCGACGCCAACTCGATTGAGCGCGCCCGCCGACGCCGTTTGGCGAAAGCGCGGGTGCAGAAGGGCATGTCCCCCGCGTGGGCCGTGCGCTGCGAGATGGTGCGCGCGCTCGGACAAGGCGCGCTGCTCTTTCCGCGCTTCGTCTTCTACGTTGCGGAACAAAAACGCGCGCGTGCCGAGCTCGTCGACGACCTGCGCAACGCGCTCGCCGTCGATCCGGCGCCCGTGATCATCGTCCCGCGCGAACGCCAACTGTCCGTGTTCGTTTCTTGCGCCGAAGTGTCGGGCGAACTGCACGCGTCGAATGCCGTGCGCGAGATCGATCGTATCGTGCGCGCGAGCGGTGCTCCGCCGCCGAAGTTCGTGGGACTCGGTGGTTCGCGTTTGGCAGCGGCCGGCGTCGAGATCATCGGCAGTCCGGTCGATCGTGCGCAGATGGGGCTCGGCGTCTGGGGCTCGATTCCGTGGTACGCGCGCATGCTGCGAACCGCGGCGTCGCGGATGCGTGCGGATCGACCCGACGTGCTCTTCGCCGTGGATTCACCGGCGCTGCACGTGCCGCTCGCGCGGATCGCTGCGCGCTACGGCGTGCCGACGGTGCACTTCGTCACGCCGCAGTACTGGGGTTGGGCGCCGTGGCGCGTGCGTGGGTATCGCCACGCCGTCGACCGTGCGCTGGCCATCCTGCCGTTCGAGAGTCGGTGGTACGCGCGCAACGACATCTTGGTGTCGAACGTCGGGCATCCGCTGCTCGACGAGCTCGCGTCGATCCCCGCGAGCGAACCGAGTCGAGATGCGCGCGAACTCGTGATCCTGCCGGGCAGTCGCGCAGCCGTGATCGAGCGCAATCTGCCGTGGATGCTGAAAGTCGCCGCCAGTCTGCGCGCGCGACTCGGCGATGTTCCGGTCGTGGTCGCACACGAACGGCTCGAGATCGGACGCGCGATCAAAGCGATCCTGGAGCGCGAAAAAGTCGCCGATTGGGCGCGCGCCGAGACGGGCGACTTGCACGGCATCCTCGCGCGTGCGCGAACGGCGCTGTCGGTGTCGGGCACGGTGTTGCTCGATCTCTTGCATCACTCGCTGCCGACCGTCGTCGTGTACCGCCTCGCTCACGGATACGAAGCGAAATTGAAAGATCGTTTGCTGACCGTGCCGTGGTTCAGCTCGGTCAACTTGCTCGCAGGTCGCGAGATCTACCCGGAATTCTGCTTCGCGGGCGAAGGTCCGATCGAGGCGGTCGTGGACTCGCTCGCGCGCCTCCACCAAGATCCGGTCGAGCGCAAGAACACGATCGCGGCGTTGCACGCAGCCCAGCGCAGGCTCGGTCCCCCCGGCGCGTGCGGCCGCGCAGCTCGCCACGCGCTCGACGTCGCGCTGCGGCGGGAACCGGCGGCGTGAAGAGCGCCCCTCCTAGATTCCAGCTCGAGCGTGAATGCGATGGATCCGGCCGCGTACGCTGAGCCCGACATGCAGTGCGAAGCCACCCGGCTGATGCTGGCGGCGAAAAGCGGCGACAGAACGGCGTTCGACGAGCTCGTCGAATCCGTGCGTGGCCGAGCTTTCCACGTGGCCCGCGCTCTCGTCGGCTCGAACGAAGACGCCATGGAGTTGTGCCAAGAGTCCTTCCTGAAGGTGTACCGAGCGCGCGAAACGTTTCGCGAGGGCGAGCACTTCCATCCGTGGTTCCACCGCGTCCTGCGCAACACCTGCTACTCGTTCCTGCGCGACAAGAAGCGCGTGCGTCCGATGGCCGATTTCGAGCCGAAAACAGGTGCTCTAGAGGACCTGGACTTCGGCATCGTCGACGACGACGTCGGCCCCGGTGATGCGACGATCGCGAACGAGCGTGCGCAGTACTTTTGGATCGCCTTCAAGGGTTTGTCCGCGCACGACCGCGAGATCTTGGCGCTGCGGCACTTCAAGGAGCTGTCGTACAAGGACATCTCGAGTGCGCTCGGCATTCCGCAAGGCACCGTGATGTCGCGCTTGTTCCATGCGCGTCGACGCTTGCGCGACGGTCTCGACAAGAACGTGTTCCCGCTCGAGGAAATCGGCGCGGCTCGCGAGGTGCGCAAGTGAGCGCTCACGACAGGCGCACAGAGCGCGATCCGACGGGCGACGAATTGCTCGCGATGGCGTACGCCGACGGAGAATTGGAAGCAGACGAGCGAACGGCGTTCGAGGCACGCCTCGTGCGTGAACCCGCTCTCGCGCGCGCAGTCGCAGCACAGAGGAAACTGAACGTGCTCGCGCGCGAAGTCGCGCCGATCGAGCCCGAAGACGTCGAGTGGGCGCGCATCGAACGCTCCCCTGGACGACGCTTCGGAATGTCGCTCGCGTGGTTCGCCGTAGTGATCGGCCTCTCAGGCGTCATTCTGTTCTGCGAGTGGTGTTTCATGTGTTCGGAAGCACCGACGCTCTTGAAGATCGCGGCGAGTCTCGCGATCGCCGGCTTCGTCGTGTGGTTCGTGCTCGTCGCACGCGCGCGCGCGCGCACTCGGGCCTACGACCCATACACTGAAATCAAGCGATGATCCTCAGCACGATCGACACCGTCCCCGGCCGCGAAATCGCCAACGTCCTCGGCATCGTCCGCGGCAATACCGTGCGCGCTGCTCACGTGAAAAGCGACGTGACGGCGTGGATGAAGAACTTGGTCGGCGGCGAAGTACACGAGTACACGAAGCTGATGGCCGAGGCGCGCGAGCAAGCGCTCGATCGCATGCAGGCCGAAGCGCGCGCTGTCGGCGCCGATGCGGTGGTCGGCGTGCATTTCGTGACCTGCGAGATCGCAGAGGGCGCGGCCGAGTTCCTCGTGTACGGGACGGCGGTCAAGCTGGTGCGGTGACGGCCGTCGAAAGGGGACGAGACGGTCCGTTTCGAACCGGATCACGAGCGCCGCTGACAGGATTGGCATTTTCACCGCTCCGTTGTGGACAGCGGCCGTGCGGGATGCGAAATAACGCGCCTCGCGGATTTCAGGAAAATCTGAACTCCGTGAGCTACAACCCCCGCCCATGGCTCAGAAAAGCGCTCTTGCCGAGATCCCCGAGTTCGAAGGAATCGATGAACCGCTCCTGGCGCAGCTCCCGACCTTCGAACTGTTCTTCAAGACGTTCGGGTTCAAGCGCGTGCACGGACGAGTGTGGGGATTGCTCGTGCTCGCCGGTCAGCCACTCAGTTCGCGCGAAGTCTCGCGAGAGCTCGGGCTCTCGGTCGGCGCGACGAGTCAGACGTTGAACGACCTGCTCGGATGGGGCGCGATCCAAGCCGCATTCGACACGCACCGCCGCTGTCATCTGCACTCGCCCGTCGGCAACACACTCTCGATCGTCGCCACCGTGTTTCGCCGTCGCGAGCAAGTCGTGTTCGGCAAATTCAAGCAGGGCGCGGAAGCGACGCTCGACTACATCCGCGGACGTTACGGAGAGAAAGATCCGCGCGTCTACACGCTGCGCTCGATCATCAGCTCGTGCAGCATCGCGGAAGCGGTCATGCACCTCGTCTTCAGCTCGGTCGAGCGCGCGCTCGGCGACTCGGAGAGCATTCTCACCAAAGCCGTCGGCACGGCGCTCAAGATCGGCATGAAAGTCCCGACGCGTCTGCTCGCGGGCGGCAAGGCCGGTCAACCGGACGAACTCGCACGCGCCGAACTCGCGGCCGCGATGTTGAGCCGCATGAGCGAAGAGGACGACGACGAAGACGACGAAGAAGACGACAGCACCGTAGTCGATGCTCCGCCGTCGAAGCGCACGCGCAACGATCGGCGGCCACAACGATGAGCTTGCCGCGCGTGGTCATCACGGGCATCGGACTCACCAGTCCGAACGGAAACTCGCTCGCAGAGTTTCGTGCCAACTTGCTGAACAAGGTCTCCGGCGTTCAGCAGTGGGAGATCCGTCACGTCGGCAGGACGCTTGCCGGGATTTGCAACTTCGAGGCTTTGCGCTGGCAAAAGCGCAAGGAATTGCGCCGTGGGACGCGCGCGGGATCGATCAGCATCTACTGCGCGGGCGAGGCACTGGCGAGCGCCGGCATCGACGTCGGGACGCGCGATCGCTCGCGCATCGGCGTGTACGTAGGCACCACCGAGCACGGCAACGTCGAGACCGAGAACCAGATCCACGAGGTGTCGCAGTACGGCTTCGACCTGTCGTTCTGGTCGCACCACCACAACCCGCGCACCGTCGCGAACAATCCGGCCGGCGAGACGGCGCTCGCGTTCGGCATCACGGGCCCCGCGTACTGCATCGGTGCGGCGTGCGCGGCGGGCAACCTCGGTTTGATCCACGGAATGCAGATGCTGCAACTGGGCGAGATCGATCTCGCACTTGGCGGCGGTGTCAGCGAGAGCATTCACACGTTCGGAATCTTCGCTAGTTTCCGCGCGCAAGGCGCACTCGCGAGCCACACGGATCCGACGAAGGCTTCGCGTCCGTTCGACAGCGCACGCAACGGCATCGTCGTGTCGGAGGGCGGTTGCTTGTACACGCTCGAACGACTCGACGACGCTTTGAAGCGCGGCGCCAAGATCTACGGCGAGGTCGTCGGACACTGCGTCAACTCGGACGCGGCCGACTTCGTGCTGCCGCTCGCTGAACGTCAGAACGAGTGCATGCGCGGCGCACTCGCAAAAGCCGGACTAGCGCCGGACGACATCGACATCGTCAGCTCGCACGCGACGGCCACGCCGCTCGGCGACCAGCAGGAATGCGAAGCGTTGCGCGCCGTGTTCGGCGACAGTGCGAACACGCGCGTCAACAACACGAAGAGCTACATCGGCCACACGATGGGCGCCGCCGGAGCGCTCGAATTGGCCGGTAATTTGCCTTCTTTCGACGACGGTTACGTCCACCCGACGATCAACCTCGACGACCTCGATCCCGCGTGCGAGGTTCGCAACCTCGTCGCGAACGAACCTGTTCGCGTCGGTCGCGTCGATCACGTTTTGAACCTCTCCTTCGGAATGCTCGGCATCAATTCGGCCGTCGTCATCCGCCGCTACCGCTCCTGAAACCAGAGAACTCCACTCTCACCCACTGCCATGAACCGCGAAGAGATCATTCAAGCCATCAAGGACATCATCACGACGATCGCGCCCGACGAGGACGTTTCGAACCTCGCGAACGACGTGCGTCTGCGCGAGCAGATCGAGCTCGACTCGATGGACTTCCTCGACATCGTGATGGAGCTGCGCAAGCGCTACGGCGTCCAAGTTCCCGAGGAGGATTACAAAGAGCTCGCGACCCTCGATGGTTGCGTCACGTATTTGAGCCCGAAACTCGCCGGCAAGACGCTCAAGGTCGGCGTCTAGTCGCCCCTGCTCTTCCCATGCCGATGAGCGCCAACCGCTACGACGCGATCGTGATCGGAGCAGGCATGAGCGGGCTCGCGGCCGGCATTCGCCTCGCGCAGTTCGGGCGTCGCGTCGTGGTGCTCGAGCGTCACTCGTTGTGGGGTGGACTCAATTCGTTCTACAAGCGCGGCGGTCGGAGATACGACACGGGTCTGCACGCGCTCACGAACTTCGTGCCCAGAGGAACGAAGAACACGCCGCTCCCGCGACTGCTGCGTCAGTTGCGCATCGGCTACGACGACTTGAAGTTGGGCGAGCAGACGTACTCACGCGTGTGTTTGGACGACGTCGTACTGCGCTTCGCGAACCAATTCGCATTGTTGGCCGAGGACGTTTCGAGTGTTTTTCCGGCTGAAATCGACGGTTTCGCGAGACTCGTCCACGAAGTCGAGACGATGGACGCGTTCGATCAGACGGCCGTCGTGCGCTCCGCACGCACCGAGCTGCGGCGCTTCGTGCGCGACCCACTGCTCGTCGAAGCGCTGATGGTTCCGATTTGCTGGTACGGCAGCGCGCGCGAGGACGACATCGATTGGGATCAGTTCGTGATCCTCTTTCGCAGTTTGTTCCTCGAAGGTTTCGCGCGGCCCGAGGGCGGCATCAAGCCGTTTCTCGATCTGTTGCTCGCACGCTATCGCGATTGCGGCGGAGAGCTGCGCATGAAGTGCGGTGTCGAGAAGATCGAGCTCGACGCGCACGGTGCGGCGCGCGGAGTGCGCCTTCAGGACGGCAGCGAACTCGAATCGGATTGCATTCTGTCGTCCGCCGGCTTCCCCGAAACGATGGGGCTCGTCGGCCGCAACATCGACACGCGTGACATCGGAAGACTGAGCTTCACCGAGATCGTCCACATCACCGACCGACCGAGTCGTACGTTCGGTCACGACGCGACGATCACGTTCTTCGCGACGACGAAGGACTTTGCGTGGCGTCGGCCCGAGTCGTTGATCGACACGCGCACCGGTGTGATCTGCTGCTCGGACAACTACGCCTCGCTGACGCCGTCCAAGGAAGGCGTGATGCGTGTGACTAGCCTCGCCAACCACGATCGCTGGTGCGCGCTCGACGAATCCAGCTACGAAACGGCCAAACTCGCGGCCGAACAGGCCATTTTCGCCGCTGCGATCCGTTTCGTATTCGATCCGCGTCCGCACTCCGTCGCGAGCGACATGTTCACGCCGCGCACGATTCGTTTCTACACGGGTCACCTCGGCGGCACGGTCTACGGCACTCCGACGAAGCGCCGCGACGGTGATTGCGGCGTCAAGAATCTGCACCTGATCGGCACTGACCAAGGTCTGCTCGGCATCGTCGGAGCGCTCCTCTCGGGTGTGACGATGGCGAACCGCCACGTTCTCATGGAAACGCGCGCCGGTCAGTCATGAGCGACGCACACAAGTACTTCAAAGGCAGCACGGACGGCAAAGCGCCGCTCTCCACCGATCCGCTCGAAGGCTGCAAAGATCGCTACGACGTCGTCGTGATCGGCAGCGGACTCGGCGGGATGACCGCCGCAAACGTGCTCGGCAAAGCCGGACGCAGAGTCCTCTTGCTCGAGCAGCACTACAACTTCGGCGGGCTCGCGACCTGGTTCAAACGCCGCGGCGGTCACGTGTTCGATATCTCCCTACACGGCTTTCCGATCGGCATGAAGAAAACGTGCCGCAAGTATTGGAACCAAGAGATCGAGAGCCGCATCGTCCAACTAGAAGGAGTGCGCTTCGACAATCCGCAGTTTCGCTTCGACACGACGTTCACCTCCGCGGACTTCACCGCGAAGCTCGAGAGCGTGTTCGGGTTGGAGCGCTCGCGCATCGACGCCTTCTTCGCGGAACTGCGCAGCGCCGATTTCTACGGCGATTCAGGTGAGACCACAGCACACTTTTTCGAGCGTCATTTCCCCGGCCGAAACGACGTCCATCGACTCTTGATGGAGCCGATTTCCTACGCGAACGGCTCGACCCTCGACGATCCGGCGCTCAGCTACAAGATCGTGTTCGGCAATTTCATGTCGAGCGGCGTGTACACGTTTTCCGGCGGCACGGATCGACTCGTGAAAGCGATGAAGGCCGAGCTCGAATCGCGCGGCGTCGAGCTCCGCAACAAAGTGCAGGTCGATCGCATTCGAGTCGAAGGCGGCCGCGTCACGGGTGTCGAAGCCCACGGTCGATTCATCGCCTGCGACGCCGTCGTGTCGAACGCGAGCTTGAAGGGCACGGTCTTGGGCCTCGTCGGCGAAGCTGCATTCTCGCCCGAATTCGCAGCCGGTGTGCGCGGAGTGCGACTGAGCACGTCGAGCACGCAGGTCTACATCGGGCTCGCTGCCGGCGAATCGATTCCGTTCGTCACCGATCTCTTGTTCACGTCGATGCGCAACACGTTCACGTCCGAAGCGCTGTGCGACATGGACGGGCTCTCGCGCACTTTCTCGTTCTACTACCCGAAAACGCGGCCCGGCGTCGAGCGCTACACGATCGTGAGCTCGACGAATGCGCGCTTCGCAGACTGGGCGAGGTTGTCGGACGTCGAGTACGCAGCTGCGAAGTCGCGATTGACCGAAACGACGCTCGCTTCGCTCGAACACTACGTGCCCGGCATCGGTGCCAAGATCGAGCACGTCGAAGCCGCGACGCCGCGCACGTTCCAGTTCTACACGCAGGCGCCCGAGGGCACCTCGTTCGGAACCAAGTTCGAGGGCCTGAAATACAGCATGAATCTGCACGAGGAAATCAGCGGCCTTTTTCACGCCGGCAGCGTGGGCATCATCATGTCGGGCTGGCTCGGCGCTGCGAACTACGGCGTCATCGTCGCGAACAAGTGCGACGCGTGGCTGCACGCGCTGCTCGAGGTGCACGCATGAATTCGAATCGCGAACTGGAAGGTCACGTCGCGGTCGTCACCGGTGGAACGCGCGGCATCGGTGCTGCGATCAGCGAAGCGCTGCTCGAGGAAGGCTGCATCGTGCACGCGCTCTACCAGAGCAACGAAGATGCAGCGCGTGCGCTCGCCGATCGGTGTGCGCGCTTCGAGGGCAAGCTATTCACGCAGAAGGTCGACGTCGCTGATCACGCTGCCGTCGAAGCCTTTTGGAACGAGATGGATGCTCTGGCTGGCAGCGGCGTGCAGATCCTCGTCAACAATGCAGGTATCCGACGCGACGCGATCGTGGGTTCGATGAAGGTCTCCGACTGGCAGCGCGTCATCGACGTGAACCTGACGGGCTCGTTCTCCATGAGCAAGTTCGCCGTGCTGAACATGATGCGTCGTCGCTACGGCCGCATCGTGATGATCACCTCCCCCGCCGCCGAACAAGGATTCCAAGGTCAGGCCGCGTACGCAGCTTCGAAGGCCGGACAACAGGGCTTGATGCGTTCGCTCGCTCGTGAAGTCGCGAAGCGGAAGATCACGGTGAATTGTGTGTCTCCGGGCTTCATCGAGACCGAGTTGATCGCCGACCTCACACCGGAACAGAAGGCCGAATACCTCGCGATGGTTCCTCTGAATCGCTTCGGGACCGCGGCGGAAGTCGCTCACGCAGTGCTGATGTTGTGCTCGCCGCGCTCGGCGTACATCCACGGAACCACGTTGGAGGTGACCGGTGGGCTCTGAACGCGCGACGATCGTGATGGACCGCCGCGCGATCGAGCAAGCGATCCCGCACCGCCCGCCGTATCTGTTCGTCGATCGCGTGCTCGAACGCAGCGACGACGCGGTTACCGCCGAGTGGGACATCCGCGCCGATCTGCCGGCGTTGAGCGGGCACTACCCGGGTAATCCCATTTTGCCGGGCGCCTTGATCAGCGAGTTCACGTTTCAGTGCGCGGCGATCCTGTTCTCGAAGTCGGAAGAGAATTCTGTCGTCACGAATTCGATCCCGGTGCTGACGAAGATCGAAGATGCGCGCTTCAAGAAGATGGTCGCGCCCGGAGAAACGTTGCGCGCGCGCGTCGAAACCATCGAGAAACTAGGCCCCGCGCGTTTCATGAAAGCGTCCGTCACGTCGAACGGCGAAACCGTCGCGCGCCTGCACTTCACTGTCGCATTGGTCGAGAAACGCACAGGGGGGTGACGATGGATTGGCTTGCACTCTCCGGCCGCAACGTGCTCGTCACCGGCTTGAAGAACAAGAAGAGCGTCGCGTACTTCGTCGGCCGCGCGCTCGAGGAAGTCGGTGCACACGTCCTCTGGTCGGTGCACACGAGCGAGCGCGCGACCGAGGTGAAAAGGCTCGTTTCAGGCGGCGACATCGTCATCTGCGACGTCGCAGATCAGCGTTCGATCGACGCGCTGGCAGCCGATTTCGAACGGCGTGGAATCGTGCTCGCGGGCCTCGTGCACTCGATCGCATTTGCCGAGTACACGCCCAAAGCAGACGGCACGCCGCGCGCGTTCCACGAAACCGTGCGAGCGGATTTCCTGCGCGCCGTCGACGTGTCGTGCTTCTCGCTCGTGGCCCTCGCGCAAGCGCTCGAATCGCGCTTCGCCGCCGAGGCCTCGGTCGTGACGATCTCGATTTCGACGACACGCATGGCGTCGGAGAACTACGGGTACATGGCGCCGATCAAAGCGGCGCTCGACTCGTCCGTCGTGTTTCTCGCGAAGAGCTTCGCTGCGCGCCAGGTGCGCTTCAACGCGGTCAATCCGGGGCTCCTCAAGACGTCCGCGTCGGCCGGTATCCCCGGCTATTTGGACAGCTATTTGTTCGCCGAGAGCGCGACTCTGCGCAAGAAAGCCGTGCAGACCGACGAAGTCGCGAACGCGGTCTTGTTCCTGTTGTCGTCGCGCAGCGCGGGCATCAATGCGAGCTCGCTCGTCGTCGACGCGGGGATGAGCGTCAACTACTTCGACAACGACATCGTCAAGCGTGCGACACGCGTCGAGGACAAGCTGTGAACGTCGTGCCGATCGTCGTGATGCCCTACGAGCCGCGTGAGATCGCGCTCGTCGGTCGTGATCGCGTCGCCGAGCAGAGCCGCCGAGCGCGCGAAGCGTTGTCCGCCGCGGCTGCTGCAGTGGGTGCGCAGTTGGGTCCGCTGACGAAGGATGCGGAGGACGCGCCCATCGCATCGAATGGCTGGCATTGGTCGCTCAGCCACGCGACGTACGGTGTCGCAGCGGCGCTCGGCCGATCGCCGATCGGCATCGACATCGAGTGGATTCGTCCACGGAATCAGGCTCTCGTTCCGCGCGTCACGTCGCGCGACGAAATCGAGCTTTTCGGCGGCTTTTCTTGGGTTTCTTTCTTCCGGGTGTGGACGGCAAAGGAATCCGTATTGAAGAAGGCCGGCTGCGGGATCCTCGAACTCTCAGGCTGTACTTTGGTCGCCGTCCCCGATGACACGACGCTGGTGCTACGCCATCGCGAGCGCGATCACATCGTGCGCCAGATGCTTCGTGATGAACACATCGTGTCGATCTCCCACGACGACGCGGCCGAAGTCTCGACCGATTGGCGTTGGTCATCTCTCGCGATTCCGGCCGCGAACGAGGCGACGTGAATACGACCCTCGCTCCTGGGGTTTCCGATCGAGCGCGCGTTCTCGCGGCCGTCGGACGTCTCGCGCCGATCCGCGACGAGTATCCGTTCACACAGCACTTCTTCCCTGTGCCGGGCGGTTCGATGCATTACGTCGACGAGGGTCCTCGCCACGCGGACCCGATCCTATGCGTGCACGGTAATCCGACGTGGTCGTTCGCGTTTCGCCGCATCGTCAAGGCTTTCTCGAAGACGCACCGTGTCATCGCCGTCGATCACTTGGGCTGCGGGTTGTCCGACAAGCCGCCGGATTACGAGTACACGCTCGCGCATCACGCCGAGAATTTGACGGCGCTGGTTCGTCGCTTGAGTCTCTCGCGGATCACGCTCGTCATGCACGATTGGGGCGGGGCGATCGGAATGGGCTTCGCGCGGCGCGAACCACAGCGCATCGCACGTCTCTTCGCGATGAACACGGCCGCCTTCCGATCCAAACGCATGCCGCTGCGCATCCGCGCATGTCGAATCCCCGTCGTCGGTCCGTGGTTGGTGCGCGAGATGAACGCGTTCGCGGGGTTGACACCTATTTTTGCCGTCGAAAACCGCAAGCTGTTTCCGTTCACCGCGCAGCGCGGGATGCTGCTCCCCTATGAGTCGCCGAACTCGCGCATCGCGATCCAGCGCTTCGTCGAGGACATCCCGCTGTCGCCGAAACATCGGTCGTGGGCCGAATTGGTGGCGATCGAAGAAGCACTCGCGCAGTTCGCGAATCGACCCGTCGCGCTGTGTTGGGGCGAGCGCGATTGGTGTTTCACTCCGAAGTTCCGCATCGAATGGGAACGCCGTTTTCCACGCGCCGTCGTGACGAAGTGCAAGCGTGCCGGCCACTACGTGTTCGAGGAAGCGCCGGACGACGTCGAGCGCGCGCTCGCCGCATTGCTTGCGGTCGCAACGTGAAGGGCGAACCGTGAACGTCGCCGACCTACTGACGACTTCCACACGCGAACGTGGCGCACACGCGGCGATCCTCGAGCCGCACGGACGAAAGGAATGGCGCGCGACGTCGTTCAGCGAGCTCGAACAACGCTGCGATGCCATCGGCAGCGGACTGCTGGCCCGCGGTGTGCGCCCCGGCGACCGCGTCGCCCTCTTCGTGAAACCAGGCCGCGACCTGATCGCGGTAACCTACGCGCTGTGGAAGATCGGAGCAGTCCCGATCCTGATCGATCCGGGCATGGGGCGCGCGAACATCGTGCAGTGTCTGTCGCGCACGAAGCCGCGCGTTTTGATCGGAGTGTTGCTCGCACACGTGTTGCGCGCACTGGAACGACGCAGCCTCTCGTCGATCGAGATCGCGCTCGTCGTCGGAACGCGTTGGTCGGGCACCGAAACACTCGACAGTGTCGCACTACCATCCGTGGGCGCGCTGAAGGCGCTCACTCGCACTTCATCCGATACGGCCGCGATCCTCTTCACGTCCGGCAGCACCGGCCCGCCCAAGGGAGTCGTGTACGCGCACGGCATGTTCGGCGCTCAAATCGAAGCGTTGCGCACGCTCTACCGGTTCGAGCCCGGAGAGCGCGATTTGGCCTGTTTTCCGCTGTTTGCGCTGTTCGACGCGGCGCTCGGAGCGACAGCCGTGATCCCCCGCATCGATCCACTGCGACCGGCGGAATGCAATCCTGCGGACATCGCCGACGCGATCGTGGCGCATGGTTGCACGTACGGATTCGGTTCGCCCGCGATTTGGAAACGTGTGGCGCCGTGGGCGATCGAACGCGGTGTGACGTTTCCAACCATGACTCGCGCGTTGATCGCCGGCGCTCCCGTGAGCCCTGGTCTGATCGCGAGTCTGCGCACACGTCTCCCTGTGATCGGCGACGTGCACACACCGTACGGGGCGACGGAATGTCTGCCCGTGTCGTCGATCTGCGGCGCCGAATTCGAAAGCGGAGTGCGCGAGCGCGTCGAAGGCGGACACGGATCGTGCGTTGGTCGCGCGGCACCCGGGATCGAGATCGCCATCATTCCTGTCGATTCACAACCGGTTGTTCGCGTTACGACTGTGACGAGCAATGTCATCGGGGAAATCTGCGTGCGTGGAGCCGTGGTGACGCGCGAGTATGCCGACGACGCCGTCGCGACACGTCGGGCGAAGATCGTCGACGGTGACACGGTGTGGCATCGCACCGGTGATGCCGGCTACGTCGATGAAGCGGGTTTCTACTGGACAGTGGGTCGTGTCGCTCACGCAGTCACGACGAAGAGCGGCACACACTGGCCGGTGATGCTCGAGAACGTATGCGATCTGCACCCGAGCATTCGGCGAACGGCACTCGTGTCCAACGGGAGCCAAGCTTGCCTCGTCGTCGAACCGCTCCACAGCAAGCGTCGTACGGTGGCAGAACGAAAGGCCCTGCTCGTCCAAATGCGCTCACTTTTGGCTGCGAAACGCGTGTCAGGAGCACCACTCCCGCCCAGCGTTCCCGAGCGCTTGATCGAGTGCCCCCGTTTTCCCGTCGACGTCCGCCACAACGCTAAGATTCGGCGCGAGGACTTGGCCGAGTTCGCGAAGGACCAATCGACGTGAGAGCGTTCGTCACGGGCGGCGGCGGCTTCGTCGGTCGTCGCATCGTCGAATTGCTGCGCGAACGCGGCGACGAAGTCGTGTCGTACGCGCGGGGTGACTATCCCGATCTCGCTCGCCTCGGCGTGCGCGTCGAGCGCGGCGATGTCGCCGACGAAGCAGCGCTGGCGCGAGCGATGCGCGGCAGCGACGTCGTGTTCCACGTCGCGGCGAAGGCCGCCGTGTGGGGCAAAGCGTCGGAGTACGAGCACACGAACGTCATCGGAACGCGCGCTGTGATCGCCGCGACGCGAGCAGTCGGCATCGCGCGCCTGGTGTTCACGAGTTCACCGAGCGTCTGTTTCGACGGTCGCGATCACGTGAATGCATCGAATGATCTGCCGCTCGCGAAACGTTTCCTGTGCGACTATCCCCGCACGAAAGCAGAGGCCGAGACACTCGTGCTCGCTGCGAACGACTCGCGACTCGCGACGTGCGCGCTCCGTCCGCACCTCGTGTTCGGGCCGAATGATCCCCACTTGCTACCGCGGCTGATCGATCGCGCACGGCGTGGCAAGCTCGCGATCGTCGGCGACGGCACGAATCGCGTCAGCCTGACCTACGTCGACAATGCTGCGTGGGCGCACATCGATGCCGCAGATCGATTGAGGCAGGGCGCCGCTCACGCCGGCCGAGCTTATTTCATCGCGCAAGAAGAGTCGGTCGCGCTGTGGCCGTGGATCGAGGCGTTGCTCCACGAACTCTCGATTTCAGGTCCGAAACGACGCCTTTCCACTCGCACCGCTTACGCCGTCGGTGCAGCGTGCGAGGCTCTGTGGCGCTTGACCAGACGAGTGCAGGAACCGCCGCTGACGCGCTTCGTCGCTCTGCAACTTTCGACTACGCACACGTACGACGTGGAACCTGCGCGTTGTGACTTCGGTTATCGCGAACGCATTGCGTTGAACGAGGCCACGCGACGATCGATCGCGTGGCTCGAGAATCAGGCTGCAGGCATCGCCGGCGGCGCGAGCGGTTCGGCAGGCTTCACGAGCTGAAGGTAGCTCTCGTTCATCGCGACTTGCGCCTGCGCGCCAGTGAAGAGAATTCCGATGCAGCACGCGCACAAGCCGAGGAACTTGTACATCCACAGTGCGAGTAGATAGACGAACAGCCTCAGTCGATTGCTGCGTGCGATCTGCCACGAGCGCTTCAGTGCCTGCGTCGGATTCAAGCCCTCGATCGCAACCGCTTCCGTCGCGAGCCCAAAACCCAACACGACGTACACGGCGATCGGAACCCACACGAGGATCGTCATCACGGCCGCCAACGCGATCACCTCGTCGTTCACGCCGGCTGCCTGCGCGCCGAGGCCGCCGAGCAACACGAGCAGGACAACGGGAAGGATCGTCGCGACCCCGATCGCGAAGAGCAGTATGCGCACGAGCACCATGTCGAAGAAGCGACCGTTGGAGACGAATAGATCGTCGAAGCGTGCCGAACCTTCTACGAGCGTCTTGCGCGTCGCGTTCGCGAGCCCGAGCGAGAGCCACGACCTCAACAGGAACTCGAACAACCCGCAGCACAGCCCCAACCCGAGCACGAAAGCGACGACGTTCGCCGGGTGGATGTCCGTCATTCGTAGGGACAGCCACGGACCTACACCGAGCAAGGTGAGGAGCGCGCCACCGAAGATGAGCGGTGCCGGCGAGCGTCCGATCAGTTTCCAAGCAGACGTCAGCGCGCGAATCGGGTCATAGGCGTCGGCGAAATTCATCGGAAGCGCTCTTCTGGAAGGGGTTTCTTCTAAAAGCAGGTGGGGCGAGTTCGAACTCGCCCCACCTTCGCGTTTCAGCTCAGTATATTCGCGCTAACTCTTCGCGACGATCTTTTCGCCGAGGTCGCGCGCTTTGCGGGTGCGCAGATCCTTCAGGAGCGCCATGAATTGCGCGAACGGCATCACTTCCTGCTCGCGCGTGTCGCGCCTGCGCACTGCGACGGTCCCGTCCGCCGCTTCACGATCACCGGCCACCAAGGTGAACGGGATGTGCGCTTTCTGCGCTTCCTTGATCTTGTTGTTCATGTGACCGGCGTCGAGCATCGCATCGACACGGAAGAGCTCCTGCTGCAATTCCTTCTCGAGCTTGCGGCAGTAGTCCGCGTGCTCTTCGCGAATCGGCACCAACGCGACCTGCATCGGCGCGCACCACACCGGGAATTTCCCGCCGAAGTGCTCGATCAAGCCGCCGACGAATCGCTCCATGCTGCCGAGGATCGCGCGGTGCACCATGATCGGACGCTTTTGCTTGCCGTCATGATCGGTGAAGTTCAGATCGAAGCGTTGCGGCAGGTTGAAATCGCACTGAATCGTGCTGTTCTGCCACTCGCGTCCGAGTGCGTCTTTCACTTTGAAGTCGATCTTGGGCCCATAAAAAGCCCCGCCGCCTTCATCGGGTTCCAGCGGCAACTTGCTCATGCGCGCCGCCTCGACGAGCGCCTTGGTCGCGAGCTCCCACACGTCGTCCGCACCGATCGATTTCTCGGGGCGCGTCGCCAAGTAGGCCGTGTACTCGTAACCGAAGGTTTCGAGGATCGTCGTGACGAGATCGACCACGCCCGCGATTTCGCCGGCCAACTGTTCAGGCGTGCAGAAGATGTGCGCGTCGTCTTGCGTGAACCCGCGCACGCGCAGCATGCCGTGCAGCACGCCTGAACGTTCATAGCGGTAGACGGTTCCGAGCTCGGCCCAGCGCAACGGCAGTTCACGATAAGACCGGCCACGCGTCTTGTAGATCATGATGTGACCGGGGCAATTCATCGGCTTGATGCGATAAGGCTGCTCTTCGATCTCCATCGGCGCGTACATCATGTCCGCGTACTTCTCGAGGTGACCCGAGATCGAGAACAACGTCTCGCGCGAGATGTGCGGCGTGTACACCGGGCGATAGCCGCGCCTGATGTGCTCTTCCCACCAGTAGTCTTCGATCGAGTGCCGCACCGTCGCGAGGTTCGGATGCCAGAACACGAATCCCCCGCCGACTTCGGCGTGCGTGCTGAAGAGATCGAGTTCGGCGCCGAGCTTGCGATGGTCGCGATTCTTGACGTCCTCGAGCCACGTCAAGTGCGCGTCGAGTGCTTCTTTCGTCCAGAACGCCGTGCCGTAGATGCGCTGCATCATCGGGCGCTTTTCGTCGCCGCGCCAATAAGCGCCTGCGACCGACAAGAGTTTGAACGCACACGGGTGCGTCAGCGTGTCGACGTGCGGACCTTCGCACAGATCCTCCCAATCGCCGTGCGAGTAGAACGTGATCTCCTCGCCTTCGGGGATCAGGTCGAGGGCCTCGATCTTGTAATGCTGACCTTTCGCAGCGAGACGGCGCTTGGCCTCGTCGCGCGTTACGGTCAACTTCGTCATCGGTTGAGCGCGTTTGGCGATGCGCTCCATTTCCTTCTCGATCTTGCGCAGGTCGCCTTCGTTGAGCGCTTCACTCAATTCGAAGTCGTAATAGAAACCGTGCTCGATCGACGGACCGAAACCGAACTGAACGTTCGGGTAAAGCTTCTGGACCGCGGAGGCCATCAAGTGGCTGACCGAGTGTCGCAACGTGGAAAGCGGGTAGGGCTCCGCGACCTGCGGAACAGCCTGAGACTGGGACATCACGAATCTCCGCCGAGAAACTGGCTCGCGGCCTCTACCTGAGACGACGAGTCCGCATCGCCTCGGGAACGAATGCGGGGCAAAGAATCTAAGCGTCGGCGCAGCTCTGCGCCAGCGTCACTTCTTCGTGGCGACCCGCGTCTTCCACGCCTTGCCGAATTCGCTGGCGTGGAACGATTGGTACTCGGGTGCGTGCTCGATCACGCGCCAATCGATTTCGAAGCGCGATTGCATGCCTTCGAGGACGCTGAGTGTCTCGGAGTAGCGTGATTCGCGCAGGTGAATCGACAGCATCGTCCACCACGGATCTTGCAACGTATCGTCGCGCGCGATCGATCGTCTGCATGCCGCGATCGCCGCATCGCCCTCTCCCGCTTCGTCTTCGATGACGGCCGTCATCCAATCCAAGTACGCGTCGCCACCGACGGTTTCGTTGAGCGCGAGCACCGACCGACGTGCCTCGGCGAATTCCTTTTTCTCGAGGAAGTAGTCGAGCGCGAGGCGTTCGACGGCGATGTCGTTCTTCGAGTTCGTCCGCACGCGCGCCAACACGGCCTTGAAGGCGTCTCCCGACATGGCGCGCGCTGCATTCAAGCGCGCGAGGACGACGGCGTGATCGCCTTTGATGTCGTCCGGCAGAGCTTCGAGGATCTCGAGCGCCTTCTTGTTCTGTCCGTCGCGGAACGCCTCGTCGGCCGACTCGAGTTCCTTCTGCCAGTGCACGCGCGCCTTGTCGACGCCCTGCACCTTGTCCTCGAGCATGCGCGTCGCACCGGCGGAAAGTCCCAGGAAATACCGGCGCAAACGCACGGAAGCGAGATCACCCTCGCTCGCGTTCTCGATGTCGGTGGCGACCGCGCTGCCGTCGCTCTCGGGCTCGAGCACGAGCGAAACGTAGTCGGGAACGTCGCCCGGTTGATACGTCATGCGGAACACGACGCGCGTCGACGAGCCGCTGTCGACGATGCGCAGGAAACGGAACGTACCGCCGGAGGCGACCGTCTGCGCCAGTCCCGAGACGATGCCGCCCGAGCCGCGGAAGTACGTATCGGCGGTGTCGCGGAACGAAGCGCGCGTCTTGTCCGGCGCCGGGATGCCGTTCGTCGCCTTCGTGTAGAGCGCCATCCAATCGATCTCGCTCTCGGCGCTCTTCCAATCCCTCGTGCGAATCGCTTCCTCGAAGGCCATCGCGAAACGTTCGCATTCCTTCTTCGCGAGCGGAGCACTCGTCGTCGACACGCGCGACGGCGCCATCTCGCGCACGGATTTTTTCTGCGCCACGGCCGTTTGGGAAGAGAGCACGAGCACGACGAGCGTGGAGAGGATGGGGCGGAGCACGGTGAGGGGTCCTCGATACGAGTGATGTCGCGGTGTCCCTTGGGGGAGCACCCGCACGAAACGCTTGGATCGGATTCCACGAGCGCCCAAATGGAGTCGAGAACGTTTTTGGGCGTTGCCCGGGGCGCCACTTGCATCCGAGGCTCGCCTCCCGCTCATCGGCGTCGTCTTGCGCCCTCAGCGGATCGGAGTAAAACAAGGTCGCCACCCCGAAAGTCTGCAAAGCCTTCCACTCGCCGAATCGAGGTTCACATGAAGCGTCTCATCTTCACCAGCATTGCCCTGGTCGGAATGTTTTTCGCGAACGCACGCGCCCAGATCGTCCCCTTCAACGACTGCGGCACGCTCGTGCCGGGCGTGACCTGTCAGGTCCTGTTCCAAGACAGTGCAAACTTGAACTGGGTCTTGGACACCACGGGGGGCTTCCAACTCGGCGACGACGTGCGCGTGATCGGCGCGGCGGATCCGGGTTGTTTCACGATCTGTCAGCAAGGCGGATGCATCGCCGTGTCGTCGATCGCGTTGTGCGTGACGAGCGTCGGCACTTCGTACTGCTTCGGCGACGGCTCCGCAGCAGCGTGCCCGTGCGCGAATCTCTCAGCGGTCGGGAGCGACAGCGGCTGTCTCTCCTCGCTGAGTTTGGGCAGCACGCTCCGTGCGACCGGAAATCCCAGCGTTTCCGCCGACACGATCGTCCTGGACGGCGGGCAGATGCCGAACGGGCCGGCGCTCTACTTCCAGGGCAGCGCTCGCGTGAGCGCCGGTCTCGGCACGACATTCGGCGACGGCTTGTTGTGCGCTGGCGGTTCGACCGTGCGCCTGGGTGTGAAGTTCAACGTCGGCGGTGCATCGACGTGGCCGTCGGGCGGCGATCCGGCGCTCTCGGTCGCGGGACTCGTGTCACCCGGCGCTGTACGCGACTACCAGGCCTGGTACCGCGACGCAGCGACGTTCTGCACGAGCGCGACGTTCAATCTGACGAATGGGCACGAGCTGACTTGGGCGCCGTAGCGCCCGCGTTCACAGCGGACCAGCCCGCCACACTTTCGCTTCCATCTCGAGCGTGATCCCCGTCTGCGACGCGACCTCTGCTGTCACGATGCGGATCAGCTCGAGCACGTCGCGCGCCGTAGCGTGACCGCGATTGACGATGAAGTTGCCGTGCAAGGTCGACACGATCGCGTCGCCTTGGACGCGACCGCGCAGGCCGCACTCTTCGATCAACTTGCCGGCCGAGCGCCCGCCGCTCGCGAGCTTGTCGGGATTCTTGAAGACACATCCGGCCGACCACGCCGTCACCGGCTGCACGCGATTCTTCTCGAGCAGGAAATCGCGACCGCGTTCCTTCACGGTGCGCGGATCGTCGAGCTCGAACTTTAACAGGGCTGACACGACGATCTTCGAGCCGAGCCCGCCGTTGCGGTAACGCGGTGTGCATGCGGCACGATCGAGCTCTTGGAACTCGCCTTGTTCGTCGACGACCAGCACGCGCTCGACCACGCCCCACATCTCGCCCCAGCGACCGCCCGCGTTCATCGCGATCCCGCCGCCGACATTGCCGGGCACGCCGGCCAAACCTTCGACGCCGCTCCAACCGAGTTCGGCCGCAGCGTTGACGAGCTTCGGCATCGAGATGCCGCTCCACGCGACGAACTTCAGACCCTGTTCACGAGGAGCAGGCGCGATGCGCGGCGTCATCTCGAACGCCTCGCGCACCGTGCTCGGTCCGCTGATCTCTGGCCTGAATAGCCGCTTGATGCGATCGGTCGTGATCACGACGCCGGGCAGCACGCCGTCGTCCACGATCAAGTTCGCTCCCCCGCCGAGGATCCTCGGCGTGAAACCTTCTTCGCGCGCGGCCACGACCGCGCGACGCAGTTCTTCGGGCGTAGCCGGTTCGAGCAGCCATTCAGCTGCACCACCGACACGCATCGTCGTCTTAGCGGATAGATCCGCGTGCGGCAGGGCCGCGCAAGGCCAGCTCTTCAAGGAGGTCATTCTTGTACATGTCGATGTCGCCGGCACCGAGGACGAGCGCCGCGCCGCCGGCCGGCAAACGCTCGCAGAGTTTCGTGATGGCCGACGCGGGCGCGCCGCCAGCGACGGCTTCGACGCCGACGCGGTTCAAGAGTGCGACGAGTTCCGGCGCACCGGCGCTCGTCGAGTCGATGTGAGCTCGCGCTCCGTACACGTCCGCCACGACGACTCGATCAGCACCACGCAACGCTTCGACGAAGTCGGTGAGGAAGCGCGCGGTGCGACTGTGTTGATGCGGCTGGAAGAGAACGTGCACCGGTTTGCCCGGCAAAGTTCTGCGCGCAGCCTCGAGCGTCACGCGCACTTCGGTGGGATGGTGTGCGTAGTCGTGGATCACTTCGACGCCGCCGACGGTGCCCCATGGTTCGAAACGACGCAGCGCGCCTTTGTAGCGGTGCAGCGTGCGAGCCGCGGCAGCAGCGGCCGAATCGAGATCGATCCCGTCGTTCCGAGCCGTGAGCCCGATGACGAGTGCGAGGGCGAGCGCCGCGTTCTCGACGTTGAACGATCCCGGCACGCTCAACGTGACCGGCGGTGTCGCGAAGCCCGGACCGCGCAAGCGAAAGCGGAAGAAACCGTGGCTTTCTCCGAGCAAATCGACGTGAAGCTCGCGACCGAGACGCCACACGTTGCACGGTGCAGCAGCGATGACGCGATCGGGCACGTCGCGACCGACGACGAGCAAACCGTCGGGATGTACGCGGTCGACGAAGCGCGCGAAAGCTTCCTCGATGGCTTCGATCGTGCCGTAGTAGTCCAGGTGATCGGGCTCGATGTTCGTGACGATCGCACCCTCGGGAGCGATCTGCAGGAACGAGCGGTCGTACTCGCACGCTTCGCACGCGAGCCAACCCTCGCTCTCCATCGCGACGGCGTTCGAACCGACGACGCGACACGTTCCGCCGATCAACGCGCCCGGAGCGCTGTTGCGATTCCCACCTGCCTCCGCGACACCTTTCAGTGCGTGGTACGTCATCCACGACGTCGTCGTCTTGCCGTGCGTGCCGGCGACAGCGAGCGTGCGCCGCTCGGGCCCGATGCGACCGAGTACTTCAGCGTACTTCCAGACTGGGACTCCACGGCGCACTGCTTCGACGAGTTGCGGATCGTCGTTGCCGACTGCAGCCGAGCGCGCGACGAGCTCGACATCGGCGGGCAGCAGACTCGCGGTGCTGGCGCCGACTTCGACGGAAACTCCGACGGAGCGCAACTTGTCGACGAAGGTGGACTCGGAGCGATCGTGACCGCTCACGCGATGCCCGTGTGCGGCGAGGATAACGCCGGCGCCCGACAGACCCGCGCCGCCTGCGCCGAGCAGGTGCACGTTCTTCGGAATGCCGGCGACGAGCGTTCGTGCGCGACGCGTGTTGTTCGTAGTGATCGATTGCGAGGGCATGGGTTTTTCGTGTCGGCAGTCGTGGAGCGTGCGCCGATCAGCGGGACTCTCGAGTATCTCGAATCGAATGCGTTATCTCGCGCCACATGCGCGATGCCGCGTCGGTCGGAACAGCGTCGGCGAGCGCTCTCTGCATTCGAGCGCGATCTTCCACTCCGCCTTCTAGCGCGAGCGCGAGGATCTCGTCTCTGGCTCGAGCATTCAACTGCGAATCGGGCACGATTCGAGCGCCGATCCCGAGCTGCTCTGCGTTCTTCGTCTGATGCATGTCGGCGTGGCCCGGGTACGGCGCGACGAAACACGGCACGCGCATCGCGCCGATCTCGGCCAGCGTCGACGCGCCGCCGCGCGCGAGCACCACGGTCGCTCCCGAAAGTGCTTGGAAGACGTCGTCGACGTACTCGACCGCGCAGTAGCCGGTGCGCGCACTCGCTGCTTCGGACAGTTTTTTCGGCCCCGTTTGATGCAAAACCGAGAGTCCGGCTGCATTGAACGCGGTCACGTGGTCGTGGACGAACCTGTTCAACGCCGTCGAGCCCTGACTCCCGCCGAGCACGACGAACAGCGGCCGCGCCGGATCGAAACCGAGCGCCGTGCGTGCCGCGCGACCTTGCACTTCGCGCTGCGTTTCGGGAAGCACGGCGTGGCGCGCATAGCTCGTCGCGAGCGGTGGACCGACGAAGCGATGCACGGAATTCCCGTTCCGAGTCGTGTCCACGTCGCGCGAAACGGGAACGCCCGGCGGCAGTGTCGCCGGCCAAGCGTGAACGACGCGAGTCGCGAAGCGCGACAACCACTTCGTCGCGGCACCCGCGTGCGCATTCACTTCGAGCAGCACGATCGGGATCCTCAAACTGCGCGCTGCGAGTACCGCGGGCAGCGACGTGAAACCGCCCAGCCCGACGAGCACATCGGATCGATGTGCGAGCAATTTCTTGCGTGCCGTCATGACCGCCGATGGAGTGCGCACCACGAGACGCGAGCGCGAAGGTGCTCCGCCGCCGACGGGTTCGAGCGCCAGCGCGACGCGCTCGAAAGGCGTCCGCGTGAGCAGTTCACGTGCGGCACCGAGCACGCGCTCTTCGACAGCGCGACCGCTCGTGAACCACACGACGTCGACAGGCCGCTCGCCCTCGCCGATGGCGGACAAGAGATGCAATCCAGGCACGATGTGACCGCCCGTCCCCCCACCCGCGAGGGCGAGACGGACGGGCCGATTCACGGTCCGCGCAGCGCTGCTGTCAGCGCCGCTCTGGCGAACGCCGAGTTCGGGCATCATCGTGCGCAACATCGAACGACTCCGGGAGTTTCCGTACATGCGTTGCGGCGACACGCGCATCGCCAGCCGAACGGCCAGCGGCGTGCACAAGCGAATCGTAAGGACCCGCGATGTCCTCGTTGAGCACCTGCGTCGAGGTCGGCGCGTGGAACACGCCGATCGCGACGCAAGCGCCGCACAGGATGAGACGCAGACGTCCGTTCACTTGACGCGCGGCTTGTTGTCGGCGGACGCGAGAACGGTGCCGCTCGACGCAGGCTTCGACGACGTCGGAGTCGCACGATCGGACTTCGGCGACGGCAGTTTGATCGAGGCTCCCACCATGAGCCTCGTCGGGTCGAGGCCCGGATTCAGCGACTGGATTTCCTTCCAGCGGCCTTCGTCACCGAGTTGTGCGCGCGCGATCGAGCGCAACAGGTCGCCCTTCTTGATCGTGTAAGAGCGCGAGTTCGATTTCGCGACTTCGGTCTTCGCGGCCGCCTTCTTCGGCGTCGACTTCACGACGTCCGCCTTCGGGGCGACTTGAGGCGCTGCGCCGGCCGGCAGTTGGATCGCCGCACCGAGCTTCAAACGCTTCGGATCGAGACCCGGATTCGCGGCTTGGATCTCGACCCAACGCGATTCCTGCCCGAGTTGGCGCTTCGCGATCAAAGCGAGGCTGTCGCCACGCTGGATCGTGTACGTCGTCGCGCTGGCGACTTGCGGAACGATCGGCTGCACGATCGACGGCTGCGTCGTCGTGACGAGTCCGTTGGTGCCCGTTTGCGGCGCGAACGAATTCGCGGGGGCACCGCCGATCGTGCCGGTGCCGGCGCTGGGCATGTCGGCGACGCTCGGCGTGTTGCCGTCGACGAGCGGCGCGCCGGCGATCGGCGTGGGCGTCGTCAGCGGTTCCGTGATCGGCAGACTCGGGTTGGCGATACCATCGACGACGAGCGGATTCACCGGAGTCGACGCGACCTCGACCGTTTCCTTCTTCAGGTCGTTTTTGCCCGTCAAACGCGACCAAAAGCCGGGCGACTTACTGTCACCCCAGAAGGAGACCGCGACGATCGTGACGAGCAAGAAGACGAGAGCGATGACGCCGTAGCGCTCGATCTGCTGCATCTTCGGGGAACCTTGGGAGGACTTGGAGACCGGCTTTTCGTTCATGGTTTGAGTGTGAGGTGCGGGATTTCGTTTTGGAGGAAGACTGTCAGGATTCGATTTTGGTTTGCGAGTCGGCGAGAGCGCCGGCTCGTGAGCGAGAGTGAGAGAGAGACGCGCTCGACTTCGCGAGAGCAGAGTCGGGAGCGGCGGAGGGAGCGCCTGTGTTGCTGGAGCCGGTGAATTCGCCGGCTCGGAACGCGGCGCCCAATGCGACGCCGACCGCGAGTGACGAGACGACGAGCGACGTCCCACCGTGACTCAAGAACGGCAGCGGCATGCCCTTCGGCGGCGCGAGACCGGTGACGACTTGCATGTGCACCATCGCTTGCAGACCTACGGAGAGCAGTAGGCCGAACGCGCATAACGCGTCGTAGCGATCGCGGATCGACAGGACGTAGCGCAATGCGAACCACAGGAACGCGATGAACAGTCCGAGCACGAGCCACATGCCGACGAGGCCAAGCTCTTCGCCCGTCAGCGCGAACACGTAGTCGCTTTCGAGATACGGCACACGCGCGTTGCGGAACAGACCGTGACCGAGTCCGACGCCGGTGAGGTCGCCGCTCGCGATGGCTTCCGAAGAACGCAGCACTTGGTCGTTCGTCGCACTGCCGAGCCACATCTCGATGCGCTGGCGGATGTAACCGACGAACGTGATCACGACGAGGAACGCGATGCCGCCCGCGGCGAACAACGGTCCGTACACGTGGATCGGGCGCGCGCCTCCGACCCACATCGTGGCCAGGAAGCAGAGCAGGAAGAGCAGCGCTCCGCCAAGGTCTGTTTCGCACAAAATCAGCACGAAACAGAGCAATCCGACCTTGAGCATCGGCACGACGCCGCGCTTCAAGTCCTCGACGGTCTTGCCCAATTTCAGGCAGCGATCGGCGACCCACAGGATCACCACGATGCGCGCCAACTCGGAAGGTTGGAACGAGAAACCGATGAACGGGAACGCGATCCAACGACGCGCGCCGTTCTTCGACGCTGCAAAACCGGGCACGTAGACGAGCACGAGCATCACGATCGCGGCGACCGTCAACGCGGGCACGTAACGCCGCAAGCGCGTCGGTCCGATGCGGATGCCCGCGATGAGCGCGACGACGGCGGCGACGCGGAAGCCGAGCTGACTCCACAAGCCGGCCCAGAACACGTCGGGCGGTTGCGTGGTCGCGGCATGGTTCGCTTGCAGGACGAGACCGATGCCCATCAATGCGAGCACGCACCAGAAAAGCGACATCGCCGGTCCGCGCGGATCGACCGTCTCGACCCGCTGCGTCAGCGAATCGAGTCGTTCGAGCAGCGACAACTGCCGCTCTCTAGGGATGACGACTCCATCAGGGAGCGCCGGACGTCGCTTGAAGCGTGACATCTAGCGCACCTTCAAGAGCGACAAGGACGCCATCGCGCAGACGGCGGCGATGATCCACGCGCGAACGACGATCTGCATCTCGTGCCAAGGCTTTTCACCCGGCCTGAAGATGCCGCCCTTCACCTGCAGCCCGTGGTGAACGGGTGCCATGGTGAAGATGCGTTTGCCGCCCGAGCGCTTGTACCACTGCGTCTGGATGAAGCTCGACGCGAGCTCGGCGAAGAACACGAAACCGATGAGCGGCAGAACCAGCTCTTGCTTGGCGACGAGCGCCATCCACGCGAGCAGTCCACCGAGCGGCAGCGAGCCCGAATCGCCCATGAAAACGCGCGCCGGATACGCGTTGTACCAGAGGAATCCCATGCACGCGCCGCACAGGGCGCCGCCGACGACCGCCATCTCCGACGCAGCCGCGATGTGCGGGAGCCCGAGGTATCCGGTCCAGTCCGCGCGACCGGTGACGTAGCAGAAGATCGAGAGCGTCAGCCCCGAGATGATCATGCATCCGGCTGCGAGCCCGTCGAGTCCGTCGGTGATGTTGCACGCATTCGACGTGCCGACGACGACGAACCACTGGAACACGACGAACAGAGCGATGCCGAGGAGACCGAGTGCCGCGAACGAAATGCGCGCGTCCTTGAAGAACGGCGGGAAGAGATCGAGCAGCGTCGCGCGCCCCGAACTCGACGCGTAGTACGCGAAGCATCCGACGGCGAAGAGCGTCGCGATCGTGAGGCCGATCATCTTCGATCTCGGCTTCAAGCCCTTGCTCTTCAGCACGGTGAGCTTCTTGAAATCGTCGACGAAGCCGACGGCCGCGAGTCCCGCAGTCAAGATCACCGCGAGCACGACATGGATGTTGTCCAGTCGTCCCCACAAGATCACGGATCCGAGGAGCGACGCGACGAGGAAGCTCCCGCCCATCGTCGGAGTGCTCTTTTTTTCGCTCTTTTGCGTCAATTCGTCGAGCGCCGCCGAATCCCCTTTGACACCTTCGCTGACCTTGTGCGCACGCAACCACGCGATGACGGGCTTGCCCAGCACCAACGCGAATGCGAACGCGGTCAACGCCGCCATCGCTGCTCGGAACGAGATGTATCCGAACAGCTGGACGTGCAGGATGTCGTCGAAGATCCCGGGAAACATCAGGCCGCGTGCTCCTTTTCGTTCTCGCGATCGACGAGGTGCTTCACCAAACGATCGAGGCCCGTGAGACGGCTGCCCTTGACGAGCACGACGTCGCCGGATTCGACGAGCGGCGGCACGCGTCGGATCGCTTCGTCGGTATCCTCGAGATGAATGACGCGCTCGGCCGGCAGTCCGCCCTCGAGCGCACCCGCTGCTGCGGCGCGCGTCAGACTGCCGACGAGCACGAGCATGTCGAGGCCGCTTTTCGCAGCCTCCATGCCGATCTGGTAGTGGAGCTCACCCGCGTCCGCGCCCAACTCGAGCATGTCACCGAGCACGAGCACGCGCCGGCGATGTCCGTGCAGCCCGGTCAAGACACGCACGCTGGCGCGCGCCGATTCCGGATTCGCGTTGTAGCTGTCGTCGATGAGCGTGAACCGCCCACACTGGATGCGATCGAGACGTCCGCGACCGGCGCGCAGCCGCGAAACACTGGGCAAAACGTCTTTGAGCGAGAGGCCGAGGCCGCGGCAGGCCGCGAGTGCTGCCAGCAGATTCTGCACGTTGTGCAAACCGAGCAGCGGCGAAGTGATCTCTTCGCCATCGAGCTTGAACGTGGTTCCGCCCGAATGGAACCAGACGTCGGTCGCGTTCAGGTCGCCGTCGCCGTCGATGCTGAACGAGATGACTTCCGAACGCGTTTCCTTGCGGATCCACTTCGTCCACGAGCTGTCCGCGTTCATCACGCAGAAGCCGTGCTCGGGAATCGACGCGGCTAGTGCGCTCTTCTCTTTCGCGACACCTTCGACCGAACCGAGCCCTTCGAGGTGCGAAGCGCCGATCGTCGTGATGATGCCGGCGTCGGGCTGCGCGATCTTGCACAGGCTCGCGATCTCGCCCGGGTGATTCGTGCCGATCTCGACGACGAGCGCTTCGGTGTCCGCGTCGGCGAGGAACAAGGTATGCGGCACACCGATCTCGTTGTTGAACGAATTCGGGCTGCCGACCGTGCGCCAGCGCGCCGACAACAGTTCGACGAGAACGTTCTTCGTCGTCGTCTTGCCGCACGAGCCGGTGATGCCGACGACACGCGCTCCGAGTCGACGGCGGTACCAAGTCGCGAGCGCCGCGAGTGCTTCGCGCGTCGAGCGAGCGACGAGGATCGGCGTGTCGCGCGGCAGGTCACGCGCCAATGCCGGTACGCCGTCGGCCGACTCGAGAACGACGCCCGACGCACCGCGCTCGATGGCGACACGAGCGAACGCATTGCCGTCGAAGCTCGGACCCGAGAGCGCGAAAAACAATTCGCCGGAAGCGAGCGTGCGTGTGTCCGTGCTGACTCCGTGCACGAGCCTAGACGCGTTGCCGCGCACCAAAAGGGCGCCCGTCGCGTCGATCACGTCCTGGATTCGAAATGCGTTCATCGCAATGCCTCACCGGCGACCACCCGGTCGTCGAATTCGAGTACTTGAGTCCCGATCGTCTGAGTCGTTTCGTGCCCTTTGCCTGCGATCAGCACCACGTCACCCACGCGCGCGTGAGAGACAGCTGCATGGATCGCGCGGCGTCGATCGCTCTCGACGATGAAGGTCGAGCGCTCGGCTCCGTCCGTCTTCATCCCCATCACGATCTCGGCGATGATCCGCTCGGGATCCTCGCTGCGCGGATTGTCGCTCGTGACGATCGCGAGGTCGGCGAGCTCCGAGACGACGCGTCCCATCGGAGCGCGTTTCCCCTTGTCGCGATCGCCGCCGCAGCCGAAGACCACGATCAACCGTCCGGTGTTCGATGTACGCATTGCGAGCGACTGCTTCAACACTCGACACACGTTCGAGAGCGCGTCTTCGCTGTGCGCGTAGTCGACGAGCACTGCGAATCCGCGGCCGTTCGACGACACGGGTTCGAGCCGACCCGGAGCGGCAGAGGCGGTGGCGAGCCCATCCATGACGATGGACGGACTCGCCCCCGACACGAGCACCGAGGCTGCAGCTGCCAATGCGTTCGCGACGTTGTATCGACCTGCTAGAGGCACACGAATTTTCGTTCTCGAGATCCCCATCCCATTGAGAACGAAGTCGGTACCTCCGAGGTCGGTACGGATGTCGGAAGCGCACAGGTCGCCGTTGCTTTGGGTGCTGTACGTGAGGACGCGCGCACCGGCGCGTCGGGCTGCTCGACCGAGGCGTTCACTCGCCGGGTCGTCAGCATTGAGAACGGCCGTGCTTTTCGCAGAAAGTCCGCTGAAAAGCCGCTCTTTCGCGGCCGTGTAGGATTCGAAATCCTTGTGGTAGTCGAGGTGATCGCGCGTGAGGTTCGTGAAGATCGCGACGTCGAACGCGATGCCCGCCGTGCGCTCCTGATCGAGCGCGTGCGAAGAGACTTCCATGGAGAGCGCGTCGCCGCCCATGTCGCGATGAGCCGCGAGCAGACGTTGGATCTCGGGTGCATCGGGCGTCGTGTGCGATGCGACGCGCGCCAGACCGTCGGCGAGGCGGTGCCCGGCCGTGCCGAGCACAGCGGGTTTGCGTCCGGCCTTCACGAGCAGTTGGTACAGCAAGTGCGCCGTCGTCGTCTTGCCGTTCGTGCCCGTGATGCCGCAGGTGAACATGCGCTTCGATGGCTCGCCTGCGACGAGTGCGGCGGCGAGCCCGGCTGCGAGACGTGCATGCTCGTGCACCCACACCGGCACGCCGACTTCGAACGCGCGACGCGCGAGAACCGCGGACGCGCCGCGCTTCACGGCCTCGCGTGCGTAGCGTTCCGACTCCTCGATTCCGCCGCTCACGGCGGCAAAGAGATCACCGACGCTCACCCGACGGCTGTCCAAGTGAACGCCGGTGATCCTCGGTCCGGCACCCCCCACAGGTGCCAAGGACCCCCCCAACCGTTCCGCCAACACCGCGAGCTCAACGGGTGCCATGCGACACCTCCGCCCACGGTTGATCCGTTGCTTCCTCGTCGACTTCGGAAACGGCGTGGAAGCCGCTCGCGTCGGGCTGCACCACTTCTTCCAGCAAGCTCGTGTAGCCGAGCGCTTCGCGCAGGACGCCGATCGCGACCGGCCCTGCGACGTCGGACCCGAAGTGGAATTTGCCGCGCGGTTCGTCGATGACGACCAACACCATCACTTCGCGCCCGCCATCCTTGCGCCGGCCGAAGATGCACATCGAGGACGTGTAGCAACTGCCCTTGTGCGCCTTCTGTCCGACGAGCGAGGCACGGCACGCACGATTGCCGTGGCAGTCGTGCTGCTTGTTGTGCGCCAACTCGACGTGCAGGCACAGCTCGGTACCGACGCGTTCGGCCGTACCCGTCTTCGTGCCCATGTCGAGGTCGTCGCTGTAGACCTTCCGGCCCGTTCCGATCCGTGCGCCGAGGCGCATCATGTCGCGCACTTCTGCGCACGTTTCTTTCGACAGCGAGTCACGCGCTTGTAGCGCGTGATCCTCGACGAGCGGGATCGGCTTCTTCACGCCGTACTGCTCGATCGATCGCACGAGGCGCAAGGGCCGGTAGTGACCGCCGCGCACGATCGTCGCGAGCGCCGTCGCGTGCTGCCACAGCGTGGTCTGCATCTCGTGGCCGAAACAGATCGATGCTTGTGTGAACTTGCGCGACCACGGCAAACGCAAGAGCGTGCCCATGCGTTCGCTGCCGAGTCCGATCTTCGGCGCTTGCGCGTAGCCCAGCGCGATCAAGTGTCCGCGCAATGCAGCGTCGCTCATGCGCGTGCCGATCTGCACCATCACCGCGTTGATCGAGTACGCGAGGCCCTCGGCAGCGGAGACCCAGTTCTTGTCCTTCGCACCTTCGGCTTCGTGGATGCGCCGACCCTCGAACACGAACGTGTCGTGGTGCGCGTCGATCGACTCCTCGGGCGTGACGACGTTTTCTTCGAGCGCCGCCGCCATCACGACGGCCTTCATCGTCGAGCCGGGTGTGAACGTGTGCAGCGTCGGCAAGAAACCGCCCATGCCGTACGCGTCGATCGAGTCGACGGCGAGCACGTCACCGGTCGCGACGTCGATCACGATCGCCATCGCAAGCGCCGGATCGTTCACTTCCATGGCGCGCTCGAGCAGCACGCGCATCGAGCGCTGCAGGCCGAGTTCGAGCGTCGTTCCGATGCGCGGAGGTTGATCGCCCTCGATCAACTCTTGGAAGTAGTGGTGCATCGGCTGGCGCGGCACCTGATTCTGGAAGTACGTGTACTCCTCGCCGCGCAACTTCAACCAGTCGCGCCACTCGGGCGTTTCGAGCAAGCTCTTCGAGAGCAGCTCGAGGCCGCTCATCGGACTCGGTTGGAAGATCTGGGCGCGCGAGCGCGCGTTGAACGCCTCGATTTGCGGCTGATTCCACAGCGAATCGTCCGCGGGCAAACGCAAGGCTTCGATTGCGAGCTTGCGCGCGTCGTCAGGCTCGAGCGTGCCCCAACGACCGAGCACGCTCAGCGTCGGCTGCATGTTGCCGGGCAGACCCTTCATCGGATACGCGCGCTTCTGATTGCGGCGGATCTCCATCTGATGGCCTTGCACACGTTCCTTCTTGAGCAGTGCGTGGATCGCGGCCGCGCGCTCGACGGGCACTTCCTTCACGACACTCTTGAACTGCGTAGGCATCAACGTTTTCCACACGCGCGAGCGGATCACAGCGCGTTCGTCGTCGGTGTCGACGTCACGCCCCTTCTCGCCGAGGAGGCACAGACCGAGTTCGTCGCACAGGCGCCGCGTCCAATCCAGCGGCTTCTTCACGCCGTGGCGCAGACGTTCTTTCTCCGACAGGACGACGCGCGGACTCCACGCGAGCGTGTAGCGACCGGGCCCGGCGCGCACGAGTCGGAAGCCTTCGATCGGCGCTCGCACTTCGGCGTCGTCGGACAGCGTGCCCGCCATGAGCCAGGCCACGACGCGATCCTTCTGCGCTTCGTCGAGCACGAGCGGCGTCGATTTGTCGAGGCTCGCCGTGATGACTCCGTCCTTCGCGTCCGGCAGCAATTCCTCGAGCAATTTTGCTTCGATTCCAGGTCGGCCGAGCGTCTCCGCGAGACGCGCGACCATCAGATCGGGCGTGTGTGCCTGCCACAACGCGTTGGGCGACGACACGAGTTCCAAGTAGTCGACCGAACGCGCCATCGGCGTACCCGCAGCGTCGACGAGTTCGAATCCGACCGGCAGGATCGGCAGGCGCATCAAGTTCTGCGGTTGATCGCCGTCGACGTAGAGCGCGAGGATCGCGGCGCGCACGGCGACGAGGGCCAGCACGAAACCGATCATGACGAAGGCGCTCGCGGGACGCAGACCCGATGCGGATCGAAACGGCGCCGGAACGGAATCGACGGTCGCGTCCGACGGCGGCGCGTCCATTCGATCAGCGGGGGGGGCTGATTGTCGGCTCACCGCGCGACCTTCTTCTTTGGATCGAAGTCGTCCGGGTCGAGCGGTCCGTGGTCGAGGCTCAACAGGCGCGCAGTCGATGCGCCGTTGACGGCCTCGATGAGCGTGGTCTCCTCGCGCATGTCGGCGAGCCGCATGCCCAGATCGCGGTTGTGCGACTGCACGATCGCAGTGACCAGGCCGACGACGAGCGTCAGTCCGGCGAGCAACGCGCACAACGACAAGCGGTTCACTCGATCTCCTCCGAGTCGATCTCGACGCGCGGGCCTGCGGTGATTTCGGTGCGACGCCGTTCGGCGACGCGCAACTTGGCCGAGCGCGCACGCGGATTGGCGCGAGCTTCGGCGTGCTCGGCCTCGAGCGGCCGCTTGGTCAGGATCGAGAACCGTCCGTCGCGCGCAGCGGACTGCAGGAAGCGCTTCACTTCTCCGTCTTCTCCCGAGTGGAACGAGATGACGGCCAGGCGTCCTCCGTCGGCCAGCGCGTGGTCGGCGGTGTGCAGTGCGGCGAGCAATTCCTCGCCCTCTTCGTTGACCGCGCGGCGCAGTGCTTGGAACACACGCGTCGCCGGATGCAGACGCCCTCCGCTCCCACCGCCGAGCGCGCGAATGACGAGATCCGCGAGCGGCGCCGTGCGCTGGAAGGGCGCGCGCACACGCGCTTCGACGACGGCGCGAGCGATGCGACGTGCGCGCGTCTCGCCACCTTCGTGGAAGAACAAGTCGGACAGATCGCTCTCGTCCCACGTGTTGACGATTTCGGCCGCGGTTCGATCGCGCGTCGGATCCATGCGCATGTCGAGCGGACCGTCGTGTTGGAAACTGAAACCGCGCTCGCGTCGATCGAGCTGCAGCGAAGAGACGCCGATGTCGAACAGCATCCCGACCGGCATGCCGATCGAATGTTCGCGCAAGAGCAGTGCGAGATCGCTGAAACGTCCGCGCGCGATGCGCACACGATCGCCGAAGCGCTCTAGACGAGTGCGCGCTTCGACGAGCGCGTCCGGATCGTGATCGACGCCGAAGACGTTCGCCCACGGATGCGCTTCGAGCAGGAGTTCGGCGTGTCCGCCGAGTCCGAGCGTTCCGTCGACGATCCAACCCGCACCGGGACGCGCAGACAGATCTCCGAATGCCGCGACGACTTGCGTCGGCAACACCGGGATGTGCAACGGCCCGACACCTTCTCCGGCGGCCTCGACATCCATGTCTTCGATCTCCGTCCCGAACATCTCCCCCACCCGATTTCCTGCAGCGAAAAACTCAATTGCCGCGGTCGACTCCGCGACTGCCCAACACCTGGTCGACTGAATCGAGAATGGGTTCGTGTTGCGCGTGGTAGCTCTCCCACGTCGCTTGCGCCCAAATCTCGGCGTGATCGGCGACCCCGACGATCACGACGTCCTTGTCCGTCCCTAGGTGCGCCCGCAGTTTCTCGGGCACCAAGACGCGACCTTGCGCGTCGAGTTCGACGCGCGCTGTGTTGGCGAAGAACACGCGCTGCGCCGCGCGTTGGTTCTCGCCGTTGAAAGCGGCGATCGAAAGACCGGCGAGAGCGCGCTCGAAGCCTTTCTCGGTGAACAGGTACAGGCAGCGGTCCTGCCCGCGGGTGAGAAAACACGCCAGCGTCCCCGACGAGTCGGGAGCCAGTTCGCGCCCCAGTTGCTCCTGGAAGCGCTTCGGGATGGTCACGCGGAACTTCCCGTCGAGGGCATGCGAGGACTCACCGTAAAACACGGTTCTCCCCCTCCCCGATGAGCCTGCAGCTCACCCACTTTTTCCCACCGAGCACCACAAGCGCATTCTGCTCGCCCACAACCAGCCCCACAAGCCTCGAAGCGGCACTTGCGCGCCGAATGGCACTGGATCGACGGCGGCTCCTGGCTCGAAGCGGGCTAGGCCGTGCCGCCGGCTGTGTCTATATCCGGGGCCTACAGGACTGCATCACCCCTAGATGTAGTGTCCGCCCGTGGGTGTGCCGTGGAATGTGAGAGAGCGCAGCGGCGCCTGCGGAGCGCGCCAAGTGACCAAAAAGTTTTTTTGATTTCTCAGTGGAAATCTTGATTGAAGGACGGCGTGGCGCCCATCGGGACATTCAAGGCGCACCTCAGAGGGCGATCGCTCGCGCCTCGCCCGCTCGCTCTGCGACTGTGCGCTGATGACGATCGGGGCTCCAATCCGCGTGTTTTCCCCCTAGTTTTGAGCTTCAGCGCTCGAGCGCGCCCGCCCCCGCGAGCGTTTCACTGGCACTCGCGAGCCCGACATCGGCGTCTGGCTCCTCGCGCGTCTCGCTCGGGCTTTCGTCCGTGCTGCTGGGCTCGGCACCTTCGAGCAAGCCCAGTAGATCGCTCTTCAATGCGTCCAAGCGCTCCGGGCTGAAGTCGAAGACGTAGACCTTCAATACCTCTTTGCGCCGCGGTCGGTGGAGGATCATCGCTTCGCCGTCGGTCTCGCCGCGCACGACGCGGTCCAGCTTCAAGCGTCGCTTGCGCATCAAAAGCAGGCACAAAACGTAGCGCAATTCGCGGATGCGCGGCTCGGGGCGGCCTTCGAGCCGCAGGAACAGGGCTTCGAGCGTGGCCAGGTCGAGTTGCAGAGCGCGCTTGCCGACGCGATGGCGCGTGAACCAGAAAAACAGATCGCCGACGTTGTCACGCCGCGTGAAACAGGTGGTGCAGTGATCTTCGCGGCGCAGGTCCTCGCCTTCGAAGACCAGAGCGGAGACGTGTTTCTCGCCGTCTTGGAAGGCGCTTGTGCAAGCAGCGCACTGAGCTTGGCGACGCGTGTATTTCCACTCGGACATCAGGTGCTTTTCGCGCGGAGCGCGCGCGTTTCAGCCCCTCTGTATGCCTGTGCGAAGCGGGCCGGTCAACGGCGCAGTTGTGAACGTCGGGGGAGAAGCTTGCTGCGGTCGCGCAAGCTGGAGTCCGGGATAGCTGTTCGACGCGCTCTAGCACGACGCGCAACTCGTCGCCGATCTGGCCTACCCGGGGCGAAAGCGCCGTTCGAAAACGGACGTGACGCCGAATGCAGCGCTTCTCGTTCGCGCGCGAAAACCGGCGAAAATAGCGAAGATTGCTGAGAAAAACGTCCACACCGCGATCCGAAAGTCATCTATCCTTCGAAGTGTTGTCGGAGCTCCGCGCGGCATGGTGTCGCGGGAACTCCCAGTCGAAGCGAGGCTCGCCCATGGTGCAATTGCGTCCGTTCCTGATGTCTCTCGTTGGTGTCGCAGCGCTGTCCGCGCTCGCGCCGGCACAGACGCTCCCTTTCCTCGCGCGCATCAATGCCGCTCAGGAAGTGCCGACCAACTTGTCGCCCGCGACCGGTCTCGGCTTCGTCGCGATCGACACGGGGGCCCTCACGCTCACGTACCGCGAGGTCTACCAGAACTTGAGTGGGGTCGAGCAAGCCGCGCACATCCACGGACTGTCGGGTCCGGGCGTGAACTCGGGCGTGCTGCACGTCCAAGCTCTCGGCACGCTCAAGTGCGGCGTCTTCGCGATGACGCCGGCGCAACAAGGCGGTGCGCTCGCGGGCAACATGTACTTCAACATCCACTCGACGTTGTTCCCCGGTGGCGAAGTGCGCGGTCAGATCAATCTCGCCCCCGATCAGGCGACGTACTGCTACGGCGACGGCTCAGGTACGGCCTGCCCGTGCGCCAACTTCAGTGCGCCCGGTGACAACGAAGGCTGCTTGCACGCCCCGGGCATGGGCGGGCGTCTCGTCGGTTACGCGGGCCCTGCGCCGTCGCCGAGCATTGCGAACGACAACCTCGTGCTCCACGCGCTGCGCCTGCCGGCCAGCACGTTCGTGCTCTTCTTCCAAGGCACCCTTCCGATGGCAGGCGGCGCCGGCATTCAGTTCGGCAACGGCCTCTTGTGCGTGAGCGGCGCTCTCGTGCGCATGAACGTGAAGGCGACGTGCAACGGTCAAGCCGGTCTTCCGGAACCGGGAGATGCTCCGATCAGCGTGATCGGCGGGGTCACGCCGGGAGCCTACTTCTATCAAGGTTGGTTCCGTACGAACCCGGGGTTCTGCACGACGAACCAGCAGTTCTTCAACTTGACGAACGGTGTGGGCGTGAATTGGGTTCCGTGACATGGAAGGACCCGTGCACTCCCGTTGACGGGTTTTTCCGCTGCTCATTGAGTCGAGGCCACTTTCGGAGTTGTTCCGAGCTTGGCCTCGACTGCATTCTGACGGGTTTTTCCGCTGCTACTCGGGTCGAGGCCTTGTTCGGAGTTGTTCCTGACAAGGCCTCGACTCAACTAGCATCGGAAATCCCCGTGAACGGGAGTTGACAGGTCCATCCAGGTCCAGGCCCTCGACAATCCGTCCCCGATTCCATGGCCGAGTGTCCGTCTCGATCGCCCGCCGATAGCTCTCCGTGTGACGCAGTCCCCTGTCGCCGTATCGAGCGCGCCCATCCGCTGGCCTGTGTCCCATCACGCGCAGTTTCAGCCCGCCGCTCCCCCTCACCAGCGCATTCGTGCGACAATCCACGCGCCGCGCGCTCCGTACGTACCTCTCACACATCTCACACACGAAGTCCCCGCGCGCTCCCCTCCCGACCTCCATCGGAACGAGTCTGCCATGCACCTGCACTCCATCTGTCGCACTCTCTCCACCCTGCTCCTCCTCTCGTCGAGTGCACTCGCGCAGACCACTTTTCCTGAGATCGAACCGAACGGTCAAAAAACCCAGGCCAGCGTCGTCACCGGCATGCTCGTCGGCGACTCGCTCACCGGCACGACGACCGGCGCAGTGACTGCGCTCAACGACAGTGCACTCAACACCGTCGACGTCTTTCGCGTGAAGACGGGTCTGCTCGCGCTCGGAATCTACAAGCACACGTTGACGCTGACGACGGCGGGCCCGACCGGTCACACGGCGACGATCCGCGGCTTCAGCCAAGCGAACGGCGTGATCGGCACGACCGACGTCGTCTTCCAACAGGGCAGCCTCTCGCAGAACTCGTGGTACGGATTCGGCAAGGAGGAGCAGCTCCACTACCAGGTCCAAGGCACCGCTTCGACGACGGGCACGTACAACGCGCGGTTGACGACGAGCGCTGTGACGCCGATCAACGTCGTCGGCACGTTCTACGCGGGTCTCATCACGATCACGACCGCGGGGCAGGGGCACTCGAGCGACACGGAGCTCTATGTCTACGACGCGAATTTGAATCCGGTTCCGCTCGGGCACAACGACGGCCTCGCAGGGAATTCGACGGTTTCCACGGTCAGCGTTCCGCTCGCGGCCGGGACCTACTACCTCGCGAACAGCTTGTTCAACACGTCGAACAACCAGTCCGACCTGGCCCCGACGGAGGGCTACGACGACAGTCCGGTGCTGGAGTTCCAAGACGTCGTGTGCTCTGCGAACACGTCGAGTTCGGTGAACGTCGCCTTCGCCGTCTCGGACGGCGCGACCACCGTTCAGGTGCCGGCGACGAAGTCCTCCTTCTTTCAGGTCGTGTGGGCCACCTTCACGGTGCTGCCCGCAGTCGGTCCGCCGACGAACGACGCGTGCGCGAACGCGGCCGTGATCACGGGCGAGGCTACGGGCTATCTCGCGCCCGCGACCAACGACGGCACGGCCTCGTGCGATTCCGGCGCAGGTCTGTCGCGCGATTTGTGGTACTCGTTCACGGCCACTTCGCTGGGCGGGACGATCAGCCCGGACACGTGCACGCTCGGGTCGGAGACGGTGCTCAGCGTCTACAACTCTTGCGGCGGAACGGAGCTCGGTTGCAACGACGACTGCGGCGGCGCGCCGTGCAGCGGCGTGAGCTCGTGCCTCGCCAGCATCAACCTCGCTCCGAATCAGAACGTGCGCATTCGCGTCAGCGACAAGAGCACGGGCGGCGGCGTGTTCACCTTGAAGGTGAACTTCGTGTCGAACATGCCGAGCAACGACAGCTGCGCGCTTCCGATCGTGATTGCGGGTCCGGGGGTGTTTCCGTTCGACACCACGTTCGCGACGTCGGGTCAGGGCACGACGGGCACGTGCATGAATCCGCCGGGCAAGAACCTCTGGTATTCCTATACGTCGACCTCGAACGGGACGTTGACCATTTCCACGTGTGGACAGACGACGAGCACCGAGTCCGACACGGAGGTGTGGATCTACTCAGGGTTGGGCTGTCCGTCGGGGCCGGCGCTCGACTGCAACGACGATTTCTGCGCGGTCGAGTCGACGCTCACGATCCCGACGACGTGCGGAGCCGATTACATGATCGAGCTCGGCAACTGGGACACGGCGCTGACGGTGAACATCTTCGGCACGTTCACCGTGACGGAGGCGGGGCCTTTGTGCGGCACGCCGTCGACGTCTTTCTGTGACGGCAGCGCAGTCGGCACGACGTGCGTCGCCTGCGGCAACAACGGCGCAGCCGGTCGCGGTTGCGCGAACTCCGGCTTCGCGAGCGGAACGTTGCTCGCGAACACTGGCATCGCATCGGTGAGCGCGGACACGCTGGTCCTGACGACGACCGACATGACGGGTCCGGGCCTGTTCTTCCAGGCGAACGGATTGTCCGCGAGCCCGATCGGATTCGGCGACGGCATGTTGTGCGCCGCGGTCGGCATCTTGCGACTCGGCGTGGTGTTCCCGACGGCGGGCTCGGCTTCGTACCCGGGCGGGTTGACGCCCAATCCGATCACGGTCGGCGGTGGTCCGATCGTGGCGGGCAACACCAAGTATTATCAGTGCTGGTATCGGGATGCGATCGCGTTCTGCACGGCGTCGACGTTCAATACGTCGAATGGGGTGGGGTTGGTTTGGGGGCCCTGATGCGGCGAATTCGCCGCATCCAGCCAACAGAGGATTCCGTGCCGGTCCCGCGAATCTCTTCAACCTGCCTGACGCGTCCGCCCCGGTCAAAGCCCACAACTCTCCGGCTCCGCTCCCCCTCCCCCCTCCCCTCCTCCCTCCCCTCCTCCCTCTGCTCCCCCTCTGCTCCCCCTCTGCTCCTCCCTCCGCTCCTCCTCTCACCTCCCCCGCGACAGCACCCGCTTCGCCGCCCGAATCGCGTCAACGAGCGCCGGTCGCCCCCCCTCCGATGCCGCCGACAGCGCCTCGTCGAGCCGCGGAATCGCGCGCACCTCTCCCAACTCGCCCAACGCCTTCGCGGCCGATTCCGCGACGCCTTCGTCTTGATCTGAAAGCGCACGCACGAGCACGCCCATCGCGAAACCCTTGTGCTCGTGCTTGGCTCCACGCGCGCCGAGTGCCCGCGCACTCTGAGCGCGCACGATCCACTCACGATCCTTTTCGATCCTCACTGCCAACGCTTCGAGCACACGCCCTTCCCCACTACCTGCATACGGCAACCGCTCCAGCAATTCCGCCGCTCGACGGCGCGCTTCCGCCTGCGTGTGTTCGAGCACGGTGAGCGTCGGTTCGAGCGCCAAATCTCCGATCTTCGTCAACGTGTCGGCCGCCAAGAACGCGACGATGCCGTCACCCACGATCAGAAACTGCACGAGTACCGGTGTCGAATGCTCGCTCAAGAACACGAGTTCTTCCTGCGCGCGTTCGAAAGGTCCCGCGCGCTGACCGGTCTGCGCCAGACGCGAGCGATCGAAAGCCTGCACCATCTCGATCGTCAAATTGTCGACGACGAAGCGCGCCAACTCTGGATCGTCGCGCACATTTTCACGCTCGATGCTCCACGCGGTTCCGCCGGTCTTCCACGCTTCGAGGACAGCGCGATGACGCGCGGGCAAGTCGTTCGGCTTGACGATGTTGGGAGCGCTCGACGAGCTACTCGTCCCGCTTCCGGTCGAGCACGCAGCCAACGAGAGTGCTGCGCAGATCACGATGCTCTTCACGTCGACTGTTCCTCTCCGCGAGCGTCGCGCAGGCCGCGATCCCAGTTTTCCTCGGCAAAAGCACGCATTCTGGGTGCGTACCAGGCATCCACATCGGAGGGCGCAGGCGGGGATCCTGCTGCACGCGCTCTGTCGTAGATCGCGACGAGCGCCTTCACGTCGCTCGCGATTTCGATGGTGACGGTGCGCGCTTCGTCCGGCGCGAAATGCGCAACTTGTTCGGCTCGTTCACTCGTGTCTGCGAGAACGATGCGCGCCAGAGTGAGCTCGCGTGCGAGTTCCGCTCGGTGACTCGCGAACGACAGGAACAATTGATCGAGCGGCATGAACGGCGTCTTCGGCGCGACCGAACCGGCGCACGCGAGGCACGGCATCGGCGCGAAGCTCGCATCGCAGTCGGCGCCGTCGAGCGGCTTCTTGCGCGTCGCGAGCAGACACGTCGTCCACGCGTCGTGCAGTGTGACGACGGCCGGCACACGCTCCGCCGCAGCGCAAGCGACGAGATCGCGCGACAAGTGGCGCCAGTGATGCACGTGCACGACGTCCGGTTCGAACTCGCGAATCGCCCGGCGAAAGCGCGCGGGAATCGATGACGACGCGCTTTTCTGCCAATGCTCAGGGTGTAGATCCGAGCGCGACAAACGCAGCACGGGAATCTCGGCTCGCGTCCCCGGCTCGCGGTCGACGAGACGCGTTTCGCCGCCGTTTGCCGCACGGGTGCCGGCAAGGACGAAACACTCGTGACCGAGCGCGCGGAGCGCGTGCGCTGAACCGCGCACGTGTCGCGCGACCGGGTCGGAGTCGTCGGGTGGATAACCGTGAGCGACGAGCAACACTTTCATGAGCGCGTCGCCGCACGCAGTGAGCGGTAGCGTGCTTCGACGACGTCGGCGTGCTCGGCGAAGCTCGGGATGACTTGTGCGTGGGCGTACAACTGCTCGAGTCCCAACTTATCGGACAGGGCCGCCTTCAATTTCGCGCTGAGATCCTCGACGTCCCCCATCGCGAAGTGCTGTCCGCTGACGCCACGCTCGACGAGCTCTTTCATCCCGCCCAAGTCGGACACGAGCAACGGTGTCCGCGCCGCGAGCGCTTCGAGAATGACGAGCGGCGCGTTTTCGAACCACAACGACGGCACGACGAGCAAATCCGTCGCCGCAAGTACCTGGATGACACGGTCGCGCTCGAGCAAACCCCCGATCTTCGCTCCGCATGCAGCAGCCGCACGTGCGAGATCGGCTTGGTATTCGGGGTGATGTCGACTCGGCCCGTAGAGCACGAGCTCGCCCTGCGCACGCAGTGCCGGATCGATGCGCGACCACGCATCGACGAGCACGTGTGCGCCCTTGAGGGGCACGAGCGATCCGATGAAAGCCACGCGCAACGGCGCACCGCTCGCGCGCGGTGTGCGCTCGACGCGTGCGTCGAGTCCGAAGCGCACGTGCTCGATGTGCGCGGGCGCGAGTTTCCACTCGGTGATGAAGCGCTCGCGCAAAAACTGACTCGGTGCGATGAACAAGTCGACGGCAGGCACGATCCGCTCGCGCAGGAAACGCGTGCGTTCCTCGGCCGCGCGCGCGAACTCGGCGGCGAGTTCTTCCGGCTCCGTCGGGCGAGTTCCTGCGTGCGGAATACGCTTCGCGGTCGCGCGCGCGAGCGGTGCAAGATCGATCCCGGTTCCGCCTTTCAATTCCGCGATCATGCCGCCGACGACGCGCTCCAACTTGCTGTTCTTCCACTTGAAGCGCGTCAGACAGGTCCCGCAACGCGAGAAATCGAGTCGGTCGCACAGTCCGCCGTCGGCGTGAACGCGTTGACCCAGGCGGGGACACTGCAGCCAGAAATCGTGCAGAGTGAAGACGACGCTCGCACCCGCCGCCTTGGCTGCCGTGATGCAACCGCTCGACAGATACAGCAAGTGCTGCACGTGGACGACGTCGGGCGCGAACTCGCGCAAGAGCTCGACGAAGGGCGCTTCGATGCGTGCGTTCGAATAGGTTTCCTCGAAACGCTCGTGAGAGAGATTGTTCGTGATCTCGTGGACGACGAGCCCGCGCCATTCGCGGACCACGAGCGATCCCTCGCGCCGACTGATGTCCTTTCGAGCCGAAAACACGCGGACCGCGTGGCCGCGCCGCAACCACTCGACGCCGAGGTCCGCGGCGTAGCTCTCGGTACCGGCCGTTTGATGCGGCGGGAAGCCGTGGGTCACGAGGAGGATCTTCACAGGCGCTCTACGCGGGGACGATAACCGATTCCGCGCGTCGGATCAGGTGCTGACAGGGGCCGTTTGCGCACCTACCCTTAGGCGCCATGAAACGCGCTCTCAAATGGATCTCGATCGTCGTTCTCGTCCTGCTCGTCATCATCCAGTTCGTGCCGGTCGACCGCGAGAACCCGACCGGAGGCAAACCGTTCGAAGCGCCCGCCGCCGTCCTCGCGATCACGCAGCGCGCTTGCTTCGACTGTCATTCGAACGAGACGAAGTGGCCGTGGTACGCCTACGTCGCGCCGCTGTCGTGGCTCGTCGAACACGACGTGGAGGAAGGACGTGAACACTTGAACCTGTCGCTCTTCGGCGACATGTCCGAGCAAAAACGCAGCGCGAAGGCCGACGAGATGTACGAGGAAACGGAGAGCGGCGAGATGCCGCCCTCGCAATACCTCCTGATGCACGGCGAAGCGAAACTCTCGCCCAAAGACATCGAGGTCCTGCGCACCTGGGCGGAGGGGTTGTGAATGAAATGCCGGTCGCGCGCCTCGGCGTGTGGCCGCGCGTCGTGCTCGTGCTGCTCGTGTGGTTCGCGTTCGTGCGCGTGCCGGAACCGGCGGCCAACGCCGACCTCGATCCGTCGTGGAGAGCCGTTCAAGCGTCCGTCTTGCAGGGCGAATTGCAGTGCGGCGCGGACGTCGTGTTCACGTTCGGTCCGCTCGGTTGGTTCAACCATCCGACCTTCGTGCCCTCCCTGTTCGGCGTGCACCTCGCGTGGGAGATCGTTTTCAAGCTCGTATGCGCGTGCTTCGCCGTCGCCGTACTCGTGCGCCGAACGCGAGGTCTCGATCTGGCTCTCGGCGTCTTTGCAGTCGTGTGCGCGGGATCGGATCCCGACGGATTCGCGCTGACGGTGATGTTCGTCAACGCAGTTTGGATCGGCACGCGCCTCGATCGACCGCTCGTGACGTCACTCGCAGCGTTCAGCATCAGCATCGTCCTCGCGTTGGTGAAATTCCCTTATGCCTTGGCTTTCGTGCTCGCGACTGCGCTCTTGGCCGCGAGCCTGTGGAGCACGAGCGTGGGCCGTTCGCTGGCCTTCGTTGCCGGCGCACTGACCCTGTACGTCGTCGCGTGGACGATCAGCGGTCAGGCTCCGACGAACCTACCTGACTGGATCGCAGGAGCGACCGAGATCGCGCGCGGCTACGGAGCCGCGCTGGGTGCCCCGATCCCGCGATTGCAGTGGGCGCTCGCCGCTCTGACGTGCGCCTCTGCGCTCGCAGCGATCGTACTCGCGCTACGCGTGGATTCGACGCGCAGACGCAGCGTGTGCGTGCTCTTGTTCGCCGGCACGGCGTGGCTCGCGCTGAAAATCGGATTCGTGCGCGGCGAGCACAAGCAGCTCGCGGCCTTCGACTTCGTCGCGGCTGGAATGTTCGCACTGCCGCTCGCCGGATTCGCGGCGTCACGCGCGGCGCGAATCCTCAGACGATGCGCATGTGCAGCTGCCGTCTGCGGGCACGCGTTCGTCTTGGGCAGGGGTTGGGACGCACCGCGGGCACTACTCCGGGAAAGTGCGGATCGCATCGGAGCGAGCGTGATCTTCCTCACGCAACCGAATGAGACGCGCGCGGCACTCGAGAGCGACTGGTAATTGAAACGCGCCGACATGCGCTTGCCGCAGGTGTGCACGCGCGTCGGACGCGACACGGTCGACGTGTTCGGCTCTGCGCAGGGCCTCGTATTCGCGAACGATCTCGCTTATGCGCCGCGTCCCGTCTTCCAGAGCTATGCGGCGTACACGCCCAATCTGCAGGAATGGAATCGTCGCGCTCTCGCCGGAACCGGCGCGCCGCGGTGGATCTTGTTCGCGAAGTCCGGGCTGGGCAGTCATTTCCCGCCGATCGAAGATGCGACGGCGTTCCAGCAATTGTCGCGCGGGTATCGTCTCGAGTTGGAGGAGCGCGGATACTTGCTGTTGAAGCACGTCGGTGAACCTGCGCCCGGCTTCGACAGCGGATCTTTCGTCGTCTCGCAGACGGCCGAATTCGGCGAAACCATCGATTTCGCAGATGTTTCCACACAGGCAAGCCTGCGGGCGCGCGTGCTCACACTGAGACTGGACCTGCGTCCGTCGTTGCTCGGGTCGCTGGCCGGAGCGCTCGTGAAAAGCCCTGAACTCAGACTCGCCATCGAGGACGAGCGCGGTCGCGAACGCGAGTGGAGCATCCGGCCGGGCTACGTCGCCGGCGGTTTCGTCGTCAGTCCGCTGCTCGACACGCGCGAGCGCTTGCGCAGTTGGTTTCACGGCGAGTTGGAGATCCGAGCGCGCCGCGTGCGCGTCCTCGTGGATGACGCAGATCGCTGGGCTTTCGACGAGTCGTTTCGATTCGAGCTACGCAGCGCCGAAGGAATCGCGCCGCCTACGGATCACAGTTACCGTGCACGTCGTTTGTCCGCCGTCGTGCGTCCGCCACCGCATGCGATCGACGCGAGCGTGCAGCCCGAGTTCATCGGATTGCGCGAGTCGACCGAAGCGCTCGTCGTCGGCACGCCATCGGACATGCGTTTCGAGCTCGAAGCCGGTCGGTATTCGATCTCGGCCGTCTGCGGACTGCACGCGCAGTGCGCCGATCCGCGGGCGAACGGCAGCGCCGTGTTTCGCATCGTCAGGCGAGATGCCCGAGCTCTCGAGAACGAAATCGAACGACACGTTGTCGCACAGAACGAAACTCCCACGTCGATTCGAATTCGCACGACGGCGGAATCGACGGAACGCTTCGAGATCCACCTCCGTACCGAGCGCGCGCCGGATGCGACGGTCGAAGCCGCGAACGCGTACTGGGCGCTCGTCGCGATCGAGCGCGAGCGCTGATCAGGCCGCGAACGGACGCGCGATCCGCCACCACGTGCGCAACGCGGCGTCGAGTGTCGCCAGCACGAATGCCTTCGGACCGCTCGACTTCAAGGCCGGCGTGATCGTCAGCGGCCCGCCCACGAACAAGTCCTTGTCGGCGACGGTGCGTCGCGCTTGGAACCGGGCTCGCTCGCGACGAATGTGGCCGAAAAGCAGCACGAAACGCCACTTTCCACGCAGCCACTGATGCGGAGCGAATGCAGCGAGAGCGAACGCGAACCATACGCACTCGTACACGAAGAGTCCCGGCAGTGCGACGACGAGCGTGCGCCAGTGCGCGCATTTCGCGAGGAACGTCCAGCGATTGCGCGAGTGGAAGAACACGCGTGATCCGGGGTACCGCGGCCCGTCGCGAAAACTGATGCCGGGCGTGCCGCCCTTGTGCAACACGAGCGCGTCTTCGACGGAGAGGATGCGCTTGCCACACGCTCGCAGGCGGAACGAGAGGTCCAAATCCTCGAACAGGATGAACATCGTCTCGTCGTAGCCGCCGATTTCGAGCACTGCTTCGCGATCGACGAGCAGTGCGACGGCGACCGCGCAGTCGACGGCCAACGTACCGTGCCCGTTCGCCTGAGCGAGCGGAGCGTAGAAGTTCCTGAGCGCGATCAAGCCGACGTAGTGAAACGCTCCGCCGTCGTAGTGAACGCGCGAAGTCTCGCTCGCGAACACACTGCGTGGTTGCACGATCGCGACGGAACCCGGTGACGAGCGCTCGGCCTCCGCGGCAGCCGCACACAGGCGCGTGAGCATCTCGCGCGTGCACACGGCGTCGTTGTCGAGGGCCAAAACCCAGCGGTTTTTCGCAGCTTTCATGCCCGCGTTGCGTGCCGGACACGGGCCGTCGTTCACGGCCAGCGCCACGACGCGCGCGCCGCACTCGGCTGCGATCTCGCGACTGCGATCGGTCGACGCGTTGTCGACGACGATCACTTCGCCGACGCCGCTCCCGAGTTGCGCGACGCTTTCGAGACACTCGGCGAGATAGTGCTCACCGTTGTAGTTGCACACGACGACCGAAACAGGGCCGAGGCCACCGGTCGCGTCGCTCGCATCGGTACGCGCATTCACTAGTGGATCGGCAGCTCGAAGTCGGGCGACTTCACGGGACGACGACGTGCCAAACAATACGGCACGTTGGCGAGCACGCTGAAAGCCGCCTTCGTCACGACCCACCACGCACCCTTCGTCTCGCGCAACGACTTGCCGATGCCGATCGTGCCGACCGCGTCGCGCACGGTGCCTTCTTTTTCGCGCTCGTCGCCGCGCAAGACGACCTTGGTGAGCACCAGCCACGGCATCTTCGCGAGGTCGGAGAGCGGCGCATACTTCAGCATCGAGAGCCACGCGTTGCGTGCGTGATAGAAGAGACTGCGCTTGCCCATCTTGATGCCGAAGGGCGTCTTGTGGAACACGCCACAGCCGGGGTACTGCAACACGCGGTAGCCGAGGTTCAACAGTCGGCAGGTGAGGTCGCGCTCGTTGCCGTAGATGAAGAGCCGCTCGTCGTAGTACTCGGCCTCGCGCAACGCGTCGCTGCGCGCGAGCGACGCACAGCCGCGAAACGTCGACATGTAGCGTTCTTCGTTCACGGCTCGCGCGTTCTTGTACTCCTCCGGCATGCCGGGCTCGACCACCTGCGTCGAGAGAATTGCGGTCGTCTTCGGCTCGCGTGCGATGCGTTCCGTGGCTTTTTCCAGCCAATTCGGCGGCATCACGATGTCGTCGTCGAGAATCGCGGTCAGCGGCGTGCGGCTCGCCTTGAAGCCGATGTTGAACGTCTCGCACGCGCCGAATTGGTCGTGCGGCATGCGAATCAAACGCACTTCGGGGAACTCGGCCGCGATCATCTCGGCCGTGCCGTCCTTGCTGTGGTTGTCGACGGCGACGATCTCTTCGAAGGCGTACGTCTGCGCGCGCAGCGCTTCCAGATTGGCGCGCACGTCGATGCACTTGTTCCAGGTCGAGACGACCGCCGTCGTGGCGAGTTGCGGTTCACGCGCGGCATCGAAACGGCGCAGTGCAGTGAGCGCGCGGTTGGATTCGATGGGCTCCGACTGCGTGTTGTCACGCGCGTACAACACCAGCTGACGCTGCGGTCCGTTCGCGATCGCCGCAGCCACGGCGTACGTGGTCGCGCGCGTCTCCAAGTCTGCGCCTTGCACGTGCGGAGCGTGAACCTGCGTCGCGCCGAGTTCGTCGAACTGCTTGCGCAAACGCGCTACGAGCTCCGGCGTCGCTGCGATCGAGCCGCGCGCGAGATCCAGCGCGCGAGTCTGTGCGATTCCGGCGGAGCGCACTTCGTGAGCGGAACCCGTGAGGAGCAAAACGACTGCGCGTTCGCGCGTGCCTACCGTGCGCTCGAGCCGCGCGTCGAAATCGCTCGGGCTCGCCACGACGAGCACGCGCAAGCCGACGGCTGCCTCGGGATGGGACTCGGGGCCATGTGTTTCGATTGTCGTCACGGGTCGCTCATCGTACGGGGATCATGTGCCGTTTCATTCCGGCAAGGCACTGGAAGTGCAATCAGAGGTCGATCCGATTCGAATCGAGCACTCAAGCGGCAGCACGCTCGGCATCGCGAGCAGAAAGGGCCGTTTCTGCGGCAGAAACACGCGGTTTCCGAAAGCGCCATACCCCGATCACGCGCCCAGAATCACGCTCGAGCGCGCGCACGAAATGCGGACCGGAGCCGATCCAATTCCAAGCGGCGTCCTCGAAACGGAAGACGTGGTCTTCGCCGACTGCGCCGGCCGCGTCGAGAAAGCGGGGTGAGCGCGATAGTTCGAGCACGTAGCGCACCGGCCGGCCGAACTCGAAGACGGGTGAGTCGTGGACGAGTCCCAGATCCGTCGCATGTGCAGCGGACCGCGGGCAGCCGCGCACTTCGAGAGCTGCGGCGACGCGCTGGAGCGCGCGCTCGAACGGCCCGAAATGTCGTTCTTCGAACGCGGCGCGCGAACGGAGCGCACCCCGCTGCCGACCTCGAGCCCGAGTCGACTCGAATGTGTTGGCCCCGTCGCCGCCCGTCTCACGCACGACGACGCGCGAGCGCGGCTCGAAGACGAGCTTGTATCCCGAGCGCGCGACGCGACGCGCGAAGTCGAGGTCGCAGAGCTCTCCGTCGAAACGCGGATCGCGCAAACCCGAAGCGCGCTCGATCGCTTTGCGACGTTGGAAGACGCACGCCGACGGCAGTGCTTCGCTCGCGAGTGCTTGTTCTGTCGTCCACCACTGCATCGATTCCCGCGCGCGACGCGGCACGTACCAGCGCGCCGCGATAGCCCAACGATTCGCAGCCGCGTGCCACAAACGCGTGAGCGCGCTCGGCCAGGCTCGAATCGCCGGCTGCAATTGCGTCGAGCTGTCGACGAAGACGCGCGGAGCGACGGCGCCGCAATCGGGATCGCCTTGCAAGCGCTCGAGCAACGGCTTCAGCGATCCCTCGAGGAACACGACGTCGTGGCGGACGACCGCGACGATGTCGCGCGCGTAGCCGGGGCTCGCCCCGAGTGCGGACTCGATGGCCGCGGCCGTGTCCAGAACAGCGATGACGACCAGGTCCTCGTCGCGACGGTGCGCGCGCGTCCACTCGTCACGGAGCGATGCGACGGTGTGGCGCGCGTCCGATTCGCACGCGGCCCCCGTGACCAGGACCGTCAGACGCACCGCGGAATTCGGTGCGCGGCGCCAGCGGATGCGCGGCACGTGCAGCGTGCTTTTCATGCGCGAGATCCGGTCGAAGGCGACATCGTCGGGGTGTGCGCGGTCGAGTGGCACACGGTGGTCCGTCTCATCGACCGCACGTGAAACTCGTCTGCACGTTCGAGCGCGCTTCGGAAAAAAGTTCGCTGGCTCGCGACCCGCGAGTGGGCCCCGCGCACGCGTAACGAGTGAGGTGCACGACCGAGTACGGTTCGGTGACGACTACTTCGGCGTGGACTTCGTCTCGAGCATCGCGCGCACGTATCCGAGCACGATCTGGGCGCGAGTCACGTTGTCGCGGTCGCTCTCCCACTCGGCGTACGACAGATCCAGCGGGTGCGTGATGTCTTGGTTGATCTCGCGCTCGACGCGCACTTTCACGCCGTACTTGCGGTCCCCTTGCGGCACGTATTCGATGTGAGCGCGCTCGCGGAAGCCGTCGCCTTTGAAGGGCGCCAGCGACGTGTGCCAGCCCGACACCGCCAGCAGCTTGCCGCGCTCGAGTCCGGTACCGAGCGGAAAGCCCGTCTTCTGAAGACTCAAACGCGTGACGTCCCACAGGATCGAGTCGGAGGGAGCCGTGAGTGTCGCATCGATCCACTGCGCGGGTTTCTTGCCCGACACGCACGCCGAGACGAGAGCTAGGGCGAAGCACAAGATCAAACGTTGGATCACGAGCGAGCCTCCTCTTCGGCACTGTCTTTGTCGCGCAGGACGATACGCACCGGAATCTCTCCGAACGGCAGTTCCTCGCGCAGACGATTCTGCAGGTAACGGATGTAGTCTTTGTTGAAGTGCTTCTTGTCGTTCACGAAAAGCACGAATGTCGGCGGCGAGGTCTCGGCCTGCGTGGCGTATTTGACGCGCACGGCGTGACCGGCCGAACTCGGACTGCGCGACTCGAGCGCCTTCACGATCACACGGTTCAAATCACCGGTGGAAACACGCGTTTTCGACTGCGTGAAGAGTTCCATCGCGAGCTTGAGCGTGCCGTCGACGCCCTTGCCGTCTTTCGCGGACAAGAAACTGACCGGCGCGTATTGAAGCCCCGGCAAGTTCTCGTCGAGGTACGCGCGAAAATCCTCGGGGCTACGGTCGACGACGAGGTCCCACTTGTTCGCGCCGAGGATCACGGGCTTGTAGTGGTCGACCACGTAGCGTGCCAGCTGCTTGTCGATGCCCGTGAGTTTGTTGGTGACGTCGAAGAGCAAGATCACGACGTCTGCGCGGCGGATCGCCTTGTGCGAGCGTGCGTCGGAATAGAAATCGATCGCGTCCTCGTGACTCTTCTTCTTGCGGATGCCGGCCGTGTCGATCGCGATGAAGGTGTTCTCGCCGCGTTCGAACACGACGTCGACCGAATCACGCGTCGTGCCCGGGACTTCCGAGACGATCATCCGCTCTTCGCGCGCGAAAGCGTTGATGAGTGTCGACTTGCCCGCGTTGCGTTGCCCCACGATCGCGAGCTTCATCACCGGTGCCACGACGGGCGCTGCGTCGCTCTCGACAGCGTCGGGCAGCAGTTCGAGGATGCGCTCGTACAGTGGATCCAGACCTTCGCCGTTCTGCGCGCTGATCGCGTACGGACCGTCGTGAATGCCGAGCCGATGGAATTCGCCCACGTCCCAGTGGAAGCGCGTGCCCTCGGCTTTGTTCGCGACGAGCAGCACGGGAATCGGCAGGCCGCGCAAGCGTTTCGCGACCTCGAGGTCGAGCGGCGTGATGCCGTCGCGTACGTCGACGACCCACAAAATCAGACGCGCGGTGTCCATCGCGGCTTGGATCTGTTGCTCGACGAGCGGACCCAGATCGTCGCGGTCGACGATCCCGATGCCGCCCGTGTCGATGACTTCGATCCAACGCGAACCACCGTCCGTATCGAGTCGCGCTGGAACCGTGACGCGGTCGCGCGTGACACCGGCGGTCGGCTCTACGATCGAGACGCGCGAGCCGCACATGCGGTTCGCGAGCGTCGACTTGCCGACGTTCGGGCGCCCGACGATGGCGACGCGCGGGAGTTGGGTTGTGGCTGACGGCTTCACGCGTTTCGATCTCGATTCGGGCGGCTCGGAGGAGGGGTCCCCGGAATTCGAGGGCCGAACACGATACTGTCCAGCGCGAACGTCGGCAAAAAGCGCGCGGACCCGACGCTGAAACGCGCACCGCGGAAGCTGTATGGTGCGCTGTGCGATGAGCGACGAAATTCCGCGCGCGAAATCTCCGTGGAGCTTCGTTCCGACGCTCTACGTGCTGCAAGGCATGAACTCGATGGTCGTGCAGACTGCGGCCAACACGTACTTCGCCGTGCTGCAATTGCCGCTCGCGGACATCGGCAAGTACTCGAGCGATCTGACGCTGCCGTTCATGCTCAAGCCGCTGTGGAGTCCGCTCGTCGATCTCTACGCGACCAAGCGGCTGTGGCTCGTCCTCTCCGCCGTCGCGGCGGCAGCAGCGATGTTCTGGCTCGCGAGCGCAGTTCGATCTTCGGATCCGGTACGCGACGTGGTCTTCGCATGCACGGCGCTCGCGCTCGCCGGTGCGACGAATGACATCGCGACCGACGGCTACTACATCCTCGCGCTCGACAAGCGTGAGCAGGAGTTCTTCGTCGGCGTGCGCTCGTCTGCGTTCCGCCTCGGCATGGTCGCGGTTCAAGGCGGAGCCGTGTGGCTCGCGGGACATTGGGCGAGCGGAGCGACTGCGGACGCACTCGGTCTCGAACTCAAAAAGGCTGCGTTTTCCAGGGCATTTCTCGCTACGGCGGGAGTCTACGCTGCGTTCACTCTGTGGCACGCCGCCTTCTTGCCGACTCCCGCGAACGATCGCTCGACGCGCGGAACAAGCAGCGGTTTCGCCGCGACGAAGGCCTCGATCGCCGAGTACTTCACGAAGCCCGGCATCGTCGGCGCGATCGCGTTCATCCTGTTCTACCGCGCGGCCGAGACGATGTTGACACCGATGATCCAGCCGTTCTTGCTCGGAAAAATCGACGCCGGCGGCCTCGGGATCTCGACCGAACGTGTGGGACTCTTGAACGGTACGTACGGCGTCATCGCGCTGCTCGTGGGAGGGATCCTCGGCGGCATGCTCGTCTCGCGCATCGGCTTGAAGCGCGCGATCTGGCCGATGGCCGTCGCGATGCACGTTCCGAACGTCCTCTTCGCGCTCGCCGCACGAATGCAGTTCGGTGAACTCGGCGCCGCGTGCGCCATCGTCGTCGAAAAGTTCGGCTACGGCATCGGCCTCGCGGCTTACATGGCGGCCCTGCTGTCGTTGTCGCGCGGCTCGCGGTACTCGACGACGCACTACGCGATTTCGACTGGAATCATGGCGCTCTCGGCGTGGATCGCAGGCCGCTACAGCGGAGCGCTCGCCGCCGGTCTCGGCTTCGAGATCTTCTTCTGGATGGTCTGCGTGCTCGGACTGCTCGGACTGGCGACGCTGCCCTTCTTTCCTCACGAGAAACCGATCGCTTCCGAGCGACCTGTCGGCGGATAGACTTTTCGACCGCCCGTACGCGACCCCCCCCCCCGACGCATGCTCTTCAGCTCCGCGCTCTTCGTTTTCCTGTTCCTGCCGCTGATCTTGGCGCTGTACCTCGTGGTGCACCCGCGGCTCAGGAACGGGCTGCTTCTTCTCGCGAGTTTGATCTTCTACGCCTGGGGCGAGCCGGTCATGTCGATCGTGATGATCGTCTCGATCACGGCCAACTATCTGTTCGGCCTGTGGGTCGACGCGGCGAGACAGAAGGGCCGCGGTCGAGGCGTCATCGTCCTCGCGATCGTCTTCAATCTCGGACTCTTGATCGCGTTCAAGTACGCGGATTGGATCTGGAACACGGGCGGAGCACTGCTCAACGCGCTCGGACTGCTCGAAGGCACTCTGCCGCACATCGGCAGCTACGTCGCGGCCGATTCGCCGCTGGGTGTGGTTCTCTTCAATCCAGACGAGTCGATTCGACTGCCGATCGGCATCTCGTTTTTCACCTTCCAAGCATTCTCGTACGTGATCGACGTCTATCGCCGCGACGGCGCGGTGAACAAGAATCCGCTCGACATCGGTTTGTACGTCGCGCTGTTTCCGCAGCTCATCGCCGGACCGATCGTGCGTTACCGCGACGTCGCTGCCCAGATCGTGAAACGGCAGGTGACGCTCGATGGGTTCGCATACGGCGTGCGACGTTTCGTGATCGGGCTCGGCAAGAAGATGCTGATCGCGAACTTGTGCGCAGAAGCGTGTGACAAGGTGTTCCTCTTGCCGGTGAACGAGCTCCCGGTCGAGGTCGCCTGGCTCGGCATCGTCTGCTACACGCTGCAGATCTACTTCGACTTCTCGGGCTACTCGGACATGGCCATCGGGCTCGGGCACATGTTCGGGTTCAAGTTCCTCGAGAATTTCAATTACCCCTACATCGCGCGGTCGATCACCGAATTCTGGCGGCGTTGGCACATCTCGCTCTCGACGTGGTTTCGCGACTACTTGTACATCCCGCTCGGCGGCAATCGCGGCGCGAAGTCGCGCACGTACGTGAACCTCGTCTTGGTGTTCTTCTTGTGCGGCTTGTGGCACGGCGCGAACTTCACGTTCATCGTCTGGGGGCTCTACCACGGCCTGTTCCTCGTCATCGAGCGCATCGGATTCGGGAACTGGCTCGGAAGACGCGGGGCGTGGTTGCAACACGCCTACACCTTGCTCGTCGTGATGGTCGGCTGGGTGTTCTTCCGCGCCGAAGACATGACGCATGCGCTCGGATACCTGCAGACGATGTTCGGCCTGGCGGGCGAGAAACTCGTGAACGTGCCGCATCCGCCGATCGACGACGCTTGGATCGCGGCGAGCACACTGCATCCGCTCGCTCTCTTCGCGAACGTGCTCACTTGGATCGCGATCGTCGCCGGTGTGATCGGTTCGATTCCGTGGTTGCCGCGCGTCGCCGACTACGTTGCGAAGCTCGTCGAAACGGGACGGACGAAACGCGCATTCGCGTTCGAGATGCTCGGACTCGTGTGCCTCGCATTGATTTTCGTGCACGTCGCGATGGGGCTCGCGTCCGGCGCCTACAACCCGTTCATCTACTTCAGGTTCTAGTCGTGTCGAACAGAGTGAAGCAGCGGCGCCGTGCGTACGACATCATGGTCACGGCGCTCTTTCTGGGGGCGATCGCAGCAACGACGGTCGACCTCCTCGTCCGCGACGACGAGGCGCGCGGTCCCGCACCCGAGTTCCGCACCGCCGCTCCGAAGCCTGGTTTTCCGCGCGACGCGAAGGCGTTCTACAAATTCCCCGCAGAGTACGAGGCGCACTTCGCCGACACGTTCGGTCTGCGCGACAAGCTGTTGCGCGCGAACTCGATCGAGAAGCTGCTGTGGTCAGGTTTGTCCCCGACGAACTCACAGATCGTGGGTGACGACGGTTGGATCTTCTACGCAGGCGATCGGTCGATGGAGATCATCCGCGGTGTCAAGCCGCTGTCGAACGAGGCGCTCGCAGCATGGCAGCGTGAGTTCGACGAACGAGCGCGCATGCACGCAGCCGGCGGTCGCCGCTATCTGTTCGTCCTCGTGCCGAACAAAGAAACCATCTATCCCGAGCGCTTGCCGGACTCGATCCGGCCGACCGGCCCTACGCGCATGGATCAGTTGCTCGCGTGGATGCGCGAGTACGGCCGCGCCGACCTGCTCGACATGCGGCCGGCTTTCCTCGCGGCGAAGAAAGACGACACGGGGCCGTTGGATCCCTTGTACACGCCGTACGGGACGCATTGGACCAGTCGCGGTGTCTACACGGCGTACGCAGCGATCGTCGGACATCTCGCGCAAGGAACCAACTTCCGGGGACCGCTCCCCTTCTCCGATTTTCAGTTGGTGCGCTACGCCGAGGGCGCGGACTCCTTCGCGAGCAATCTGTATTTGAGCGGTCTGCTCGTTCAGCCGGGCGATGCTCTGTTTCGCGTGCAGCCGAACACCTTGTCCGTCATCGAGCACAAGCTGTCCCCGCCCAGGCGCTTCAGAACGCGCAGCTTGGAAGCGAACTTGTTGCCCGCAGCGGTCGTCTTCCACGATTCGTTCGGCCCGTTCATCTCGGTCACGCTGGCTCAGTCTTTCCAGTCCCTCGACATGTGCGAGGGTGTGTACGACCGCTCGCGCATCGATCCTCGCGAAACGAAAATCGTCGTGGAGATGTTCGTCGAACGCTACTTGTTCAGGCATCCCCCTCGGCCGACGACCGAGCCGCCGCTCGACCCGGTCGGCGGAGGGATTCACGGACTCGCACATACGCTCTTCGATCTAGCGGCGACGCCGGACGCCGCTCGTGCAGTCGAAGGACTCGGGCTCACGCGCACCGAGAGCGGCGGGCTACGGCTCGAGCGTAAGAGTGCGAAGGACGGCCTCGTGCTCGGCCCTTTTCGCTCGCCTAAGACAGGTGTCGTGCGCATGTTTTTCGTGCTCGAGGCGGCTGAGAAAGGGTCTTTAGATGTGATGTGGCGCCGTGTTGGGACCGAGTCCTTCAATCGACTCGCGCGCACTCAAGTGATGATCGGCCCACGGCGCGAAGCGCGCGACGTCGATCTGCCCGCTCTCGGAGGAGAGGTCGAAATCATGCTGCGGCCGACCTCGATGCAACCGGCGATCATCGTTCACGAGTGCACGGTTGAAGCTGCAGAGGCGCCGTGAGTGGCGCGGCGCGGCGCGGCGCGCGAGCGAGAGAGAGAGCGAGCGAGAGCGAGAGCGAGCGAGAGCGAGAGCGAGAGCGAGAGCGAGAGCGAGAGCGAGAGCGAGAGCGAGAGCGAGAGCGAGAGCGAGAGCGAGAGCGAGAGCGAGAGCGAGAGCGAGAGCGAGAGAGAGAGAGAGAG
>Ga0163144_10001006_pt1 | contig 66722 bp, 53 predicted proteins | sample OliLak19BULKMAT1_FD_123175 | JGI IMG/M metagenome (GOLD analysis project Ga0163144, IMG submission 123175) | Freshwater microbial mat bacterial communities from Lake Vanda, McMurdo Dry Valleys, Antarctica - Oligotrophic Lake LV.19.BULKMAT1 | ecosystem: Environmental > Aquatic > Freshwater >...
GATGGTCCTGACCATATTGCGGCAGGATCCGGCCCAATCGTCATCGATCATCCTGACGACGATCACCGACGTCGCCGGCTTCTTCAGCTTCCTCGGCATCGCGACCCTGATGATGGCGCTGCTGTGAACTACGATCGTCGAACGTCTCGGCTTCGACGAATTCGCTGCATCGCTCGGCTCATGAGCAGCAGCGCCAAGCCGAGCCATAGGCCCCATGCCGGAGAGGATTCGTCGACGATGGCGCAACCGTCGTCATCATCGTCGCCAGCGTGACCGGGTTCGGGTTCGCCGGCTGCTCCGTCCGTCTCGAACGGCGGTGGTGGTGGAGCGCAACGTCCCGCAAAGGAAACCTCCTCGAACCGCAGGACCGGGTCACAATAGGCCGACGCGCAGTCGCCGTGAGCGTCGCAGTCGGCACCGAGTTCGCGCAGCGGTGTGCATTGCCCTTCAATGCGGCTCATCGCGCAGGTCTCGCCGACGTCGCATTCCGCGGCCTCGCAGCAGCGTGCGTCGACACAGTGCGTCGACAGACACTCTTGATCCGACAAGCAGTCGAATCCGAGAGCGCGCGGTTCCCGCGGGGTTGGCGACGGCGTAGCGGTCGGTGTCGGCGCAACGGTCCGAGTATGGGTCCGCGTCCGGGTGGGAAGCGCCGTCGCCGTTCGGGGCGCCGTCGCCGTCGGCGCAATCGTATTGGTGACGGTCGAGGTAGGAGGCGGATCGGTCGGGTCGATGGCGATTACAGCCGGGCCGCTAGCGCTACCGTCGAGGCGCGTGCCGACGGGATCCGAGAAACCGGTGTTGGCGAGCGTCAACGTTGCGGGCAGGCGGTTCTCGTCGACCAGCGAGAACTCACAGCGGAAGACGACTCCGTCGGGGATCGGATTGTGGTTTGGGATGGCGGTCGCGGCAACGATCGCCCGGAGACGCCCGACGTGCGGGGGCTGTCCCGCGCAGCCGGGAACGGTAGGGGCGGCTCCGCAATCGGCGAGATGGCGGTTCAGGGTTTTGCACGGAGCGAGCGCGACGTCCTCGCTGCAGGCGTCGAGCCGATCACCGAGTGCCGCCTCGATCCGGCAACTGGCTGCGCTGTCGAGACGTACGGCACGCCGGTCGAAGAGGATATCGGCCTGCAGCCCGCCGACGGATTCGCCGTCGGCGTCGAGTCGCAACGCGACGATGACGGTGCGCCCGGCGCCGACGAGGCCGGCGTCGAGTGCAACCTCGATCGCCGCGGTGGTCGGCGACGCCGCGAATGCGACCAAGCCCACGGTCACGGCGAGTTGCGCGATTGGCCTCATGGCAATCTAGTAGCAATGCTGTGTGGCGTTGCCAATGAAATGATTCCGCATCAGAACTTGTACGTCGAGCGCGATACCCCCGCGGCGATCGGCGCGCCGCTGTCGCGCTCTTGCACCGCCTGCTGGAATCCCACCTCCTCGGCGCGCTGCTTGAACCAGACGCCCTCCGGCGAGTGCCGCGTGATGCCATCGAACAAGGTCGCGAGCATCTGTGTCGTCTGCAGACCCATGTTTTCGTAGGCTTGGTTGACGAGCATCTTCTGCATCATGAGCTGGTTGCGCGGCACGCCGGCCATGCGCTCCGCCAACTCGTGCACCCGGGCGTCGAGTTGCGCCTCCGGAACCGCCTCGAGGACGAGCCCCATACCCGCCGCTTCGGTTCCGGTGACGAGATCGCCCGTGAGCAGCATGCGCTTGGCGCGCTCCGGCCCGAGCCGGTACACCCACATCGCCGTCGTCGGACACCCCCAGACGCGCGCCGGCGGGTAGCCGATCCGCGCCTCGTCGGCCATCACCACCAGGTCGCAGCACAGCGCGATGTCGGAGCCTCCCGCCACGGCAAAGCCGCGCACCTTGGCGATGGTCGGCTTGGGGCAACGCCACAACGACATGAAGTCGCGCGTGTTCGCGTGCATCATGTTGAAGTCGACCATCGGATCCCAAGGCCGCGGATCACCGTCGGGCGTGCCGGCCCCCTGCGAGCGGCGCGGCGCCTCGGCGAAGTCCTTGAGATCGTAGCCCGCACAGAAGGCGCGCCCGGCACCCTGCAGGACGATGACGTGCACCTCGTCGTCGTCTTGCGCTTGCTCGACGGCGCGAGCGATTTCGCGCGGCATGCCCGACGCGATCGCGTTGAGGCGCTCGGGCCGGTTCAGGGTGATCGTCGCGATGCGGCCCTGCCGCTCGTAGAGAATGTGCTGGTACGTCATGGGTGTCCTTTACGTCGAATTTACGTCGCTCACTGCGATCGCGAGGGCGGACTCGTAGCGAATGAATGCGTCGTACGACGCGCATCCAGGCCGACCAGCCGCAGTGAACCTTGGTGGAATTCTCAACGGCTCGCGCGCTCACGGCTGCGGCCGACTTTGCGTGCAACGGGTTTGCGACTCGCCGAATTGAGCGCTTGCTCAGCCCACCTATTCAAGCTCACACCGCTCCGAGCCGCCGCCTTGATCGCCGCCGCGTGCACCGTCGGGGCAACCCTGAGCATCAATTTGCCACTTGCAGGCCGCTCAGGTGCGCTTCCCGATCGTTCACATACAGCGATGTAGGCATCAACGACCAAGTGGAAATTGGCCTCGAACTTCGCGACGGATTCGCCATGAAACTCGAGAACATCGTCGACGTCGAGCACGCGCCCGACGATGACGTTGTCCTCCGGATCGAACGTCATGTTCGTCGTATATTCCCGATAGCACATCGTCGTCGCTTCGAGAGCAAGTCGATGCTTCATGTTCACCAAACTCTTGCTAGCACTATCGAGCCTGCGTGCAAGCGTTTGCGAAGCGTCTGGAATCGGGGTGCTCAGCGAGTTCGCTCGCCGCGTGGCCCGTTGTTCCGGCGACTGTCGGCGTGCTAGCTCTCCGGCAGATGGAAGTCCCGCTCGAACTCAGTCCGCTAGTGCGTCAGGCGGCGGCGGACGAACGCGTTCTCGCGGTGCTGCTTTTCGGCAGCGTCGCCCGCGGTGAAGCTGCCCCTTCCTCCGACATCGATCTCTGCATCGTCGCGGCCGCGGGCTGCGACGATGTGCCCAACGCCTCCGAGCTGCGCCTCGAGTACGCCGGCCGATTCGCCTACGACATCCACGTCTTCCAGCTCGTGCCGATATATGTTCGCGAACGAATCCTTCGCGAACACGAGATCCTGTTCGTACGCGACGAGGATGCCCTCTACGATCTCGCACTGAGAACCGGACGCGAGATGGAGGACTTCCGTCCGCTCTATCGTTCCTACCTCGAAGAGGTGGCCCGTGGTGGATCGTGACCGCGATCTCGTCAAAATCGACGAGATCGACGGGTACCTGGGCGAGCTTGGCGAGATCGCTCCCGCGTCGTTCGACTAGTTTCTCCGACCCGAGAAGAAGCGGGCCTGCGAACGGCTCCTGCAGATCAGTCTCGAGTGCGTCGTCGACATTTGCGGCTTGCTGGTGAAGGGAAATCGGCTCGGCCTACCGTCGGGCGAGGATGACCTGTTCGTGAAGCTCGAGCGCGCGGGCCTCATCACCGCGCCGCTGAAATTGCACCTGCGCCGGATGAAGGGCTTCCGCAACGTCCTCGTCCACGACTATGCCAGGATCGATGATTCGTTGACTTACGACCTGATCCGGGCGCGCCTCGGAGACTTCGCCGAGTTCAAACGGCAGGTACTCGCCGCAATCCAATGACCACCGCGGGGGACATCCGACCGCAACTCCCTCCCCGTGCATCAGCCGTAGTATTCACGGTACCACTCGATGAACCGGCGCACGCCCTCCGCGACCGGCGTCGCCGGGCGGAAGCCGACGTCGCGCTCGAGGTCCTCGACGTCGGCGCTCGTCTTCTCCACGTCGCCGAGTTGCATCGGCAACAGGTTCAACTCGGCCTTGATGCCGAGCGCCTTCTCCGCCGCTTCGATGTACTCCATCAGCCGCACCGGCCGATTGTTGCCGATGTTGTAGATCCGGTAGGGCGACGAGCTCGTCGCCGGGTCGGGGTCGTCCCCCGACCAGTCCGGGTTCGGCGTCGCCACCCGGTCAACGACGCGCATCACGCCCTCGACGATGTCGTCGACGTAGGTGAAGTCGCGCACCATGTTGCCGTGGTTGAAGACGTCGATCGGCTTGCCGGCGAGCATGTTGCGGGTGAACAAAAACAGCGCCATGTCCGGCCGTCCCCACGGCCCGTACACCGTGAAGAAGCGCAGCCCGGTCGTCGGCAACCCGTAGAGCGTGCTGTACGAGTGCGCCATCAGCTCGTTGGCCTTCTTCGTCGCCGCATACAGACTCACCGGATGGTCGACGCCCTGATGCACGCTGAACGGCATCTTCGTATCGAGCCCGTACACCGAACTCGTGCTCGCATACGCGAGATGCTCGACCTGGTTGTGGCGGCAACCCTCGATCACATTGAGAAAGCCGACGAGGTTGCTGTCGATGTACTCGTGCGGATGGGTGATGCTGTGGCGCACCCCCGCCTGCGCCGCGAGATGCGCGACCCGCTGGACACCGTGCTGCTTGAAGAGTTCGGCCATCCCCTCGCGGTCGGCTAGCTCCAGACGCACGAAGCGAAAGCGGTCGTGCTGGCGCAAGATTTCGAGCCGCGCCTCTTTCAAGCGCGGGTCATAGTAGGCGTTGAGATTGTCGATGCCGACGACTTCGTCGCCGCGCCCGAGCAGACGGCGGCTCAAGTGAAACCCGATGAATCCGGCGGCGCCGGTGACCAATATCTTCATGACTCTCCCCTGTACGTCTTGCGGCACGCCAGCGCCAACCGGTCGCGCTTGCACCCCGAAGCCTTTGGCCGACGGGATGATGAGTTCTTAGATTTGAGTGTTGAGTTTTGAGTTGGCGGTGGGGCTTTGCCCTGCAATGGGACGCCGGGCAGCGGCCGGAACCGCAACTGATCACTAAACACTAAAAACTCAAAACTAATTTGCTTCGGCGCCCCAAGACACTCGACTCAAAGAAGACGGATTTCGTCATTCAAGCACCCTAGCGCGCACCCCCAGCCGGCTCGTCGTCGAGGCGCGGCACCGGGCGCTCGGCACGGAACCAATGGCCTCCGAACCGCACCAGCCCACGCAAAAAACCCCAACCCCACGACACGTGCATCGTCACGAACGCGAGCAACACGCCCGGCAGCAGATCCCAGCCGGCGCGCCGGGCAACCACGACTGCCGCAGTCGCACACGCGACGAGATACGAACCCAGCGCGGCGCCGAACAGCCAGCATGCTACCGACCAGAACGGCGCTAGCACCGCGGTGCCGATCAAGCCCGCAACGAATGTCGGCGGCACGAACTGACGCACGCTCATCTGGCGCGGATGCTTCTGCAGGACGCGCACCTTCCACAGCCCGTATTGGTAGAACTGCCGCGCCAGTTTCCACACGCCCGTCCGGTTCTGGTACGCCGAACGCATCGCCGGCGTCAGCACGATTCGCCCGCCCGCCTTGCGCAGGCGGTAGTTGAGTTCATCGTCCTGGTTGCGCACCAACTCTTCGTCGAACAATCCGATACGGGCCAGTACCGCACGCGGGTACATGCCGAGGTAGACCGTATCGACCTCGCGCTCTTCGGTCCCGAAATGGAAGTAGGCGCCGATCCCGAAGCGCGAGCCCATCGCCGCCGCGATCGCATTGGCCAGCCGTCCGCCGCCGATCGCGTGCATCGCCCCGCCGACGTTGTCCGCACCCGTGCGGCGCAGCGTCTCGACGCCCGTGCGCATGTACGCGGGATCGAGGGTCGTGTGCGCGTCGACGCGCATGATGATCTCGCCGCGGGCGGCGCGAATGCCGACGTTCATCGCCGGCGGCACGATCCGCTTGGGATTGTGGAACACGCGAATGCGCTCGCCGTACGCCGCCAGCACCGCCGGCGAATCATCGTCCGAGTCCCCGTCGACGACGATCACCTCGAAGCGCTCGGCCGGATAGTCCTGCGCGAAAATCGAGTCGAGACAGCGATCGATGAACCCGGCTTCGTTGCGCATCGGAATCACGACCGAGACCATGGGCCACTCTTGCATCAGCTCCCGCTCCCCAACAGCTCCTCGTAGAGGTTCTCCAACTTGGCGACCATCGCCTGCGTCGAGAACAACTGCGCCCGCGCGCGCGCCGCAATCCCCATCGCCGCGCGCGCCGACGGGTCGGCGAGCAGCGCCGCAGAATGCGTTGCAAGCGCCGCAGCATCGTCGAGTCCGACGATGAATCCCTGCTTTCCCGGTTCGATCAGTTCGCGAACGCCGCTGACCTCGGTCACCATCACCGGCAGCCCACTCGCCAAGGCTTCGAGCACCGCATTGGGCATACCCTCCCACGACGACGTCAGCCAGAACAACGACGCACTTCGGAGAATGGCATCGACATCGTGGCGCTCGCCGGCAAAGGTCACCCGCGCGCCGAGTCCCAGTTCCCGCGCCGTTCGCTCGAGGTCGCCGCGCAGCGGACCGTCGCCGACGATCGTGAAGCGAGCATCAGCCCCCTGCCCCGCCAGGGCTGCAGCGGCGCGCAGGAATAGCCCGTGGTTCTTCTGCTTGACCAGACGCCCGACGGTGACGACGTGCGCGGAGGCGCTCGGCGCGGGCTGAGTCGCCGGGTGGAAGTGGTCGGTGTCGACTCCGTTCGGTACGACCCGAATCCGTTCGGCCGGGGCCCAGTACTGGCGTTTGATATACGCTTCGACATCGACGGAGTTGACGACTACGCGGGCGCTCATCCGGAATGCCGCTGCGTTGGCGAGACGACTGGCGAGACTCTGCACCTTGCAGTTTCGCGCCGAGGTCACCATTTGCCACGAGCCACCCAACGCCTTCGCCGCAGCGACGTATGCATTGGCGATGAACAGCCACGAGTGGGCGATGGCGACGCCGTCGCGACGCAGTGCCGCGGCGAGGCGCCTTGCGCGGCCCAGGCCACTGCCGACGATTTCGTGCACCGTGATGCCCTCATCGGCGAGCGCCGAGCGGACTGCCGTGGGCCGTGCACTGAGCGAATAGACGATCGGCTCGAAACGGCGGTCGAGGCGGCGCACGAGTTGCAGCAACTGCCCCTCCGCACCGCCCACGGTGAGTTGGCCGATGACGAGGCCCAGCCGCCCAACCGTGCTACCCTTCCCTAGCCCACTCACGCTGCCTCCCCCATTCTCGCGTAGATCATCACAATTCGTCCGCCCTCAATCATTGCCGTCGCGAACCGCTCGGCGCGCATAGACCCGAATGGCGCCGAACTCCCGGTTGATCTCGTAGTTCTCCGCCAGGATCGGCACGAAATGCGCCCACGTGCCCGTAGGGAACACGACGAGGCGCGGCTCACCGGCGGCGATGAGAGCCGCGAGCTCGTCAACCCCGAGCACGTGATAGCGCTCACGGTCCTCTGGCGACAGCTTCTTAGCGACGTTCGATTCCCAAAAGCCCACCCCCGCGTATCCCTCACGTCCGGCGATCCAGGGGTAGCCTTCCCACCATGACAGAATCCGATCGTTCGGTTCGCTCGCGTCGCGCAAATGCGTCGCCACCGCGTGAACTCGATCGATATCCCACAGCGCGAGCTTGCGGGCGCGGTCGGTCTCGGCTGCCGTCGGCCGCAGCGCGACCAACAATCCCGCGGCGTAGATCACGCAGCCGACGACGACGGCAGGCGAACGCAGCCGTGCCACGGCGAGCGCGGGCAACGCCGCGAGCAGCAGGAAGGGAATGATCTGGACCATGTACTCGAGATAGGTTGGTGTCGCATACAGGTAGAGCGCCGCGAGCGCCGCTGCACACGCCATCGGCGGACCGGCCGCGCTGCGATCGCGGTAGCTACCGGCGGCAGCGCCCACCCACAGCACCAAGTTCTGCGGCAGCAGGAGCCACTTGCCGAACACGACGAGTTTCTGTTGCAGGATCGGCCACCAGCCCGACACCTCGCTGCGCAATTCGTGAAAGCCCACGTTGCTGAACCAGAATGCGTCGGGGTCGGCAGCGAACAACCACAGACACGGCAGCGCACCGACCAGCGCCCCGCATGCGAACCAGACAAGCGCAGCGACGCCGGTGCGCACGTGCCAGAACGCCAACAGCAGCGCGACCGGCGCCACTGGCAGACGCGTGCCGACGGCGATGGCGATGAACAGCCCCGCGAGAAACGCCCGCCACGGTGCGCGCCCGACGGTCACGGTCAGAAGAAATGCGCCGACCATCGCGAGGTTGGCGAGACCGTAAGTCTTGGTGACGGTCAGGTAGTTCAGCGTGAGCGCGTGGAGTGCATAGGCCATGAGCACGAGCGCGGCGACCTCGCCGCGACCACTACGCCGGTAGGCGACCGCCGCGAGCAGACCGCCGAGCAGCGCGCCGGGCACGACACTGACGAGGCGTCCGACGAACAGCGATGGCTCGGCCGCGCCGATGACGAGAGCGCCGGCAAGCGGCAGATACGGCATCTGCGGGTAGAAGAAGTCGGCGTAGAGGCGCTCGCCGGCGAGCACGCGCAAGCCGGCGAGGAGATAGAATCCCTCGTCGGCGTTGACGCCGTGGCGCGACGCGATCGCACCGAGCAGCGCCAGGAGTGCGAACGCGGCCGCTGCAAAGACGAACGCTGTGGTCCAGGCGCTGCTGCGCATGGCGTTTGCGGCGCGGGCGCGACGCTGCTCAGACGACCTCGGAATAGCGCGCCTTGAGGCTCTCGAATTGCTTCTGCCGCCACGTTCCAGAGCGATGCAGGAGGTAGCGGAAGGTAAGCCAGAGGATGCCGAGGCCATAACGCGAGCTCGCCAGGAAGCTCGCTGACGACGCCTCGGGAAAGTAGCGTGTCGGCACTGCCACCTCGCCGACCCGGAAGCCGGCGTCGACGAACTGCGCCATGATCTCCTGGTCGAAGATGAACTTGTCGGAGTTGAAGCGGAAGTTGACCGTCTCCAGCGCGTGGCGGGTATAGGCGCGGTAGCCCGTGTGGTACTCGGAGAGGTGGAGGTTGAAGGTCTTGTTCTCGACCCAGGTGAGGAAGCGGTTGGAGATGTACTTCCACCACGGCATCCCGCCCGCCAGCGCCGAGCCGCTCTTCAAGCGCGAGCCGAGCACCACGTCGGCCTCGCCGCGCTCGATCGGCGCGATGATCTCCGGCAGCAGCGTCGGGTCGTATTGGTAGTCTGGGTGGACCATGACGACGACATCGGCCCCGGCGCGCAGGGCCTCGGCGTAGCACGTTTTCTGGTTCGCGCCGTAGCCATAGTTGCGCGCATGCAGGAAGATCTTGAGTTTGAGGTCGCGCGCCACCTGCACCGTATCATCGGAACTGGCGTCGTCGACCAGGATCACCGTGTCGACGCGATCGTGCGGCAACTCGACGTAGGTCATGTGCAGGGTTCGGCCCGCGTTGTACGCCGGCATGACGACGATCACCCGCGGCTTGGTTGGGGCTGCAGGCTGTCCGTTGCTTTCGAGTTCCGCTGGTGCGGCTGGTTGGGTCATGTCGCTTTGTATCTCCTTCATACTCTTTGCCCGCGCTCACTGCAGCGGCGCGGCTTTGTTCAGCCCCGGTCGATCGGCCGTTCCGACTTCGACGCGGCCGCGTGCCGCGTCCTGCGCTGCACGGTCTGCGCCGATCACGCCCGTCTCGACAAGGAAGTCCGCAATCTCGCGGCCGACGAGTCGATGTCCCGGCGCCTTCCAGTGCTCGCTGAAGTAATAGTTCTCATCGGGGCGCGAGCGAAACGTTTCGAGCAGATCGAGAATCGGCAGGTCGTGCGCGCTTGCGATTTCAACGAGTTGGCGATTCGGGCGATCGTAGCGAAACGCTGCGTCATCGAGATTGTAGCGCACGAGGGTCTCGTGCCACTCGCGCGCGGAAGCTTGCTTATGTGAAGGGTTGATGACGACCGCAAAGCCGATGCCCCGCTTCTCCGCTTCCGCGGCGATGCGCAGCATCGACTGTTCGGTCAATTCCAAGCCCCTGCGCACGCTCGGCGGCGGCTTCTCGCTGTGGATCTGCATCATCTTGCGGCCGCTGACTCCGGCGCGGTAGCGACGGAAGGTGCGGTACACCTGGCTATTGTGGCGCAACCAGGTGCGCAAGCGCTGCGGCGCCGTCGGTTCGCGCTGCCAGCGATAGAGCTGCCCGCCGAACTTGACGTTGTCCTCGAGGTCGTTGAACACGGCGATCGACAGAATCACCACGTCGGGCTGGACGATGTCGACGGTTTGGACGAAGAACTCCGCCGCCTGCACGGTGCCGTAGCCCGGGACACCGCCATTGACGACCTCGACCGGGACGCCGAGCCGCTCGCCGAGGGTCTGTTCCATGAAGCGCGGAAAGGCTTCGTCGATCGGCACACCGTGGCCGAAGACCATCGAATCGCCGATGGCGTAGACCCGCAGCGCGCCTTGCGGCTTCGGTCCGTACTCGCGGTCGCGCAGCCCCCACGAGTTGGTCAGCAGCGGGATATCGGTCTCGGCGATGACGCCTTCGTAGTTCGGTCGCATACGGAAGCCGAGTCGTTCGTCGCGTCGGATCAGATCCTTCTGCAGAGCCTCTTGCTGCGGCACGAACAGGTAGATGCCGATCTCGGCGAGCAGCAATGCAACGACGACACCGTATGCGCCCTTTGCCAAGCGCCGAAACGATAGGTACCGCAAAAACTCCATGAGATTCTTTGGCCGGACCGCCGGACTCAAAACTGAAAATAGATGAACGGCAGGTCGCGCCCACCGTACAAGATCTTGCCGAGAACGGCCATCGCGATCGCCGCATAGGCCGGCGAACGCAACCACCACGGAATCCGCAGGAATACGGTGTGCCGGCCCGAGAGATACTGCGGAGTGTCGATCGCCAGTACGGCCAAGAAGATGACTGCCGGCAGCGCGCCGACATCGACCAGCCCGTCGAGGCGGGCGAGACCGGCGAGGTAGTCGAAGGCGGCGCCGACGTTCGGCGCCCGGAAGAAGATCCAGCACAAGACCGCAAGATGGAACGACAGCAGCATCCGGCTGAACCCGGCGAAGCACGCTGCCGCCCCGCTGGGTTGGCCGCGTGGCTCGCGCTGGCCGATGCCGAGTCTACGCTCGAGCGCGAGCATGCCACCGTGCAGGCCCCCCCAGATGACGAAGGTCCAGGCGGCACCGTGCCAGAGTCCGCCGATCAACATCGTCAGCATCAGGTTGCGGTACGTCATCAGCTCGCCCTGGCGGTTGCCGCCGAGCGGGATGTACAGGTAGTCGCGCAGCCAGGTCGACAGCGAGATGTGCCAACGGCGCCAGAACTCGGTGATCGATTGCGACAGGTAGGGCTGCTCGAAATTGATCATCAAGCGGATGCCGAAGAGTTCGCTGACGCCACGGGCAATGTCCGAGTAGCCGGAGAAGTCGCCGTAGATCTGAAACGCAAAGAGGTAGGCGCCACGCAGCAGCATCCCCGCCGTCATCTCGTCCGGCGACGAGAAGATCCGATCGACCTCGGGCGCTACCGAGTCGGCGATCAGGACCTTCTTCGCGAGGCCGACGATGATCAGTACGAGGGCGATGTTGATCCGCTGGGGAGTAACCCTTGCCGGTGAAAGGATCTGTGGCAGCAGACGGCTGCCTCGTTCGATCGGGCCGGCGACGAGTTGCGGGAAGTAGCTGACGTACAGCGCATAGTCGGCGAACTTCCGCACCGGCTCCATGTCGCGGCGGTAGACGTCGACGACGTACGACATCGACTGAAACGTGTAGAACGAGATGCCGACGGGCAGAATGATCGTCAGCGTCGGCGCGGACGCCTGGATACCAAGCGCCTCGAGCCCCGTCAGCGCCGAGCCAATGAAGAAGTTGAAGTACTTGAAGAAGCCGAGAATCGAGAGATTGGTGCAAACACTGATCAGCAGGAAGCGCCGCCGCCGGACTGGATCGTTCTGCCGGCTGACGACGTGCGCGACGCTGTAGTCGATCGCCGTCGTCAGCAGGATCAGGCCGAGAAAGCGCCAGTCCCAAGATCCATAGAAGTAGTAGCTCGCCGCCAGCAGAAACCGATTCTTCCACGGCCCGGGCAACAGGCCTACGCCGAGTAACACGCACGGCAGGAAGAGCAGAAACGCTTCGGAGTTGAACAGCATCGGCGTCGCGAGCTCAACTCTCGCCGGCACGCAGGCGCGCGACGAACGAGGCCAACCCCTCGCGCCAGTCGGGGAGAACGATGCGCGGCTCCTGTAATGTCGTCAGCACCGAATAGCGCGGCCGCGGCGCCGGGCGCGGAAACTCGGCGGTCGACACCGGAGTCACCGTGGCCGACATACCGAGCAGGCAGAAGAGTTCACGCGTCAGGTCGAACCAACTCGCTTCGCCGACGCCGGCGAAGTGATAGGTGCCGTAGGCGCCTGTAGCCAACAGCGTCGCGATCGCGTCGGCCAGGTGCGGCGCAAACGTCGGCGATCCGTACTGGTCGCTGACGACCCGCACCCCACCGCGCTCGGCGAGGCGTATGATCGTCTTCGGAAAGTTGGCGCCATGGGTGTGGTACACCCACGCCGTGCGGACGACGAAATGGCGCGGGTTGAGAGCGCGCACGGCGTCCTCACCTGCGAGTTTGGAGCGTCCGTAGGCCGACTGCGGTCCGGTCGTATCGAACTCGTGGTACGGGCGGGTACCGCGTCCGTCGAAGACGTAGTCGGTCGAGACATGGAGCACGGCGGCGCCGCGCTCGGCTGCCGCCAACGCGAGGTTGCGCGGGCCGACCGCGTTGCCGCGGAACGCAGCCGCGGTTTGTTCCTCTGCTGCATCCACTTGGTTGTAGGCAGCGGCATTGACCACCACATCGGGAGCGACAGCGGCGACGGCCGCGCGCACCGCTGCAAGGTCGGCAATATCGAGTTCGCCGCGGCTGAATGCGGCGAGATCCCCACCCATGAGCCGCGCCTGCAGCGCGGCCCCGAGTTGGCCGCCCGCGCCGGTGAGGAGGATCTTCATCCCGCGTACACCGGCAGCAGATCGACGAGATCGGCGGTCCGCCGCCCGTCGCGATCCTTGGGCGACAACAGCGGTTCGGCGATCGGCCAATCGACACCGATGTCCGGGTCGTCCCAGAGGATGCGCAGCTCGTGCCCCGGGTCGTAGATGTCGCTGCACTTGTATTCGACCTGGGCGAATTCGCTGGTCACGCAGAATCCGTGGGCGAAGCCGACCGGCACATAGATCTGGAGGAAGTTCTCGGCCGAGAGGTTGACGCCGACCCAACGCAGGAAGGTCGGCGAGCCGCGGCGGATGTCGACGGCGACGTCGAAGACCTCGCCTTCGATGACGCGCAGCAACTTGCCCTGCGGATGCCGGGATTGGGCATGCAGTCCGCGCAGCGTGCCGCGCGCCGAGCGCGAGTGATTGTCCTGAACGAAGGTCGCTTCGATACCGGCTTCGCGGTAGCGCTCCGCGTGGTAGGTCTCGACGAAGAATCCGCGTTCGTCGGGGAATACTCGCGGCTCGATGATGACGACACCGTCGAGTTCGGTAGGGCGAAACTGCATCGGACTCACATCTCCAGCATGCGCAGCAGGTACTCGCCGTAGCCGCTCTTGGACATCGGTTCGGCGAGGCGGCGCACGTCGTCGCGCGAGATGTAGCCCATCCGCATGGCGATCTCCTCGACGCACGCTACTTTGAGGCCCTGACGCTCCTCGATCGCCTGGATGAAGTTGGATGCCTGCAACAATGCCTCGTGGGTACCGGTGTCGAGCCACGCGATGCCGCGGCCGATGCGCTCGACGTGCAGTTCGTCCCATTCGAGGTAGACCCGGTTGAGATCGGTGATCTCGAGTTCGCCGCGCGCCGACGGGCGCAGCGCCGCGGCGACCTCGACGACGCGCTGATCATAGAAATAGAGCCCGGTGACCGCATACGAGGACTTCGGCTGGGCGGGCTTCTCTTCGAGCGAGACTGCCTTACCTTCGCCATCGAACTCGACGACGCCGTAGCGCTCGGGGTCGCGCACCCAGTAGCCGAAGACGGTCGCGCCGCTTTCGCGCGCAGCAGCCCGCTGGATGACGCCGGAGAAGCCGTGGCCGTAGAAGATGTTGTCGCCGAGCGCGAGCGCCACCGATTCGCCGGCGATGAACTCGCGGCCGATCAGAAACGCCTGAGCGATACCGTCGGGACTGTCTTGCGTCGCGTAGCGCACGTCGAGCCCGAGTTCGTGGCCGTCGCCGAGCAGGCGCCGGAAGCCCTCCTGCTCGTGCGGCGTGGTGATGATCAGGATCTCGCGGATTCCCGCCAGCATCAGCGACGACAGCGGGTAATAGATCATCGGCTTGTCGTAGATCGGCACGAGCTGCTTGCTGACCGCCTTGGTCAGCGGGTACAGCCGCGTTCCCGACCCGCCGGCGAGAATGATGCCTTTGTTCATGGCTTGGCCTCCGTGCTGAGCCCGAGCCGCTCGCCCTGGTACTTGCCGGCCTGGACTGCGGCGCACCAGGTGCGATTCTCGAGGTACCACTGGACGGTGGCGCGAATGCCGTCCTCGAATCCGTGCCGCGGGCGCCACCCCAATTCACCGGCGATCTTGCTCGCGTCGATCGCGTAGCGGCGATCGTGTCCCGGTCGATCGCGCACGAAGGTGCGCAACTCCGCATACGCGCCAATGCCGCGCGCCGTGAGCGCATCGTTGGACGCCGCCGGCACGATCGCCTCGAGCGCGGCGCAGATCGCATCGAGGACTTGCAGGTTGGTGCGCTCGCTATCGCCGCCGAGGTTGTACTTTTCGCCCGGCCGGCCGCTCTCGAGGACGCGAAGGATGCCCTCGCAGTGGTCGGTGACGTAGAGCCAGTCGCGCACGTTCTGCCCGTCACCGTAGATCGGCAGGTCTTTGCCCGCGAGCGCGCTCTGGATCATCAGCGGGATGAGTTTCTCGGGAAACTGATAGGGGCCGTAGTTGTTGGAGCAATTGGTGATCAGAACCGGCAGGCCATAGGTCGCGTGGAAAGCGCTCGCCAGGTGATCCGCGCCGGCCTTCGAGGCGGCATAGGGCGAGTTGGGAGCATAGGGTGTCGTCTCGACGAAACGTCCCTCGTCGCCTAGAGAGCCGTAGACCTCGTCGGTGGAGACCTGCAAGAAGCGGAATCCCTCGCGACGCGCCGCATCGGCCGCGGCGACGAAGTGGCGCGCGGCGTCGAGCAATTCGAGGACGCCCATCACGTTGGTCCGGACGAATACCCGGGGGCCGTCGATCGAGCGGTCGACGTGGCTCTCAGCGGCGAAGTTGACGATCCAATCGGGCTGGTGCTCGCGCAACACCGCGTCGACGGTCGCCCGCTCGGTGATGTCGCCGTGCACGAAGGCGAAGCGCGGATCGTCGGCCACGGCGGCCAGGCTGTGGCGGCTACCCGCATAGGTCAGCGCATCGAGGACGACAACCCGGGCGCGGGTCTGCGCCAGCGCGACGCGGATGAAATTGGAACCGATGAATCCGGCTCCACCGGTGACGAGAATGGTTTTCACGTGATTCCGAGTTCCCTTACTCTGGTTGATCCGCGAGCGGTTGAAAGACCCTGATCTGCGGCGCGACGCTGGTGATCCGCGAGCGCACGAGCCACGGTTCGCGGGTGAAGCGCGCTGTCTCTCGGTACGGCAATTCGCCCGCCTCCAGCGCACGCAGCATCGCCGCCGCCTCGGGGACTTCCGTGAGCAGCCCGCCATCGCCCTTGCGCCAATCTTCGGTCCAGAAATGACTGATCGTCTTGCGGCTCGCTGAACTCAGCACGATGGCATCCGGGCGGCGATCCAGCAATCCCGAAATCGTCCGCTCCGAGAGCGCTACCTCGACGGCACGCAGATCGCCCATACGCGGCATGTAGACCTGTTTCTGGTAGGTCTCGACGGTGGCACCGTCGACAACATTTGCAGCGAGCCACTCTTCCGCTGCATAACGCGGGTCGTCGTACAGCACTAGATTCAGTTCCACCGCGCGCGCTAGCCCCAAGAGCGCCAGCGCTACCACGACCGGTCCGGCAATCGGTACTCGGCTGCGCAGCGCCTCGACGCAGACCCACGCCGCCGCGACGGCGAAGATCGGCACCACCGGCAGGGTATAGCGCAGCGTCAAGACGTGATGGCTGCGCAACGAGAGATAGTAGTAGAACGCCAACGGCACGAGCAGGCAGAGGGTCGCATGCCGCCGTCGGATCAGGAGATAGGCCAATCCCGCGAGCGCGACGAGGAACAGCGGCAAGCCGAAGGTGCTCGAGACGACGTCGACGAAGTCCGTGACGTAGGCCGACTCCTTCGCGAATCCCTTGAACGGTGAGAACTCGACGGGGGTCACTCGGGACGACAGACCGGGCACCGGGTTCCCGGTAAGATCGCTCAAGCGATTGAGGAAACCGCGCGGATTGAGAAATGCATTGCCGGCAACCAGCCAGGTGAGCACGGCGATCGCCAGGCCCGCGCGCGTCCCCGGGTTCCACGTCGCATCATACAACCTGCGCCACGCGCCACCGGGGGTGATCGCGCGGCGGTAACCGCTGACGACCAGGATCATGGGCAGCGCCAGGAGGAAGGCGAACCCTTGCTCCTTGGTCGCCATCGACATTCCGGCCGCGAGGCCCAATGCCCAGAGCGGCCAACGCGCCGGTACCAGCGGTGCACCGAGACCCGGGCGCGTCGCCACGACGACCGCCCACAGTGACAGCGTCAGCCAGAACAGGTACGCCGCGTCCTGGTTGCTCGTATGGGCGTAATAAACCAAGGGATACGCGGTTGCCGCGAACCACGCGGCCAGCAAACCCACGCGCCGGCCGAGCAGGCGCCGGCCGATGCCGTAGGTGAGCGCCACGGTGCCGACGACGAAGGCGACGTTGACCAGCCGGCCGATCAACGCCAGGTGATAGAGAGCCGCCTCCGGATCCGTAAAACCGTAGGGGTACGTGGCAACCGGCTCACTCAGCTGCCCGGTCAACACGAGGTATCCGAGGTACGGCGCGTAGGCGACGAGCAGCACCAGCGGGAAGCCGAACGGATACTTGAACCAGAACCAACCCGAGCTCCAACCGAAGAGCTGCCGGCGGCCGACGTTGAGCACCGTGAGCGGCCCCATCCCGTCGGCCGCCCAGGAGTCGTTACCGTTCGGCAGCCCCCAGCCGAGATGGCACAGGCAGAGAACGAGGCTGACCCCGAGGACGAGGAGCAGCCATGGATCGATGCGACGCAACATCGGCGCGGATCACGAACGTCGGCGGGGAGCGCTGGAGTACAGTCTTCCTACGCCTCGAGGGACACTGGCGGCAGGCCGACCGTCTCCTTCTCCACGCCGCGGCCATCGGCGCCGCCGGCGAGGTAGCGCGATGTCAGCCAGGCAACCCCGTAGGCGGCCAAGCCGGCCGCCAGCGTCACGCGGAAGCCGAAGTTGATCGCGATGGTGATTGCCAGAATCGAGCCGAGAACGCTCGTGGCGCCGTTGATTCCCCAGACCCACGGAATCAGCGCCGCCCACTGCGGCCCGACGCGGTCGAGCAGACGCAAGCCGAGCGGGAACGGCATGCCCATGAGGAACCCGACCGGTCCGAGCGTGACGATCGTCATCAGGATGCAGAGCAGGAACGGTGCGCCGACCATGCGTGAGAAGACGAACTCCAAGACCAACGCGAGCATGATGATGGACAGCAGCGCCCACCCGATCACACGCCGGATCGCCTCGTGGCCGCCCTCGACGTGGCGGCCGCTCCATAGGCTGCCGATCCCAGCAAAGATCAGCAGGGTACAGAGCACCGCGGTGAGCGCATAGATGGGGTGCCCGAGGAAGAGAATGAAGTTCGAAATCAGCGCGACCTCAATCATCATGAACCCTGAGCCGAGCGCGCCGAAGTACAGCAACGTCGACCAGCGTGCCTTGGGCGCCACCCCAGCCAGGGCCGAGCGCCGCCGCAGGTACAACGGGCCGAGCATGAACAACGCCACCAACACCAGGACGATGATCAACACCTGCGCCAACAGGTGGACGCCGACGCGCCCTGGCTTGTCGTCCCAGATCTTGAAGAAGTCGCGCGGTCGCACCGTATTGAAGAAGAACGGCCGGTCATCGGTAGTCGGCGAAATATCGAGTTCGTAGTCGTCGAGAAACTTCTGCAGATCGGCTTTCGGCAGGGTGGCGAGCTTCGCGAACAGCGGCTCGACCGGCATACCGGGGAAGTAGAGGACCTGAAAGCCGCGTTCGTCGACGAACGCCTTCGCCTTGGCGATCTCTTCATCGGTGAAGGGCTGGCGCGAGACGATGACGCTGGCGAAGCGATGGCCGCGGCGCAGCGGCGGGGTGCCGGCAGCGAGGATGTGGCGCTCGGGGTTGGTGACACCGGCGTGCTCGAGCGCAGCACGCGCCAGGGAAATGACGCGAAGCGTCTCGCGTGGAGTCTGCGCGAGCCAGCGCGAAACCGTCAGAACACCATCCGGAGCGAGGTGGTCGAAATAGTCGAAGAACGCCTCCGCCGTATAGAGCGTGTTTTCGGACAGGGCGAACGCGCCCGCCGCCGTCGACGCCCAAGTATCGACGAGCGACAGCTGAATGAGCCCGAACTCCTTGTCGGTATTGCGGACGAAGTGGCGCCCGTCATCGATGGTCAGGGTGATTTCGGGACGCTCGTAGAGGCGACCGGTGAAGTCGCCGAACTTCTCGTTGACGACCTCTTTCATCAGCGGATTGAGCTCGACCGCGTCGATGTCCTTGCTGCCGTACTTGAGCGCGGTCAACACATCGCGACCGCCCCCCGGGCCGATGATCAGCGTCGTGCGCGCCGGTCGCAGCACGTAGGCGAGCGCGGTGATGTCGTGGCTGAGGTGTTCGATCAGGGGCGAGTTGATGTCGCCGTCGAACTTGACCAACGGCGTTCCCGCGAGCGAGTCGATGTCGAGCGCGAGATGATCGCCGGGGTGGCCGTCGTACAACGGGCTCAGACCCCAGGCGTAGGTGATCTCGCCGTGACGCGGCAGGACGGCGATGCGCGAAAACGAGTTCCACCCTTCATAGAGGTTCTGGAACTCCACCCGCCCTTTGGCGAAGCGAATGCGAATCGCGTCGGTGGTGATGTTGACGAAAGCAAATGCGCCCACAGCAACGACGACGACCGCCGCAGTGAGGCGCAGTTCTTCGCGGGTGAACCAGATGCGCCCTGCCGCAGTCTTACGCTTGCCGCTGACCCAAACGCGGCCTCCCACGGCCGCCACGAACGCGACCAGCAGCGGAATCCAGGTGCCGGAAGTGATGCTGCGGATCTCGGGGCCGATCAGAGTGTCGTAGTAGTGCGAAAACGGCTGTTCGCGAGTGGAGTAGACAGGATGGGCATCGAAGAGAATCTGACCGATCCACCGCGCCAGCGGTTCGGCGAGGAAGGTGAACAGCACGCCGAGTCCCGCAGCGACGGCAATGGTCGTGAGCACACACTGCAGCAGGGAACCGGCATTGGGGTCCACGGCCGCCATCTTCTGTCCGGGCATCGCAAACAGCAGCGCGGTCACCGCGCCGCCGAAACTCGCCACCAGCAAGGCGTTCGCGGCGCCGAGGTAGTTGAGGATCGGGATGATCAGCAAACAACCGACGCCGGCGCCGACGAGATCGACGAAGTAGACTCGATTCACCTCTTGACCGGCGCGACTGAGGATCAACGACAGGCAGAGGCCGCCGACGAAGAACGGAACCGAGGAAACGAGAAACACGACGCCGATCACCAACGCACCCTGTAGCGATGTCGACGGCGCCAGCGGCAGGTTGAAGAGGAAGAGAACCAACATCACCAGCGCCGCGCTGAATCCGAGCGAGGTCACGACGAGTTGCCGTTGCAGGTCGCCGGCGAACTTCTCCGGGTAGAGGTACACGGCGATGCCGCCGATGCCGAGGCCGAACAGCGCCAGTGAGATGACCAGGAAGGCGAAGTGGTACATGAAGAGCACGGAGAAGACTCGCGTCAGCAGGAGTTCGCTGACGAGCAGGCTCAGGCAGATCATGAAGACCCCGCCAAGCAGGCCCCAATGCCGCATCAACTTCGTGTTCGCCTGATTCGAACTACTCATTTTCACCTCTACTCGTCAGAAATCCGTGAAAGACCATTCCACCACCGGACCGCACGACTCGGGCGCGGCCGGAACCTCGTTACGGCGCCCGATCGGCACCCCTGGCAACGCCGTCGCCGCCGTCGCCTCGCCGCGCTCGAGGATCGTCGCTGCGACATCGAGCAAACGCAGACCCTCGAGCCGGGTATTTCCCCAAGCCTCGCGCGGGTCGCGTAGGACGAACACCCCGTTCCAATCGTGGTTCGCATCGTCGGCACCGGTATCGTTTTCGGTCGCCGTGACCGCACCGACGCCGACCGAGCCCAGAGAACGCCAGGCCAGGTCGCCGAAATACACGATTAGATCCGGCGCGACGCCATTTGTCGCGCGGAAAAGATCCGCGGGACGATGCGCCTGCGCGCCGATGCGTACCCCGCCGGGGGTCTCGATCGCGTCGAGTCCCGCGGCGATCTCGTCGAGCACCCGCCCGCAATCCGCTTCGGCAACCCTGCCATGCGGCTCACGGCCGCGCTGGTTCAGGAAGATGCGCCCGTAATAACCTCCGTCCGACCAAGCCGTCGTCCCCTCCCAATCAATGCGCTCCGCGAGCAACGGCCCCGGTGCGTCGGCACGGTCGAGCAGCTTCAGGTAGCCGTTCCGCAGCAACCACTCGTTGGTGCAGACCCCGCCGTGCATCGGCTTGGCGCCATGGTCCGAAACCAGCAGGACTACCGCGTCGCCGCCGATCGTGTCGAGCAGCTCGCCGAGGCAGCCGTCCAACAGCCGGAAATAGTCGATCACCTTCTCCTCGAGACGCGTACCCGGACGGTAGCGCGGATGGGCAGGGTCGATATAGCGCCAGTAGCCGTGGTGCAAGCGATCGGTGCCCATTTCCACCATCGCGAAGAAATCCCAGGGACGGGTGCGCAGCAGGTGCTGCGCCACCCGAAAGTGGTCCTGCGTCTTCGCCGCGATGCGGGCGAGAAGCGCGTCCGGATCACCACCGCGATACCCGTCGACGTCGAAGACGTAGTTCGGCGCAACCGCCTCGATCTCGCCGGCGAGTTCGGGCGGCCAGGTCGTGCGCCGCGCGGTGGAAGGGGTCAAGAAACAACTCACCAGGCAGCCGTGGACCGGACGGGGCGGATACGACGGTGGGACTCCGAGGAGAATCACCCGCCGCTCTTCGGCGCCGAGCACATCCCAGACACAGGGCTGGCGCACCGCTCCCGAAGAGGCGATCTGGTAGCCGCTGTAATCGAAGCTGCGGCGGTTGCGAAAGCCATAGATGCCGAGTTCGCCCGCATCGCGACCGCTGAAGAGGCTCGCCCAGGCGGGCACCGTGATCGGCGGGTCACAACTGCGCAGATTGCCGTACGCCCCGGAGCGCAGCAGCGTGTCGAGGTGCGGCATTTCGCTACGATAGCGCTCGAACAGCACCAGCGGAGCGGCGCAGTCGAGGCCGATGAGAGCGACTTTCCTCATGAATCGTGGGCCGGGCGGGGCTCGCCGCTCAACCTCCGACCGCTTGGCGCCGCGGTGCATCGGTGACGCCGCTCGCCGCAAACCAATCGAATAGCTTGCGGCGTAGGCCGTCGGCACGACTGACCTCGACGGCGAGACGATTGTGCGTCTCGTCGGGGTCGCTCTCCAAGTCGAAAAGGTCGTTGTCCTCGTCGGCGCGCCACAGCAGCTTCTCCTTGCGCGTGCGGATCGCCTTCATGCGCACATCCCAGTGCGCAAGATCGGCCTGGGGAAAACGCCGGCGGACACTGGCGAGATCCGGCCGAAATCGCTCGGCCACCGCGAATGAGGGCCCCGACGTCGCCCGCCCCTGGGCGAAAAGCGCCCTGCCCTGCATCGAGGCGGGCGCCGCGAGTCCGATGGCCGACAAGATGGTAGGTGCGAGATCGACGGTCTGGGCGATCTCCTCGACGACGAAACCCTGGGCGATCTGTCCGGGGCAGCGCAGCAGCAGCGGCACGCGCAACAAGTCGTCATAGAGGCCGACTTGATTGCCGAACAATCCATGCTCACCGAACGACTGTCCGTGGTCGGAGGTGACGACGAGCAAGGTGCGGTCCCACTCACCGCATTCGCGCAGCCACTCGGCGACCTCGGCGATGCGCGCGTCAACGTAACGCAACGCGCTGTCGTAGTGGGCGATCAGAAGCCGCCGTTCGAGTCCACTCAGCTTCTCGACGCCGGCGATATAGGCGTCGACGTCCTGTGCTGCCGAGCGCAAGCGCAGCGACGCTATCTCGGCGTCGAGGAAAATCGGGTCGGGAGCGATGTTGGTATTCAACGGCAGCCGGGCCTCGTCGTAGTGCAGAAACACGAAGAATGGCCCGCTGCCCTGCCCCATCCACTCGCGCAGCGCCTCGTTCGAGCGGCGCCCGCCGGCGTCGGCGCGTCGCAGCAGCCGATCGCCGGCGCGCCGCCCGTAGCTGACGGCGCGATCGGCGATGCGGTTCTGATAGCGTTGGGTGAAGAAGGTGTCGAAGCCGCGCGCGAAGCCGGTGTCCGGGCTGACCAGCCGGCTGGTGCAGAACGCCGCCGTGCGGTAGCCCGCTGCCCGCACGATCTCGGGAAGCACCGGCAGACTCGGCGCCAGCACCGGGTTTTCGGCGTGCGCACCGTGGGCACTGGGAAAGCGCCCCGTCAGCAACGACGCATGCGCCGAAAGCGACGACGGCGCGGAGGTGATCATCTGCGCGAAGCGCACGCCCTCGGAGGCAACCGTAGCGAGAAAGGGCGTGGTAGGGCGGCGGTAGCCGCAAGCCGACAAATGGTCGCTACGCGCCCCTTCGAGCACCACCAACATCACGTTGAGCTTCTCGGCCATTGCATCAACCGGTCAAGTTCGACGCCGTCCGCCGCTAGGCGCGAAGCCAGCAACGGACGGGGCTGTCATCGCTCTCGACCAGATCCCTTTCGCTATCAGAGCTTGCAGAGCCAGGTCCAGAACTCGCGCTTGTAGGTGTCCGGATTGCGAGCCAGGTGAAAGCGGAACGACAGCACCAGGTTGTCCCAGATCGCATCCCCATTCACTCCGGCGGCGACCATTCGCGACGGAATCTTCAGGCGCAGGTTCCAATTGTCGATCTCGCCTTCGTAGATCCAATCGCGGTCACGAGTGAAGTCGATCACCCACTTGCCGCCGTATTCGCCGACGATGTCCCACTCGGTGACGATGTTGATGCGTTCCGCGACCGATTTGTCCGCCTCGAGCAGCTCCCCGAAGTACTTCTTGAAGCGGGCATATAGATCAGGCGTTGCGGGCGGCTCGCTATCGAAGTACTTCGTGACCTCGGCCCGCTTGGCGCGGGCCATTGCCGCGATCTCCGCGTCGCGCTTGCTCCAATCGGGCGCCGGCTTGAAACGCTGGTGCCCCTCCTCCGGAGTCCACACGTCGCCGGGGTTCATCTGCAGCCCCTCGATTTCCGGCGCCTTCTCGAGCAACACGTCGATCGCGTCCTGCGGAGTATTCACGTAGTGCGACGTATTGAGCGGGAGTTGCTCCTCGGCAAGGAGCGCGAAATTTCCGGCTGCCGGCACCGCGCGCTTGGCGCGGACCAAGCGCGCCCAGTGGGCGAACTCTTCGACGTGGGCGCGCTTCGACGCCTGCCAGCGCTCGATCTTCACCTCCTCGGGGAAGTCGAAGCAGCCCGGATACTGGCTCGCGCCGGTGAACGTCAGAAAGGCGAGGTCGACGCTCTCTTCCTCGCCGATGCGTGCGAGCGTGGTGTCGTCGAGGTGACAGTCGTTGACGTTGAGTAAGGTGGTACCGTTTGCCTTGATCAGGATGGCGCTGTCGTCCCAAGGCCGATCGGGCGGGATCAAGCGCACCTCCATCTTCGTGCCCTCGCAGAGAAACGGCACCGCGAACTCGAGTTCGGTGATGTTCTCGAAGCCAATCGCGCGGATCCGCTCGAGGAACCGCTTATGGCGAAAGTTGCCGATGAGAATTTGGACGTCCTTGTTGATCTGCGCGAGCGTCGGCGGATCGAAGTGATCCGGATGTTCGTGTGAAATGTAGAGGAAGTCGATCTTCGGCAGATCCTTCACCTCGTGCACGAGCGCCGGGTAATGCCACCATGCGCCGTGATAGGTCGGGTCGACCAGCCACGGATCCATCAAGAGGTGCTTGCCCTCGGACTCCACCAGAATGCACGCATGGCCAACGTACGTAACTTTCATTTTCACCTTTCACGCCGCGCGCTGGGCGGTGTGGCCGAATTCCAAGTTCTTACTGCGGGCGATCGCGACATAGAGTGCTTCCATCTGCCGCACCATAGCCGCCGCCGAGAAGCGCTCGACGACGATCTCGCGCCCGAGTCGCCCCATTGCCGTCGCACGCTCACGGTCTGCCAGAACGGTTCGCATCGCCTCGGCCAGTGCAACCGGATCCTTCGCCGGCACGAGCAATCCGCTCTCTCCCTGGCGCACGACTTCGCCGGTGCCACCGACGTCGGTCGCCACCACGGGCAGCCGCATCGCCATCGCTTCGAGCACGGCGTTGGACATGCCTTCGTCGTGCGACGACAAAACGAACAGGTCAAACGCGGACAGCACCTCGGGCATGTCGCTACGGCTGCCGAGCAGGGTCACGTGTCCTTCGAGGTCGAGATCGCGCACGAGCGCCGCGAGGAAATCGTCGAGACTCACTTCGCCGACGATCACGGCATGTACGTCCGCACGCTCACGACGCAACGCCCCGATGGCCCGGAAGAACTCCTCGACTCCCTTGCGGGTTCGCATGCGGGTGACGATCCCGACGGCGACGCAGTCGGCCGGGAGCCCGAGGCGCTGCTTGTAGTCGGCGGCGGGCAGCGGCTGAAAGCGTTCGGTGTCGATCCCACTCGGGATCACCGGCATCTTCGCGAGCGCGCAACCCTCGTTGACGTGGACGAACTCGCGTACCGCTTCGGCGTTCGCGGTGACGCGATCGGCGAGCGCGTTACCGATCTTGGCCATCACCAACTCGCCGCCTTTGCGCTCGTGGCAGCCGCGCTTGCTGCAGAGCACGATCGGCACACCAGCCAGCCTCGCACTGATCGCGCCGACGAAATTCGCCCGCAACAGGTAGTTGTGGACGATCTGCAGGCGCTGCTCGCGAAACGCGCGGCGCAGCGCCGCGACCCGCCGCACCAAACCGAGCCCGCGATAGCTCTCGCCTGCACCGGGGCAAACGACCTCGACCCCGGCGGCACGAACATTGTCGAGCAGCTCGCCCTGCCCGCTCAGGCAGAAGAACGTCGGCGCGAACCGCTCGCGGTCGAGGAAACGAAGGACCTGCAGCAAATGCGTCTGGCTGCCGCCGACGGGCATCGCGTTGATCACGTAGCCAATGCGGATCGGATCGCTCATCGGATCAGGTCGCCTGCTGCCAATTGGCACTGCCGGATCGAAAGCATCATTCGAGCCCTGCGACGCCGAACGCGAGCGGATAGTGGTAGCCCGAATCGATCGGGCACTCGTCGGGAAAGCCGTCGGGGTCGGTGGTCCCTTCAGGTGGAAGCAGCTCTTCCGTGCACGAGGTGAGATCGACCGCAGGACTCAGCTCGGGCACCAGGCGGAAATCATCGTCGACGAAACCCGCGCCGCCGAGCACGCCGTCCGCGCCATTGGGGTCGACGAATACCGGATCGTCGAGGATGTCCGAATCGCAGCGCGGCGTCCGCCCGGGGATCCCGTCTTGCACGACGTTGCCGCCGCACGTGTAGCTATCGATGGAGTTGAGGTTGACGAGAATGCCGAGTTGATTGCCAGCTACTACGTTGCGCTGCACGGTCGCGTTCTCCGCGGCGAGCGTATGGTCGGTCACCACTGCGGCAGCAGCCGCCGGCATGACCAACGGCGGCTCGATCGGCACCGCGAGGCGTCCGAGGGTGGCCGTCGTCGTCGCCGCAACCCGGTAACGACGCGGATCACCTGCGATCTGCACCGAGGCTCCGGCAACCATGATTCCGGTCGCGTCGCTGCTCCCGAGCCAGACGACGAGAACGTCTTCGCCAGCAGCGTGGGCGCGGTCGAGGCGGCCCAACGTCGATGAGACAATGCCGATCGTGACGCCGTTCTCGCCATTGCCGTAGATCGTATTGCCCAACACTTCGCTGCCGCGACTCTGCTGAACCTGCACGCCACCGGTGCCATTGGCATACACCAAGTTGTTAACGATGCGTCCAGTGTCGGCGCCGCTGATTTCGATGCCACGGCGCGCATTCGAGAAGACGACGTTGTTGCGCACGACCGCGTCGTGCGAGCCCGCGCGGATCTGGATCCCTGCGGTCGCTGCGTTCGTCACGTGGAATCCGTCGATGGTGACACCGGCAGCGCCCAGCACGACGAACCCGGTATCGCCCCCGTTTGCGTCGACCACCACCGGCCCGGGCGCGTCGCCCGTGCGCTCGCCGAGTCGATCGGCGATGAACGACACGCGCGCTGCGCCGTCGCGCAGGCGAATCGGCTCGCTCTCGACGTAGGTGCCGGGTCCGACGATGACGGTCGCGCCGGAGACCGCGCGCAGCGCGGCGCGGCGGATCGACCCGACGGCGCGACTCGGATCGCGTCCGTCGTTGGCGTCGCTTCCGCTGGCGCGGACGTAAAGCGGCATGAACGGTGGTGGCACCCGGACCATCTGCGTCGGCTCGGCGCCGTAATGGTAGCCGATGTCGATCGTGCCGGTATCGGCAGCACCGCCGGTCGCCGTCGATCCGCCTACGCCGATCGCGCTGGCCGGGCCGGATCCGGCGTCAACGGCCTGGCTGTCCGCAGCCTGGCCGCCAAGAACTTGAACGAGGCGGAAGTCATCGTCGCCGTCATCGTCGCCGCCGATGCGCCCGTCTGGGCCCGCAGGCGAAACGAAGCCGGCGAGTCCGTTCGCGTCGAAAGGGCTCACCGGGGTCGTCACGCTATGGCCGTCCGAATTGATGTTGAAGCCGGACACGAGCCCAGTTGCGGACGGGCGGTCGATCGCCATCCCGACATCCGTGTTGGCTTCGAAGATGTTGTTTACGACGGTCGCTCCGGACGACGCCATGGGTCCGCTACCGAGCACAAACCCCCGTGCACCGTTGCCGTAGAGGGTGTTGTTGGTGACGGTCACCCCGGGGCTCGCGCCGCCGCCGGTACCGATCGCCAAGCCGTCGGTCGCGTTGGCGTAGATGAGGTTATTGGCGACGAGCATATTCGGGCAAGTTCGTATCATCACCCCGGTGTCTGCGCTCGAGTGAACGACGGAATTCTGCACGATCCCGCGATCGGCGCCTTGGAGGAAGATCCCGTGCGAGCCGCTGCGGCGAATCCGGTTGTTCGCAGCGATCAACCGCGCCCGACCGTCGGTCAGTACGGAAAGAGCGGTCGAACCGCTAGCGCTCACTTCGTTACCGGTCGCCACCACGGTTCCCCGTGTGTTCACGGCGATCCCGGCAGCGCCGACGTTACGGACGCGGTTGCGCCGCACGGCGAAGTCGCGGCCGATGAGTTCCTCGCCGGAATTGACCAGGATACCGTTGCCGCCGCATGCGGTGACCTGGTTGCCGACGATCGCCACGCCACTGCAGCGGCGCAACAGGATCCCATCCAGGCTGTTTGCGGCGATGTCGTTGTCGGCGACCCGCCCGCCCGAACAGCCGCGCACGAAAATTCCGTGGAGATGGCCGGTCAACGAGTTGTTGCTGATGTCGAGCGTGAACGCGCGATCGGCATCGGCCTCGACAAGCATTGCCGAGCCGAGGTTGTCGTCGATGAGGTTCTCGGTCGCGGCGAAGGTTCCACCGCCCACGACCCGAATCGCATCCTGACCACTGAAGCGAACGACATTGTCGATGATGCTGTTGTCTGGCACGCCGAACAAGTTGATCCCGTTCTGGCCGCTCGACTCGATGTCGTTTCCGGCAACCGTCGCGGCGCCAGCTCCGGCGACCCGCACCCCGTGGCTCGGCGCATTGCGGACGAAGTTGTCGTTGACGCCTACCACCGCGGTGCCTAGCAGCGACTCGACGGCGATCGCGGAACTCGACACGACGGTGCCCGGCGTGGTGATCGAGTTCCGCGCGACGACCACATCGCCTTCGGCGCCGACGTCGATCGCGGTGGAACCGCTCCGGGCGATTTCGTTGTCGACGACGGTGGCCGAATGTCCGTTGCGCACCTGGATCGCGTTTTCGCCGGCGTCGTCGAGGCGGTTGCGCGCTACCGTCGCAAGCTCCACCGACTCGACGAAAACGGCATCCTGGGCGCTGCTCGAAACAACGTTGTCCGTGATCTCGGCGATCGCGGTGCCCAGGCCGCGGACCACGATGCCGTTCGCCGCTGCCGCGGGAACGGTATTCGCGAAGACCGAAACACTACCCGTGGCGACGATCGAGATCGCCACGCCGGCATTGTTCTCGACACGATTCCGGCTGACCGCCACATCGTCGACGGCAAACTCGCCCATACCAATGCCGATCGCGATGCCACCGTCGAGGTTGCCGCGCACCTCGTTGTCGCTGACGGCCACGCCGGTGCTGGAACGTAGCTGGATTCCCGCGCCGCCATTGTCGAAGACCGTATTGTTGCTGACCGTACCCGAGCCGATGCGTTCGAGAAGGAGGCCAGCGCCGGTGTTGCCGCGCAGACTATTGCGCCGGACAACGATAGTCGGCTGGCCGAGACTCGCCGTCGCTTCCGCGCCGGCAGCGCCCGGGCCGAGAATGGAAAGCCCGGTGACATTGCCAATGGAAATGCTGTCCTCGACGGTAACCTGGCCGACCGCCGTAATGTCGATCCCGCGCTTGCTGCAACCCGATACGACGACGTTGCGGATGACGATCGCCGCGCTCGCCGTCCCGCCGTCTGGAGAGGTCCGCACCTGAATACAGGCATCGAAGGAGCCGAGGATTTCGAAGCCATCGATCGTCACGCCCTTGCGGCCGAGGAGGAGGAATCCGGTCATCGCCCCTGCGGGTGGGCGAATGACGACCGGACCGGGAGGATCCCCGGTTTCAGCGCCGGTCCGATCGGCGAACAGCACCACTGGGCGGTTGGCGATTCCGTTGCTTGCCGGTCCGAGGTCGAATTCGGCGTAGGTGCCGGGGCCGACGACAATGCGGTCACCGGGGTTGAGGACGGCAGCCATCGCCTTGCGAATCGATGCGAACGCGGATGCCGGGGTGCGTCCGTCGCTGGCGTCGCTGCCCGTAGCGCGGACGTAGAACGTCGCAGCGGCCGCGGCCATGGGCAGACCGGCGCTCCAAGTGGCGGCGCAAGCCGCGAGCACGGCGAGTCTCAACAATCGCATTTTCGGTATCGGACCTTCCTGCGCGTCTGGGACGGGCGCCGCGCACGTGGCGCGGGCCCGTCCCGATGCATCAGAACAGCGTGTAGATGAACGGGCCGAGGGCTGAACTCTGCGCCGTCACCATCAACCCGCCGAAGAGCAACAGTACGCCGACCATGGGGATGAGCCACCACATCTTGCGTTCCCACAGGAAACCCATCAATTCGCCCGCGATACCCAATCGTTCTTTTGCGCCTTCAAGGGCCATGTTCACTGTCCTCCTTGCTGAAGCGGCCGCTGGAGCTGCCGCTCGATGAATTCCTTCAGTTCTGCGGCCGCTAGCGTGTGGCCGTCAGCCGTCCAATGCCCGTCGTACCGAAAGTGTAGCGGCTCGGCGGCCGCGGCGCTGCGCGCGCGAAACGCCGGCGCAAGCGCCAGGCAATCTACCCCACGGCGCGCACACCACGCTTCGACGCGCCGCTGTGGCGCGTCGAGATCCCACTCCCGCGTGTGCATTGCCGGATGTTGCGCAACGATTTCGTTCCACGAGCCTGGGTAAATCTGTTCGCGGATGCTGACTATTGCAACCGCAAAGTGCGCGCCGTGGGCGCGACTGGCAGCCGCCAGGCGATCGAGCAGGCCTTCGGTCCGCTCCCAGGCGTCGATCCACTCGGGCGCCAGCGGCACCTGATAGCCACCATACGCTGTCGGAATCTCATCGCGCATCGGCTCCGCGCGGATCGCCGCCTCATCCATCAAGCCGATGGCCACCAGCGCGCGGGCAACTTGCGGCTGCTGGGTGAGGATCACTTTGCGCAGGTAGCGGTACGTCTTCCATTCCGGCAGCCGACTCTCCGGCGTTTCGCGGGTGCTGCCGGCGACGCGCTCGAGCCGTCCGCTCTCACCGTATACGGGGAGCAGTCGGTCCTCGAGAGTAGGACTGTTGTTCTGGATGTCGTTGCCCGGATAGAAGGCGAGCAGCACGAGATCGGGAGCGTAGCGGTGGCCGTCGCGCTCGAAGGACAGGGTCGCCCCGGCTGTGCCGTAACCGCTCACTCCCGCGCTGAGCACTTCGAAGCGGGTACCGCCGCCGCGCTCGTTGAGGTTCGTCTCGAGCCGCCGGACGTAGGTATCCGCAAGCGGCACCTGCATCGCCTCGGTGAAGGAATCGCCGAGGACGAGCACGCGCTCGACGCCCGCGGGCTTGTCCCATGGATGTTCGATATCGCGCCGACCGTGGCTATTGATCTCGACCGGAATCACGAATTCACGTTCCTCTTGGCTCCACCAACCCGACGCTCCCGGGACCAGACGCGCCCCGAGCAGCGGGTCCGGCTCCCAGAACCGGTCGGGCACCAGATGGAGACCGCGCACCCCGACTTCGAAAAGCAGCAGCGCGAACAACAGTCCGCCGGCTCCGAGGATCGCGGCGGCGAGCCATTCACGCGTCGGTTTCACGCGGCGCTACGCATCCTTGGTGATGACGGTATTGCCGAGCACGAGCGCGTCCATACCGCTGGCGGTGAAGGTATTGAACGCGTTCTGCGGAGTGTTGACAATCGGCTCCCCCTTCAAATTGAACGACGTGTTCATGATCACCGGCACGCCGGTTGCCTGGCCGAAGCGGTCGATCAGCTTGTAGTAGAGCGGGCTCTGGTCTTTGTGCACGGCCTGCGGGCGCGCCGAGTTGTCGATATGGGTGACAGCCGGGACAGTCGCACGCTGGTCTTCCTTCACCGGCACGACGAGGAGCATGAAGCGCGCCGGGTAGTGCTTCGCGGCGCCCGGAAGATCGAAGAAGTCTTCGGTGCGTTCGGCGAGCACGGAGGGTGCGAACGGGCGAAACGGTTCGCGGAACTTGATCTTGACGTTGACGATTTCCTTCATCTCGTCGCGGCGCGGGTCGGCGATGATGCTGCGTGCGCCGAGGGCGCGAGGACCCCATTCGAAGCGGCCCTGGGACCAACCTATGACTTTGCCCTTGGTGAGGTGATCGACGACGCGGTCGACCATCTGGTCCTCGGAGTCGTAGGTCTTGTAGGGCAGACCGCACTTGCGGGCGAAGTCGACGGTCTCGCCTTCCGAGTACTGCTTGCCCCAGTAGCCGTGTTCCATGACGAAGTTGCGGGGATTGCCGAGAGCGCAGTTGTGGGCATAGAGCGCGGCGCCGAGGGCGCCGCCACCGTCGCCGGCTGCCGGTTGGATGAAGATCTCTTCGAAGGGCGTGTTGCCGAGGATCTTGCCGTTGGCCACGCAATTGAGCGCCACGCCGCCCGCCATGCACAGCCGCTTGAGGCCGGTTTCGCGGTGCAGCGCATTGGCCATCTTGATGACGATCTCTTCGGTGACCTGCTGGATGCTCGCGGCGATGTCGGCGTAGTGCTGATTCTCCTTGGCGAGTTCGTTGTAGTTCGAGGGCTTGGGCTCGAAGTACTTGGGGTAGCCCGACGCTTCGGTGAAGAAATGCAGCCCCGGTTCGCGCGGCTTGCCAAAGAGATCGACGAACTTCTGCTTGTACGTCTGGGTCGAAGAGTGGTGGAAGCAGAAGTAGTCCATGTCGAGCCAGAGACCGCCTTCGGCGTCGACGTTGATCAGCTTGTAGACCTTGTCGACGTACTTGGGCTCGCCGTAGGGCGCCATGCCCATGACCTTATACTCGCCCTCGTTGACCTCGAAGCCGAGGAAGGCGGTGAAGGCGCTGTAGAGCAGCCCGAGCGAGTGCGGGAAACGGACTTCCTTCAGCAGACGAATGTCGTTGCCCTTGCCGTGGCCCATGGTCGCGGTCGCCCACTCGCCGACGCCGTCGATGGTGAGGATGGCCGACTCCTCGAACGGCGAGCACAGGAAGGTGCTGGCGGCGTGCGAGAGGTGGTGCTCGCTGAACAGGATGCGGTCGGGCGAGATGCCGAGGTCTTGGCGGATGACGTTCTTAACCCAGAGCTTGTCGAGCAGCCACGTGGTCATCGCGTCGCCGAAGACCTTCCACGACTTAGGCACGACGGCGAGCGCGGTGGTCAGGATGCGTTCGAATTTCACGAAGGGCTTCTCGTAGAAAACGACATAGTCGATGTCGTTGACGCCGATTCCCGCTTCTTCGAGGCACCATTGCACCGCTAGCTTGGGGAAGCCGGAGTCGTGCTTTCTGCGGCTGAAGCGCTCCTCCTCGGAGGCGGCAACGAGCTTGCCGTCGACGAGCAGGGCAGCGGCAGAGTCGTGGTAGAAGCAGGAAATTCCAAGGATGATCATTGGGTCACTTTCTCCTCGTCAAACTCTCGTACAACGCCGAGAAGGCCTCGACGTGTCCTTCCATCGAAAATGCGGCGCGCGCCCACTGCTGGGCGGCACCACCGATCTGCCGGCGCAGTTCCGGCTCGCGAAACAGCCGGATCAATCGCGCCGCGAGCGCATGCGAGTCTCCCGGCTCGAACAAAAAGCCTGTCTCTGCGTCACGAATCAACTCGGGCACGCCTCCCGCGGCACTGGCGACCACGGGTTTGCCGAGCAGCATCCCCTCGAGGATGACCCGGCCGAAGGGCTCGGGCCGCACCGAGGTGTGGGCGACTACGTCGAGCGCGCTGGTTACGTCCGCGATATCATTACGAAACCCGGTGATGATCACGCGGTCCCGCAGGCCGAGTTCGGCGATCCGCCGTTCCATCCGTGCATTATAGTCGGTTCCGGCGCGATGTACCCCCCCGATGATCAGCGCGCGCGCTTCGGGAACCGCCTGCGCCACTTCGGCCATCGCCTCGACGAGCACGAGCTGGCCCTTCCACTCCTGGATGTTGCTCGCCACGCCGACGCAAGGCGCGTCGCCGAACCCCAACTCCGCCCGGACTGCCGCCGCCGGGCGCTGCGGCGCGAAGCCCGCTGCGTCGATGCCGTCGTAGATCACCACCGTGCGCCGCCCGACGATGCCGTGGCGCCGGCAGTGCTCTTCGACCGCCTTCGTCATCGGCACCAGCGCGTCGATGCGACGCGCCGCGGCGCGTTCGCGGTTCGAGTACTTCTCGAACCCCTTCACGTGGACGATCACGGGCGTTCGCGTCAGCCAGCACGCGAGCAGCCCGTCGAAATTGGCGCGCACACCGTTGCCGAGGTGAACGACGTCCGCACGAAACTGGCGGATGACCCGCGCCAACCGTAGTGCCGCGGGAAGTTCCTCGACGCCGAGGCGCAGCAGCTGCCGGCCGAAGCTGAGCACCGCCTTCACCGCGCCAACCCGTTTCGCCCGCTGGTACCCCTCGAGCTCTAGCAGGGAGTGCTCCTTGCGCAAGCGCCGCCGCGGGACGTGATAGACGGGAACACCATCGGCGCGGAGCCCGTCCTCGATGTCCTTGCGCTCGTAGAGGACGAGGCCAGGGACGATCCGCTCGCGGTCGAGGCCGTGGATCATGTGCAGCAGCCCGGTGAGCGAGCCGCCGACGACGCCGCCGCTCGACGCTTCGATGACGAGCACGCGTGTCATTGCGGCCCTCGCGGATTGCAACCCGGATGGGGCTCGGATAAGCCAGCAGACTCATCCATCATGGCTCCGTGCACAGCACTCTTCCCACCCTTCCCGACGCGGTCGTACCCGCGCCAAACCGGCAGATCGACCCTTGCCCCAGAATAAATTTCTGTCGGACATCGCCGGGATTTTCGGCACGCGTGCAGCACGTTCATTACTGGGTATCCTCGGTGGTGTCATCCTCGCGCGCTGGCTCGGCCCGCACGATCGCGGCATCCTCGCGTTGGTGCTGATCCTGCCATCGACGGCGCTGACGATGGCCAAGCTCGGCGTACCGCAGTCGTGCGTCTACTTCATCAATCGCGACAAGTGGCCGGCGGAAACCGTCGCTTCGAACGTGGCCGGGCTCGCCGTCACCCTCGGCGTCAGCGTGGCCGCAATCGGCTGGCTGATGCGCGACACGCTGCTGTCGACCATTCTCCCGGGTGTTCCCGATTGGGCTCTCGCTCTCGCCTTGGTGCGGGTGCCGCTGCTGCTCGTCGACGACTATCTCTACGGCGTTCTGCAAGCGACCGGCCGATTCGCGCTCTACAACCGGCGCCTGATCGCCGGGGAGCTGATGCGTATCGCCGCGATCTTCGTGGCGCTCGTGTTGCTCGACATGCGCCTGTTCGCGGCAGTGATGATCCATACCGCGATCAACCTCGTCATCGTCGTTTGGCTCGTCGTGAGCGTACGCCGCGAGATCCCGTTCACGTTGCACATCAAGCCGAAGCTGCTCCTCGACCAACTCGCGTTCGGCTTCCGATCTTATGTACAAACGCTCACGCAGCACATGCTCCTGCGTATCGACATCTACATGGTCGCCTACTACCTCGGCCCGGTCGAAACCGCCTTTTACTCGTTGGCTCTGCGCCTCACCGAAGTGGTGCTCGAGATCCCGCAGTCGATCGGCCTGGTGCTGTACCCCCGTCTCGCCTCGGCAGCGCCCGAGGAGATCTACCGGCTGACCGCACAGACCTGTCGACGCACGCTCGCCCTGACGAGCGTTTGCGCGGCCGGACTGGCGCTGTTCGGCCCTTGGGTGATCGTGCTGTGGTACGGCGCCGACTACGCCTCGGCAGGCGACCCGCTGCTGTGGGCCGCGGTCGGCGCCATCGCCATGTCGATCTACGTCATCGTCACCCGCGCCTTCACCAGCCAGAACCGCCAACGGGTCAACATCACGGCGGGCGTGCCGGCCCTCGTACTGAACGTGGTGCTCAACTCGCTGCTGATCCCGCAGATGGGGATCGTCGGCGCCGCCCTGGCGACGGCCATTTCCTACTCGATCGCCGGCGTCATCCTGATCGCCTTCTACACCAGCGTCTCGCAGACGCGCGTGCGCGACGTGCTGATCGCGAACCGCGACGACCTGCAGTTCTTCTGGACGATGGGAAAACGCAGCGTGCATCGTTTGCAAGGCCTCGCCCGCGGGCGCTCAGGCCGCCGCTCCAAGTGACCCGGCGGCGTCCGGTCGCGACGTGTCGAGTCCTTCAGTGAAAATCGGCGTCACGTACCAGCGCCGCCCCGCGCAAACCCCGTCGCGATCGTAGACGACGACCTCGTCGAACAGCCGCGCGGCAAGACGGTCGAGAACGGCGGACTGCACCCGGTGCGCGGCGCCCAATGCCGCACGCAGCGGCGTATCGACATCCAACGTCATCACCACCGTCGCATCTGCCTCGGGCTGCAGGAACGGCAGCCAGGCGACGACCTCGCGAAAGGCTCCCTCGTCGTAGCGGCGGACGATGATGTCGTCGACATAGAGCGCAGCTGCTCTGCCGAGGAGGTGACGATGACCGATGACCAGCGCTTCGAGGCGCCCTTCAACCCGGATCGTCCAAACCGAGAAGGACAGGTTCGGATTGGCAAAAGCACGCCAGCGCAGAAACTCCCACGAGCGGTCGATCGTCACATCGTAGGCCGGGCGTGCCTCTTCCCAGAGAGCGCGATACTCGCTCTCGAGCGCGTCGATGTCGCTGACGAGCGTGCACGTCGAGGTGCGCGGGCGCCGCCGCAAGCGGCGCCCCGCGGCGGTCAGTAGGCCGACGACGTTCGCCACGGCACCTACGACTCCGTCCGGAACCGAAGGCGCCAGGCGGTCGCGCAAGCGCGCGAGCAGCGCGGCGAAGTAGCCCGAGCCGAGCGCTGGCAGAAAGACGTTCCAGCGACCCACCGGGTGGTAGCCGAGACGCTCGCGGATGCGCCCCTGCGGCCCCGAACCGTGCACGGTGTAGAGCAGCGCGAAGTCGATCAATGCCTCCTTGAACGCCTTCTTTTCCATGCCCGGATAGAAGATCTTCTTGCGCACCGCCGGTTCGATGATGGTGTTCTCGGTGCGCCCGCCGGGAAACACGGCGCCACCGACCAACATCGGCGTCGCAACGATGCCGTGATGGCCGACGACCTCGTCGGTCGCGGCGTCAACGATGGCCCAGACGTGCGCTCCGGGCGGCGGGCAGTCGTAGAACTCCCAGCGGTACTGCTCGAGGGTGCGGGTGCGCGCGGTGAAGCGGTTGAACAAGGCGTTGATTCCGCTCGCGCGCCTGCCGTCGTCGCGTACGAACTCGAACGGGCGCTTTGCCGCTGTGACCGGCGCCCCGGCGCCGACGCGCTCGGATGTGAAATCTGCTGACATCGGAACGGTGTCGCTCAGGGTGCCTTGAGCGCTCGGTAGCATAGGCGGAATTCGGTGTGGACGTCGTCGCGCGTGACGTCGATACGATTGATCGTCCACACTTCGCCAGCGGTCTCTTTGATCGAGAGATTGACGATGGCGAGATGGAGGTCGCCCTGTGCCGCCAACACGCACGCGCCGGCGAGGCCCTTGAGGTAGAGAAACTGGATCTGCGTGAGCGTAGTGGCGAAGAGTGTCGTCTTCTGGTGGAGGAGTTTATTGGCGCCGACCACGCCCTTGATGAAGTCGGCGCGCGGCCGTCCGCCGGGCAACGTGAAAGTGCCGCGCATATCCGTGCCGACATCGAGGGGGCGATTGAAGCTCTCCTCGTCGTAGTCCTCGCGGCGCGCCGCGACACCCTCGTCGAAGAAGCAACCGCGGATCTGCAGGTCACCCGCGGTAGCCGCAAAGGTAGCGTTCGGCGCGCCGCCGACGATCGGCTCGTCGGCGACGACGATGCGGCCGTTGGCGACGGCTTCGCGCTCGAGTTTGAACGACGAGATGCGCGCCCCGGCAAGCCAATCCGGCCCGAACACAGTGTCGCAGGCGGCGACGATCCCGTTGAAGATCGTGCCTCCCTGGACGTACGCACGCGTGCCGAGTTTGGGCAGGTCGGATGCGATCTCGTGGATCATGTCGGGCCGCCGGTCGGACCTTTCGTCTCAGGCCTGCGCCGCGTGCAGGTGGTCGACGAGCTGATCGAACTGGCGCAGTCCCTGCTCTTCGAAGGTATCGTCCTCGATCTTGATGCTGAACGCCTGCTCGATGTTGAACAGGAATTCGATTTGATCGAGCGAATCGAGACCGAAGTCCGCGAAGATGTCGGCCCCCGCCTTGTACTCGCACTCCTTGTCCATGTCCCGGAGAATTCCGAGAAGTGCCTGGCGCACGTCGTCTTTACTCTTCATGATCTTCTCCGCTCGCCGTCGCCGCTCAGGCGCGTGTCAGTACCACCGAGGCCCACGACAACCCGACGCCAAAACCGCTCAGGAGCATGACCCGAGGCAGCGGCTCGCCGCTGGCGAACATGTCCGCCAGCAGCAGCGGGATCGACGAGGAAACCGTATTGCCGATCGACTCGAGGTTGCTCGGGACCCGCTCGGCCGCCAAGCCGAGGTCGCTGCACAGGGTCCGCAACAACCACGCGCTCGCCTGGTGGAAGACGAACGACTCGATGTCGTCGAGGGTGTAGCCGTTGGCGCTCACGCAGGCGCGAATATTCTCCGGCACTTCGTTCTTGAGCATCGCGTAGATGTTGCGGCCGTCCATCCGCAGCGGTGCCTCGGTCTCCCCCGGCGCGCGCGCCGTGCCGCTGCCGGGGATGATCAGCGTCTCGAAGAGGCTGCCGTCGTTGCCGAACGTGCCGCGGCCGATCTGCAGCGGCGCACCGCGCTCGACGAGGGTGACGGTCGCGCCATCGCTGAACAACGGTATGGTGGACTTGTCGTCGGCAGCCAGCACCTTGCTATACGGGTCGCAGGTGAACACCAGGGCGCGTTCGATGCCGAGCTCATGCATCAGCGCTTTCGCGGTGACCAGGGTTGCAACGTATCCCGAGCAGCCGAGGCTGATATCGAAGGCGAGCATTGACTTCGACAGACCGAGGCGCGCCTGCAACACGCTCGAGGTGTGCGGCAGCTTGTAGTCCGGGTTTTGCGTGCAGAGCAGCAACAACCCGACGTCGGCAGCCTCCGGGCGGCGGGCGATCAGGGTAGCGAACGCGCGCACGCACATGTCGCTGGTCGACTCGCCGATTGCCGAGATCCGGCGCTTCTGGACACCGACCTTGGTCTCGAGAAATCCGGGCTTGAAGCCGAGTTCGTCGGCGACGTCGACGTTGCGGACCTCTCTTTCCGGCAGGTAGCCGGCTACGTCCTTGATTCCGATCATCTGGTTTCGCTCTCGAGCGCGCGTGGCAGCCGGCCTACGCCGTAGTTTGCAACGTACGGAAGCATTGGTCGAGCCCTTCCTGGACGCCGATCCGCGGCTGCCAGCCGAGCACGCTGCGCGCGCGGGCGCAGTCGAAAGTCGCCGAGTCGGTGGCGCGGCGGATCTGGTGATAGGTGACCGGTGAGCGACGCCGCGCCAGACCCAGTGCCTTTTCGAGGACGCGCGCCGCGAGGCCGACGGCGCCGACGGGCAGGTACACCGGCCGCCACAGCTCGCCCGCGGCCGCGCGGTACAACGACGTATACTCTTCCTGGCGAATGTTCTCGTCGACGATGGTGAATGCCTGACCGATCGCGTTGGGCGCGCGCAGCGCCAAGACGACCGCATCGGCGACGTTGTCGACGTGGGTCATCGGTAGGCGGTAATCGCGCCGCGCCAGAATCAGTTTCAATCCCTTGACGTTGAAACTCTGGCGCGCCAGCGGCGGGCGCCGGCCCGGTCCGTAGAGCAGTCCGGGCCGCAGCACCACGACCGGTGCACCCCGGCGGGCTTCGTAGAGCGCGGCCCGATCAGCGCCGAGCTTCGAGCGGCTGTAGTGTCCGCGTGCATCGGATTCGCTTTCGTAAGCGCTGTCCTCGGCGACGGTGATGCCGTTGGTGTCCACGGCATAGACGCTCAGCGAACTGATGTGGATGATTCGCTCGACGCCGGCTTCGACGGCCGCGGCGATGAGCCGGCGCGTCGCGCGGATGTTGGCCTCGGCGAATTCCTCCCAAGCGCCGGTGGTAGCGACGCGCGCGGCGCAATGGACCACCCCGGTGACGCCCTCGACCGCACGCCGCAGCGCCTGCGCGTCGTTGATGTCGCCCTCGAACACCTCGACTCCGGCGCAATTTGCACTCCGGCCCGGGCGGGTGAAGGCGCACACCTCGTAGCCCGCGCGCTGCAGTGCGGCGACGACCCGCGAGCCGAGAAAGCCGTTTGCGCCGGTGACCAGAATTCGTGCCATTCAGACCGCCTCCGACGCGTCGACGTGCGCCTCGCGCTGCTGGCCGGCACTCCAAATATCGTCGAGCAGGCGCATGACGTCCCTACCGTCCTCCGCGCTCACCGGCGGCGGCTGTCCGTTGGCGAGGGCCTGGTAGAGTTCGCGGAAATGGACGCCCATCCCCGGGTAGAAGCGCTGCCGGCCGCGAATGAACTCAATCACGTTGACCACGGTAGCGCGCACCAACTGCACCGCCTCCTCGAGGTTGGGCAGTACCTTGCCGACGATTTTCGGAACCTTGCGGTTGCGGCGCACGATCAGAGTCATGTTGTTCAGGTTGATGTCGGCGGTAGCGATGGTCCCGTAGACGATGACGCGATTCATGATCGGCTGGGAGCGCGAGCACAGGGTGAACGTGCCGAGCGCCCGTTCGCCGTCGACGATCGCACGCAATTCCTCGATCGCGCCGGACGGCGTCCGCCGGGCGATGACCCTGACGTCGCGTACCGGACCGATGAAACCGCGCAGCAGGTAGGCCGGATGCGGCGCAGAGTCGTAGAGCGAACCGCCGGGTAAGCCCGTCGTCCAATGGCCGGCGCGGGCACTGCCGTCGGCCTCTGCCAGCGGCGCGCCTTGAAAGACGTCGACGCCGGCGAGTTCGCCCAGCGCGCCGGAGTCGACCAGGCGCCGGGCAGCCATCACCACCGGGTCGAACCAGCGGTTGTGGTCGACAGTGAGATAGCGGCCGGCGGCGCGGGCTGCGGCGACCATGTCGTCGGCCTCGGCCGGCGTCAGTGCCATCGGCTTTTCGACCATCACGTGCAGGCCGGCGGCGAGAAGTTGGCGGGCAAGCGGCGCGTGCGTCGCGGGCGGCGTCACCACATGAACAGCGTCCGGTTGCCCGGCGGCTAGAAGTTCATCGACGTCGAGGTAGGTCGGCACCTGCCAGCGGCGCGCGAATGCTTCGCGCGCCGCTGGATCGAGGTCGCAGGCACCGACGAATTCGACCTGCGGAATCTGCCGGAGGTAGCCAGCGTGGACGTGGGCGATACGGCCGCAGCCGACGAGAGCGACACGAATACGGGATTGCTTCATTTAGAGCCGAACACGGAAACCAATTCGTTCAGGCTATCGCGCTGACGCGACCGCCGAGGGAGCGTTGGAGCCACTTGAGGTTCGAGTAGATGTCGTCGGCGTAGTTGGCGACGGCGCCGGATTGCAGTTGGTCGCGCACCTCGAGAATCGCGTCCTCGACGGTCCACTTCGGTGCGAAGCCCAATTCGTCGTAGATACGCCGGAAGGTCACCCTATAACTACGCAGATCGTCCACGTCGTCGTCGAACTCCGCGCTGGTCCAGGGCACTGCCGCGAGAACCTTCTCGGCAACTTCGCCGACGGTGAAGTTCTGACTTTCACCGCCGCAGTTGTAGATTCTCGCCTGGGCATACTCCGGCTTGGCATCCACGGCGGCGCAGAGGAAGGCCTCGGCGACGTCCTGCACGTGGATATGGGGCCGCCACTGCTGCGGTCCGACGATCCGCAGTGGATGGCCGGCCACGGCGCGCGCGGTGATCGTATTGACCATCAGGTCGAAGCGCATGCGAGGTGACCAGCCGCAGACGGTCGACAAGCGCAAGATGATGGTTTCGAGGTCGCCGCGTTCCTTGGCGAGGAGTTCCTCCGACATGATCCGCGTGCGCGCATAGAGCGAAACGGGATTGAGCCACGACGATTCGTCGAGAACCGCCGAACCGTTGGCACCATAGACGCTGCAGGAGGATGCGAAGACGAGGCGCTGCACAGCGTTCTGCTTGCCGGCTTCGATGAGGACGCGGGTCGACTCGAAATTCGTGCGCATCGTTTCATCGTGGTCGAGTTCGCACGCCGGATCGCCGACGATGGCCGCGAGCGCGATGATCGCACGCGCATCTTTCGCCGCGGCCTGCATGTCGCGACGGCTGCAGATATCGCCGCTGCGCACTTCGAGCTCGGATTCGCCTTGAACGTCGCGAAGCCCTTGTTCCCCGTACAGGAATTTCTCGAGCACGCGCACGCGAAAGCCGCGTTCGAGCAGCTTACGGACGAGGTGCGAGCCGATGTAACCGGCCCCGCCCGTCACCAAAACGAGATCAGCAGGCATCATTCCTCCTTACGAAACTCATGGACGAAACGCACGAAACTTAGTTGGGATAGCCGCTCTCGGCAACCGCTGCGACCGTGCGCCCCGAAGCATGCACCCAACGCGCGCCGTCCATCGCGTAGCTATCGGTGCTGAGCATCTCGACGAGCGCCGGCAGCATGCGGCACTCGACGCCGGCTTTGGCGCAGATCTCGACGATCTCATGCGCCGCGTCCTCAGGAAGGTCGGAAAGACAAACGAACACGGCGCGGACGCCGCTCGCCGACAATGCCAACGGTAGCTCGGAGGTGCCGCCGAGCACCTTGACGCCGTGGATACGCGAGCCCCAGCGCTCCTGCGCGGCGTCGATGAAGCCGACCGGTAAGTAGGTGGACTTGGGATCCTCGATCAGCGCCCGGCTGAGGTGCTCGCCGCCGAGTCCGGCGCCGGCGACGATGACCTTGTTGCGCTGACGCTCCCCATCGCCCGTAGCGCGTCGCGTCCATGCACGCAGCAGGTAACGCGAGCCGATGAGGAGAAAGAGCAGCAGTGCCCATTCCAACACGAAGACGGAGCGGGGATGTTCCTGACCGCCGAGAAAGTACGTCAATCCAGCCACTGCGATCGAGCCGACGGTGGCGGCTTTGAACAGGGCGACGATGTCCCAGAGGCTGAAATACGTCAGGATCGAGTGATAGCAGCCGAAGTAGACCAGCAGCGGCGGCCGGACGACGGCGACGATCATCGCCGTCTCCCATGCGTACTTGCCGACGCCGATCTCCGGATTGACGGCGAACGTCAGGGCGAGCACGTAGGCGGCGAGCGCGAGACCGATGTCGAAGCCCATGAGTGCGATCCGGCGCCGGCGGCGCCAGAAATATTTCAGGCGAAACGCGCCGCGCACGGTGATCCACATGCCGATCAACAAGATCCGCATGTCGCCCAAGAAGGTGGCATGGCGAGCGTACGCGAGGTCGCGCTCGAGCTTCGGCGGCAGGATGTGCTCGAGGTAGAACCGCTCGGTATCCTTGATCCCTTCCGGATACTCCTCGACCTCATCGCGCCCCTGGATCTGGCTCGGACCGAGGATGCCGGGTCGGAGCGAAAGGACCTGGCGTTGATCGCGGTTGTAGAAGTCGACGAAGAAGGGGTCCTCCGGGCGCGGGCCGATGAAGCTCATTTCGCCGCGCAGCACATTGAAGAGTTGCGGCAGTTCATCGATTTTCGACCAGCGCAGGATGGCGCCGAGGCGCGTAATCCGCGGATCGCGCTTGGTCGTCAGACGCGAACCCATGAGATAGGCGCCGTCGACCATGGTGCGGAACTTGAAGATGGCGAACGGCTTGCCGCCTTGACCGACGCGGCGCTGGCGGAAGAACACGGGACCGGGCGAGTCGAGTTTGACGAGGATTGCGATCAATCCGAGCAAAGGCAGCAGGCTCAGCACACCAACGGCGGCAAGAAGAAAGTCGAAGGCGTGCTTGCCCTTGAGCCCATGGGCGCAAGATGCAAGGTCGCCAGGCACGCTCGGCTCCGAGGCTTCTGCGGCTTCCGTCTCCATCCCTACAGTCTCTATGTTCATTTGCATGCGCTGTTGTACCGACCTTGGAACAATGCAAAATCCATTCGAACGCGCTTAACGCTCGTTCGAAATCACCCGCCTGCAGCGGCGCCCATCATCGGGCACCGTGGCAGTACGCACGTAATTTTCCTTGCACGTGCGATTTAACGAATTCCATACCGTCAATGCAATCGACTACAGCCTAGTGAATAACACAAGACAATTCGGCCGAAGCTTTCAATGCATTTCCGTCAACGTCGGTGACTGCGGAGAAGTCGCAGCAGCGTTTCGCCCACATGGACCACGTCCGCATCGCTCATCTTGGGATAGAACGGCAGCGAGAAGATGTTGTTGCCCGCCGCCGTCGCCACCGGCAGGTCTTCGTCGCGGAAATCGAAGTGCTCGCGATAATACGAGTGCATGTGCAGCGGGATGAAGTGAACGCCGATGCCGATGCCCTCTCCTTTCAGCAATTCCAGCACCTCGTCGCGGTCGATACGCAACGTCTCCGGGCGAATTCGCACCGTGAACAGATGCCAGCCCATTTCGACCTCGGGGCGCACCTGCTGCAATTCGATTTGCTCGCAGGGAGCGAGCATCTCCGTATAGAGAGCGGCGATCGCTTCGCGGCGCGCATGCATCTCGGGAAGCCGCCGCAGCTGCACCAATCCCATCGCCGCGGCGCCGTCGGTCATGTTGTACTTGAATCCCGGGCTCGACACGTCGTAGCGCCATGAACCCACGGCGGAATAGCGCTTCCAGGCGTCGCGACTCATGCCGTGCAGGCGGCGCATGCGAATTCGGTCGGCGAGTTCCGGGTCGCTGAGCGTCAACATTCCACCCTCGCCCGTGGTCAGGTTCTTGGTCGCGTAGAAGCTGAACGCGGTCATGTCACCGATCGATCCGACCTTGCGGCCGCGGTAGGCCGCGGGGATGGCGTGCGCGGCGTCCTCGAGCACCGTGAGACGGTGCGTGCGCGCGAGATCGAGAATCTCGTCCATCGCCGCCGGGTGGCCCGCGAAGTGGACCGGCACGATTGCTCGGGTGCGCGGCGTGATCCTACGGGCGACGTCTTGCGGATCGATGTTGAGCGTGTCGGCGGTACAGTCGGCCAACACCGGCCGCCCGCCCGCGTGGATGATCGTCGCGCCGGTGGCGGCGAACGTCAGGCTCGTCGTGATCACTTCGTCCTCAGGCTCGAGGCATAGCGAGTCGAGAGCGAGATGCAGCGCCGCGGTACACGAGTTCACGCCGATGGCCAGCGGCGCATCGACGGCGGCGGCGAAAGCGGCTTCGAATTCTTGCGTCTTCGGGCCGACCGTCAGCCAGCCGGAGCGCAACGTCTCGGCGACCGCTTGGATCTCCTCCTCTCCGATGTCCGGCTGGTAGAAGGGAACCTCGCGTCGAGTCTGCGTCGTTGCGTTCGGATCGTTCTCTGCAGCAGTCATGTCGTCACTCTCGGCCGGTTGCTTTCACGCCTACGGTCGGCCTTCACCGCTGCGGCGTGAGACCAAATCGTTCCAAGCACTCGATTGCGGCGCGCGCCGCGGCGGCGCCGCCGGCATCGTTCCAGTGCCCACTGATCTGATGGTAAAGCTGCTTTCCACGCTGCGCCTCGGCACGCAATGGCGCCGTGAGATCGCAGACGGGAATGCCGTGCTCGCGGGCGAGCTCGACGATCGCACGGGTGGGCGCGTTCGGGTCGATCGCTTCTGCGGCGGGCAGGAACTGCCGGGCGATTTCCCAATAGACCTGTTCTTTCGACGGCGTCACCACGACCATCAACTGGCTGCCCATTTCGGCGCTGATGCGCTTGAAGTCGGCGAGACTTTCGCGCACCAGCGGCAGTCCGGGATCGGACGCAGCGTCGCGCGCGAGCCGCAGCCACCAACCGTCGAAGCGAAAAATGAAGTCGAGTTGCTCGTCGCGGTAGCGGTAGATGTGCCGCCCCCAGGAGCGGCGCAAGCCGTCTACCGCGCGGTACAGGATCGAATGGGTGCCGAGCCAACGCGCCAGCGGACCGCGACCGCGAAGCTCGGCTGCCCAGATCCAGTAGTTGTCGCTGCCGCTGCTCCGCCATTCCTCGAACACGACGTCGTCCTTGAAATCGTTCGGGAAGACTTCAGCGAGCACGAGCCGGGGCGTAAAGCGGCGGCCATAGGTATCGAGCATACGCACGGCGGCACGCGTCGAGTAGCCGTTGACCCCGAGTGTGCCGATCGACCGGCCGGTCGCGTCGGCCATGTGGCGCAACCAGCAACCCGCGACGGGAACGTCGTCACAGAGCGTCAGCGAACCGCCGACCGCAATCACATCGAATGGCGGGGTGGTGCCGATGTCGCGAAAGCCGACGTCGCCCGTCACACCGAACGTCGTGGTCCGGATGGGAATCGCGCGGCCCTCGGACGGGAACAGCGTATCGAGCCCGGGGCGCAGCGTGTAGCCGAGTTCCGCGTGGCCTCGCATCATCCGCGTCCACGCGTCGCGCGCCGAGTATACCCGTTGCAGCAGTTCGAACTTCTCTGGCGCAAATGTGCTCAGGATCGCTCGAGTTCCGAACTCGGCGCACAGGGCCACGACGACAACCACCGTCGCGATCCCGGCCACCCGTTTGGCTAATCCGAGCAGAGCATCCTCCTCGCCGCGGCGTCTCGCCGGTCAGGGCGAAACCGCGCCTGCCGCGCGGCTAGCGCGGTTGGCGACGAGTCCTGCTTCCGCCAGGCAACGATCGACGGCGCCGGCGGCGACACGATTGCCGAGATCGTTCCAGTGGCTGCTGACCCGCAGATAGAGCTGGCGCCCCGCCGCCGCTTCATCGTGCAGCGCGGGGGTCGTGTCGCAACAAACGATCGACTGCGTGCGGCAGAGTTCGAACAACTCGCCGAACGGCCGATCGATGGTCAGGGACTCGTAGTTCGGCAGCGCCTCGCGCACGACCTCCCAATAAACCTCTTCCTTGGTGGGAATCGTCATCACGACGAGCTCGGCGCCGATTTCCGTCGTGGTCGCACGGATCTTCATGATGGCGTCGCGCATCAGCGCCCAGCCGCGCTCGCGATGCTCGCGCCGTTCGGCATCCATCGGCTTGAACCACCACGGCTGAAACACGATGTCGAGCCCGTCCGCCGCATAGACGTACGAGTGGCGGTCGCGAGTTCGCAGCGCGCTGTCGATGATCCGCATGAGCACGGATTGGTCGGCGAGCCTGCGAAACAACGGTCCGCGCCCCTCACGTTCGCCGCGCCAAAGCCAGAAATTTTCGGTGCCGCTGCGCGTCCAGTCGTCGAACTCGATGTTGTCGTTGAAGTCGTTCGGAAAGATCGCGAGGATCACCAGGTCCGGCTCGAGGCGACGGCCGTAGCGGTCGAGGACACGTGCCTCGGCAAGCGTCGAAAAGCCGCTGACGCCGAGGGTGCCGATGTTCAGGCCACTCAACGCGCCGACATGTTTGACCCAGCAATCGTCGGTCGTCACATCGTCGCAGAAGGTGAACGAGTCGCCGATGGCGATGGCGTCGAATGGCGGCCGGGTACCGATATCGCGAAAGCCGATATCGCCGAGCCCGTGCGATGTCGTGCGCACGTCGACGTTCTGCCCTTCGGACGGAAAGTCGACGTCGAGGTCCGGCTTGTAGTGATAGCCGAGATAGCTGTCGCCGACCATCATCTCCTGCCACTTCACGCGGCCGGTGTAGGCGCGGTCCATGATCCGGAACTCTCCCGGCAGCAGGAAATCCGGGACGATCCGGACACCGATCTCGATGCACGCCAGCCCGAACAGCGTGCCCGCGACCAGCATCAGCAACTTCCCTCGCATCGCCCGACTCACGCCTCCCGTTCGCCCTGGGCGCTCACTGTGCGCGCCGCGACAGCCCGCGCATCCGGCAGCTCGAGCCCTGCTGCCGCGGCGAGAATCTCTGCCATTTCGCACACGTTCTTGCGGTTGTCGAAGTCCCGCAAGACCTTTGCGCGCGCGGCGGTGCCGATGCGGGCGCGCTCCGCGGGGTCGGCGGCCAGCCGGCGCAGCGCCACCGCGACGTCCTCGGCGCGGTTCGGCCGCACCAGGAATCCGTTGACGCCGTCCTCGACCAATTCCTCGGCGCCGGGGATGCGCGAGGCGATTGCCGGCAAGCCGGCGGCCATCGCCTCGACGATCACGTTGGCAATGACGTCGCGGCGGCCGGACTTGCCCCCGAGCTCACTCGCCAGGGCGAACACATCGGCCTCTGCGAGCAGGCGCGCGACTTCGGCATGCGGCTGCGCGCCGGTGAGATGGACGAATTCTTCCATGCCGAAACCGGCGATCTGCGCTTCGAGGTGTTGCCGGTACGGTCCTTCGCCGACGATCCAACACTCCACCGGAATTCCCTCGCGATGAAGCATCGCGCACGCCTCGACCAGCAGGTGCATCCCCTTGTAACGTTCGAGTTGGCCGCACGAGACGATGCGCAGCCGTTGATGCGCAGCGCGCGCCGCTGCGGGGGCGAAGCGTTCGACGTCGACGCCGTGGTAGCTGACGATGACCTTGTCGGCGTGCTCGGGGGCAGCGAGTCCACGCAGGTGTTTGGCGTTCGTTTGGGCGCAAGTGAACACGTACCGAGCGGCGGCCACCTTCGCCGGCAGCATACGGCTCACCATATAGATGTCGTAGGCGTGAGCACTGATGCTGAACGGGATCCCGGTCGCGCGCTGAATGACGAAGGCGACAGTTGCCGGATAGGTCGCCCAGTGCACGTGCAAGTGGGTGACACCGGCGCGTTGCAGGCGCGTGCCGAGGTCGACCGCCTGCGGTACGAGCAGCCAAGACTTCAAGAGGTAGAGGAATGGCTGGCGGTTGTACCAGCCCCGCAATCGGTCACGCAGTTGGACCGGGCGACTCTCCCAACCCTCCTGCTCGCGAACGACATCGGCGCCGGTGCGCCAAGCGCGGGCGACATCGATATACAGGCGGACATAGCGCAGCGGAGCCGCGAACAGGGCGCGCAGGTTGGTACGCAAGACGACACCCGACAGGGGGCCAGGGAGGTAGACGACCTCATCTAGGATTGCCTTCGCCTCTTCCTGCTGCTGCGCGGTGCCGCGACGCAGCGAGAAGATCAACGGATGGACGCCGTTGCGCTTCATGCCGAGGACTTCCCAGAGGACGAACGTCTGGTGAAAAACGGGGAACGCCGGGAAGAGGTATGCCAGTTTACCCTTCATTCACCCTTCATTCACCGCGTTCGTCCGCAAAGCGCAACAGTCCGGCAGCCTTGCGCCAGAAGACACCGCGCTCGCTGCGGCTTTCGGCGAAGCGCAACAGCCCATCGCGGACGGCACTGATTCCGAGGGGGCCGCGCAGCAATGGATGGAAAACGATACGCTGCCGCACCGGGCGCTGGGTGAACCCCATGCCGAACTTGAATTGATCGAGCGGTCCGACCGGCTCGAGCGATTCGAGGCCGAAGGTGATCTCGCGCAGCTTGCGGCGGGCGAGCATCTCCTCGGCCACGGTGAAGATCAGCGCGTTGTTCGGGTAGGCGCCGAGCAAGTCGTTGCGCGAGCGCGCCAACAGGAACTCCACACTGTCGGCGAACGAGACGGATATCAGGAACGCCGCCAGTTGGTCGTCGACCCACGCGCCCCAACCCTCGAAGCCTTCGGTACGAGCGGCAACCTCGAAGAAGCGCGCCCAGCGCTCGCCCCCGAGGACGCCGTCGCGTCCCTGCCGTCCAACCGTATCTTCGTGCGCGCGCATGCCGTGCACGGCGATGTCTGCCATCGCAGTCGCTTCGACCCGACAGCGTTTCAGGCCGCGGCGAACCTTGCTGCGGTTGTTCGAGCTCAGCGTCTCCAGGCCGTACCCGGCATCATCGCAGACGATCTGGTAGCTCATGCGCCCGGGCCCCGCGAGCGGCGCCGCGAAGCGCGCTCCGACGGCATTCGTCTTGCGGAACAGTTCGCGCAGTTCCTCATCCGAAGGCGAAACGGTGAAGTTCGGCGGCGCGCACATATAGAAGCGCGTACTCACCTCGTACCAATGAATCGAACCCGCACGCACGATGCGGTGTCCCACCGCCTCGAGGAAGCGGGCATAGGCTGCCGCGTCCAAAAGATCCTCGCGAAGAACGAACTCAGTAGGAGAGGCTCTGCCTCTGCACGACTTCCTCGACCTGGCGGCGGATGACGATCCCGATTCCGACCAGGAGGAACAGAATCACCAGATTGAAGAGGTCAGCAAACAGGGTGAAGAAGGCGAAGACGAGCAGACTGACGCGCGCCGACTTGACGATCCAAGTCATATTCGCGAGTGGGAACCCGGGAATCGTCACGTAGTGCTCGGCGACGCGCAGGTTGCGCCATGTCCGCCACAGCAGCACGATGAACGCCAGCATGACCAACGGACCGCCTTCGATGAGGGTGAGCAAATAGGAGTTGTGCGGCGCGCCGGCGCTGCGCGCGGGGTCGCTCAGAAAGCGCGCCACCGACCAATTTCCCATACCGACACCGATCAACGGCGGGTTTTCCTTCCACAGATCGTAGGCTACCTCCCAGGCGTACGATCGGCGCTCGATCGATGCCTCGCCCTCGCCCGAGTCCTCGGAGCCGATCACCGGGATGTTGGTGATACGCTCGAGGCTTCTTTCGGGCACGAACTGCACGACCAGAACCGCCAGCATCAACCCACCGAGAACGATCGTCGCCAGCTTACGTACGTTCAGGCCACCCTCGGCGACGATCAACATGCCGCACACGGCGAGGCCGAGCAGACCGCTGCGTGAGGCCGCGAGAAAAACCGCCAGCGACAACAGCACAATGGCCAACATTCCGGCCATGCGCACCAGCGGCGCCCGCAGCGACTGGATCAGGAACCAGAGACCGGAGATGGCAATGACAGCGAACATCGCGAGACGGTTCGGGTTACCGGCGGCGCGGATCAGGCCCGCCTGCCCGGCGACCAACTCCTCGGCTCCCGTGAACGCGCGGTAGCCTTTGAGGCCGCCGCCGAGAAGCACCGTCTGCACGCCGGTGAGCGCGGTGATCATCATGAAGCCGAGCGCCAACATGTAGATCATCCGGATGTGCCCCGGAGTGCGAATGAAGTTGACGAAGAAGAGCGTGAACGCCACCCGGTTGATGAAGATGCGCAAGCCTTCCGCGAAGTAGAAGCCGGCGCCGAGAAGGCTGACCTGGAGTTCGTCCGGAGCGTTGAAGGTCTCGGACAGGTAGTACATCACGATGATCAGCCCGAGCAGTTGGATCTCGGGCACGCGCACGAACCACCAATCCTGCTCGCGGTATACCTTGTACGTGAGCAACACCGCGAATACGCCACCGAGGACGTTATTGAGGGTCAGGAAGCCACTACCCTGCAGCCACTTCGGATACGCCATCAAGAACGTCGACAAGAAGAAGGCGATACCGTACTCGGGCCGCGTGATGATCAGCGCCAGGCCGACCACGCCGAAGACGGGAATCAACGCCTGCGCACCGTACGACGCCGAACCGACCCCGACGAGAAGAGCGAGTCCCAACAGGCCGAGAAAGCCGATCGCGCCGCTGAGCGGCGAGCGGTGCGATGTTCCGACCTGCTGCACTTCAGATACCTGCTAGGGACGAGGCTGGGATCTCGATGATGGTCACAGGAAGCTCTCGATGAGCGCCGGGATGTAGGATCGACGCCGATTGAGCACGACGCCCAGGATCCGCGCGCCGACCTTCCCCAACTGCCGCTTGGCGTTCTCCGCCTCGACGACTGGCGTCTTGTCCGCCTCGACCACCAAGATGACGCCGTCGACCTTCGTCGCCAACACGCTCGCATCGGCATAGCTGTTGACTGGCGGGCCGTCGACCACGATGAAGTCGAACTGGGAACGAAGGCGAGCGAGAAGATTGTCGACCACGTCCAGATCGATCGCCTGCGAGAGCGTCTCACCCGCCGGGATCACCGAGATGTTCAGCTCCTCGATCCGGGTGGCCAGCGCCTCGGGCGCCGTGCGCCCCGACGCCGAATCGACGAGGCCCGAATCGCCCGAGAGCGGCAGCACGCTACGGAACGACGGCGTCCGCCAGTTGCCCTCGACGAGCAGAACCCGCGCCTCGCGCTCTTTTCCCAGCGCGCAAGCCAGACCGACGGCGACCGTGGTCGTTCCTTCCCGGTGGTTGGGCGCGGTGACCAAGACCGTGTGTAGGCCGGAAGGAACGGCGATCGAAACCAAGCTGGCACGCAGCTTCTGGTACTCTTCCTCGGTACTGTTGGCGTCATCGCGCGCCGTCAGAACCGACGGTGTAGCTGTCGCCGGCTGTGAGCGGGTCCGCTCCCTGTCCAGTTCAGCCTTCTTCAGCGCTTCGTAAATCTTACTCACGGCAACTCAGCCCCTTGCTTTCTTCGCCGTGCCCACCTGCGGCCGGCGTTGACCAAAGCTCACGCGCTCGCCTCAGCGCTTCTCGATATCGCCGATACTGGCCAGCAGCGGCAGGCCGAGGTGGCGTTGGACGTCGTAGTCACTGCGCAACGAGCGGCTCATGTACTCGCGGCCGAAAGCGCCGGCGATGCCGACGAGCAAGCCGGCGATCAGCGACAGCGACAGGGTCACCCGCTGCGTATCGGCGCGCGGCAGGGGCAGCGCTGGACGCTGCACGATCTGCACGTTGACCAACCGACGCTCATCCATCGCCCGGCTGATGCGCGCCTCCTGCGCGCGTTTCAAGTAGAGCTGGTAGGAGTCGCGGTGCAGCGACACCTCCTGGTGCAGCCGATCGAACTGCATCGCGCCCTTGCGCAGTTGGAGCAGCCGGGCGCCCATTTCGCGGTCCTCCTCCTCCAGCGTCGCCTGGCGGGCGCGCAGCTCGCGCAGCTTGCCCTCGCGCTCTAGCATCTCGCGCAACAGGTTCTCGCGCACGGGGTTGATACGGATCAACTCGTTGGCGACGATCGTCGGTCGCTGGGCGACCTCTCGCTCGAGCTGTCCTTCGAGATCTTCGATTTCCTCGGCGTTGTCTCGCACGAGGCGGTCCGATTCCGTGTAGCGGCGCAGCAGTCCTGCGCGGTTCACGTGCCTGTCGGTCAGGTGCGTGCTGAGCTGTTTCACGGTCGGGCTCACTTCCAACGACTGAGCCTGCTTGACGAGTTCCGGCTGTTCGACGATCTGCTCGCGCAACGCCTCGACCCGCTCCTCGGAGCCGGCGATACCCGCCCCGACCTCGCGTAGCGTCGCCTTGACGTTGCTGTGCGCCCGCATCGTCAGGGCGATTTCGTCCGCCGGCGCTACCACACCCGTCTCGTAGGTGAAGTCGAGAAGCGCCTGCTCGGCGGCCTGCAAATCCTTGCCCAGATCGCGCTTCTGCTCGTCGTAGAACTGCGGCAGCAGCGCCGCGTTATTGCCGCGCACCTCGGCATGGTAGGCGAGGTATTCGTCGACGACACGGTTCACCACGCGCGCCGCTTGCTCGGCCTGGGCCGACTTGAAATCCACCCGGATGACGTTCGAGCCCTTCACCGGGACCGCCGAGATCCGGTTGCGCATCGACAGCACCTGCTCGCCGAAGCTCTGGCCGCTCACCCGGAGCGTGCCGTCGTCCGCGCGCGCCAGTTCGCGCACGACGCGCTCGACCAACTCACGGCTCTTGACCACGTGCACTTCCGAGTTGACCAGCGACTCGTTGAGCTTGACCTGTTCGAGCCGGGTGAGATCGGTAGGCTGCATCTCAGGATCGCTGCGCTGCGTCGAGATCATCACCATCGCGCTCGCCAGGTAGCTCGGCTGCTGCAACGCCGTCGCGGCGATACCCGGCAGCGCCACCGCGAGGAACAAGAGGGCGATCAGTTGTTTGCGTTTGAACACGACATGCAGGATGTCGCGCACCTGCTCGCCACCGTCCGGTCCGGCGCTACCGTAGCCGCCTTGGTTGTTGGCGTTGTTGAAAGCGTTGGCATTGCCCAGCCCGGCGGCATTGTTCGCCGCATTGCTGTTGCCGTACCGATAGACGTTCGCACTGTTCGTGTTGCCGTACCGGCTAAGGTTCGGCCGGTCAGTTCGGGTCGGATCGTACGCCATACTCAGAGGAACTCCTGGGAGGTCGCGCTGGGCGCGATCAGAACGAGCTTCCCCAGCCGACGCGCGGCTCGATCGGCAAGACGCCACGGATGTACTGCTGTACGAAGATGTTGACGTCACCGATGAAAGTGCGCGGCACGTAGAGGATATCGTTGACCGAAAGCTCGGCACCCTCCGGGACGCCCGTGGAGAGGGGCTTGGTGAAATCGAGGCGAGTGCCTTGGCTCTTCGACAGGCGTAAGACGCTGTCGATCTGGGCCGACGGCAGGAAGCCGCCACGCTCCATGATCGCCTGCAACGGCGTCATTCCCTCGCGATACGTCACGGTACCAGGGGCGCGCACTTCGCCACCGACCCAAACGCTGCGGTCGCCGAGGTTGGCGATGGTTACGCTGATCTCGGGATCGCGTAGCCGATGGCTACTCCGGTCGCGGATCACCGCTTCGAACTCGGTTGGGGTCAGACCGGCGGCACGCACCAAGCCGGCGACCTCCAGCGTGACGTCGCCGCCCGGCGAGACAGGAACCTTGGCATTGAGTTCGGGATGATAGAGATACTTGATCCGCAGCGTGTCGCCAGGCTGGATCTTGTAGTCCGCAACATTCTCCTCTGGAGGTGGAGCGAGACTCGCATCGAGCGGCGGCAACGCAACCTGGCGGCCGCCACAGCCGACGATCATCCCCATCAAAAGGATGTAAGCCCCCAAAACCTTTCCGAATTTTCTACTCATCTCGGTCCTCCAATCGGCGCCACGGCGCTTATACGTTCTCCAGCCCAAGCTAGCAAACGACCCGCCCGAGACACACGGGTCCGTTCGTCGTCATCCCTGATCTTGCCGTAAATCGCACCAAATTTGGAAGCGATTTCTGCACCATCTCCCAATGAGTTGGAAAGGCGCTCGGCCGCGGCTCCGAGCCGCGGTGCCAATCCTGGTTCGTCATGTAGCCGCTGCAATGCCGCGGCGAAAGCCCCTGGGTCCCGGTTACCCACCACGAGCGCACTTTCCTGATCGACGAATCCCTTTGCCGATCCGGCCGCAACCACGATCGGACGACCGGCCGCGGCATAGTTGACCAATTTGATCGGGTACCCAGACCAGGAACTGCGGGGGCAGACGAGGACGTCCGCGGCGAGCATCTCCCTCCAGACCGACGCGTAGCTCGACACCACATGCACCGTCACCACGCCGGCGCGAATCCATGCGACGAAGCGGGGTTCGAGGCGCTCGCGCCAGTCGGCCGCGTGGGTCACCAAACATAGATGAGCATACGGAACCGCTTCGCGTAGCCGCGCGAACGCGTCGCCGAGCACGTCGAGGTCCTGGTACGGATCGAGGTTGCCGGCATAGGTAACCTTGAAGCACCCTGGGACCGGGACGAATTCCGTACGCGTGATACCGTCTGCGGGTAGTCCGTGCGGTGCAATCACCGCCATCCGACTCGGGTCGACGCCGCAGCGCACGAGAAAGGCGCCGAGTTCCGGTGTCAGCGCGATGCAGAAATCGGCGCGCCGCGGGATCGCGCCGTCGAGCCGGCGCCCCATCCAGCGCGCCAACCGCCGCCGCCAACCCGGGCGAACGTAGGTCGCCAACTCGTCCGCAAGCGCGTTGTGCGCATGGTAGACGACGGGCACGCCGGTCGACGCGCGCACCCAATACGCCAGCAGGGGCGCCTCGTAATTGTGGGCGTGAACGATCTCGATCCGCTCGTCCATGACGACCCGGCGCAAGGTGACCAGCAGTTCGATGTCGTAGCGCACCTTGCTCCAACCGAGCCCGATCGGCGCAGCCCCCACCCCCGTGAGCCGTGAGGCATGCACGCGGACCCCTGCAGGCGGATCGTAGGACTCCCCGGAGGCGTAAGTGATCAGGTGAACCTGATGACCCGCCGCGGCAAGCTGTTCGACGACGGCCCGCACCAAAACCTGCGAGCCGCGCGGCGCAGGGAAGGTGCAGGCAGCAACAACGGCGACGCGACGCGCTGTAGCATGAACCTCGGTCGGAATGACCGCCGCCTTCATTGAAGGTACCCGAGCGCCGCGAGTCGCGCCTCGATCTCGCGCTCTTCGGCCGCGCCGTAAGCGTCTTCGGCATCCACCCCAGTGGAGTCGGAGGGCGGTTCGACCACGCCGTTCGTACCGACCGGGAGGCCATCGAAGTCGGCCGGTATCCCCAACCCGAGTTGGACCAGGATCGTCGCCGCCATATCAGCGATTTGAGCTTGCGCATGCGCCTTGGGCGTCACCCCCGGAGCCGCAAGCAGGAAGGCCCCCGCGGCGCGATGACTGCCGCTCAGTCCGTGCAGCTTGCCCCCACTCGGATCGACTCCTACCCGCAACATCTCACCCGGAGCGGCACCGGCCGAAGGAGCACAGGCGTACGAGTAGCCGCCATCCAACGCCAACTCGAGCACGATATCCGGTGCCAGTCCGACATGCGGGCCGTGGTAGAGTTCTTCGCGACGCCACGCCCGCCGGACGATTCGCGCCCCGGATTCCGGGTCGACCCATGCGCCGATCCTGGCGATGACATCGGTCCGCACCCGGTCGTAGTCGTCCGCTGCCACCGTTCCCTGCGGCTCGCGCCCGCGAAGGTTGACCCACAGGTTGGGAAAGTAGTTCAGGTCTTCGGAGAACACCGTAGTGCGTTCCCAGTCGATTCCGGCGAAACGCGCTGCGGATTCGAGACGGCTCGCCAGACGCCCTCCGGCAATACGAAATAGCCGCGCCTGCAGCGACGCCGGCGTAAAGCCGAGCGCCACCTGCTTCACCCGCCCGGCGAATCCGAGTTCGCCATCGCGGTCGCTACGCGTCTGGAGACCGTTCTGCTCGAGCCACCGGTTGAGGAAGAGCGTCTTGCGGCCGACTCCGCCGAATCCGTGATCGGAGGCCAGCATGACAGTGTCGTCGTCGGCTGCTGCCAGCAACGCGCCGATGGCCACATCCAACGCCTCGTACACCTGTTCCACCGCATCGCCGAGTGTAGCCGCGAGCGCAGCGTCGTAGCGCGGCGAGCTGCGGTCGTGGAGGTGCCAGAAATGATGCGCCACCGTGTCCGACTCGCCAAACATCAGCAGGAAGCAATCCCAGCGCTCGCGCCGCAACAGCTTCAGGCCGAGTTGGGTCTTCGTCGCGATGCCGCGCAGCAAACGAGCGAGCGCTTCGCGGTGCCAGCCCGGGCCGACGCGGAACTCCTGGAAGTCGGCGAACGGAAATCCGTCACCCGCCAAGAGATCGGCCGCCCACCCCGGCGGGTGGACGAACGAGCGATCGGCCCGGGTCGTGACCGGCGTATCGAAGCCGCTGATCATACAACCGTCGATCGCCTCGGGCGGGTAGCTCCCGGGAATGCCGACGACGCAAACGCGCCGGCCGGCATCGCTCAGTCGCTTCCACACCGTCGGCGCCTTGCGGTAGGTCGCGTTGATGAAGCGCACGTCGTAGGTGCCGAACTCCCGCCGCGTGAAATCGAAGATGCCGTGTTTGCCGGGGTTCACCCCGGTGGCAAACGAAGTCCACGCCGGGAACGTCACCGGCGGGTTCGTCGAGTGCAGGGTTCCCCAGACGGCCCGCTCACGCAGTCGGCCTAGATTCGGCATGCGTCCGGATCGGACCATGGGATCGAGTACGTCCCAAGTCGCGCCGTCGAGGCCGATCACCAACATCCTGGAGGCTCCGGCTCAGTGAGACCGGCGCAGGCTATCGCGTCGCTGGCCGAGTTCACGCATCAGTTCTTCGACGCGCTCGGGCTCGGTCGGAGCGAGGTTGCGGGTTTCGCCGGGATCGCTGGCAAGGTCGTAGACCTCCACCGGCTGGAGGCCGCGCGGGTTGTCGGGGTTGGCGACGATGATCTTCCAGTCGCCCTTGCGTAGCGCGACGAGGCGATTGCCTTCGTGGTCTTCCTCGGCGAACACCAAATCGGTTGCGCCCGATTGCAGGATGTCACGGCCGGCAAACACACGCGGTGCGTCGAGTCCGGCAGCGCGCAGCAGGGTCGGCGCGACGTCGACCAACTCGACGAGTTGCTCGTCGACGGCGGGAGCACGGCGCGCGCCCGCCGTCTTGATCACCAGCGGCACGTGGAGCTGTTCCTGGTAGAGCGTGGTGCCGTGCCACCAACCGTCGTGCTCCTGGAATTCCTCGCCATGATCCGCCGTGACGGCGATGACCGTCTGCTCGTAGAGTCCACGCGCGTGCAATTCATCGAGGAGGCGGCCGAGTTCGGCCTCGATGTAGTCGACTCCTTGGCCGTAGAGGCCGTGCAGTTCTGCCGCGCGGGCAGGATCGGGATTCTGGTCCGTGACGCGCGCGACGCCACGGCCGTTGTAGGGCATCTCGAAGTAGGGATCGTGCGGATCCATATAGTGCACGAATAGGAAGAAAGGCTGCGGTGGCGCCTGCGCCAACCAACCGCTGACGGCAGCGTTCACGACCTGCGCGTCCTGGTAGTAATTCTGGAAGAAGATGCGGTCGCGGAAGAGCTTCTCACGTGCGACGCGCAACCCTTTATAGATCGCCAGCCGCGTCGCCGCGTCGGTCGCGCCGAAGTAGAAGTTCGGCTCGAGGTAGGCATATTCGTCGAAGCCCTGCTGGAAGTTGAAGATCGGCGCGAGATTGATGTTCGTTGTGAATCCCGCCGTCCAGTACCCGGCACTCGCAAAGGCCTCGGCAATGGTGGTGACCCTCTCGGGCAACACGCTCGTCTTGTGCATCGCACCATGCTGCGACGGGTAGAGCGAGGTGAACAGGCTCGCCATCGACGGACGCGTCCAGCTCGCTTGGGAATGCGCGTTGGTGAATACGGTGCCATCGCGCGCGATGCGAGCGATTCCGCCGTCGCGCTCGCGCAGATGGCGCTCGATCGCATCGGCGCGCAGCGTGTCGACGACGAACAGGACGACGTTCGGTCGGGCCGCGGCGGCAGGGTCCGCGCGGCGGTTCACCGCCGCATCGGCGCTCGGCTCCGCAAACAAGGCAGCCAGCACGCTGGCCCCCAGAACGAAAACCCAGCCAGCGATTCCGCAGAGTACACCGGAACGCTGCACGTCGAGCGCGTGACCGCCCCGGTAGACCAGCGCAGCGACGGCACAGACCGCGACGAGCAGGCCGAGGTGCACAGCGACTCCGGTCGGCGAGGCGAGCGCGAGCCCTTCTTGGAACACGCGCTGGCCGACGTGGTAACGCGCGATGGCGAACCCGAGAGGAACAAAGGCCACCGCAGCGCCCAAGCCGAGCGGCGACAATGATCGCGCGCGCCGCGAGAGCGCTCGCGACACCACGATCAGCGCAGCGACGCCGATGCCCGCACCGAACCCGATCGCGCCGTAGCTGACGACGGCAAAGGGAAAGAGCCAGAATTCTTCCGGGGAACTGGTGGTGCTGATCAAGCTCGCCTCTAAAAGGCCGACGAGAGAGCCACCCCACGCGCCGCCCAAGGCCGCGCACAATACGATGCGAAGTTGCTTCACGATTCGCATTCCTCCTGGTTCATTGCCCGCAACACGGCGTCCGGATGCGACGCGCGTAGCAGTCCCATGCTGACGTCTCCCCCGACGACCCCCGCAGAGTTCCTACTGGGTCAATTGCCCGACCTGTGCATCCTCGCGGAACAACGTCTGGAGCGAGCGTCCGACTGCCGCAACTTCGTCGTGACTTGCGAAGCCGGAGAGGACGACGCGGTACATCGCCTTGCGGTAGCCGAGCGAGCCGCGCGTTACCGATGCCTCGAACCCGTGCCCGCGCAACGCATTGCGCAACGAGGTAGCGCGCCACTCCTCGCCGGTCGAGTAGACGAGCAGAGAGTAGCGCCCCGAGCCGTCATTGATGATCGGGAAGCCGTCGCTGAGCTGAGGCAGCCGCACGGTCTGGCCGACGACGATGACGTCGATGTCGCGAATCTGCGGATTCGCCAATTTGAGCAGATCGAGAATCGTCGGCGTCGCCTGGCCGTACTTGTGCAGCGCGATTCCCGAGATCGAATCTCCCGAACGGACGGTGATCCGCGCAAACGGCACACCGTCGAGGCGGAGCGCCCCGCGCGGCGGTTCGGGGTCGGCAACGGCACGCCCTTCCGGTGCCAGCGGCTCGGGCTCGCGCTGCGGCGGTTCGCGCGGCTCGGGCTCGCGCAGCGCGGGCGGCACGGCGACTACCTCTAGCGGCGTAGGTGCTTCGACGATCGCAGCCGCCGTGGGCCGGACTTCCGCGGGAGCTGCAGCCGGTTCGACCTCCGCAACGTCTGCCACATCCGCTTGCGGCTGCGTTGCGGCATCCACCGCGGGCACACCGACAGCGAGCGCTCGATCGGCAGGTTCCGCCTGGGGCTGAGCGACGCGCAAGTCTTCGCGCGGGTCACGCACCCCCAGCGTCGGCGCCGGTGCCGCATCAGCAACCGGCGCCGAACCGAGCGAGGTGCCGGGACGCAATGCGGCGCCGCCGTCGGCGCCAGGTTGGATCACATCGAGCCCGCCACCGGTCGCAGCGACTCGCGCCGGCTCGTTGGGCGCATTCGGCGTGCTCGAGTTGCTGCGCAGGATGGAAAACAGACCAATCGCAATCGCCACCGCGACCAGAGCCCCCACCGCGAGCCGCTGCCGCCAAGTCTCGCCGTGGCGCGTGCTGCCACCCACTGCCGAGACGATCGTCGCTGGCTCCACGGACTCGGGCTCGGAGACTTCGACCGGCAGGAGATCCGCGGCCGCCTCGTCGATGATGTCGGCGCCGATGCGCTTCTTGCCGAGCGCATAGCCGATCACGAGGGCGTTGTCGCAGACGACGTTGACGAGGCGCGGAACGCCGCGCGAAAAGTGGTAGATGCGCTCTTCGGCCTCGCGCGAGAAGAGCTTCAGGTCGGGGCAGCCACCCGCCTGGAGGCGAAACTGGAGGTACTCGGTGATCTCCTCGCGGGAAAGCGGCAGCAGCCGGCAGTTGATGCTGATGCGCTGCCGCAGCTGCCGCAGGATAGGGTTGCTCAGCTTCTGCCCGAGTTCGGGCTGCCCGGAGAGCACGATCTGCAGGATCTTCTCCTTGGCCGTCTCGAGATTGGAGAGCAGCCGCAGATCCTCGAGGACGGAGAACTCGAGGTCCTGCGCCTCGTCGATCAGCAACGCGACGTTGCCGCCGTTGCGCAGCTCCTCGAGCAGAAAGGTATTGAGACGCTGCAACATGTACAGCTTCTTGCCGTTGTGCACGGCCAGATCGAATTCGGCGAAGATGTACTCGAGGATCTCTTCGAAGGTAACGTTCGTATTGAAGATGAAGACGGTCTTGGTCTTCGGGTCGAGATCTTCGAGGAGCCGTTTGAGCAGGGTGGTCTTGCCGGTCCCCGCCTCGCCGATCAGCGTGATGAAGCCCTTGCGCTGGGTGATGCCGTAGTTGAGCGACGCAATCGCCTCGCGGTAGCGCGCGTTGAGGTAGAGGAACTTCGGATCGGGCGTGACGTTGAACGGCCGCTCCGACATCTGATAGAACTCGGTGTACATTCAATACCTCATGCAATTAGCGCAGCGGGCGTGACATACGCGTGCCCGCGGGCGCACCCTACACGGCGTCGGCCGTCATTTGCACGCGCACCGCTGTTCGGCGCGGAACGCCCACCCGAAGTGGTCGTCCCGTCCGACTCGAACCGTTTGAATAAGCTCATTGGACGACCCCGCCACGGCCCACCCGGCGGGCACGGGCGCGGAGTTCGCGGGTCTGGATCCCGTGGCTGCGGATCTTGCGATGCATCGTCGCCTGATCGACCTCGGCGACGCGGGCCGCCGGGGCAATGCTACCGCCGTGATGCTCGAGCAGCGTCTCGAGGTAGCGCCGTTCGGCCGTTTTGAGGAAATCGCGCAGCGGCCCGGAAACCTCGAGACTGCCGTCGGTGGGCGCAGCGGTTTGCGCCGGCAGCGGCACGTCGGCGTCTTCGACGGTGTCGCCACGGGCGTGGAGCACCGCCCGCTCCAAAACGTTGCGCAGCTCGCGGATGTTGCCGGGCCATCGGTAGCTGCTGAGCTTGGTGATCGCCCCGTGCGACATGTGGACGAGGCCCTTCTCGCGTGCCATCGAATTGCGCCCGAGGAAATCCTCGGCAAGGACGGCGATGTCGACGAGGCGTTCGCGCAACGGCGGCAGATGGATCGGCACGACATTGATTCTATAGTAGAAGTCCTCGCGCATCTGCCCCGCGGCAACGACTTCCTTCAATTCGTGGTTGGTCGCCGCAACGACGCGCATATCGACGGCGATCCGGCGGTTGCTGCCGAGGCGTTCGATCGCACGCTCCTCGAGCACACGCAATAACTTCGCCTGCATGCTGAGCGGGATACTTTCGACCTCGTCGAGAAACAGCGTGCCGCCGTTTGCCAATTCGATTTTGCCGACGCGGTCCTGGACCGCGCCGGTGAACGCGCCGCGTTCGTAGCCGAAGAGTTCGCTCTCCAGCAACGATTCGGGCACGGCGGCACAGTTGATGGCGACGAAACGGCCTTCCTTGCGCTTGCCCTGAAAATGGATGGCACGCGCAGCGAGTTCCTTGCCGGTCCCGGATTCGCCCACGATCACCACGGTCGTATCGCTGGCGGCGAGCATCTCGATCATCGCAAACACGTCGCGCATCGCCGGGCTGCAACTCACCATATTCGCGAAGCTGTGGCGCTGCGAGAGTTCGCGGCGCAGGTATTCGTTGTCGTCGCGCAACGTCGCGTTGTCGCGCAAAAGCCGCTGGCGCTCGAGCGCCTTTTGCGTGGCCTTGAGCAGTTCTGCCGGCTGGAAGGGCTTGGTGATGAAGTCGCAGGCGCCCTCGCTCATTGCCGACACCGCATCTTTGATACTGCCGTGCCCCGTGATCATGATGACATCGACCTCGGGCCAGCGTTCGCGAATTTCCACGGTCAGCGTGATGCCGTCGCGTCCGGGCATACGCAGGTCGACGACAGCGAGCGCGAAGTCCGACCGCGCCAGACACTTGAGCGCTGCATCGACATCCTCGGCCGCCTCGACGGCGTACGCCTGCGCCGCGAACAGGGTGCTGAGCTCGCGCCGGATGAGCGGATCGTCGTCGACGACGAGGATCCGCGCCGGCGAAACCGGTACCTCGTTCACCGCGCGCGCGGCAGCGATACTTTCCACGTCACCTCTCCTGCTGGCTCCTCGCTCTGCGCCAGTGCCCCACCGTGAATCTCCACCAGTTTCTGCGCTACGGCCCAGCGCAAATCGCCCACCGACGTGCGCACCGCAAGCGCTGCGGCCGGCAGGCGCAGGCAAAGCGTCACCACGGCGGTCTCGGCCTCGGACACGATCGCAGCGCTCGGCAGGCCGCCGTCGCCGCGCAGGCAACTCGCCATCAGATCGAACGCCCGCGCCAGCCGGCCAGGATCGGCGAGAACGTGCGCCGGTTCCCCGTCGCCGGCGTCAGGCGGAACGACGGCGCAGGCAACCGCAGACTCGACGCGCTGCGCGAGACTGCTCGCCAGCTCCGTAACGGCAAAGCGCTCGAGCGCCGGCGGGAACGGAGCGATGTAGTCGAGAAGCAGTTGGAGCGCCGCCTCGACTTGGCGTGCGCTGTCGCTCAGTTCAGCACCGAGCACCGGATCACGGTCGCCGACTTGGCTGACGCCGTAGTAGAGACGTTGGAAAAGGTTGCCAAACACGTGGTCCGCGTTCTCGATGACGCGCGGTTGGATCACGACCAGTTGGCCGGCATTGGCGCGCTCGTTCAGGTCGTCCCTCGGCTCTTTTCCCTGCATTTCTAGAACATCGTCCCTGATCGCTCGACAATTGCAAGATCGCCAGAGTCGAGGCGCGGCTGAGACGCGTTTGAGGAGCTTGCGAGATCCGCCTCGATACGGCCGAGAAACTCCCGATTCGCCTGAAAATTCTCGTACATTCCTGCGGCCAGAAGCGTTGGTTACACGCGCCCGCGTTCTTTTTCAAGGAGATTATCGGCGAACCATTGCAGACCTGCAAGTCATCTTCTTCCGAAGTGACGACAATCGTGATTGACGCCCTTCAACAAAACAGTGTACATTTTTGCGCGTGCCTGATGGGAATGAGGCTGCGGGGCGAGGAAGGTGAGGGGTGGCGGGCGCGAAGATTACGGTCGTCTCCGATTCGACGAGCGTGCGTGAGAGCGTAGACGTCGCGCTCGGTGCGCGCTACTTGCTGACGCACTTCACTGCGGCCGAAGCCCGATCCCGCCCGGGTGGCATCGACGAGGCCAGTTGGGTGATCTGCGAAGCGCCGACGAGCGGTACAGTCTTCGCACCTCCGCTCGTCGCTCTGCCCAAGGTACTCTGGATTGTCGCGGCCGGCGCACAGGCTCCGAACGGTGCCGGCGAAAACGTCATCGCCTTTCCCTTCCTCCCCGAAACTCTGCGCGCCAAGCTCGCTCACGCGTTGGCTGCGGCGCCGCTGCGCGGCGCCCGCGCCGCCCTCTCGAGCGAACTGGGCTACCCGCTGGTGCCGCAAAATGCCGTAGCCGTGGCGAGCAAAGCCGCGCAGACATCGCTGCCGGTGTTGATCACCGGGGCAAGCGGCACGGGAACCCGCCGGCTGGCGCGCCAGATTCACGTCGCCTCCGGCGGCGGACGCTTTCTCACCGTCCCGGCGGCGCGCCTCTCCGCCGACATCGTCGCCGCGGCGCGCACCGCCCGAAGCGACCGCGGCACGCTCTGCATCGATCGCCTCGACACATTAACGCCCGCCGGCGCAGAGTTGCTCGCCGAGCTCCTCGACGACGAGGGTTGCGGTTCCCCTCCGGGCACCGCAACCCGGCTCATCTGCACTGCCGAAATCGACGCCGACACGCTGCCGAAGTCGACCGGCCTCGAGCGTGACCTCTTCTATCGCCTGGCGGTTCTGCCGATTCATCTGCCTGCTTTGCGCGACCGGGGCGACGAAATGGCGGCGATCGCCGCCACCGTTCTCGCGCGCCTCGCGGTCCGCCATGCGCCCGAATCGGCGCCACGCCTCGGCGACGATGCCCTCGCCCGGCTGCGCCGCTACCCTTGGCCCGGCAACCTCGCCGAACTCGAGGCCGTGTTGACGCGCTCGCTCGTCTTTCTCGACGGAGATGTCCTGCACGCCGGTGATCTGCTCTTCGATCTGGAAGGCGCAGGAGCCCGCGAATCGCCACAGGCCGCTTCGTCGCCCGCTGCCGGCGCCAGCGTTGCCGTCGACCGTCCCGTCGGATTCGATCTGCTCCTGAACGATTTGGCGCACGAACTGAAGAATCCCATGGTCACGATCAAGACGGTCGCCCAGCATCTCGAACGCCTGCTCGACGAGGAGTCGGGCCAGCGGGAGATGGTCCGGATGACCGGCGAGGCGGTCGATCGCATGGATCGCGCGCTGGAAAACCTTCTGCAGTTCACCCGCTTCGAAGCGCCACTCCCGCGCGACACGTCGATCGCCGACGTGCTCGGCGAGTGCCTCGAAGCGATCGATGCCGAAGTTGCCCTGCATCGGGTCCTCCTCGACGACCGCGTCGCCCCGGCGGCGACGGTCAGAGCCGACCGATCTCAGTTGGTATACGCATTGGAGAATCTGCTGCGCGCCGTCTTGCGCACCGCCGGCGACGGCACCACCCTGGTGATGCGGACCCCATTGACGAGAACCGGGCTGGTGCTCGAGTTTCCGACCAGCACCGCGAGCGTAACAGCGAAGCTGGCACGCTGGAGCGATGGCGCCCCGGCGGCAACGGCGGTCGAATCAAGTATCCAATTCGTGTTCGCGCGTGCGCTGATCGAGCGCAACGGCGGCACGGTCGGGGTGCGCGTGGGTGACGGCAGGACGGTCGTGTCCGTGGATTTGCCCGCAGGCGGAGACGAGGCGGAGGAGGATGATGATGAAGCAACGTATCTTGATCGTTGACGACGAAGGCGGCGTGCGTGAATCGCTACGCATGGTCCTCAAAGAGCGCTTCGACACGGTGCCGGCGAACTCCGGCGAGGAGGCGCTCGCGGTGCTCGAGCAGGGGCCGGTCGACCTGGTACTGCTCGACATCATCATGCCGGGAATCGACGGGCTGGAGGCGCTCGAACGGATCAAGCAGGCGCCGCGGGCGCCGCAGGTGATCATGCTGACCGCCACCAAGACGGTGAAGACGGCGGTGCAGGCAATGAAGCTCGGGGCCTTCGACTACATCACCAAACCGTTCGACATCGACGAATTGCTGCTCCTCATCGACCGCGCCCTGCAGGCCGCTGCGCTGGCGCGCGAGGTCGAAGCGCTGCGCTCCGAAATCGGCTCGCGCTTCGGGTTCGACAGCATCATCGGCAACTCGGAGAAGGTGCGCTCGGTGCTGTCTACCGTATCTATGGTAGCGCCGCTGAAGACCACCGTGCTGATCACCGGCGAAAGCGGCACCGGCAAAGAACTCATCGCCAAAGCGCTCCACTACAACAGCCCGCGCACCCACCGGCCCATGGTCACCCTGAACTGCGCGGCAATCCCGGAGAATCTGCTCGAAAACGAACTCTTCGGCCACGAGCGCGGCGCCTTCACCGACGCCCATAGCAAACAACTCGGCCACTTCGAGCACGCCGACCAGAGTACGATCTTCCTCGACGAGATCGGAGAAATGGCGCCGAGCACCCAGGCCAAGATCCTGCGCGTGCTCGAGCAGGGCGAGTTCCTCCGCATCGGCGGCAGCGCGCCGGTCAACGTCGACGTCCGCATCGTCGCCGCGACCAATCGCGACCTGCACCAGGAAGTGCGCGAGGGAACCTTCCGCTCGGACCTGTTCTACCGGCTCAACGTGGTCGCCATCCACGTGCCGCCGCTGCGCGAGCGCCGCGAGGACATCGTGCCGCTGACGCACCACTTCCTCAAGGCCAAAGCGGCTGCGCTCGGAATCCCCGAGCGCCGTTTCGACAACGAGGCGCTCGATCTGCTGCTGCAGTACGCGTGGCCCGGCAACATTCGCGAACTGGAGAACACCATTGAAAGAGCCCTCGTCCTGTCGCGCGGCTCGGTGATGACCACCGCCGACCTGCCGCCGCACATGGCGGCGAATCGCGAATGGACCGTGCCGGCGCAAGAGAGCGTCCTCAGCGGCCAGACCCGACTGAGCGACGCAGTCGACCAGTTCGAAAACGCCATCATCCGCCGCGCCCTGGATCAGACGGATAACAACCAGACCCGTGCCGCCGAGATCCTTGGGACGACACGGCGCATCCTCAAGTACAAGATCGACAAGCTCGGCATCGCTTGCGAGGACCTGTCCTAGGCACAGCCGTTCAATTTTGGACGTCGCGGCAATCGATTGCCAGTTGCGTACGATCGCTTTCGCGACAAGCGATTGCTTATTTTTTTCGAATAGTTAGATCAGCACGAATGGTAGCGCGCGAATTCGTGCAGTACCATCGACGCGCACAATTTTGCACCTGCCCTTCCGAGCCAACCTGATCCACCCGTTGTTGCCTCGAGGAAACCTCAACGAAGTCTACACGTTGAGCCGCTCGGCCGAAGAATCCGCTGCTCCCTCCGATCCTGGCACCCTCCGTGCATGGCTCTGATCGCGGATAGAGCCTGTCGACAAACGCGCTGCTCGTGGCTGGCGGCGACGAGTTCGATGCGGCAGACGCGGGAATCGCTTGGGCGTCTCGCGCCTGGCGCGTGGAGCCGGCGCCCTCGACCCGCGTTGCGACAGGCCCGGACACCGCGGGGGGCACATGGAACACAGACCTTCACTACTCATCGTCGACGACGAACGGGGGCCGGCCGAATCCCTACGGATGATCTTCAAGCC
>Ga0163144_10001007_pt1 | contig 66612 bp, 62 predicted proteins | sample OliLak19BULKMAT1_FD_123175 | JGI IMG/M metagenome (GOLD analysis project Ga0163144, IMG submission 123175) | Freshwater microbial mat bacterial communities from Lake Vanda, McMurdo Dry Valleys, Antarctica - Oligotrophic Lake LV.19.BULKMAT1 | ecosystem: Environmental > Aquatic > Freshwater >...
CCACCTCGGTCAGCACCAATGATAGCTTGGGACGTCCCGTTCGCATGGCGATGCTCCGGAGCGATGAGCTCCAAGATAGCACCGCTTGACATATGACGCACACTTCTGTTACTGGACACTAGGCAAGGGCCGTACTTGGCTGCAGAATGGATAGGCAGAGGGTGAGATCCGCATTGGATCTCACCCTCGAGTGTTCCACCCCCTGCCGCCTAACCAACTAGAACTGAATCTGCGCCCCCATTTCCACCACCCGGTTGGGAGGCAGGTTGAAGAAGGTCGAGGCCGACTGGGCGTTGCGGCTCATCAGGATGAACAGCCGCTTGCGCCAGAGAGCCAGGCGCGGCAGCGGGACTTCATGCTTGGCGGGGGCCTGCTCCACCTTCTTCGGCCTGGTGGCAATCAAGGTCTCACGGCCCAGGTAGTACGTCGTCTCCAGCGGCTTCACCGCGATGCCGTAGGCCTGCAGTTTCCGCAGCACATCGGGCACATCCGGCGATTCCATGAACCCGTAGCGCACCCGCACCTGGGAGAACTTCTGTCCCAGGTCCTTGAACTCGAGCCGGTCCTCGTCCTCGACGTAGGGGATCTCCTCGGTGCGCACCGACAGCAGGATGACCTGCTCGTGCAGGACCTTGTTGTGCTTGACATGATGCAGCAGCACGGCCGGCGCCCCGCCGGAATTCGAAGTCATGAACACCGCCGTCCCCGGCACCCGGGTGCCGATGCGCTTGACCACGTCCCCGAGGAACAACTCCATGGGCAGGGTGTTGTCTTCCATGATCCGGGACAGCCGCACCCGCCCCCGTTTCCAGGTACTCATCAGGGTGAAGACGATGGCCGCCACGGTGAGCGGGAACCAGCCGCCGTGCGGAATCTTCTCCAGGTTGGCCGAGAAAAACGCCAGATCCACCACCAGGAGCAGCCCGCCCAGCCCGATGACCTTGGCCATGTGCCAGTGCCAGCGCTCCCGGGCCACGGCGCAGAAGAGGATGGTGGTGAATGTCATGGTGCCGCACACCGCCACCCCGTACGTCCCGGCCAGATTCGAGGCGTTCTTGAACGCCAGCATCAATCCCACGCAGGCGAACAGCATGATCCAGTTCACTTCGGGAATGTAGATCTGGCCCTTGAGCCGTTCCGACGTGTGTACGATCGTGACCCGCGGCGAATAGCCCAGTTGCACCGCCTGCTGAGTCAGGGAGAACGCACCCGAGATGAGGGCCTGGCTGGCCACGACCGCGGCGGACGTGGCGATGACGATCATCGGCAGCAGCGCCCAGGTGGGCACCAGCCCATAGAACGGGTTGGAGACCGCGGCGGGGTTCCGGAGCAGCAGGGCGCCCTGGCCGAAGTAGTTGATGACCAGCGCCGGCAGCACTACTGCGAACCATGCCAGGCGAATGGGACGCCGGCCGAAGTGGCCCATGTCGGCGTACAGCGCCTCCCCGCCCGTGACCACCAGGACTACCGCCGCCAGCACAAAGAAGGCTTCGATCCCTTCGCGCCGGTACAGCGCGATGGCGTGCCACGGGTTGAGCGCCGCCAGCACCGAGGGTTCCGCGGCGATGGCCTGGACGCCGAGAATGGCAATGCAGATGAACCAGACGGTAGTCACCGGGCCGAAGATCCGCCCCACCGCCGCGGTCCCGTTGCGCTGCACCAGGAAGAGCAGCACCACGATGACGATGCTGATGTAGAGGACCAGCGGTTCCAGCGTCGGGTAGGCGACGGCCAGCCCCTCCATGGCGCCGATCACGGAGATGGCCGGCGTGATGATGCCGTCCCCGTACAGGAGCGCGGCGCCGAACAACCCGGCGCCGATGAGCACGACCCGCCGCCGGGGGGCGCTGCCCGAAGGACTGAGCAGCGCCAGCAGGGCCAGGATGCCGCCCTCGCCCCGGTTATCGGCCCGGAGCATGTGGACGACGTACTTGAACGAGATGAGAAAATTGAGCGACCAGAAGATCAGCGACAAAATGCCCAGCACGTTCTCCCGGGAGAGCGGGATGGCGTGCGGGCCGATGAAGCACTCCTTCAGGGCATAGAGCGGGCTGGTGCCGATGTCGCCGTAGACCACCCCCAGCGCGGATAGCGACAGCGCCGCCAGCGCCTTGCCGGTGGGTGGCTTGCGGATGTGGGAATCGCTCACGGGGCCGCCGTCTTCCAGTCGGCCATGTCTATTTCGCCCGGGCAGCCTCGAGAGAATCCAGCAGGGCCTTAAGCATGTCGTAGTGCACTCGGCCGGCGCCGGGGTACAGCCGGCCGTTGATCATGAACGTCGGCGTGGATCCGACCCCCGCGGCCGTTCCCTCGACCCGCCCGGCTTCGATCCGGCCGGCGTAGCGTGCCGACGACATGCACTCGTCGTACCGGACGAGATCCAGCCCCACCACCTTGCCGTAGGTGCGGAAGACGCTCCCGGCGTTGCCCTGCTCGGGCCATCGCGGTTCCCATCCATAGATCCGCTCGTTCATCTCCCAGTACTTGCCCTGCTCGTCGGCGCAGGCGCCGGCGTGGGCCGCCAGCCGGGCATGACGATGCATGTCCAGCGGGAAGTCGCGATAGCGCCACCGCACCTTGCCGGTCCGGATGAGACGTTCCTGGATCGTGGGGAACTGGACCACGGCCCACTGCTGGCACGCGGGACACTCATAATCCGCGTATTCCGTGACCTCCAGGGGCGCCGAATCGGAGCCGAGCAGGTAGCCGCGGAAGCCGCTGGTGTCGCTGACCAGGATGACCGGATTGGCCGGAATGCTCACCGGCGGCTTGCGGAGCAGCAGGAAGCCGATGGCCCCCGCGCCCACCACCGCCGCCGCGCCGAGGAGCAGGTAGAAGCGGCTTAGTCCGCCGCTGGTGGCCGCCATGGGGTATCGTCCTCCGGGTAGTCGAGATTGATGGAGTTCTGCCGTGCCTCATCCACGATCCGCCGGCTGTCGGCGACCTCGGGAGTGTCGTAGGTCCGCCGGACCTCATAGTGAAACAGCTCGCTGCGGGCGTCCCCCAGCAGCTGCTGAAGCTCAGGTGCCGAGGCCAGCAACCGGTTGGTCCCATCGAGCTCGCGGATGCGCTCCGCCAGCTGGCGGAGCAGCGCCAGCAGCTGGGCCTCACGCGCGTGGCCGTAGACTTCGTCGTGGTCGGTCATGGAGCCTCATACCCGGCCGGGAGCACCCGTGCTGGGGCCCATGCAGGTGGCCGGGAATCTAATCAGCCCCCGAAGGGGCGGGAGCAGCCAAGGCCATTTGCCCAGCGGGGTTGGCCCCGGTTATATTCTCCACCAACACTACCGGTTCCCAGGAGACTTTCCAGCATGGCGAAGAGCAAGCCGCAGCAACCCCGCCGTACCCCAGCCGCGCCCCGGGCGTTCGATCAGGCCCGCGATGAAATGTTCAGCCACATCCTGCGGTGCGGGGTCCTCGAGGCGCTTCCGGAGCATCAGAAGGAATGGTTCGACGACACCATGCTGTACCTGACGGAACGGTACGAAGGCATGACCGAGGAAGAACTGACCCAGATCCGCACGCTCGGCGAGCGCTACTGCCAGCCCGTTCAGGGCCGCCCGGCCTCCCCGACGGCGGAAGCCGAGCCTGAGACCGCCGCCATCAGCTGAGCGGAAGGACCACGCACCTGAGTTCACGCCCCGGCATCCGCCGGGGCGTTGTTGTTCAGGGGCGCCGCGGCTCCCGGCGGAGGCTGCGCCAGCGCCAGCCCAGCGATAGCCGGGCCCCGCCGCCCACCCCCACCTCGGCCCACCAGCCCTGCCGTTCGCCGGGCCGGGCTTCCAGTCCCAGCCCGAGCAGGAGGGAGCCTGCATCGGCTCGGCCGATGGTCCCGGCGATCCCGGCCAGCCCGTAGACGCCGACCCCACGCATCAGGCTCGGCGTGAGCAGGAGCTGGCCGGACAGCTCCATCCGCCCCGCCAGGCGGCTGCCCCGCTCTCCAACGAGGCCCAGGGCCTGGAGCCGGAGCCGCCCGCCAGGACGCAGCGCCACCAGCGCGCCACCACCCACGAAAGCGGGATCGGTCAGCAGCAGCCCGCCCGCCACACCGATCTCCACTCCGCGCGGACTCTGGGCCATCGCGGGTACCCACGCGGCCAGACCGAGCAGCGCGACGACCGCCCAGCGGCGCAGGTCAGGCAAGCAGCAGATCGTAGCTGACCGTGATGTCGGGAGCGAGCGAGAGCACGACGGAGCAGTATTTCTCGAGCGAGAGATCAATTGCCCGGCGCGCCTTGGCCTCGTCCAGGTCCCGGCCACCGAGCCGGAAGACGAAGTGCAGTGCCACCAGCCGCCGGGGATCCTCCTCGCGCCGGGTTCCCCGGACATCAATGTGGAAGTCGGCAAGTCCGACCTTCATCTTGTTGAGAATCAGGACGATGTCGGATCCGGTGCAGGCGCCCGCGGCGGCCAGGAGCGTGACCACCGGACTGGGCCCCAGGATGCCATCGCCGTCCAGCGTCATCACCGGACCGTCGGGGGCGCCGCCGGTGAAGGCCATGCCCTCGGTCCAGGTAAGCTCGGCGAAACGCAGGTTGGCGAACATGGACGGGATGCCTGGGGGAAGGGGACCGGAGGATTCTAACACGGCGGCGGGCGGGAGCAGCCAGGGCACGCCGTGCGGCTCGCTGCCGGCACACCAGGCGTGGGCGGCGATCAGCGCCCCACGCCGCGTTTCTCGAGCCGGGCCGCGCGACTGTAGTCCGCGATGGCGTAGAGCGCCACGGCCGCGGTGGCCCAGGCCAGCGGGCGGAGCAGCGGGGATTCGAGCAGAAAGGCGAAGAGCGTCAGGACCTGGGCGACGGTCACCGCCTTGCCCCCGATCCGCGCCGGGATGGCCATCGGCCGCCGGGAACCCAGCGTGACCAGGAACGCCACGGTGGCCACCAGATCGCGAAGCAGCGCGCCCCCGATCTCGTACCACGCCAGTTGTCCCGACATGGCGACCACCACGAACCCCGCCAGCATGAACAGCTTGTCCGCCACGGGATCAATGAAGGCCCCGAACCGTGAACCGCCAAACCGGCGCGCCAGGAACCCGTCGAGCAGGTCGGTGCCGGCCGCGATCAGCAGGAGGCCGATCCGGACCGAGGCATTGGAGTCCACCAGAAACAGCACGGCGAGCGGAATGCGAGTGAGCGTCAGCACGTCGGCGACGGTCACGCCACTGCGCCGAGGCCCGCGCCGACCTTGCTCGCCCCCGGAGCGGGCGATACCTTGGGAGTCCGCGCCCGAAGGGAGCGGGGACGCAGGCTGATTATCGCTCACCGCTCACCGGACCGGCCCATGGATCTCCAGCTCCTCAAGAAAACGGCGATCTTTGCCGACCTGGATGAGGGTGAACTTGCCCGGGTCGCGGAAATCTGCAAGGAGCAGAAATACCAGGGCGGCCAGTATGTGTTCAAGGAAGGCGAGCCGGGCAACCGCTTCTACCTGATCGTCGAGGGAGAGGTCCGCATCAGCCGGGACATCCCCGGTTCCGGAGAGGAAGCGCTGGCGGTGCTGCGCCCCGGCTCGTGTTTTGGCGAGATGTCCGTGTTCGACCGCTCCGAGCGGAGCACCGACGCCATCGCCAACGGCCCGGTCACGCTGATGACCATCTCGCGGCCGGATTTCGAGATTCTGCTGGACTTCAACCGCGACCTGGCCTACAAGATCCTCTGGTCCATGGTGCGGCTCCTGTCGTCCCGGCTCCGCGTCACCAACGACAACCTGCGGTCGCTGCTGGCGATCTCGATGTTCTAAGGCGCCGCCGCGGACCGTCGCGTGTCAGGCACGCGGCGGCGCCCGCCGGCGGTGGATGGCCGATGGCATCCCCCCAGCATCTCCTCACCGTGTTACAGGGCATCGCGTCCCCGACCCGCGCCGACGACCACGCGCTCGCCGCCCTGGTCATCGCCGCGGCCGGCGCCATCGGCCTCACCCCGCACGGCCCCCCCACCACGCGAACCAGCCCGCGTGGCATTGCCGTCGGCCTGCTGGGACATGGCGGCCACGTGGTGCTGCATGCCGAGCCTGACCAGGGCAGCTGCCTGGTGGATGTCGTCACCCCAGGCCCGGTCCCGCCGGCCCGGGCCCTCGAAGTAATCGCCCGGCGCCTGGGCGTGAGGCCCGACGCGTAGAGCCGTACCCACTGCCCGCTCACCCCGGCGGGCTCCGCTGCCGCCACCACCCGGCCAACCCGCCATGCTCAAGGAATCTCCGGACCACCGCGACGCCGACCTCATCCTGAAGGTCTACGATCTCAGGCGGGAATCGGTCATGCGGGAGTCGCGCTACGCGCTCAACCGCGATTTCTGGCCCCGGTCCGCGGAGGAGGTCCTGGACGTGCTCCGGGCGGACCACCCGCTGAACACCGCCTGGCGCCAGGCCGTCGGCTACTGGGAGATGGTCTACAGCATGGCGCGCCACGGGATCGTCCATGGCGAATTCCTGGTGGAGAACAACGGGGAGGGGCTGCTGCTCTTCGCGCGGGTGGAGCCCCACCTGGCCGCCCTCCGCGCGGCCACCTCCCCCCGCACCATGCGTAATGCCGAGTGGGTCGCCACGGAGACCGAGGTCGGTCGCGCCATGATGGGAGTGTTCCGGACCCGGGTCGCCAAGGTGCTGGCTGGCAAGTAGCCCCACCCTCGCCGAACACCGGTCGCCATGACCTACCGCTCCCTGGATCCCGGGCAGATCGTCGCCACGGCGGAGGCGCTCGAGCGCCGGATCGCCGAACGCTTCCCCGACTCCGGTCTCCGCCGGCTGGCCCAGGAACTCCTGGCCGTCGCCACCGAAACCGACACCCGCATCCAGGAACTCCGGCGTCCCCGCTGGGGGCTCCGGCTGGCCTCGGGCGGACTCACCCTGCTGATCGTCGCGGGCGCCGTGCTGGCCGTGAGCGAGCTCCGGCTGCCCAGCACGTTCCGGCACCTCGGGGAGTTCGTGGCGCTCCTCGAATCGGCCATCAACGATGTGGTCTTTGTGGGGATTGCCCTGGCGTTCCTGGTGACCGTCGAGGGGCGGCTCCGGCGGCGGCAGACCCTGAAGGCCCTCCACGAGTTGCGGAGCATCGTGCATATCGTGGACATGCACCAGCTCACCAAGGACCCGGACCAGTTCGGGCGGGAGCGCATCGCGACCCATTCCTCGCCCAAGCGCACGTTGACCCGGGCCGAACTGGCGCGGTACCTGGACTACTGTAGCGAGGCCCTCTCCATCTCCGGCAAGGTCGCGGCGCTCTACGCGCAGCAGCTCGATGACCCCGTGGTCCTCGCCGCCGTCGGCGAACTGGAGGCGCTCAGCGCGGGACTCGCCGGCAAGATCTGGCAGAAGCTGGTCATTCTGGGTTCAGGACCGGATCGCAGCGGACGCACCCTTCCCACCGCCCTCACGGGAGACCCCACCGGCGCCTGACGGATCGCCGCCCGTCAGCGCCCGCCGCCCGTGCCCTGCACCAGGCCCTCGGCATAGATCGCCTCGCCATCGCCCAGCGCCTGCTGGGCCGCGGCCCGCACCTGGTCTGCGCCGACCGCCAGATATCGGGACGCCGGGTCCGCCAGATCCTCCAACCCCATCCCCGCCAGCCAGCTATCGAGAATCTCCCCCGCCAGCGATGCCCCCCGCTGCCGCTGGACCGCCGTCTGCCCGGCCAGGTACTGGGTGGCCTGGTTGAGTTCCGACGGGGAGACCCGGTCGGTGGCAAAGCGGTTGAGTTCCTGGAGCATGGCCTGGCGGGCCTCGTCCACCCGCTCCGGCGAGGTGGCGATATAGGATAGAAAGGCGCCGCTCCGCGCCTTCTGCCAGGACGAGGCGAGCACCGTGTACGCGAGGGAGCGCCGTTCCCGCAGGGCATCGAAGAGCCGTCCGCCCAGGCCGCTGGCCACCGCGCTCCAGACCTCGGCGGCGATCCGGGTCGGGTCCCGGCGTGAGGGGCCAGGAAACACCAGGGCGAACGCGGATTGGGCCTTCTGCCGCTGCACCACCCGCGACACCGGCTGGGCACCGAGCGCCCACCCCACCGGCGAGCGCAGGGTGATGGCGCTGCGCGGCGGATGGCCTCCGAATATTCCGCCGAGCAAGCTCAGCGCCGCGTCAGGATTGAGATCGCCCACCGCGATGACCACACCCCGCGGTTCCATGAGCGCCCGCTGGTGCCAGGCGCGGACCTGGTCAGTCGTCACGGTCGCGAGCTGATCGGGCAACCCTGCGGCCGGAACCCCGTACCCGCGATCGCCGAAAGCGGCGCCGAAGGCCAGTTGAAAGGGGTACCGGAACATGTCGTCCGTCGCCTGGGTGGTCTCCTCGATCAGCAGTTGGCGTTCGGCCAGCAACTGCTCCTCGGCGTAGGTGGGCTGGTGCAGGGCCATGTCCAGGAGCGCCGCCGCATCGCCCAGGTTGGCCGAGAGCACGGTGGTCCCGAGCCCGATCCAGTCCAGGGCAACCACCGGGGCGAGAGTGCCGCCCAGCCGCTCAAAGGAGAACGCCAGGCTGGCGGCGTCGTGGCCTCCCGCGCCCCGCACGGCGCCGCGGACCGCCAGGGCGCCAAGGCCCGCCTGCCCCGCTGGATCGAATCCCGCCCTGGGCAGATACACTCCGATGCTGACCATCGGCACGCCCGGTTTGTGCCGGACGAGGAGGTCAAACGCCGGCAGCGCCTCATGGGTCACTTCGCAACGGACCGAGGGAGCGATCGGTGGACGCGGAGGCCGGCCGATGACCGCGGCCGTGCGGACTGCCGGGAGGGGCGTCAGCGTGCGGGCGCGAAATGCGTTCCGCACGGCGGCGGCATCGAGTTCGCCGCCCTTGTCCCGCGGCAGGTAGACCACCGCGGACATCGCACCGAGGTCGAGGATCTCGGCGGCGGACTCCTTCACTTCCGACGCGGTGACTCCGGCCAGCCGGGCAAAGTCGCGATCGAGCAGCTGGTAATCCTCGAGGGCTTCCGACGCGGCCAGCGCGGCGGCCCGGCCGTCCATGTCCTCCATCCGGCGCGACCAGCGGGAGAGCATCAGCGTCCGGGCCCGTTCGAGATCGCCGGACGGTACCTCCTGACGGATCAGTCGCTCGACCGCCCCGGCCACCGCCTCCAGCACCGGCTGCACCCGCTCGGCGTCACAGTCGGCACCGATGGAGAAGACACCCAGTTCGGTCGGCGAGTAGTGGTGGGCGCTGACGGCCGTGGCCAGCCCCGTCTCGCGCAGGACGCGGTACAGCCAGCTCCCACGGCCGGCACCGAGGACTCCCGCCGCCAGGTCCAGCGGGATGGCCCGCCGGTCGAGGGCGGGGACGCCGTGCCATCCGAGCGCCAGCTCCGCCTGCGTGACATCACCCCGAAGGGTGCGGGCCCGGACCTCCCGGCGCGGGGGTTCGGCGGGCGAAGGATCCACTGCGCCCGGGGCCGGTTCCCATCCGCCGTACTGCTCCCGGGCCAGCGCCAGCGCGTCGTCCTCGGCGACATCTCCGACGATGGCCACGATCACCCGTGACGGCACGTAGCGCGAACCGTAGTACCCCGCCACGTCCTCCCGCGTGAAACCGGCCAGCCCTTTTTCGTATCCGATCCGCCAACGCCGAATGCGGTGGCGATCGTACAGCACCTCGTGCAGGGTCTCGTGGGTCACCGCGCTGGGCGAATCGAGCTTGCGCCGGGCTTCCTGGATGATCACCTGGAGTTCCCGGGCAAGCTCCTCCCTGTCGATCGCGGCGTGCATCAGGGCATCGGCCTGAATGGTCACCGCTTCCCGCAGGTGCGCCGCGGGCAGCACCGCGTAGTAGCTGGTATGGTCGTACGTGGTGCTGGCGTTGAGGTAGCCGCCCGCCACCTTGGTGTCCCGGGCGATCTGGCCCGGTCCCCGGGTCGGCGTCCCCTTGAAGAACATGTGTTCCAGGACGTGCGAGATGCCGGTCCAACGGTCCGGCTCGTCGAAGAAACCCGCCTTGACGTGGGTGACCACGGCCGCCACCGGCGCCGACCGGTCGCGTTGCACGAGGACGGTCAGGCCGTTGGGAAGCACTTCTTTGCGGACTCCACTGGTCCACGATGGCAGGGCGATTGGGCTCATACGGGTAAGATAGCGCTCGGCGCTCGACGATCGGGGAGCCAACGCGATGGGGGCCCGTCCCGGTTGAGACGGCGCCCCCAATTGACCAGCGGCAGACGCGGGGCCCAGACGAACCACGAACCTACTGAATGATTCGCACCACTCCCGCCATGGCGCTGCCCCGAATGAAGGCCTCGGCATCGGTCGTCGGAATGACGACCCCGGTTTCGGCAGCGCCACGCCGGGCCAGGTCCACCATGAAATCGCGCAGCGACGCGCCCGACCACTCGCGGTCCGCGCTTTTCATCTGGTCCAGGATCTCTTCCCAGCTGCCCTTGAACATGCGGCCGGTCAGCGTGGCGATGTGGTGGACTCCCGCCGGCAGGCCCCGCTTCTGCATGGCGTGCAGTTCGGTCAGCAGGGTACCGAACAGCTCCAGCTGGTTGGGGTCCCGCATCGATCCATCGGGCTGGGTCGACTCGACCTCCGCCAGGATGGTATCCACCGGATCCGGATCGCCGGCCACCTCTCCCAGGCGGGCAAACCAGGGCCGAAGTTCGGGGTCGTCGTCGGGGAGGCGGTAGATGGACTTCTTGAGCTCCACGTAGCGCCAGATGCCCAGCTCGTCGTAATGGTCCTCGGGCACGGTCTGGTGCAGGTGGTGCATGGCGGCCTCGGTCTCTCCCCGGTCATAGAGCATGTTGGCCAGGTAGATCCGGGCTTCGCTGTAGTGCGGGTCCAGCTGGAGGGCCCGTCGCAGCCAGTAGAGGGCGCCGCTGTCGTCGTTGCGCCGGTGGCAGGCATAGCCGACGCAGGCCGCCGCCTCGGGGCAATCGGGTTGCGCGTTGACCGCGTACTCGAAGAAGGTCTGCGCCGCGGCAAGCAGGTGCTCCCGGAAGAGCGCCCGTCCCACCTGCAGCATCAGTTCATGATCTTCCCGCAGTCCCAGCGCCAGGATCCGATCGAACGAGGCCAGCGCCGCCGGCCGCTCCCCCAGCTTGAGCAGCACCTCCCCGTGGCCCGCGAGAGTGTCCTCGTGGTCGGGATCCAGCGCCAGCGCCCGGTCGAAGCTGCGCCGGGCCCACGCGTAGTCCTCCCGGGCGAGGTAGGCGTAGGCCGTCCCCACGTGGAGTTCCACGGAGTTGGGATAGATCTGGAGACCGTCCTGGAGAAGATCGAGGGCCTCGTCAAAACGGCCTTCATTGTACAACTGGTGGGCTTGTTCGTCGTAGTCATCGGAGCTGAGAAACCGATCCGTCGTCAATGCGTTCCTCCGGCGGCGATTGTCCCTAAGGTAGGGAGACGATGTGATTGCCACAAGAGGCTTTGCGCGCCCAAGTTACCTTTGCAGCCATGCCTTCCGCCGATCCACTCCTCGCTCCGCTGGACGACGATGCCTCGGCCGACGCCGGCCGGCAGTTTGTCGACCTCATCGCCGGCTATCTCGCCGAGACCCACGCCGGCATCGGCCCAGTCGCCACCGTCCGGACACCGGCGGAGCTGGCGGCGCGCTTCAACGAGCCGCTCCCGCGCACCGGTACCAGCCTGACCGAGGTGCTGCGGAGGCTGGCACAGGAGGTCCTTCCCGACGCCACCCGGCTCACTCATCCGATGTACATCGGCCATCAGGTGTCGGCGCCCCTGCCTGCGGCGATCTGGACCGAAGCCCTGATCAGCGCCTTGAACAACTCGACGGCGGTGCAGGAGATGGCGCCCCCCGTCACGATGATCGAGCACCAGCTCATGCGCTGGTGTGCCGAGCTGGTCGGCTGGGGTCCCGAGGCGGGGGGCACCCTGACCTCCGGCGGAACGGAGGCGACGTTCACCGCGCTGCTGGCCGCCCGTGCTGCTGCCCTGCCCGACGCCTGGGAACAGGGCGTCGGGGCGACCCCGCCAGTCGTGGTCTACGGGGAAAACGCCCACTACGCCGTGACCCGGACCATCGCCCAGCTGGGCCTCGGCCTCCAGAGCGGCATCCCGATTCCGTCCCGCGATTTCACGATGGACGTGGCCGCATTACGGAGTACGCTCGACGACCTCGCCGCCCGGGGACGGCCGGTGATGGCGGTGGTGGCGACCGCGGGATCCACCCCGACCGGCAGCTTCGACGACCTCGAGGCGGTGGGCCGCCTCTGCGCCGACCGGGGTATCTGGCTCCACGTTGATGGGGCCCACGGCGCCACCGCCCTGCTCTCCCCGACGCACCGGCACCGGGTCGCCGGCATCGCGCTGGCGCGTTCCCTGGCGTGGGACCCGCACAAGACCATGCTGCTTCCCTTGTCGGCAGGGATGGTGCTGGTGCGTGACCGGCGTGAGCTGGACCAGGCCTTCAGCCAGCGGGCGCCCTACATCTTTCACGCCCGGGACGGCGAGCCGGTGTGGGACCAGGGGGTGCGGAGCTTTCAATGCTCCCGCCGGGCCGACGCGCTCAAGCTGTGGGTTGCCTTGCAGCGTTACGGCTCCGATCACATCGGCCGGCTGTACGACCGGCTGTGCGAAACCGCGGCGGCGCTCCACGCAGCCGTCGAGGCGCACCCCTCGTTCGCGGCGGTGCACCGCCCGGAGAGCAACATCGTCTGCTTCCGGTACACCGGACCCGCGCCCCGGCACACCGCGGACGCCAACGCCGAGGCCAGCCTGGACGCGGCCAACTTCGAGCTGCGGCAGGCGTATAACCGGTCCGGCGCCGGCTGGATCACGACGACCATCCTCAATGGCCGCCGAGTCCTGCGCTGCACGGTGATGAACCCACGTACCACCTCCGGACATGTGGCCCGCCTGCTCGAAGGCTTGGCCCAGACCGCCGCGATGGCATGAACCGGGGCTGCGGCCGTGGCGCACGGCCTTGCCGGCCCGCCAGCCACGCCGCTAATTCCCTCGCGTGACCTTCCAGCGCAAGCTCCTCCTTGGCGTCCTGCTGCTCCTGGTCCCGACGCTGGTCATCGGGATCGGGGCGCTCCGCGGAAACGTGCAGGAGCGCCGGGCCCTCGAGGAACTCGGCACCCGGCTTGGCCGCAGCCGGACCTATGCCGAGCTCGAGACGGCCATGTTCGACCAGGTCGAGGTCATCTGGCGCTTCCTCAGCGGCATGGACCCGCAGGCGCGGAAGGAATTCGGACTGACCGGCCAGGTGGTGCAATACCGGCTCGAGACCTGGCGCGCGGAACTGGCCCCGGGGGAATCCACCCTGGTGCAGCCGGTGGCGGAGCTGCAGGCGCAGTTCGTGGCCGCGGGGGACAGTATCTTCCGCCTCTACGACGCCGGACAGCGGGAACAGGCCTACCAGCTGGCGCAGACGGAACTCCGGTCACGGCTGCAGCCGGCGCTGACCACGCTCAATCGGGAGATCTACCGCCGGACCCGGGAGTCGAGCGTCCAGGGCGCCTTTCAGCGGGTGCAGGCGATCGTCGCGGACGAGCAGCGCACCCTGATCGTGGTGATCCTCGTCGCCGTCGCGGCCGGCCTGGTGGTGGCGTGGGCGCTGGCCCGTAGCCTGGCCCGGCCGATCAACGAACTGCGGGGCGCCATGGATATTGTCGGAGCCGGCCACCTGGATCACCCCATCACGGCGCGTTCCCAGGATGAGATCGGCGACCTGGCGCGTGCCTTCGCCGCGATGACCACCAGCCTGCGGGACTCCCGCGGCGAACTGGTGCGCCTCAACGACGAACTCGGCGCCAAGGTCGGCCAGCTGGAGCAGGCCCAGGCGCAACTGGTCCAGTCCGAGAAGCTGGCGTCGATCGGCGAGATGGCCGCGGCGGTGGCGCACGGCCTCCGCAACCCGCTGGCCAGCCTCCGCGCCTCGGCCCAGTTTGTCCTCCGTCACCCCGACGCCACGGCGGCGGGAGAACAGCTGCGGGCGATCATCAGCGAGGTGGACCGGCTGGACCGGCGCATCTCGCACCTGCTCACCTTTTCCCGACCCGCGCCGTTTCAGCCCACGGCCGAGCGGGCCGCCCTCCTGGTGCAGGCCGTGCTCCCCGCGTTCAGCGACCGGGTGCGGGTCCAGGCGGTGGAGCTGACGGTGGCCGTGCCGGAGACGCTGCCCGAAATCACCGCGGACGCCATGCGACTGGAGCAGACCCTGACCGAGCTGATTGCCAACGCGCTGGACGCAATGCCGGCCGGCGGCCGCCTCCAGATCCGCGGGCACGCCGCCGCTCGCGATGGCCGCGACGGCGTCGTGCTCACCGTGGCCGACACCGGCAACGGCATCCCCGCGGAAGTCCTCGCGGAGGTGGGCCAGCCCTTCTTCACGACCCGCCCCGAAGGGACCGGGCTGGGGCTCGCCACCGCGCGCCGTTTCGTGGAACAGCATGGTGGCCGCCTGGACCTCACCAGCCGCGAAGGCGAGGGCACCACCGTGACGGTGTGGCTCCCGCTGGAAGGTCCGGGATCCCGTCACCCGGCGGGCACCGCCGGCCGGAGCGTCGCCTCATGACCGGCCCGACCGTGCTGATCGTTGATGACGAACGCACCCTGGCCAAGGCCATCAAGGCCTATCTCGAGGAGGCCGGCTACACGGCGGAGGTCGCCGCCGATGCCGGGGCGGCCCTCACCCTGCTGCCGACCCTCCGCCCGGACGTGGTCGTCACCGACGTGCGCCTGCCGGGGATGACGGGGATCGAACTGCTCCGGAAGATCCGGGAGTTCGACCCCAATATTTCGGTGGTGGTCATGACCGCGCATGGCACCATCGAAGGAGCGGTCGAGGCCGTCAAGCTGGGGGCGTTCGATTACCTGAAGAAGCCGATCGACCTCGAGGAGCTGAAGCTGCTCGCCGATCGCGCCCGGGAGACCAGCGCCCTCAAGCAGGAACTCTCCTATTACCGCAACCGCGAGGTGCGGGACCTGCCGTTCGCCGACGTGGTCGGCCGCTCGCCCTCGATGCACGCAGTCATGGAGCAGGCCCGGCACATTGCCGGGCTCGACGAGACGCCCCCGGTGCTCATCACCGGAGAGACCGGCACCGGCAAGGGGCTCGTGGCCCGGACCATCCACGCCTCGGGCCCCCGCAGCGCCAAGCCGTTCATCGATGTGAATTGCACCGCGCTCCCGGCCAACCTCATGGAATCCGAGCTCTTCGGCCACGAACGGGGCGCCTTTACCGACGCCAAGGAATCCCGGCTCGGCCTGTTCGAGGCGGCCGAAGGCGGGTTCATCTTCCTGGACGAGATCGGGGACGTGGAGCTGGCCCTGCAGGGCAAGCTGCTCAAGGCCATCGAGCAGCGGGTGGTCCGCCGCGTCGGCGGGGTGCGCGACCGCAAGATCGACGTCCGCATCCTGGCGGCCACCAACCGCGACCTCGAACGGGAGTCCGAGCGGGATCGCTTCCGCAAGGACCTCTACTTCCGGCTGGCGGTGATCCTCCTGCACCTGCCGCCCTTGCGCGACCGGGGCGACGACGTCCTGCTGCTGGCCGATCATTACCTCGGCCGGTTCCGCAGCAAGTACGGCCGCGGGGTCCGGCGGCTGACCGCCGCGGCCCAGGGAGAGCTGCTGCGCTACCCCTGGCCGGGCAACGTCCGCGAGCTTTCCCACGTGATCGAACGCGCCGTCCTGTGGAGCAGTGGCGAGGAACTCGCTCCCGAGCATCTCGGCCTGTCGCAGCCGACGGGCTCGGTCGTTGATCACCCTTCCCTCGGCGAGACCAGCCCGTCCCGCGAGCCGGGAACACCTGCAGCCGACCAGCCTTCGGGTACCCAGGCTTCCATGACCCTGGACCAATGGGAGCGCCAACTGCTGGAGCAGGCGCTCCGGGAAACCGGCGGCAACCAGACCAGGGCGGCCCAGAAGCTGGGAATCTCCCGGGACACCCTCCGTTATCGCATGAAGAAACATGGAATCGGTGGGTGACCTCACCCAATTCTGGGGGATATGGCGGAGTCAGCAGACACGGCTCAGTCACCAGTCGAATGACCGCAAGTGCTTGTTGCATCAAGAGATACATACATACACCGAGGCAGAACCCAAGACGGCACGGCCCCTGCACCTTCACCAGTGACGTCGGGGAATCCCTGTCCCCGGCTGGGTGAAGACACCCAGATGCCACTCTCCCATTTCCGGAGCATTTCAATGACTTGGACCAAGCCCGAGGCCGAAGTCGTCGCCGTGACGATGGAAGTCACCGCGTACGTCGCGACCCTTTAACTCGCGACGGACCGGACGGGGCTCGCCACACGCGGGCCCCGTTTCTTTTTGTATGCACCTCGTCCTCCTTGGCACGGCTGCCGGCGGTGGCTTTCCTCAGTGGAACTGCTGGTGCCCCTCCTGCCGCATCGCCCGCATCGACCCCGCCCGAGCCCGGCCCCGCACCCAGTCGTCCCTGGCCGTGTCGGCGGACGGCGCGCGCTGGTTCCTGCTCAACGCTTCCCCGGACGTCCGGGAGCAGCTGACCCGGCTGGGCACAGCCACTCCAGAAGGCATCCGCCATGTGCTGGTTGAGGGGATTGTGGTCACGGACGCGGAACTGGACCATACGCTCGGCATCGCCCTGTTGCGGGAGGCGCGCCGACTCCGGCTCTACGGCACCGAGGCCGCGCTAGCGGTACTGGAGGAGGACAGCAGAATCCTGCCGGTGACCCGAGCATTCGCCGAGGTGGAGGTGACTCCGTTATCGCTCGGTCGGGAAACCGCCCTGCGACATGCGGACGGGACCGAGTCGGGGCTCGGGGTGACGCCAGTGGCCGTGGCTGGAGACCCGCCCCGGTTCGCGCGCCGGGCCGGAGAAGGGCACACCGTCGGGTTGTGGATCACCGACCGGGCCACCGGCGGCACGGCCGCTTTCGTTCCCGGTTGCGGGGCGCTCGATGCTGGCCTGCGACAGAGGCTGGCCACTGCGGACCTGGTGCTCTTCGACGGTACCTTCTGGACCGATGATGAAATGGTGAGTCTCGGCCTGAGCGAGCGGACCGCCCGGCAGATGGACCACCTCCCTATTACTGGGTCCGGAGGAAGTCTCGAGCTGCTCGCGGACCTGCCTTCCCGGCATCGGGTATACACCCACATCAACAACTCCAATCCCATGCTGATAGAAGCGTCGGCGGCGCGTCGAACGGTGGAGCAAGCCGGCCTGGTGGTGGGGATGGACGGGATGCGATTCACAATTTGAACGGGGAGTTCGGACTCATGCACGGAACGCTGACACCCTCACGCCGCAGGACCACTGGCGCCATGCTCTGGACGCTGATTCTGCTGGCTGCGCCAGCGGCGGCTCAGGCCCAGTCGACGCCCGGCCTCGAAGCGCCTACCGCGAAACTCGCGGTCCTCAGCGCGGCGCTCTACAACGAGCAGGCCAACGTCATCGAGGAGACCGACTCGGCCAAGGCGGCCGTGGCCACGGAGGTGCTCCGCTCCAGACTCACCGCACAGCTCGGTGAGCAGATTGTCTCCGTGGCTGCGGTGGACTCGCTGGCGAACGCCCCGGCGGCGCGGGCAGCGACGGGCGCCACCCCTTGCAACGTGAAGGTGAGCTGCGCCCGCATGGTGGCGCGCTCCCTTGGTGCTCCCTGGGTGGTAATGACCAAGGTCAGCAAGACGAGTAACCTGATCTGGCTGCTCTCGGCGCAGCTCGTCCGAGTCTCGACGGGGGAGATTGTCCTGGACGACTCCACCGAGCTCAAGGGCGAGCCTGAAGCGATGGTCCGCATCGGGGTGCGCCAGTTCGCCGATCGCGTGGTCCGCGCCGTGGCCAACGGCGGCCGGGCCAGCAACTATCCCGACCCCGCTTTCGAGTCGCAGGCAATCGCCAACTGGCCGATCCAATGACCACCCTGGTTCATTCAGGCTCGCCGCTCGCCGCGGCGCCGCGGCCACCGATGCCCGTCCTCAGCCGGCCGCTGACCCCGGACGAACTCGAAGCCGCGCTGCGCGGCTTCCACGGTTCGTACTACGTGCAGCACCCGTTTCATCAGTTGATGTACGAAGGCAAGCTGTCGCGGCGCCAGTTCCAGGGCTGGGTCGCCAACCGCCTGGCGTACCAGCGCGTGGTGCCGAGGAAGGACGCGGCGATTCTGTCCAACTGTCCCGATCCCGACGTCCGGCGCGAGTGGATCCAGCGCATCGTGGACCATGACGGCACGCGGCCCGGCGAGGGTGGGATCGAACTCTGGATCCGGCTGGGCGTCGCGCTCGGCGTGCCGCGGGAGGAGATGGAGGACGAACGACACGTGCTGCCCAGCGTTCGGCTCATCTGTGAGAGCTACGTCTGGTTCTGCCGGTCCAAGCCCTGGGTCCAGGCGTGTGCGTCGTCCCTCACCGAGCTGTTCGCTCCCAGGATTCACCAGCAGCGCATCGAGGCCTTTCCGGTCCACTATCCCTGGATTCCGCCGGAAGGCCTGGACTACTTCCGGAGCCGGCTGGTGCAGGCGCCTCGGGACGTCAAGCACGGGCTTTCGATTGTCCAGCGGCACTGTACCACCGTCGAGACCCAGCGGCAGGCGTTCGAGGCCCTGGCATTCAAGCTCGAGATGCTCTGGGCCATGATCGACCTGATTCACAATGCCTACGCGGAATAGGCCGATGCTCGCGAACCGGACGTCGCCATGACCGACACCCTGGCGCGCTTCCCCCGCCTCTGGCGGCTCGCCCGGATCGGCTTCGACCGGGTGCGCCAGCGCCCGGTGCTGCTGTATCCCGAAGGCGCGATGTTCCTCAACCAGACCGGCCAGGAGATCCTCGAGCTGTGTGATGGCTCCCGGACGGTGGCGGACATCGCGGGGCTGCTCTCTCAGCGCTACAACTCCGATGTCACCGGGGATGTGGTTGAGTACGTCGCCCTGCTGGCCCGGCGGGAGCTGCTGAATCTCCGGGATCAGCGTGGCGCGCCGTCCCCCATCGCCGGAGCCTCACCCACCCCCGCCGCGGCCAAGCCCTCCGGGCCGCCGCCGACGGGCCGGACACCCACCACCCTCCTGGCCGAGGTGACGTATCGGTGTCCGCTGCACTGCCCGTACTGCTCCAATCCCCTGGAAATGAGCCGGGCCGAGGCCGAACTCTCCACCGAGGACTGGAAGCGGGTGTTTACCCAGGCCCGGGATCTGGGCGTGATGCAGCTCGGGCTGTCAGGCGGCGAACCGCTGGTGCGCAAGGATCTCGAGGAATTGATCGCCCACGCCAGGGCAGAGGGCCTGTACAGCACCCTCGTGACCTCGGCCCTCGGGCTGACCCGGCAGCGGGCGGAGCGGATCAAGGCCGCGGGGATCGACCACGTCCAGATCTCCTTCCAGGATACCGACCCGGTCAACGCCGACCGGATCGCGGGCATCCGGCTGGGACGGCAGAAACTGGAGGCCGCTGCCCTGGTCAAGGAGCTCGACCTCGCCTTCTCGGTCAACGTCGTGCTGCACCGGAGCAATCTCGACCGGCTGGGCGAGATCATCGACTTTGCGGCGGAGCTGGGGGCGGACCGGGTGGAACTGGCCAATACGCAGTACTACGGCTGGGCGCTCAAGAACCGGAATCTGCTCATGCCGACCCGGGAGCAGGTCGAGCGGTCGCGCAGCGTCGCCGAAGCGGCGCTGATCAAGTACCAGGGAAAGATGCAGATCATCTACGTGCTCCCCGACTACTACGAGCAGTTCCCCAAGCCGTGCTACGGGGGATGGGGCAACGTGTACGTCCTAGTCACCCCCGACGGCAAGGCGCTGCCCTGCCACGGCGCCACGCAGATTTCCCATCTCGAGATGGTCAACGTCCGGGAGCACCCGCTGAGCTGGATCTGGGAGCAGTCGCCCATCTTCAACGCCTTCCGCGGCGACGCCTGGATGCAGGAGCCCTGCCGCAGCTGCCCGCGCAAGGCCCAGGACTTCGGCGGGTGCCGCTGCCAGGCCTTTGCCCTCACCGGCAACGCCGCCAGCACCGACCCGGTCTGTACCCTCTCGCCCCGGCACGACCTCATCAGCACCGCCCTGGAGCAGACCGACGTGCCCCAGGAATACGTCTATCGCGAGGTGGGCGCGTAGCGGATTACTCGCCGGCCCGGGAGACCAGGATCGTCTGTTCGATCACGGTGCGGAACGGCTGTTTCACGACGCCACCGGCCGGCACCACCACCTCCACGGTCACCTCCCGCTCCCACCGCACCAGCCCCACGTCCCCGGACCAGCTGAAGACGCCGGACTCGCGCTCCCGGCGGACGGCGCGCACCTCGGTGGAGTCGGGGAGGAGCCGGACCTCCTCGCCCTCGCTCTGCCGGGCCAGGCGATAGCGCTCCACCCGCCGGCCATCCACCAGCCCATCCGCCAGTCGCAGGAACGCGGTGCCGAACGCGTCCCGGAGACTCTGGCCCGCGGCCAGCGCATGGGACGGCAGGGGCGGAAGCAGGTCGGCCAGGGCGCTGGACAGTTCGGAGACCTGGGCCAGGTCGTCGGGGACAAAGGGCGTATCGGTGATGCGAAAGCCTCCCTGGCGGGAGAGCAGGCCCCGGAATCGTCCGCCGATGACGCCGTCGGTCTCGGGAGCGACCCGCCCTCCCGCCCCATCCCGCCAGGCGTCCAGGGTGTCGAACCAGGCCTCCAGGGCCAGCAGGGAGTCCTGCCCGGTGGCCCGAAGCCGCAGCCGCCCGTCCCGAAGGCTGCGCTCGTGGCTCCGCTCCCGACCGCTCTCCAGGGTGATCTCCGACCGGATCTCCTGCCGGTAGGTGGCGCCATCGAGTTGCTGGGGGACGTATCCCGGAGGCGCCGGGGTCTGGGCCAGCAGCGGCAGCGCGGCCGCGAGCATCCCCACCAGCGGTGCGCGGACTCGGCTCACGGGCGGTTCATCACGAGTTGGGTCCACACCACGGCCACCACAATCACCGCCAGGACGACCGCCGCGATGACCCACCGGGTCCGCCGGGGGGGCCGGCGTCCCGACTTGCCTTCCGGCATCATGACGGGGATATCTCCCGTGGAGCGCTTGCGCAGTCGGTCCATGCCAACCCCAGTTGGAGCACGCCCCTACCCGCCGAGGCCATGCCATTATGCCACCGTTTCGGATGCTCCGCCAAGTCGCTTGCCGCGTGACCCTCGGACTCGCCCTCTGCGGCGTGGTTCCCTGCCTCAGCGCCGCCCAGGCCCCCCGGACCCTGATCCGGGCGGGCCGGCTGATTGACGGCGAATCGGACCGGGCGCGCACCGACCAGGGCATCCTGATCGACGGTTCGCGCATTGTCCGCGTCGGGCCATTCACCGACGTGCTGGCGGCCGCCCCCGAGGCCCGGGTCCTGGATCTCTCCTCGCACACCCTGCTCCCGGGCCTGATTGATAACCATACCCATATTCTGCTGCAGGGAGACATCACCGCCGACGACTACGACGCGCAACTGCTCAAGGAGTCCATCCCGTATCGCGCCATCCGCGCGACGGTCGCGGCGCGCACGGCCCTGCTGAACGGGTTCACCACGCTCCGGGATCTGGAGACCGAGGGCGCCATGTACGCCGACGTGGACGTCAAGACCGCGATCAACCGCGGCATCATCCCCGGCCCGCGGATGTACGTGGCCACCCGGGCCTTCTCGGCCACCGGGATGTATCCGCTCAACAGATATTCATGGGAGCTGCGGGTGCCCGAGGGGGTGCAGATCGTGGACGGCGCCGACAATATCCAGCGCGCCGTGCGGGAGCAGGTCAAGTACGGCGCCGACTGGATCAAGGTGTACGTGGACCGGCGGTATTTCATCGGTCCCGACAATCGGGTGCACAGCTGGGTCAACTACACCGACGACGAGCTCAAGGCGTTCGTGGACGAAGCCCACCGGCTGGGGCGCAAGGCCGCGGCGCACGCCATCGGCTGGGACGGGATCGACGCCGCGCTCCGCGCCGGCTTCAACACGATCGAGCATGGCGACGGGCTCACCCCGGATCTGATCGATCGCATGGTGCGGCAGAAGGTCTACTGGTGTCCCACCATCTTTGTCGGCGCGTACGTGGCGGCGGGACGGGGAGGGATCTGGCCCCAACTGGTGGAGTTCGAGCGCCAGGCGTTCGGGGAGGCGATCCGGCGGGGCCTGCTGCCGTGGATCTCCTACGGCACCGACGCCGGCGGCTATGCCTGGACGGAGAACCAGGCCCAGGAGCTGGGCTATATGGTGCGGTACGGCATGACCCCGATGCAGGCGATCAAGTCGGCCACCAGCGTGGCGGCACGGCTGCTGGACCAGTCCGCCAATCTCGGCGGGATCGCGGAGGGAAAGTTCGCGGACCTGATCGCGGTGTCGGGGGACCCGCTGGCCGATATCACCGAACTGCAGCGGGTGACGTTCGTGATGAAGGATGGCGTGATCTACAAGGACCAGCGGCCGTAGGGGTTCCCCCGCGAACGGCGGAGAGGCCTAGGCCGCGAGGGCCCGGGCCTCCCGGAAGGAGTACCAGGTCTGCCGCTCGTAGTCGTACAGCTTGCAGCGGCGAAAGACCATCCACACCGTGGACCAGCGGAACCGATACTCGTGAATGTAGGCGCCGTACTCACGCTGCAGGTCACCGTAGGCCTGCTTGAGACGGTAGAACGGAATCCGTGGCTCCACATGATGGGGGGTATGGATCATGATGTTGTGGATCAGCAGTTCGCTGATCCGGGAGCACCGCCACACGATGGCGCAGTACACCTGCCCGATGGTATTGCTCCACTCGGGCCGATGATCAAAATACGGCACATCGGGATGGGTGTGGTGCAGGTACACGAACAGCGCGATGAAATAGTTGAAGACGAGGAACGGCATCACCACGCCCGCCAGGACCGCCCAGAGCCCGCCCCCGAACTGCCACAGAACGCCTGACAGCGTCACCGCAAAGGCCAGGGTGATGATCTTGTGCACCGCAAAGCCGAGGCGCTCGCGCGACTTCTCATCGGGACGATACGCCACCATGCCCGGCCACCACACCCGAAGGAGGTAGTGCAGGGCGCAGGTGTACGGGCTCCGCTCCAGCCGGTACACGATCCGGCCCCACCAGGGCTTGGCGGCGTACTCCGCCGGGGTCAGCGGGCGCCAGATCCAGTCGACCGGCGTGTACGACGTGAACCCATGATGCACGCGGTTGTGCCCATGACACCACAACCGGTACATGTTGAGCGACGGCAGCATGAACACGGTCCCGAGAATCTCCGCGGTCCAGTCGTTCTCGAACAGCGCGCCGTGGGCCGCGTCGTGGGCCCAGACGAACATGAACGCCACCGCGCAGCCCGCCGCCAGGCCAAAGACCAGCTTGAGCCACCAGGCATCGGCCAGAAATACACCCGCCATGAAGCCGGCATACAGGGCCAGATCAAACGCGAACCAGCCGAAGGTCTGGAGCGCCGAGCGCTCGAAACAGGCGTCGCTGATCGCCTTGCGGACGGTGGTCAGCCGGATGTCCTTCAGCGCCTGATACAGTCGGGCGGGTTCGCTGGAGTGCAGCGGCGGGGAGAGCAACGGTGCGCTCATGCAAGATCCTGTCGAGGAAACCGGGAGCGCGGGAGGAACAATGCGCCCGACAATATAGCCCGAGCACAGCGCTCCGGGCAGGGGTGCCTGACCGAAATCCGAACGGTACACGGAGAGCGGCCCGCCGCAGCGACCGCCGGGCCTACTCGCCCTGCATGAAGGGATACCGGTAGTCCTTGGGCGGTACCAGGGTCTCCTTGATCGTGCGGGCCGAGACCCAGCGCATCAGGTTCAGGATCGAGCCGGCCTTGTCATTGGTCCCGCTGGCCCGCGCGCCGCCGAACGGCTGCTGCCCCACCACCGCGCCGGTGGGCTTGTCGTTGAGGTAGAAGTTCCCCGCCGCATGCCGGAGGGCCTGCTCCGCCCCCGCGAGGACGGCCCGGTCCTGGGCAAAGACCGCGCCGGTGAGGGCGTAGGGACTGGTCTGATCCACCAGCGTCAGCGTCTCGGTCCAGCGGGCATCGGGATACACATGCAGCGTGAGCACCGGGCCGAACAATTCTTCGCACATGGTGCGGTACTTCGGGTCCTCCACCTGCAGCAGCGTCGGTTCGATGAAGAAACCCACATCGTCTTTCGCGCCCCCGCCCTGCAGCACCGTCACGCCGGGGTCCCGCTTGGCCTGGGCCAGGTAGCCGGTGATCCGTTCGTACGCCTTCCGGTCGATCACGGCGCCGGTGAAGTTGCGGAAATCGCGCACATCGCCCATCCGCATTTCCGACATCATCCCCAGCACCCGCTGCTTCACCGCCGACCAGAGGCTCTGCGGCACGTAGGCCCGGGAGGCCGCGCTGCATTTCTGGCCCTGATACTCGTAGGCTCCTCGCACCAGGGCTACGGCCAGCGCATCCACGTCGGCGCTCGGGTGCGCCAGGACAAAGTCCTTGCCGCCGGTTTCGCCGACCACCCGTGGGTACCCCTTGTAGTGGCCCAGCTTTTCGCCCACCGAGCGCCACAAGCTGTTGAACACCGCCGTGCTGCCGGTAAAGTGGATCCCGGCCAGGTCCCGGTCGGCCAGCAGCGCATTGCTCACCTGCACCGCGTCGCCCGGGAGAAAGTTGATGACGCCAGGCGGCAGGCCCGCTTCCATCAACAGCCGCATCACGTAGTAATTGCTGAGCAGCGCCGAGTGGGCCGGCTTCCAGACCACCACGTTGCCCATCAGCACCGGCGCGGTGGGCAGATTGCCGCCGATCGCCGTGAAGTTGAACGGGGTGATGGCGTACACGAACCCTTCGAGCGGACGGTAGTCCATCCGGTTCCACATCTGTGGCCCTGACTCCGGCTGCTCCTGATACAGCCGCTCGGCGAAGTGCACGTTCCAGCGCCAGAAGTCGATCAGCTCGCAGGCACTGTCGATCTCTGCCTGAAAGGCCGTCTTGCTCTGGCCCAGCATGGTCGCGGCGTTGATCGTCGCCCGCCAGGGACCGGCCAGGAGATCGGCCGCCTTGAGCAGGATCGCCGCGCGATCCTCGAAGCGCATCGCCGACCAGCTCCGCCAAGCCTCCCGGCCGCTCTCGATGGCCTTCGCAATGATCGCCGCGTCCGCCACATGCGCCCGGCCCAGCACCCGGCGATGGTCGTGGGGACTGATGACATCCAGGAGCTTGCCGGTGCGAAGCTCCTGGCCGCCGACGATGATCGGAATATCCGCCGTCTCCTCCGCCATCCGTGCCAGCACCGCTTTCAGTTCGGCGCGTTCCGCGGAGGCGGGGGCGTAAGACAGGATGGGTTCATTGCGGGGCCTGGGGATGTTCGAAATGCCACTCATCGGACGTGCCTGGTCGGGGAGGCGGGGACGTTAGCGGAGGAGCGAGCACTGAGCAAGCTCCTCCGCCCCGCCCGCGGCGGGAGAACCCTACGGGGTCTTTCCCTCCTTCTCCACCAGGCCGGGCCAGTTGCCGTCCGCCCGGAGCAGATTGCCGGCGCGGTCCTCGTCGAACTTCTTCCGCACGCCGTCGCTGTAGTTGAGAATCAACCGGCCATCCACAATCTGCCAGGTGCTGATCTCCACCTTGGCCGTGTACCCCTTGGAAACCGCCCAGGCACAGTAGCCACCGAACTGCGGGACGTACCGGCCGGGCCCGGCCTCGAACGCGGCGCGGTTCTCCTCGGTGGAGAAACGATACATCGCCCCCGCGTGCCGAAAGGTCAGGTCACTCCGGCCCTTTATAGGTGCGCCGGCAGCGAAGAACGACACCGGATCGTATCCCTCGAGCGCCAAGCCGTTCTTATCGACGTTCACCAGGGTCCGCTCCGGCGCTGATTGGCTGATCGCGCTGTGGGGCAGGCCGGCACCGAGCAGCAGGAACGTCGCCAGCAGGAGGAGTGATCTACGGGTCATAGGCGCTCCGAAGGGGGTGCCCTGATAACGCTGAAACCGCTCCGACGGTTCCCCGGTCTTCCGGTGTCCGGGCGGGAACGGTAAGCTCTCCTGTCGCCCGCCCGGTTTTCGCCATGGGATACCGCGCCTTCCCTCATATGGCGCGGCCTCCCCCCCCCCGGTCTATCCGACTCGTTAGCGCGCCACCAGATGCACCGCGCCGACGTCGAACGACATGATCACTTCGCGTCCCGCCACCAGTCCGTGCCGGTCCACGGTGTGGCGCGCCGCCAAGCCCACCACCAGCATTCCCGCCTCGAGTTCCACGCGGTAGGGGACTCCATAGGGCACCACCCGGGTTACCCGGGCGGGGATGCGCACCCGGCCCTCCTCGGTGGTGCTGCCTGGCGCCACGAAGTGAATGTCTTCGGCCCGCACCGCGAGATACACCGGGCCGGCAACGACACCTGCGGCGGGGCCGAGCAAGAACCGCTGACCCGACAGGCTGACAGTCACCCTGCCATCCTGCGCCGGCTCGGCCATGGCCGGGAGCAGGTTCTCCACTCCCAGGAAGCGCGCCACTTCCGCATCGGCCGGCGCGGCGAACACCGATCGCGCCGGGCCGTCCTGACGGCGGCGGCCGGCGAGCAGCACCAGGGCCCGGTCGGCGAGCAGGAGGGACTCGGTGCGGTCGTGGGTGACGAGCACGGTGGTGAGCCGGGCCTCACGCAGGATCAGTTCCAGCTCCAGCGCCAGCGTCTCCCGTCCATGCACGTCCAGCGAGGCGAACGGCTCATCGAGGAGGAGCAGCTCGGGCTCCAGCACAAAGGCCCGAGCCAGGCTTGCCCGCCGGGCCTCTCCGCCTGACAGCGTCCGCGGATGCCGTGACCCCAGCGCGCCCAGCCCGAACCGCTCCAGCCAATGCATCACCCGCCGCCGCAGCTCCGCCCCGCCATGACCCCGCAGGCGCAGACCGAGAGCCACATTCTCAAACACCGTTCGGTCCGTCAGCAGCGGATCCTGGAAGACCATCGCCAGGCGGCGGCGCAGCGCCAGTCGGCCGCGTTCGTTGGCTGGGACGGACGTGCCGAACAGCTCCAGTCGGCCCTGCTGCGGCCGTTCGAGCAAGGCCAGGGTCTTGAGCAGCGTGGACTTGCCCGCCCCGTTGGGCCCCAGCAGCGCCAGGGTCTCCCCCGGCGCCAGGCTCAGCCGGTCGAGATCCAGCACGCGCTGGCGTCCATGGGAGACAACCAGACCCTCGGCCAGGGCGACGGTCATCCGCTGCGTTCCTGTTGCAGCAGGGTCAGCAGCATGGCGATGAGAAAGGTGAGTCCGACGAGGATCACACTCAGGGCAATCGCCACATCGAAATTGCCCTTCCCGGTCTCCAGGACCGTGGCGGTGGTCAGCACCCGGGTGTGATGCAGGATGTTCCCGCCCACCATCATCGAGGCGCCGACCTCGGAGATCACCGCCCCGAAGCCGGCCATCACCGCCGCCACCACCGACAGGCGGGCCTCGCCGAGCAACAGCAGGAAGGCCTGCCAGCGCGAGGCTCCCAACCCTTTCAGTTGCAGTGGCAACCTGGGGTCGAGCTGCTGGATGCCCGCGGCGGTGAGGCCCGTGACCACCGGAAGCGCGATGATCACTTGAGCAATGATGATGGCGCTTGGCGAATAGATGAGCTCGAGAAAACCGAGAGGTCCGCTCCGCCACAGCATGAGGCTCACGAACAGCCCCACCGCCACCGGTGGCAGTCCCATGCCGGCATGGATGAGCCCGAGGACGACCTGGCGCCCGGGGAACCGGCGGGCCGCCAGCGCCGCGCCCAGCGGCACGCCGAGGAGGACGCTGATGAGGGTGGCCGCCCCGGAGACCCGGAGGGAAAGCCACATGATCTCCATGACCTGCGGGTTCCCACTCAGGATCAGCCGCAGTGCCTGCCGTATGCCGTCGGTGATCAGGTCCACAGGGACGCCTAGGGGGCCGGCACGGGGGGAGCGGTCAGCAGTTCCTCACGTCCGCCCGCACGGGGGATGAACAGTGGCTGACCGAACCGCTCCCGCCCGAAACCTTCGATCAGCACTTGGGTGGCGCGGGAGACCATGAAGTCGGCAAAGGCGCGCGCGCCCCGGCGGTTCACGCTGGGCCAGATCTCCGGATTGACCTCCATGACGTGATAAAGATTCAGCATCTCGGGCGAGCCCTCGTGAACAATCTCGAGTGCCAGCGTGGCTCGCAGCGCCAGGAACGTTCCCCGGTCGGTCAGCGCATAGGCGCGCTTCTCGGACGCCACCCGCAGCGTGGCCCCCATCCCCTGGCCCACCTGGATGTACCACGTGCCCGAGGGTGCCCGCCCCGCCGCTTTCCACTGGTTCAGTTCCAGGATGTTGGTGCCCGAGCTGTCCGCCCGTGAGGCGAAGGGCGCCCGGCCTTCGCCCAGCCGACGAAAGACCTGACCCACGCCCGACAGCCCGCGCAGTCCCAGGGGGTCGTCCGCGGGCCCGACGATGACGAAGTCGTTGGTCATCACCAGCCGCCGGTGGACAAAGAAGCCCTCTGCCACGTAGCGCCGTTCCAGCGCGGGAGCGTGGACCAGCACGACGTCCGCCTCCCCCCGGGCCCCGAGGGCCAGGGACTGGCCGGTGCCGACCGCGATGGTCTTGAGGCGGCAGGCACAGAGCCGCTCGAACCGCGGCGCCAGGCTGTCCAGGAGCCCCGAATCCTGAGTGCTGGTCGTCGTGGCCAGGATGACGTCCCGTCGGGCCTGGACCCCAGCCGGCCCCGTGATCGCTGCGACAAGGCCCAGCAGAACGGCCGCACGCCAGCGGGCCGCTCCGCCATGGCGCCACATCAGAACCTCACCTGGAGCTGACCGAGCAGCGTCTCCGCCACCCGTCCCGGCTTACCGATCGTGCGATTGACATAGGCGAAGGTCAGCCGCACGGCAGGACCCGCCACCAGGGCATTGACCCCGCCGGTCCAGGCATGATTCTCGTGTCCTCCCCCCAGCGCGGGGCGCTCGAAGTCTTCGTACTTCGCCACCAGCTGGACATCCTCCCGGATCTTGAACGCCCCGAGCACCAGCCAGCCCCGGTCGTGCTCACCGCCGAGGCTGTCCCGCGCCTGGGCGACGACCTCTGCTCGGGCGGTGAGCCGCGGGCCCTCGTAGTTCACGTCGGCGCCGTAGCGGGTGCTGTCGCCGAAATAGCGCGCGACGTTGGCTCCGACCGTCACGTCGCGGTGCAGCCGCACCACCGAGCGCACCACGCCCAGCACGGTCGAATCGCGGTTGGACGTGGTATTGCTACCTTCACCGTTGAAGACTCCGGCAAAGAGCTGCACCCGCTGATGCATGTCGTAGTCGGCCAGGAGGCCGATGTCCCGCTTGGGGGCCAGACTGTCCACCACCGTCGCCCGGTCGGCGGTCTCGAGATCGGCGAGCGGCGTCACGAATTCCCGCGTGAACGGGGTCTTGAACTGCCCCACCTGAATGCCCAGGTCATTCCGCTTCCAGCGGATATACGCATCCTGCAGCGAGACACTGGCCTTGCCATTGCCGACGTTGCCGGTGCGGAACTCTCCCTGCAACCGCCAGGTGAAGGCGGTGGCGATCCCGCCCGCGGCGGTGAGCCGTGCCCGATTGATGGTGCCGGTCAGGCCGACTTCCGGTTGCCAGGTTTCCCGCGCCTGGAGATAGCCGCTGAGGCGGACTCCGGAGGATGGTGCGGCGGGGCGTACCGGCGTCGCCGGTTGCTGAGCGGCAAGCGGCGCCGCCCCGAAGACCAGCAGCACAGGAATCCGGACCCGATAGAGCGAGCGGGCGAGCCGCGACATGACAATCTCGGTGCATGAAGGGAGGGAGGACCGCGCAGAGAAATTGCCACTCCTCTGGGCGATAGGCAATAGCTTGCCTATCGCCCCGGCAGCAGCTGCACGGCACTCGGCTGGATGGCGACGGTCCAGTCCCGGTCGTAGTCCACGCAGAGCTTCTGGTAGACCAGCTTCGATACCTCGATTTCCAGATCGTAGCCCCGCGCGGGCGGGCTCCCCTCGCCGTGGGCCACGAAATGCAGGGCGACCACCGCCCCGAGATCGGTCTCCCCGACCACGGTGCCGGACACCAGATTGGTGCGCCGCTCTCCCGCCGGACCCTGCCGGTCCTTCCGCATGAGACGGATGTTTTCCGGACGCACGAAGAATCCCACCCCAGCCCCCGGCGCGGGCCGGTCCGGCGCCTCGCGCCAGTTGGCGGCCAGCAACTCGTGCCCGCGCCAGGCCAGCCGGATGAATTCCGGGGTCGACTCGATCACCCGCCCATTGAGCACGTTGCGGATGCCGAGCACTCCGGCGACCGCCGGCGAGACCGGCCGGGCCAGCACCTGCTCCTTGGGCCCGGACTGCAGCACCCTCCCCCGGTCGTACACCACGATCTGGTCGGCCAGCTGGCAGGCCTCGGCCAGGTCGTGGGTGACCACGATGGCGGTCTTGCCGAATCCGCGGAGGGCAACCCGGAGGTCCTCACGGAGGGCGCGCCGGAGCGGACTGTCGAGCGCCGCCAGCGGCTCATCAAGGAGCAACAGGTCCGGGTCCACGGCCAGGGCGCGCCCCAGCGCGACCCGCTGCTGCTGGCCGCCGGAGAGCGCCGCCGGACGCAGGTCCCGCACCTCACCCAGCCCGAGACGATCGAGCATTTCCGACGTGCGCTGCTCGCGGACGCCCCGGGCTTCACGATTGAGGCCATACGCAATGTTTTCCCGGACCGTCATGTGGGGGAACAGCGCATAGCCCTGAAAGACCATGCCTAGCCGTCGGTCCCGGACCGCCTGGTTGACCCCCCGGATCGAGTCATAGATGACCCGGCCGCGCACCTTCAGTTGCCCGCCGTCGGGACGGGCCAGGCCGGCCAGGCATTGCAGCGTCAGGGTCTTTCCGGCCCCGGACGGCCCGAAGAGCGCCACCACGCCTTCCTCGGCCTGCCAGCAGACGTCCAGCGTGAAGCCGGGAAAGTGCTTGAGGAGTTCGACGGAGAGCATCAGCCGGGAGCCCGCGAGCCCGTGAGCCTGCCCACGAAAATCAGCAGGATGGCCACCACGATCATGGTCAGGAGGGAGAGTTGATGGGCGGCCCCCAGCCGGTTGGCCTGGACCTGGTCGTAGATGGCCAGCGGGATCGTTTGCGTCCGGCCGGGGATGTTGCCTGCCACCATGAGGGTGATGCCGAACTCCCCCACCGCCCGGCAGAAGGCCAGCATCGTCCCGGCGACCACGCCCCGCCACCCCAGCGGAAGCGTCACCGTCCAGAACACGCTCCACTCGCTCCGGCCGAGGGTCCGGGCGGCCTGTTCCAGCCGGCCGTCCACCAGCTCGAAGCCCGCCTCGGCCGCGCGGGTGAACATCCCGAAAGAACCGACGTAGGCGGCGAGTACCGCCGCCTTCCAGGTGAAGGCCAGCTCGATTCCCCACGAGTCGAGCAGCGCTCCGACCGGACCCTGGCGGCTCACCAGCACGAGGAGGTAGTACCCAAGCACCGTCGGGGGCAGGACCAGCGGGAGGACAAGCGTCGTTTCCAGCAAGGTCCGCCCGGGAAAGCGATGCCGCCCGAGCAGCCAGGCCAGCGGCAACCCGGTGCACACGGTGAGCAGCGTGGCCAGCCCGGCCACCTGAAGCGAGATGGTGACGGCGGGGTTCATGGCACCGAGGGACGGGTGAACCCGTTCGCGGCCATCACCTGCCACCCCTCACGTCCAGTGACAAACGCAAGAAACTCCGCACTCACCCGGGCCCGGCGGGACCGCCTGCCCACACCGGCCGCCTGATTGATCGGCCGGTGCAACCGTTCGTCGACCAGCAGATGGTCCACCTCAGAGACCTGGACCACCGATGGGCCCACCAGCCCCGCCTCCACGGCCCCGGTCTGCAGGTATTGCAGCGCTTGCCGGACGTTTTCCGCGATCACCAGCTTGGGTTCGAGCCGCTCCCACAGCCCGCTGGAACGGAGCGCCTCCCTGGCGGCCCGACCGTAGGGGGCCGTCTCAGGATTAGCGATCGCGATCCGGCGCACCTCCGGGCGGAGCAGATCCTCCAGCCGGAACAGCGCGGCGCCATATTTGGGCCACGCGAGTGCCAGCCGGCCGCGGGCGTAAATGACCCGGCTTCCCCGTGTCAGCGTCCCCCCTGCAATCAGCCGGTCCACGTAGCCCACGTTGGCGGCGAAGAAGAGATCCACCGGAGCCCCGCGCTCGATCTGCAGTGCCAGCCCCGCCGAAGCGCCGAACACCAGGGTCACCGCCACCCCGGTGCGCTCCTCGAAGCGCGGCGCCAGCTCTTCGAATGCGTGGGCAAGATCCGCCGCGGCGAACACCGTGAGGGTATCCTGCGTCTGGGCCACCAGGCCGGCCGGGACCGACAGCGCCAACGCCAGCAGCAGTGCCGCGTGCCGGCTTCTCATGTCTCTCTTCCGATCATCACCTCGGTGGACTTGATCACCGCCAGCACCTCATCCCCCTCCACCAGACGCAGGCGCTCCGCCGAGGCCCGGGTGATCACCGCGACGAGTTCCTGCCCGCCGACGTCCAGCACGACCTCGCTCATCAGCCCGTCGACGCGAAGCCGCAGCACCCGTCCCCGGAGCTGATTGCGCGCGCTGAGTTCGACCGACCGGGTGGCGGGAGCGCTCGCTTCGCCGAGCAGCGCTTCGATCCGAGAGCGGGGGAAGAGCCATTTGCGGCCGACCCGCACGGCGGGCAGCCGGCCCGCACGCGCGAGCGCCTGCACCCGCTTGACGTTCAGGCGGAGGAGCCGGCCGGTCTCCTGGGCGCTGAGTAGATCCATGATTCACCCTCATGTGCCTCCCGCCGACACTGGCGAGGGAACACTAGGTTACCCAAGGATACACAAAGCGCAAGGTGAGCTTCAGGGGTCGTGCGGGGGCCAGATCAACGGCCAGTGCGGGCGATCCTCCGGAATGACTGATCGGAGAGCCGGTGCATCTCCCGCCTCCAGCGGGCGAACAGGCGCACCAGCTGCCTAGCCTCGGCGGTGAGGCGGGCACTGCCATGTTCCCGGCCGCCCCGCGATGTGGCCAGGACGGGAGCACCGAGGATTGCTTCCATTCGGCGGATGCGATTGAGGCAGGTCCGGTAGCTCCAGCCGACGGCCGTCCCGGCACCGCGGATGGTACCCTCGCGCTGCACCGCCTCGAGGAAATGGAAGTAGTTGGGACCCATGAGGAACCCACCCTTCCACACCAGCCACACCTTGATGCGGGGCGCGAGATCCGACGTGGGGAGGGGGACGGGCATGGTTCAATCCGGCCGGCTGGTGACGGGAGGTGCCGCCGCCGGGGCGGGCGGCGGTCTAGCCGCGCTCCGGCTCTCGGGATATCGGCGTGATCAGATCGAGCAGCTGCATGACATCGATCGGCTTGCGGAGCACGCCACGGGCGCCCTGCCTCGCCGCCTCCGCATCGACGGCCGGAGATCCATCCGCAGTGACCACGTACACCGGAATCTCGCTGGTCGGGGTGTGGCCGCGGAGATGGCGGAGCATGAGCTGCCCCCCGCCGGCCGGCATGTGCCAATCCACCAGCACCAGCCGTGGACGATGCTTTTGCGCCGCCATGAAGCCCTGCTTGGCGTCATAGGCCGCCACGCACCCGATGCCTCGCGAGGCCAGGGCAGCCCGGAGCAGCCGGACCATGTCGGGGTCGTCGTCCACCACGAGCACGCACGGCGCCGACCTCGCCGGCCCCTCCTGGGTGGGCTCTCCGGCGAGCACTTCCTGAGACTCAGTCTTCGCTTTGGGCTCGTCGTTCATGCTGGAACTCCGGGGCGCGTGACCGACTCCGCGGTGAATCTACATTCGGCGAGGACCCCGAAAACTCGTGCACGGCTGAGCTTGAACGGCACAAAGTGCAAGGGTACGTGCCTTAATGAAACATCATCTCTTCAAGGCGTTTGGCCGCTGAATCTTACACCGATCGTGGGCGACTTTCATCCAGGGGACCGTGCCGCAAGGGGGGTGGACAGACCCGGGGGTCCGGGGCCAGACTGGCTATGCGGCGCCTGCTCCGGCGGGCGGCGTGTTTGCATCCCCCGACACTCGGGGGGTTCGATCTCGCGACTGACAACACCCTTGAGTTGCGACCCCTGTCAGCGGGGGGGGCGAGGTGTGCCTGGGGAGGCAGCGGATGCATCGCTCCCTCGAACGGCCGCCAGACCGAGGCCCGCTCCACCACGAAAAGAGGAGTTTGTGAAAGTCCTGGTGTTGGGCTGTGGCGCGGTGGGGACCGTGTCCGCCCTGAAATTCGCCGACGAGGCGAACGTGGAGCAACTCGTCGTTGCAGATGCCGTTCCGGGCCGCGCCGAACAGCTGGCCGCGCGGATCGGCCGCCCGCACGTGCGGGCCCTCACCCTCGATGCGGGCAGTCGCGATCTCCTTGCCCGCGCCATTCGGGACACCGGCAGTACCATCCTGCTCAATGCTGCCCTGCCCGCCACCAACCTGGTGGTGATGCGCGCCTGCCTGGACGCCGGCTGTGACTACATCGACATGGCCTCGGGCGGCGCCGAGGAGGACGGGATCCCGAAGCTCGTGGATCAGTTTGCGCTCGACGGGGAGTTTCGTGCCGCCGGCCGCCTGGCCCTGCTGGGCATGGGAGCCGATCCCGGGACCTCCAACGTGTACGCGGCCTATGCCGCCAAGCACCTCCTGGACGAGGTCACCGAGTTCCGGGTGCGCGACGGGGACAACTCGGTCTGTGACGGCCACAACGGCTTCCTGGCCACCTTCAGCCCGTGGGTCTTCCTCGATGAGTGCACCTGCGGCGCCATTGCCTGGCGGGACGGGAAGTACCACCTGGAGCCGGCGCTGACCGGCCGGGAGCCGTTCAACTTCCCGGAGCTGGGCACGCTCACCACGTACTACGTGGATCACGAGGAGTCGCGGACGCTGCCGATGTTCTTCCCGGGCCTCAAGGTGGCCGACTTCAAGCTCTGCATGGACGACACGACCTGGCGGACGCTCAGCGTCCTCAAGGAGTTGGGCCTCTCACGGCAGCAGCCGGTGCGCGTGGGCAATACCGAGGTCTCCCCGCGGGACGTCGTGGTGGCCCTCTTGCCGGAACCCAAGACCCTCGGTGGCCGCCTGCACGGAAAGACCTGCGTGGGGACCCTGGCCCGGGGGATGCGCGATGGGGTGGAGCGGGCGTTCTACCTGTACAACGTGACCGACCACGACACGGTGTACCGGGAGATGGGGGTCCAGGCGACCGCCTACCAGACCGGCGTGCCGCCGGTGATTGCGGCCAGACTCATTGCCAGCGGCGAGTGGAGCGGCACTGGCGTGCGGTCGCCGGAACAGTTCGATCCGGATCCGTTCCTGCGTCTGCTGGACGTTTCGGGAATGTCCTGGCACATCCGGGACGAATCCACCGGGATCATCGATCCCGAATACATCTGGATCGAGGAGCCGCTGGCAGCTTAGGCGGGGCTTGCGGCGTTGATGCGGAGCGGGCGGAGGGACTTCCTTTGACACCTGGAGATCCCGCCGCCCGCTTCGCGCAAGGGGTCAGAACGCCATGGTCAGGCCGGCCCGGTTCCCCTCAAGCAGGAACGCCGGGGCCCGGAGCCCGAACACTCGCCAGTGCCCGTTCATCAGCTTGGCGCTCACTACGCCGACCAGCGCGCCGGCCGCCACGTCGGTGGCCCAGTGCCGGTTGTCGTTGAGGCGAGACCAGCCGGTCAGGGCCGCGCCACCGTACAGTGCGATCGTGACCGGGGTGGAGTGCACCTCGTCGCTCACCGAGGTCGCAAGGGCAAACGCGATGGCCGTGTGTCCGGAGGGCCAGCTGTCCTGCGAGGATAGGGGTCGGAAGCTGTGCGCGTCCGCACTGAACCGCGGCCGGGCTCGGCCTGCGACCCGCTTGAACAGGCTGACCGTCGCTCCCGTCAGGAGCAGCCCCCCGCTGATGCGCCCCCCGGCCCGGAGGATGCGGCCGTCCCCCGCGATCAGTCCGACCACCACAGTGCCGAGCGCGACCGGCAGGTAGACCTCCGGTTGGCCGCCCCGCCGGACCGCCCGGGCCAGATCATCGCGAGAGGCGCTCCGGTGCTGCTGGATCTGGCGCTGAATCTCGTTGTCGAGGGTCGAGGCCAGCACCAGGGCGGCGAGCGCCGAGACAGCCTCGGGCCAGACACCGACGCGGCGGATGGACGGGGGCTGGGCGGGCGGCAGGGCCGACCCCAGCGCTTGCGTCGTGCCTTCAGCGCTGGGGATGCCGCAGGCGGCGGTGGGGAAGCACGGGGCCTCCCATGGGGCCGCAGAGGCAACGCCCTGGCCGCGAACGGGGGGAGGGGTGAGCGCCGACAGTCCGATCAGGCAGCCGAGCAGTCCCGGGATGACGTTGCGCATAAGTCGGGCAATCTAGTAGGCTTCGGGCCACCTGAAACCCAACCACACCATGCGCCTGCTTCGCCCCGCTTTCCTGCTCCTGACCGCCGTGACCCTCGCCGGGGGGTGCCGGGACTACCAGTACACCCGCCACGTGGCCGACCAGGACGGCCTGATCCCGGCAGACCAGTTCGCCCGCTACGGCCGCGAGCAGGCCATCGCCATGGCGATCGGCCGGGAGTTTGGCCGGCCCTACAACTCCGGTCCCGAGGCCCAGGCCGAGGTGGCCATCAACTACGCGCGGATCCGGTTCAACGCGGACATTCAGGACATTTCCGCCGACCCGCAGAGCTACCGGGTGGTGGTGACGTTCAAGAGCGGCTGGCGCATCGCCATCGTGCCGATCAAGGACGGCAAGACCGGCGACGAGACCGCGATCCCCAGCTGAGCGGCGGGGTGGATCCGGGAGGCCGCGGAGGCATCTGGGGTTCCAGATGCCTCGTTCCTTTTTCAGGAGCCTGACGATGCCCGACTCGACCGTTGCGATCAGCGTCTCCACCTCGTGGCCCTCGGAGCCCGACGCCCAACGCGCCGCCGGCGTCCTGGTGTCCGAGCGACTGGCCGCCTGCGCCCAGGTGTCCGGGCCGATCCGTAGCACCTACTGGTGGCAGGGGAAGGTAGAAGAAGCCGTCGAGTGGTCCTGTCTCCTCAAGACCACGCAGGCGCGCCTGCCCGGCCTGGAGCGGCGTCTGCGCGCGCTGCATTCCTACCAGGTCCCGGAGATCGTCGCCACCTCGATCGTCGGGGGGAGCGCAGACTACCTGACGTGGATACAGGAGTGCGTACGCTGAGAGCCGGGGAGGGGGAATACGGGGAACGGGGGAACCGATCGGTGGCCGGCCCCTAGCGGATCAGGACTGCGGCCGGATGCGCGACCTCACCCAGGGAGTCCCGCGCGGCGGCATCCAGCGAATCCACGTCCCAGATGACCAGCGCCACACGATCGTCGGAGACCGCGAAGCTGAGCAGGTCCTGGGGCGCGAGGAACCGTTGCTTGGTGGCGCGGTTCTGGGTGTCGGCCAGGTAGGGATGCGTGTGGAAGGTGCCGACATAACGCTCGAGACCGGAGCAATCGCCGGTGACGGCGGTCATCAGCCGCTTCATGTTGCGGGCGGGCGTCCAGGCATCGATCTCCACGGTATCCCCGCGCACTTGGCCCATCAGGCATCCCAGGAACTCGCGCTGGGTCGCCCGGACCGTGCCGAGATTGCGCTCCATCCAGTTGAGGTCGGCGAGTTGATCCCAATGTTCGTTAGACCGGCTCCAGACCGCCCCCATCGAATCCGCCACCAGGCGATGCAGCAGGATCGTCGGTGCGGCAGCGACCGCGAGTGGTCGGGCCGGCAGACGCCCGGGCGGGACGGCCCGCGCCAGCGGCAACCCGATCAGGCACCAGAGCCACGATGCGCGCATGCCGGATGATAGCCCGGCCCCGCGAATTGACACCATTCCCCTGGCCGGTACGTTTGGCCCGGAGCCATCCGGTCCTCGGTCCCGGCATACCTCCCTCAGCCGCGAAGCGCCATGACCTCTCCGACCTCCGATCGTCCGCCCTCCGTCTGGGAAGACCTGCTGGAACTCTTCTACGCCCCGACCACGGTGTTCGAGCGGCGCCGGGAGACCCCGGCGTTCGGGCTCGCCCTCGTGGTGCTCACGGTCCTTCTCGTGGGACTCACGTTCGCCTTCAAGGACATGATGCACCCGATCTTCGCGGCGGAGTTCGATCGCTCGATGGCCCAGGCGATGCGCCAGAATCCCCAGCTCACCGCCGAGCAGATGCAGGCCGGGCGGGCGATCGGCGAAAAGTTCATCGTGGTCGGGGTGGGGCTCTACGGGTTGGTCGCCCCGCTGGTGCTGGGGCTCTTTCTGTGGCTGGCCGGCAAGGCGGTCGAAAGCAAGGCCGAGATGGGTCAGGTCATGATGGTCACCACCTACGCCATGTACCCTCGGGTGGTGGAGGCCATCATCAACGCGGTGCAGGTCCTGATCATCCCCGAATCCGCGGTGACCAGCCGGTTCAGCATCTCCCTGGGACTGGGCCGGTTCCTGGACCCCGCCACAGCCAACCCGCTGCTGCTGGCGGTCCTGGGGCGGGTCGACGTCTTCACCCTCTGGATCACCGTCCTCATGGCCATCGGGTTGTCGGTGATGGGCCGCGTGTCCCTCTCCCGCGCGGCCGTCGCTGCGGGCGCGGTCTGGGTGGTGGGCGCGGTCCCGTCCCTCTGGGGCGCGATTCGAGGGATGTAGGATGTCGGCTCGGCCGATACCAAGCTGCCCGACGTCTGGACCGACTGATCCGTACCCGACTACGGGCAGGACGGGCTGAGCGAACGGGGCTGGGATTCTCCGGCGGGTACGACGAGTGCGAGTTCCGTGGGCCGGCAACCGCCCCGTTCAACCCGAAGCCGCACCGCGCCGGCGGTGACCGGGATCCGGCGAGTGGCCGTTCCGATGATCACCGTATCCTGGCCGTTGAGGATCAGTCGAGTGCCGTCGTACCGGCTGGAGAGCGGCAGGTAGGCCAGCGCTGCGGGCGGGATCGACGGTCCGGCAGACAGGGAAACCAGGAGCCACCCGGCCGCCGCTGCGGCACCCCCGACGACCACGGTCACCAGCCACTGCACCGCCCGCCGTCGTGTCGGCTTGTGACGAGCCACGAGTGGCCTGGGGCCGGTCGGGGTCGGATGCCGGGGGCGATCCACGGAGGGCCGCTTGGGGACCGTGGGTAACGCCCCTTTCGACCCCGCTGGCGCGACCGACGGCCGGTGGCGCTTCTGCTTGCCGCTCCGGGCCAGCTCGGTGATCTGGGTCTTGATCGGGTCGTCCTTGCTCAGGGGCGCGGCACCGATCGCCTGAATGACCTCCTCCATCCCGGGAAAGCGATCCTCGCAATCCTTGGCCAGCATGCGGAGAATGGCTCGCTCCAGCGCCGGCGGACAATCCGGGCGATGGGAGCGGATTGGCGCCGGCGGATCCACCAGGTGGGCCCGCATCACCTCCTGAAGGCTTCTGGCAAGAAACGGAACCCGTCCGGCCAGCATCTCGTATCCCACGACCCCCAGCGAGTATTGATCACTCGCGGGGCCGACGCCCTGCCCCGCAAACTGCTCCGGGCTCATGTAGTACGGCGTCCCGACCGCCGCGCCGGTCTGCGTCAGGTTGGCCTGGGTGTTGACCTTGGCGATGCCGAAGTCGGTAACGACCGCGTACCCTTCCTCGTCCAGCATGATGTTGGCGGACTTGATGTCGCGGTGGACGACATGCCTCCGGTGCGCCGTGTGGAGCGCACTGGCCACCTGGGTGAGGATCGTCTGGGCCATCCGGATGGGGAGGGCCCCCATGTCCTTCAGCACACCGTCCAGCGGCCGGCCCTCCACGAAGGTCATCACAAAGAACAGCAGGTCGGCCGTTTCCCGGACAGCGTGGATGGGAATGATGTGCGGGTGGCTGAGCCCGCCGGCGGTGCGGGCCTCGCGCTTGAACCGCTCTACCATCCCGTCCCCGTAGACCAGCGCCGGCGACAGGACCTTCAGGGCGACCTTCCGATCGAGGGCCAGCTCCCGTGCCAGGAAGACGGTGGCCATCCCGCCGCGCCCCAGCTCGCCCAGGATCTCAAACTCACCCCGCGTCGCGGCTTGGAGGAGGCCGAGCACTTCCTCGTCGCGTGGGATACGCCGGGTGCGAGGGCCCCCGTCTACGTCGAGAGTGTCGGCCTGGGACTGGGCCTCACGCACGTCAGCTCCGCATCCCACGCAGAATCGACTGCCAGGCGCGACCGGATTGTGGCAGGCGGGACAAGCGGCAACGGAGTCACGCATGGTTGGACGGAGGGGCTCGGTGGCTCAGCGGGGCCGAAGCGTGACGCGGGTCTTGGTGAACGTGGCGGAGACCGTCAGCCCGGAAGAAGGTTGCGACAGCGGCAGCGGGCCGAGGTCCTCCAGTTTGCTGAGCAGCGTGAGCGCCGGCAATGCCAGCTCGGACGCTTCGTCCGCTGCCTGTAGGTCGCCCACATAGCCCTCGCTGCTGATTACAAACCGGACGTCGACTCTGGCATCCTCCGGGGTCTGCCCATCCGCACCAGCACGCTGCTCCCACTTCCGGAGCAGCCGCCGCTCGATCGGCTCGAGGTACTTTACCGCGTCGTGTAGCCGCAACTGCGCCACCTCGGCGGCAGAGGGCCCCGAGGGGTGGGGTGCCGCCTCGCCGGAGACGGGTGGCGGGGCGACCGCGACGGAATCGGCAGCTGGAGCCATCTCCACCGGGGCCACGGTATCGAGGGCCGCCGGGGCGGGGGCCTCGGCGATAGGAAGCGCCGGCTCCGGGGTCTGGCGTCGCGCGTACCACGCCGCTCCGCCCCCCAGCGCGGCCAGCAGGGCCAGCGCTCCCCCGATCTTGAGCATGGTCCCCAGGGTCCCGGGCGCCTCCCCGATCGACTCCTCCTCCCCCGATTCGAGGGTGGGCGGGGGCGCCGCCGGATTCGAGGAGGTCAGTGGCCTGGCCCGGGTCCAGCCGGCTGGCATCGGACTGATCGGAATGCTGAGGCGGCTGATGCGGCGGAGGGCCTCGCTGGACCGAGCCAGCGCCATCATTTCAGAACGGACCGGGTCGTCCTGCGCCAGAGGCGCGGCCTGCATGGCGCCCACCGCATCGTCCATCGAGGGCCAGCGCTCCGTCGGCTCCTTGGCCAGCATCCGGGTCACCGCTTCCACCAGCGGTGCCGGACAGTCCGGCCGGGCGACTTCGAGCGGCTGGGGGACCTCGAAGAAGTGTCCCTTCATGATCTCCATGATGGTCTCGCCGGCAAAGGGCGGATGCCCGGTGAGCATCTCGTAGGCCACCACGCCGAGGCTGTACTGATCCGACGCACCGGTCACCAGCTTGCCGGCGCATTGCTCCGGACTCATGTAGAACGGGGTGCCGACCATGGCGCCGGAGGCGGTGAGCGAATCGCTCTCGAGCACCTTGGCGATGCCGAAGTCGGTGACCACCGCCCAGCCTTCGGAGTCCAGCATGACGTTCGCGGGCTTGATGTCCCGGTGGATCACGCTGCGCCGGTGCGCATACGCCAAAGCCTGTCCCACCTCGATGAGGATCGCCTGCACCATGCGGATGGGCAGCCGGCGCTGCTCCCGGATGATGTCGTCGAGCGTGCGGCCCTCCACGAATTTCATCACGAAGTACAGCAGTTGTTGCGTCTCCCGCACCGAGTGGATGGGGATGATGTGCGGATGACTCAGCGCCCCTGCCGTACGCGCCTCACGCTTGAACCGCTCCACCGCCCCCTCTGAGGAGAGGAGGGAAGGCGCAATCACCTTGATCGCGATCTTGCGATCCAGCGCGAGATCGTGGGCCAGGAACACGGTGGCCATGCCGCCCCGGCCCAGTTCCCCAAGGATCTCGAACTCGCCGAGGGTCGCCTCCACCAGGAACTGGGTGAGCTGCGATTGCCGGTCGCCATCGGTCAGCCCCACTCCGCTCGAGGTGCTGCCGAACCCGCCCGCCACCGGGGCCGACGTGGCGGCCCCGGCCACCGTCGGTGCCCCCACCGCCAGCCCGCACGCCAGGCAGAACCGGGCGCCGGACACCAGGGTCGTGCCACACTGCGGGCAGGCGAGGGTGGTGGAGGGCCGCATGGCTCAGGGGGTGAACGCGGGAGTAAGCGGAGTGCTTTGCGGGTCGTTCACGAGCAGCGGTTCACCCGGAATGGGAGACTGGTTCAGGTCGATGTAATACAGGGCCTGTCCCTGCTTCCGGGCATCGCGGGTGGTCGGCTGCCCCACGAACACGATCCGATTGCCGTCTGCCGCCACGGCGAAGCTCAAGACCTGGAAGGCCGCGGACGTAATCGGCTCCGGGGTCGCCCCATTGGCCCGCATCCGCATGAGGGTCGGTCCCGCCGCGGTGCCCTTCCCGCCCTTCTGGATGAAGAACAGATCGCCGTTGGTCGTGAACTGCGGACTGACTTCGTTTTCCGGCGACAGGTACCAGGCCGATTCAATGCCGGCCGGACCCAGAGGGCCCGCCGTGGTCAACGGCACGGAGTACAGATCGTACTGTCCGTTCCGTACGGTGGAATACACCATCCGCTTGCCGTCCGGAGAGACGGCAATCGAGTGGATGGGGGACTGGTCAAGGAAGAGCCGGGACGGACCGCCATCGACGTCGGCGATAAAGACGCGAGACGTACTGGTGCCGGCGTCTTGCCGGAGGAAGAAGAGCTTCGAACCGTCGTGGCTCCACGTCGGCGCGCTCTCGAGCAGCGTGTCGCCCGTGATGTTGACGACGTTCTCACCGTCCGCGTCGGCCACGTAAATGTCAGGCGAACCTCCGGGCGGGATTCGGACAAAGGCGATCCGGGTCCGATCGGGCGAGACCGCCGGCGAGCCCTCCGTGCCCGGAGTGGAGGTGATCCGGCGCTGGGCCCGGGTGTGCAGATCCACCCCCCGCAGCTCCGAGTAGGGCTTGCCGTCGGGGGGCCGGGAAGACACGACGTAGTAGAAATCCGACGCTACGATCACCGGAACCGTCACGGTGCTGTCCCAGGTGGACTTCCCCGTGAGCCTCGCGCGCCCTGGCCCCAACGCCTCAATGGTCCCGTCGGGTTCCAGCCGGACGACCCGCCCCGTCTGGGAGGCCGACCAGGTCCCGGTGATCTGGTCCGTCATCGGATGGCGGAGGGTGTCCAGCATCAGCAGGCGCACAGTGTCCTGCATTCCGACCCGGAGGCCGACCCGGGCGCGGTTTGCAGCGACCCCGGCGCCCACCACCCGGACGGTCCACCGGTACACCACCCGCAGCGAATCCTGGCGCCGAATCAGAACCGTCGCCTTCAGACTGGTGGTGTCCTGCCGCCTTGCGGTCAACAGACCCCGCTGGTGGTCCAACACCGCCACGGTGGTATCGGCCACCTCCCACTGCAGCGGCAGGGTAAACAGAGTGTCGTTGCGGTCATTCAAGGCGAGCCCGTCCCGCGGAGCCCGATTGCTTGCCCCGCCGAGCGGAACAACGATCAGCTTGCCCGGCTCCGGCTCGAACTGGTGCTTGCTCTCCTGGGGGAAGATCCGCAAGCTGCTACTCACCTCGCCCGCGGGAGACCTGGCCCACATGGTCACCGTGGTGACCGCGTCCACCGGACTGATCCGTCCCAGAACGCCAGTCTGTGGATCAACACTTACCACGCCGGGATTGCTGCTGGACCAGGTCACCGGGCCACGATAGTTCCGCCCCAGGGCCGGAACGGTGAGCCGCAGGGTATCCCGCCAGGTGGGGTAGATCAGCAACGAATCGGGCTGAATCCTGAGGCGGCTGGGCTCGACCGTCACCCGGATGGGGAGGGACTGGCCACCGGGCGGAGTCGCGATCACCATGGCAGGACCACCGGGCGCCAGTCCATGGACCTCCCCAGTGCTGTCCACCGACACCAGCGTCGTGTCGAGGCTCTGGTAGGAGATCCGGACCCCCGGAAGGCGTGTGCCGTTGGGGCCTGCGGCGTAGACCATCGCCCGCTCGCGCTCCCCCGGAAGGAGGTGTATTTCCGTCCGCTCAGCGACGAGTTGGGCCGCCGTCGCTGGGGCCGAGTGGACCACCGGAGTGGCGGCCCCGGGCGGCGCCACCGTTGCCTGGCTCGACGAGGCCTCGGTCGGCGCCTGGACCTGGACGACGAGGAGTTTCCGAGTGACGCCGATGGTCAGTTCGATATTCGCAATTCCCGGCGCGACGCCGGTGACCCGCAGCACATTGTCGTTGCGCGTCACCGTGGCCACCGCGGGTTTCTTGCTCGCCACCCGTACATCCCGGAGGTTGCCGATCTCCACGTCCAGTCCGCTGCGGGAATCGCTCAGCAGGATGCGTATCTCCTCGGTCCTTCCGACCACAACCGTCAACTGGTCGGGAAAGAAATCCACCTTGACGCGTTGCCCCTCCGCACGCGAGAATCCGCATACGGAGGCAAAGAGGATCATTCCTGCTGCACGGCGTGGTGCACGCACGGTTCACATCCAAGGTGCCCGAGTGATGCTGCGGTGGCCGGCCCGCCGGGGCGGTGCCTGACCATGCCTGACGCCTAATCGGCCAATATACAGGTCGATTTGGGTGTGAACCAGATCACCAGAAATGCCCCCTGGGCGCCCTCCGCCCCCAGGTCCGGGTGCCCCCCCCTTTCGCGACACTCCCTCGGGCCTGGCTGGGGAGACCCCCTCCGCGCTCGCTTGCTCCCCCCTATACCTGACAATACCTTCCCCCACCCAGCCCGGGGGAATCCCGTCTCGGTAGCCTCAGGCAATGCTGGACCTGGTGCGGAGAACGCTACCATGCCGGAGTCAGGCGCCGGTCAGACGCCCAACGATCCACCACCGCCTCCCCTCCCGGCCGCACCCCTGGCGCTGCAGACCCTCGGCGCGGGGGCGCTGATCCGTGCACTGGAGGCCCCTGCGGCGACAACCGGCGACGTCACCCCGGCCAGGTCGGCGGGTGACCCGGACGGCCCGCTTCCTGGGCGGCAGACACTGCTCGGGCCCGGCAAGCCCCTTGCCCTCATTACCTACCTGGCCCTCGCGCCCCGCCGGCGTGCGGCGCGCGAGCACCTGGTCGACCTGCTCTGGGCCGACCTCTCACCCGAGAAGGCCCGCCACGCCCTGCGCCAGACGGTCTGGTACCTCCGCCACCTGCTGGGCGCCGAATGCCTCCTGACGCACCGTACCGGAGAGATCACCCTCGGCCTCCCCCTCACCACCGACCGCGATCAGTTCCTCGCCACGCTCGACGCCGGCGAGCTGGAACAGGCCGTGGCTGTGTATCAGGGGGAGTTCCTCCCCGGATTTGCCGCGCCCGGCGGCGTGGAGTTCGAGCATTGGGCCGAGGTCGAACGCCAGCGGCTCCGCTCGGCCTTCGTGCGGGTCGTCGAGACCCTCGCCAGGCGGCTGCTCGACCAGGGCCACTTCCGGGAAGCCCAGCAAATGGCCCGGCGGGCCCGCGACGCAGGCCGCAGCAGCGAGGCCACCTGGCGACTCCTGCTGGAGACCCACGCGGCCGGCGGCGATCAGCTCGGCTTCGCCATGGAGGCTGCCGGACTCTCCGAAATGCTGGCCGCGGACCAGCGCGAGCCGGAGCCCGCCACGCGTGCCCTGCTTTCCCGTGAGAAGGATGACCGGACGGAAGGCGCCGGCGGCGCCCTCAATCCGGCGCTGGTCGGCCGGGAGCGGGAGTTTGGGGCGATCATTGCGGCGTGGGAGCTCCTGTCCCGGGAGGGGGGTCGGCACGTGCACCTGTCCGCGCCGTCCGGGCTGGGCAAGAGCCGGCTCCTGACCGAGGTCCATCGCCGGCTCCGCGGGCTGGGGGCCCGGGTCATCAGCCTGCGCGCCAATCCCGGCGACCGGTCCATTCCCTACAGTTACCTGGGCGAAATGGTCCACGCCCTCGGCGAACTGCCAGGCGCCCTGGGGATCTCCCCGGCCTCCGCCGGCAGTCTGGTGGCTCTCAACCCGGCGCTGTCCTCCCGATTTGCCGCACCGGCCGACACCGCGACCGGCGGAGAGGCCCTGCGCCGAAGGGCCAAGGCCCTGATCGAACTCCTGACCACGGTGGCCGAGGAGCAGCCGTGTGCCCTGCTGCTGGACGACCTGCACTGGGCCGATGGCGCGTCGCGTCAGGCGCTTCGCCCCCTCCTCGACAGGGTGCGGAGCCTCCCGGCCCTCATCGTGACCGCGGCCCGGCCCATCGCCGAACCGGACCTGTCCGGCGAGGCCACCCGGGGTCTGTCGTTGGCGCCCCTGACGGACGCCCAGGCCGGCGAACTGCTCGCCAGCCTCGGGCAGCTCCCCGACGCCCGATGGAGCGCGCGGCTGGCGCAAGACCTCACCCGCGCCACCGGTGGATCACCGTTGCTCCTGCTGGAGACCCTGCAGCTGGCCGTGGACAGCGGCTGGCTGGTCCTGGGGGACGGCGCGTGGAACTGCCAGGATCCCGTGGCCCTGGCCCAGGCGCTCCGGGAGGGCAGCGCGTTGCAGCACCGCGTGGGCAACCTCGACGAGCTCAGCCGCCGGTTGCTGCTCATCCTGGCCATCGCCGGCACGCCGATGAGCCAACGCCAGCTCTCACGGGCCACCACCGTGCCCGAGCGCATTCTGGAGGATGCCCTGGCTGGACTGGAGCAGCGCGGCCTGGTACATCGCGCCGGAGAATTTGCCCTCCCGGCACACGACGAAATCGCGGCGGCGGCGCTCGAAGTGGCGCGGCCCGAGACCATCCCCTCGGTCCACGCCGGCATCGCCGTGGCCTTGCTGGACGGTACCGAGTTGGCGTCGGCAGATCTCGTGCGGGTCGGCAGGCATCTCGACCTGGCCAATCGAAAGACCAAGTTGGCGGGCGTCTTCGCCCGCTATCTGGCGGCGCTCCGCCACCGCGGCGATCCTAGGCGGGTCGGGGCCATCGCGTATGAGTTCCTGGGCGAAGGCACGCCGCCCGGGGAGGTGGCCGAGCTCATGCGGCGGCTCCCGGCCTGGACCCGGATCCGCCTCAGCAGTGGCCGGGCCGCAGGCGTGGGTCTGCTCCTCCTGGGTGTGGCGGCAGCCATCGCGGCGGCCGTCGCCCGCCACCCGGCGCCCGACGCGGTCCTCTTGATTCGGGACCGGGCCGCCAGCGACACCACGGTCCACCGGCTCGAGGTCCGGGAGGCAGACTGGCGGTCGGGCGCTCCCATCGACCTGGTGCACTTGGACCAGCAGCGGCTCCCGTTTCAGCTGTCCCTGGTGCACGTGGCCCCGTCGCCGGACGGCCGGGAGTGGCTCCTGGCACGGGAACATCTCCGCCAGCCGGAGACCTCCGACGTCTACCTCCGGGACTCCACCGGGCACGAAACCCGGCTGACACGATACCGTGGCGATGACTACTACCCCACCTGGGCACCAGATGGCAGCGGGTTCACCTGGATCACCTCCCAGTGGAGTCCGGAGGGAGCGGACAACTACGACCTGGCCTATATGGACCTCCGCAGCCGTGCGGAGCGGCGGCTGACCAGCGGCCGGCCGGCGGATCGGGTGGTGTTTTTTCTCCGGATGGGACCCGACTCCTGTTTCATCGCCAGTACGATGATCGGGTGCCCGAAAGCTGCGTGATGCCGCAGGATGGCCGGACGCCCCCGGGGTGTTTCAGCCTTCCGGGATACCTGATGTGGGATGCCCACGGCTGGGTCGATGACCTGCGGGTGCTGCTGTCGGTTGATTCCGCGGGCAACCACCTGCTCGTTCGCTATGACCTGGAAACCGGCGCGGTGAAGGTGCTGCAGAGGTTCATCCAGCAGGTATGGCTCAGCCCCGATCGTCGCTGGGTGGCCGTCACCGTCGCCCGGCCCCGTGAGGAGGGCCAGACCCGGCTGCTGATCCACCCCACGGACGATCCCGGCCGGGCGAGAGAGGTCGTCGGTGTGACCAGCCTCAATCCGGAGCTGGTCTGGTTGCCGCAGGTGCGCGATGCCCGGACCTATCTCGACACCGTGCGGATCCTCCCGCCACCCCGCGGCGCGCTCCGGACCGACGCGTCCTACCTGTTTCGGTACAGGCTCCGGCGCGCGGACGGCGGGGAGATCACCGCCTCCGCCCCGCCAGCCTGGTCCGTGTCGGACACGACGGTGCGCACCGTGGACAGTCTCGGCCTGGCCAGGCCGCGGCGGCCCGGCAAGGCCACCGTCTATATGAATGTCGGGGGGTGGCGCCAGGATTCGCTCCCGACCGCGGTGGTCCCTGCACGCGACAGCTTCATTTTCCGGGAGGATTGGGAGGGAGGCATCGCGGCCCACTGGATTCCCTTTGGAGAGCCGCGCCCGACCCTCACATCCATGGCCGGTGGGACGCCTGCCTTTCTCAATAACGGCGATGGATCCTACACCAGCGGCGCCTACAGCCGCGCCCACTGGGACGCGACCGATGGCCTGGGCCTGGAGGTCACGGGCTCCGTGCAACTGACGCGTGGCCAGGGGCAGGTGCTGTTGGTCGACTGGGTCGGTGGGCTCGACTCGCTCCACCTCGGCAGCTGGGACCACCTCGGCGGGTACATGCCGCTCCGAGGCGTCCTGGAGAACCGGCTGTGCTCGGCCGGCTATCCGGCCAGCGAGGGACCGGCCGGCAAGGTACGCTTCAGCCACTCGGTTGGCCCATGGAACCACCCTCTGCCGGTGGATTCCTCCCTGTCGGAAGGGCATCCGTTCCGGATCCGGCTGCAGCTGTTTCCCGACGGCCGGTGCGGCCTGGCCCTCGATGGACGCCCGGTTTCCATTTCCGAAAACGTGGTGCCGCTGGATCTGCCGTTTGCCATCCGGCTGGGCTACGCCGCGTATCAGGGCCGTGTGCTCCATGGGCCCATCGAGGTCTGGCGCCGCGTCCGCGACGACGTGCAGTGGGAGTTGCTGGACGTTCCCGATTCCACCACGGCGCCGGGTGGCGCGAATCGCTCCCCAGCACTACCGTAGGAGCAGGCGCGATCCTCCCACTCTACCCGATCCGATCCAATGAAACGCGGTACCATCATCACCCTCGTCGCCATCGTTGCGTTCGCCGCGCTCTTGCTCTTCAACACGCTGAGCGCGCAAAAAGTCGAGTGTACGGTCACCGTCGAGTTCAAGGGACACCGCAACACCGCCACCGCGTCGCACGAGAACGAAGCCGAGGCCCGGCGCGCAGCCCAGGGGACCGCCTGCGGCCCGATCACCAGCGGCATGGACGAATCCATCGCCTGCGACCGCGTGCCTCCCGCCGCGGTCCAGTGCCGGACCCGGTAGCGCCCCTGAGCCACCTCCCGGGGAATGAGCCCGCAGCGCCGCGACCCCGCGGCGAGGCCGGACGCCCGTGAAATCTCCCCACGCACTCACCCTGCTGGTCACCTGCATCGGCGTGGCGGCCGCACTTTCGTATGTCGTCCCCGCGGGCCGCTTCGAACGGCGCGAGGACCCCGGCACCGGGCGGAGCGTGGTGGTTCCCGGAACCTATCGACGGGTCGCCCAGTCGCCCGTCAGCGCCTTCGAGGCCGTCGTCGCGATCCCGCGCGGCATGGCCGACGCGGCTCCCGTCATTTTCTACGTGTTTCTGGTCGGTGGCGCCTTCTCGGTGGTGGAGAAGACCGGCGCGTCGACCCGTCTGGTCCAGCGCCTGGTGGAGCGCCTGCATGGCCGCCGGATGCTCATGATTCCCATCGCCTCGCTCGCCTTCGGCCTGGGCGGGGCCCTGATCCAGATGTCCGAGGAGCTGATCGCTTTTGTGCCGGTCCTGCTGCTCCTCACCTCCAGCCTGGGCTACTCCCCCCTGGTGGCCGCTGCCGTCAGCATTGGGGCGGCCGCGGTCGCGGCGGCCTTCAGCCCGGTCAATCCGTTTCAGGTCGTGATCGCCCAGAAGGTCGCGGAACTGCCCGCCCAATCGGGATTCGGGTTCCGGATGGTGTTTCTGGCGCTGGCCATGGGGATCTGGATCTGGGGCACCATGCGATGGGCGGGAGGCGGAGCGGCGGAGCGAGGCACCCCCGCCCCCCCGGCCCCGGGAACTGGCACCCGTATTGACCTCCGCGATCATCTGATTCTGGCCATCGTGGTCGCCACCTTTGCGCTGTTCATTCTCGGAGCGCAGCGCTGGGGATGGGACTTCGATCAGTTCAGTGCGCTCTTCTTCCTCATGGGACTCGCCGCGGGCGCCGTCGGCCGCCTGGGCGTGAGCGGGACGGCGGACGGGCTGGTAGAGGGCTTCCGCAGCCTCGCCTTCGCCGCGCTGCTGATCGGTTTCGCGCGGGCGATCTATGTCGTGCTCAACGCCGGCCAGATCATTGATACCATCGTCTACGGCATCTTCCTGCCCATTGCCGGCCTGCCGGTCGCCCTCTCTGCCGTCGGAATGATGCTCCTCCAGGCGCTGGTGCACGTGCCGGTGCCCAGTACCAGCGGCCAGGCCGTCCTCACACTGCCGGTCCTGGTGCCGCTCTCGGATCTCCTCCACCTGTCGCGCCAGGTGACGGTCCTGGCCTACCAGTACGGGGCCGGGCTCTGTGAGCTCCTGACCCCCACCAACGGCGCCCTGATGGCCATGCTCGCCGCCACCGGGGTCCCCTACGATCAGTGGCTTCGCTTTGTCCTCCGTGTGTGGCTTCTCCTGCTTGCCCTGGGTGCCGTCGCCATCCTCGCGGCCCTCTCCCTGCGCCTCTGACCCCACCAGGGCGGGTGTCCTGTCTGAGAACAGCGCAATCGTCCCGATTTGACATGGCCGTGGGAACCGGAGGGAAACCCGGGACGTTGCAATTTCGTAAGCTGCATGAATTCAACACCTTAAAGAAACCGACCCGGCCTGGCGTCATGCCAGGCGTGTGGCACCAAGGTTGCTCAGCATCTCCGCGGGGATTGGAACTCCACAGGCCATTCTCCGATACCAGAGGTAACCATGAGTGAACTGACCATTCGGGAAATGGAACAGGGCGAGGAATTCGCCGACTGGTTTGCCGACCTCACCCTCCAGGAGGAAGAGGCCACCGGCGAGCCGACCCATCTCGACGATCACTACCTGATCCTCAGCAACGGGATCGGCGATTGGATCGGCGGGTTGCGGTACACCCTCCGTGGCGGGGTGGCGCACATGGTGGACATCGCCGTCCGGGACGATGCCCGGCACCACGGCCACGGCCACCGCCTCCTGCTTGCTTTCGAGGAGCATGCCCGGGACCTCGGGGCGCATCTGGCCGAGTTCTGGATGGATGACCCCTCGGGCGAGCCGGAGCTCCTGGCCCACGGATGGCGCCGGGTCATGCGGCGGGATGCCTACATCGGTGGCGTGAGCTGGTATCTCATGGAAAAGGACCTCGCCCCGCTGGTCTAGCGCCCTCCCATCGGGGCGGATAAGCTTGAAGGGTCGTTCCCTAGCCTGATCTGTCGCTCACGCCGCGCCCGGGATGACTCCCGGGCGTGCTGCTTGTAGAGGACCGCCCTGATGTCCCTGCCCCACGCCGCCCGGACCTTCTTCACGAAGATCGAAGTGCTCAAGGACCTCGAATCCCGGGTCCGCGAGTTGATGACGGCCCATGAAGCCAAGCGGCCGCTCTGGTTTCCGAATGAGCTGCTCGGTCCCAAGCCGGGGGAGGACCCGGAGCGGCACCTGGCCCAGCTGCGGACGCGGGCCACCGGTATTCCCGACCCCGCCCGCGCCGCGCTGGCGCTCAACATGCTTACCGAGGAAGGGTTGCCGCACTTTCACCGGCTGCTGGCCGTCTATCTCGGCGACGGGAGCCATTGGCAGGACTGGAACAACCTGTGGACGGCCGAGGAAGACCGGCATGGCGTTGTGCTGCGCGACTATCTCCGGGACGCCCGCATCCTGGACCAGCACCGGCTGGAGCAGATGCAGTTCATCTACCTCCGCAACGGCTTCCAGCCGGAATGGGACAAGGACCCCTATCGCGTGTTCGCCTACACCACGCTGCAGGAGCGGGCCACGCAACAGTCGCATGGGGAGACCGGAAAACTGATCGCGGAGTACGAACCGGTCCTGGCCGAGGTGCTGGCCAACGTGGCCGGCGAGGAGGCCCGGCACTTCACGTTCTATCGGACGGTCTTCGAGGAAATCCTGCTGCGCGATCCCAACGAGGCCCTGGTGTCGGCCGCCCACATCCTCCCGAGCATCGAGATGCCAGGCCACACCATTCCGGGGTTCCGGGAAATCGCGGACATCATCCGCCGGTCCGGCATCTACGGGCCGCGGGACTACCTGAGGATCGTGCAGGAACAGATCCGCTACTGGCAGATCGACACCCTCGACGGCCTGAACGAGATGGGCCGCAAGGCCCAGGCGAAGATCGTCGCCATCCCGGACCGGTTGCAGCGGATCGCGGAGTACATCGAAACCAAGAGCCGGGCCAAGACCTTCAGCCTCGAGGTGGTGTTCAACCGTGAATTCGCGATGGAGTAACCGGAGCGCGGCCCGCCTGACCGCACTGCTCCTGGCCGCCACGGTGGCCGGGTGCGGCGGTGACAAGCCCAAGCCGGCGCCCGCGCGCAAACCCCCGGTGGTGGCGGCTGATCCGGCCCAAGCGGATGCCGATCTCCTCGGGCGCGAGGTCTACGACATCGTGGATCGGGTGATGGCCTACCGGAGCGCCCATCGCAACCGCCTCCCCACGTCGCTGCGGCAGGCCGGACTCGACAGCCTCACCCCGATGTTCGTCCGGCGATTGGGGCGCGACGGGAGCTCGCCGCGGGTGACCATCGTCTTCCGCCGGGCGGAGGGGCATGTCCTCCGTGCCTGTGCCGGCACCACCCTGGTGCTGGAGAACTCCATGCTTCACGATGGCGCGTTCGATGTGGAATGCGACCTGGCCGCCGGCGGCTCCCGCCGCTTCTGGGTCGGGGGCTCCCCGTAGCAGCGCATCCCCCGCCCGCCGCCCCGGGCCCCTTATCTTCGAGCATGTCCGCTTCGATCATCATCCAGGCCACCCGCATCCTCGTGTTCGCTGTCTTTGCGACGGCGTCGCTGGTGGCGGGGGTCCAGTGGGCCGTGAGCCACCGGTACCTGGGCCCCTTCAGCCCGCTCGCCCGCCTGGGCCGCCGCCTGGGTGAACCCGTCGTGAAGCGCCTGGAAACCCGCCTGCTGCGCAGCGGAGGCAACCCCTCCAGTGCCCCGTACGTGTTCTTCTGGACCGCCCTGATCGGCGGGCTGGCGCTGCTCGGGCTGGTGGAGTGGCTTCTCAGGCTCGCGATTTCGCTGTACCTCAGCGCGAGCAGCGGCCCGCGGGGCCTGATCTTCTTTGCGGTCAACTTCGTGTTTTCCACCCTGATGCTGGCGCTGTTCATCCGGGTCATCGCGTCCTGGTTTGGCATCTCCCCGTATTCCAAGCCGATGCGAGTGGTCTACGCGCTCACCGATTGGATCATCGATCCGCTCCGCCGGGTGGTCCCCATGTTCGGCATGATCGACGTCACCCCCCTGGTGGCCTATCTGATGCTGATCCTGGCGCGCTGGGTCGTGCTCGGGCTGCTGTGACGCGGGAACCGGCGCTCGGGGCGGCGCCGGAGGCGGTGGCGCGTCACCGCCGAGGGTGCCGGTAGTGCCGCCGATCACCGCGACGCTCACCGGCATTCGGCTCACCATTCAGGTGCAACCGCGCGCCTCCCGAACCGAACTGGCCGGCCGGCACGGCGACGCGCTGAAGGTGCGAATCCAGGCGGCCCCGGTGGATGGGGCCGCCAACGAGGCCCTGGTCCGCTTCCTCTCGGAGGCCCTGGGGGTTCCCCGGGCAGCGGTGCACATCTCGGCCGGCCAGGGAGGTCGCCGCAAGACGGTCGTGGTCAAGGGGCTGACGGCGGCGCAGGCAGCCCGCCGGCTGGAGCTTGAGGTGCCGGGGCCGGACGACTAGACTTGGCGGGACAACCGACGACCGTCGTGGTGATTTGCGCCTATTGCAGCCACGTTAAACAAGTGCTAAAACGGTCCACCCCCGGGGAGCCGTCGAGCGCCCCGGGGGTTTTCCATGGTCCACTGCCGATGAACTCATCCGATCGTACCGCCCGTCTGGCCCTGCTTCCCGCGCTGCTGGAGCAGCGCATTCTGCTGCTCGACGGCGCCATGGGAACCATGATTCAGGCGCACGGCCTGGGCGAGGCCGAGTACCGGGGCGAGCGCTTCCGGGAGTGGCCGCGCGACCTCAAGGGCAACAACGATCTCCTGACGCTCACCCGGCCGGAGGTGATTCGGGGCATCCACGCCGCCTACTTCGAGGCAGGTGCGGACATAATTGAGACCAACACCTTCAACTCCACCACCGTGTCCATGGCCGACTACGGCATGGAAGCGCTGGCCCCCGAACTGAACCGGGAGGCGGCCCGCCTGGCGCGAGCCGTGGCCGACGAGTTCGAGGCCCGGGACCCGGACCGGCCCCGGTTCGTTGCCGGGATCCTGGGTCCCACCAACAAGACTGCTTCGCTCTCTCCCGACGTCAACGATCCCGGGTTTCGGAGCGTGGGCTTTGCCGACCTGGCCCGGGCCTACAGCGAGGCCGCGGCGGCGCTGCTCGAAAGCGGAGCGGACCTGCTCATGGTGGAGACCATCTTCGACACGCTCAATGCCAAGGCGGCGCTGTTCGCGATCGAAGAGGTCTTCGCCCGGACCGGGACCCGGGTGCCGGTCATGATCTCCGGGACGATCACCGACCGGAGCGGGCGCACCCTGTCGGGACAGACGGTCGAGGCCTTCTGGAACTCGGTGGCCCACGCGCGGCCGCTGACCGTCGGCCTCAACTGCGCGCTCGGCGCCAGCGACCTCCGCGCCTGGGTGCAGGATCTCTCGCGGGTCGCCCCGGTGTACCTGAGCGCGCACCCGAACGCCGGCCTGCCCAACGCTTTCGGCGGGTACGACGAGACCCCGGCCTCCATGGCCGAGGTGCTCCGCGAGTTCGCCACGGCGGGCCTGGTGAACATCGTGGGCGGCTGCTGCGGGACCACCCCCGATCACATCCGGGCACTCGCGGAGGCGGTCGCGGGCGTGCCACCGCGCGGGCGCCCCCGCATCCAGCCGCGCTGCCGCCTGGCGGGACTCGAGCCGCTCACCATCGGCCCCGACACCAACTTCGTGAACGTGGGCGAACGCACCAACGTGACCGGCTCGCGCCGATTCGCCAAGCTGATCCTCGACGGCCAGTACGAGGCCGCGCTCGAAGTGGCCCGGCACCAGGTGGAGAACGGCGCCCAGATCATCGACATCAACATGGACGAGGGGATGCTCGACGCCGAGGCGGCGATGGTGAAGTTCCTCCGCCTGGTGGGGAGCGAGCCGGCCATCGCCCGGGTCCCGGTGATGCTGGACAGCTCCAAGTGGTCAGTGCTCGAGGCGGGACTGCAGAACCTGCAGGGGAAGGGCGTGGTCAACTCCATCAGCATGAAGGAGGGCGAGGAGACCTTTCTCCGCCAAGCCACGCTGGTGCGGCGCTACGGCGCCGCGGTCATCGTCATGGCCTTCGATGAGCAGGGTCAGGCCGATACCGTGGAGCGGAAGGTGGCCATCTGCGAGCGGGCCTACCACCTGCTGCACGATCAGATCGGCTTCCCGCCCGAGGACATCATCTTCGACCCCAACATCTTTGCCATCGCCACCGGCATCGAGGAGCACAACGGCTACGGGGTGGCCTACATCGAGTCGGTGCGGCAGATCAAGGCAAGGCTCCCGCACGTGCTGATCAGCGGCGGGGTCAGCAACGTGTCGTTCGCCTTCCGCGGCAACGATCGCGTGCGGGAGGCGATCCACTCGGCGTTCCTGTACCACGCCATCCGGGCCGGGATGGACATGGGCATCGTCAACGCCGCCCAACTGGCCATTTATGATGACATCGAGCCGGCATTGCTGGAACGGGTCGAGGACGTAGTCCTCAACCGGCGGCCGGAGGCCACCGAGCGCCTGCTCGAGATCGCGGAGCGGTATCGGTCCACGGGGGACGGCCCCCGGAAGACCGCGGATCTCGCCTGGCGGACGCTGGCGGTGGAAGAGCGGCTGGCGCACGCCTTGGTGGAGGGCATCGACACCTGGATCGTCGAAGACACCGAGCAGGCCCGGCAACGCGCGGCCCGGCCGATCGAGGTGATCGAAGGGCCGCTCATGCAGGGGATGAACATCGTCGGCGACCTCTTCGGGTCCGGGAAGATGTTCCTGCCGCAGGTGGTCAAGAGCGCGCGGGTCATGAAGAAGGCCGTGGCTCACCTGGTGCCCTTCATCGAGGCGGAAAAGGCCGCGAGCGCCGACACCCGGGCCAAGGGACGGCTGGTGATGGCCACGGTGAAGGGGGATGTCCACGACATCGGCAAGAACATCGTCGGCGTGGTGCTGCAGTGTAACAACTACGAAGTGATCGACCTCGGCGTCATGGTGCCGGGACAGCGGATCCTCGAGGCGGCCCGGGAACATCGGGCCGACGCGATCGGGCTCTCCGGACTGATCACCCCGTCGCTGGAGGAGATGACGGTGGTGGCGGCCGAAATGGAGCGCCAGGGGTTCCGGCTGCCGCTGCTGATCGGCGGAGCCACCACCAGCCGGGTGCACACCGCGGTGAAGATCGCGCCCCGCTACTCCGGGCCGGTGGTGTACGTGACCGACGCCTCCCGCGCGGTGGGTGTGGTGGGCCGGCTCCTCTCGGACACGCTGCGCGACGATTTTGTGGCCGAGGTGCAGACCGAGTATGCCACGCTCCGGAACGAGCGGGCCGGAGAGCGGAGCGGCGAGCACCTGCTGCCGCTGGCCGAGGCACGGCGCAATCGCCTGGCCCTCGCCGCCCCGCCGGTCCCGGCCCCCGCGCCACGGTTTCTCGGCACCCGCACGTTCGATGACTACCCGCTGGCCGAGCTGGTTGAGCGGATCGACTGGACGCCATTTTTCCAGACCTGGGAGCTGGTGGGACGGTTCCCGGCCATCCTCGAGGATCCGGCGGTGGGTCGGACAGCCCGGGAACTGTATGACGACGCCCGCCGGTTGCTGGACCGCATCGTCGCGGAGCGGCTGTTCCAGGCCCAAGGGGTGCTCGGCTTCTTCCCGGCCGCCAGCCAGGGCGACGACATCCAGCTTTGGGAGGACGAGGCCCGGCGACGCCCCCTCGCCGTGGTGCACACGCTGCGGCAGCAGGGCCGGAAGAACGGCCGGCCCAACCTGGCGCTGGCGGATTTCGTCGCTGCGGAGGACGCGGGTGTGGCCGACTATCTGGGGTGCTTCGCGGTGACCGCCGGACATGGCGTCGCCGAACTGGCCCGGAAGTTCGAGGCCGAGCACGATGATTACAACGCGATTCTCGCCAAGGCCCTGGCCGATCGCCTGGCCGAGGCCTTTGCCGAACGGATGCATGAACGGGTGCGCAAGGAATTCTGGGAATACGCGCCCGAGGAGGCCATCGCCAACGAGGCCCTGATCCGGGAGCAGTACCAGGGGATCCGCCCGGCGCCGGGGTATCCGGCCTGCCCCGATCACACCGAAAAACGCACGCTCTTCTCCCTGCTGGGCGCCGAGGCGGCGGCCGGGATGGAGCTGACGGAAAGCTTCGCCATGCTGCCCGCGGCGGCGGTCAGCGGCTACTACTTCTGGCGCCCGGAGAGTCATTACTTCGGCGTCGGCAGGATCGGCGCGGACCAGGCGCAGGACTATGCCGCCCGCAAGGGGTGGACGGTGGAGGAGGCCGAGCGGTGGCTGGCGCCCATCCTGGGGTATTCGCCGTCTGCGGAACGGCCCATCGGAGTCGCGCCATGACCACACTTCGGGCACTGATCGAGGATGGCCGGACCCATGTGGTGGACGGGGCCATGGGCACCATGCTCTATGGCCGCGGCATCTTCCTCAACGTCTGCTACGATGAGCTGGTCCTGAAGCAGCCGGACCTGATCCGGGACATCCACCGGGAGTACGTCCGGGCCGGCGCCGAGCTGCTGGAAACCAACACCTTCGGCGCCAACCCGATCAAGCTCGCGCACTACGGCCTGTCCGATGAAACCGAGCGCCTCAATGCAGCGGCTACGACCCTGGCCCGCGAGGCGGCGGGGGGCCGGGCGGCGGTGCTGGGCGCCGTGGGACCGCTCGGCATCCGCATCGAGCCGTTCGGGGAGACCTCGGTAGCAGAGGCCAGCGCCGCCTTCGGCCGCCAGGTGGACGGCCTCCTGGCCGGCGGGGTCGACGGGTTCATCGTCGAGACCTTCAGTGATGTCGAGGAAGTGCGCGCGGCGATCGAAGCCATCCGTGGCAAGAGCGACCTCCCGATCGTGGCCCAGATGACGGTGGGCACCGATGGCAAGACCCACTACGGCACCGAACCCGCCACCTTCGGGCCGCAGCTCCAGGCTTTGGGTGCGGATGTGATCGGGGTCAACTGCTCGGTCGGCCCGCACGGAGTGCTCGAGGCGATCGAGCAGTTGGCCAAGGTGGTCACCGTGCCGCTCTCGGCCCAGCCCAACGCCGGCCTGCCGCGGGAGGTGGGGGACCGCAAGATCTACATGGCCAGTCCGGAGTACATGGCCAGCTACGCGCGCCGCATCGTGGAGGCGGGCGCCCGGTTCGTGGGGGGATGCTGTGGCACCACCCCCGACCACATCAAGGCCATGGTCGGCTACGTCAAGAGCGTGCGCCCCCGGCACACCGCCTCCCATGCCATGCCGCCGGCCCAGGCCAAGCCGCTGCCCGTCGTGCCGCTGGCCGAGCGCTCGCGGTTTGGGGCCAAGCTGGCCCGCGGAGAATTCATCACCACCGTGGAAATCGTGCCGCCCAAGGGCGTGGACCCCGCGCCGATGTTCCAGCAGGTGCGCGCCCTGGCCACGGCCGGAGTCGATGCGGTCAACGTGCCCGACGGTCCCCGGGCCCAGAGCCGGATGGGGGCCCTGCTCTCCGGACTGCTGATCCAGCGTGAACTCGGCATCGAGGCCGTGGTCCACTACGCCTGCCGGGACCGGAATCTGCTGGGCATGCTCTCCGACCTGTTAGGCGCCGCCGCCAGCGACATTCGCAACCTGCTCATCGTCACCGGCGACCCGCCCAAGATGGGGCCCTATCCGGATGCGACGGCGGTCTTCGACATCGACAGCATCGGCCTCACCAATCTGGTGAGCCGGCTCAACCGGGGCCTCGACCCGGGCGGCAACGCCCTGGGCGGCACCACCCGGTTTGTCATCGGCGTCGGGGTGAATCCGGCCGCCCCCGATCCGGCGCTCGAACTGCGGCGCTTCGCCTGGAAGGTGGAAGCGGGGGCGGAGTATGCCATCACCCAGCCGGTGTTCGACCTGGAGCAGCTGGAGCGATTCCTGGTCAAGGTCGAGTCCCACCGGGTGCCGATCATCGCCGGCATCTGGCCGTTGGTGTCCCTGCGCAACGCGGAGTTCCTCGCCAATGAGGTGCCGGGCGTCAGCGTCCCCGAGGCGGTGCTCGACCGGATGCGAGAGGCCTCGTCCCGGGGCAAGGAGGCGGCGCTGGCCGAGGGTGTGCGGATTGCCCGGGAGATGCTCGCGGCGGTGCGATCCCGGGTGGCGGGCGTCCAGGTCGCCGCGCCACTGGGACGGGCCGATGTCGCGCTTCAGGTGATTTCCCCCGGAGAGGCCTGAGGATGCTCTCCGCGCCGGTGCTGCACGGTCGGGGCATTCGGCTCGAGCCTCTCGCGATGGATCACCTGCCGGGCCTGATCGCCGCCGGAGGTGATCCCGCCCTGTGGCAGATCACCGTGAATGACGGCAGTACCCCGGAGGGCATGCGGCGATGGGCGGAGTCCGCTCTGGAGGATCAGCGGCGCGGGGTGGCGGTCCCCTTTGCGACCGTGCTGCGGGAAACGGGACAGGTGGTCGGCGGCTCCCGCTTCGGCAACATTTCCGAGCCGGACCGGCGGGCGGAGATCGGCTGGACCTGGATCGCGCCGGCGTGGCAGCGGACCGCCGTGAACACCGAGGCGAAATACCTGATGCTGCGCCAGGCCTTCGAGGTGTGGGGGCTGGTGCGGGTGGAGTTCAAGACCGACGCGCTCAACACCCAATCCCGCGCTGCCCTGCTTCGGATCGGCGCCAGGGAGGAGGGCACTTTCCGCAAACATGCGCTGACCTGGACCGGCCGCTGGCGGGATTCGGTGTACTTCAGCATCCTCGACGATGAGTGGCCGGCCGTGAAGACCCGGCTGGCGTCGAGATTGGGGATGTAGCCGGGCGTCCCGCCCAGGGGCCCCTGCTCGGTTGAGCCGACCGCCCGGTCCGGCTAGGTTCCCGCCTCGGCGAACTCACCCCTCGTAGACCTGCGCCCCCTCCGGGCGATGGAGCCCCATGGCCAGCACGCCCGCAACCACTCCCCTCACGCTCCTCTCCGAAGAAGAAGAACTCTTCCGGGCCACGGTCCGGGAATTCGCCGAGCGGGAGGTCAAGCCATTCGTCAGCGAGATGGACGAGGCGGCCAAGTTCCGGCCGGAACTGATCGCCAAGTTCTTCGAGCTGGGCCTGATGGGGATCGAGGTCCCGGAGCAGTTCGGTGGGGCGGGCGCCAACATCTTCCTGGCCACGCTGGCCATCGAGGAGCTGGCCAGGGTGGATGCCTCCGCCGCCATCTACGTGGACGTCCACAATACCCTGGTCAACAACGCGCTGCTCCGCTGGGGGAACCCGGAACAGCACGCCCGGCTGTTTCCCCGGATGACGGTGGACCTGCTGGGCGCTTTCGCGCTGTCCGAACCGGCCAGCGGCAGTGACGCCTTTGCCCTGGAGACCAAGGCGGAGGAGAAAGGAGACCACTGGGAGCTGACCGGCCGGAAGTTCTGGATCACCAACGGCGGAGAAGCCGGGATCTTCCTGATCTTTGCCAACACCGACTTTTCCAAGGGGTACAAGGGCATCACCGCCTTCCTGGTGGAGCGAGACTTTCCCGGATTCAGCGTCGGCAAGAAGGAGAACAAGCTGGGGATTCGGGCCTCCAGCACCACTGAACTCATCCTCGAGGCGTGCCGGGTGCCGAAGCAGAATGTGCTCGGCGCGGTGGGGCGCGGCTACAAGATCGCCATCGAGACGCTGAACGAGGGCCGCATCGGCATCGGCGCCCAGATGATCGGCGTCGGGCAGGGAGCCTTCGAGGCGGCCAGCGCCTACGTGAAGGAGCGCAAGCAGTTCGGTAAGGCGATCGCCGAATTCCAGGGGGTGCAGTTCCAGCTGGCCCAGATGGCAACCGAACTGGAAGCTGCCCGCCTGATGGTCTACAACGCGGCCCGCCTCAAGGACGCCGGGCTACCCTTTCAGCGCGAGGCGGCCATGGCCAAGCTGTTCAGTTCCCAGGTGGCCGACGAGACGACCAGCCGGTGCCTCGAACTGTTTGGCGGCTACGGCTACTCCAAGGAGTATCCGGCGGAGAAGTTTTATCGCGATGCCAAGATCGGCACGATCTACGAGGGGACCAGCAACATGCAGTTGCAGACCATCGCGAAAATGGTGCTGAAATAGCTCGTCCGGCCGCCTGATTTCCTACCAGTTCGCTGATTGTGACACTTCGTGACCGACCGCGAGAGTCGGTGGCTCGTGGCTTGCACCTCTGGATGTCACCGCCAGGCCACTTGGCCGGGCCAAACGCTCCAAACTGTTGCGTCAGAACAACTTGCCATTTTCCGGTCGGCCGGTAGGTTACCGGTTGTGTCGGCTGGCTTCAGTCACCCGGCACGATTGCCGAGGATATTGAAAGAGTCGCCCTGAGCCCATTGTGCGCCTGATCACCCGATGCCCCCCGCTGCTCCTCGCTGCCGCCATGCTCGTGGCGGGGGCTCCGTCGCGGCTGCCGGCGCAGGAACTCCCCACGGCACTCAAGGCCCAGCTTGACCGCTGGTACCGCACGGCCAAGCGCAGCGCCCCCGGCACGTGGGGCATCTCGGTGTCCGATCAGCACGGCAACGTGCTCTGGAGCGTCAACCCCGACCTGCAAATGATCCCCGCGTCCACGGTGAAGCTACTCACCACCGGTTACGCCCGCACGGTGCTCGGCTCCGAGGCGCGCCGGTTGACCCGGGTGCTGGGCGTTGGGCAGGTGGACGAAGCCACCGGGGAGTGGATGGGGCGATGGGTGCTCGAGCTCAACGGCGACCCGTCGCTGGAAAGCCCCTCGGGGGCGGGACCCCGGCTGCAAGACCTGGCCGACCAGCTCGCGGCGCAGGGCATCCGGCGGCTCCGGGGTCCGATGACCGCGCTCCGCAGCGACGGCAGTCCGGCGGAAGCGCATTTCCCCGCGGCGTGGCGCGCCGCCAACTGGGGCAGCCTGTATGCGCCGCTCGTGGGCAGCCTGACTCTGCATGAGAACATCATCACCCTGTACGTGCGGCCGGGGGCCAAGGCGGGGCAGCGGGCTCGCCTGGTTGAGACCTCGCCGGACGGCCTGAACGCCGTCGTGAACGTGCACGCGAGCACGGTGGCGGGCAGCCGTTCCCGGCTCCGGATCACGCGCATGAAGGACGGCGGCTACCTGGTCACGGGCACCGTCGGCGTCGGGGCGGGCACCCGGCGGCTGATTTCCGTTGCCGGCGATCCCAAGGCGGTGCTGGCTGCCGCCTGGGCCCGGGCGCTGCAGCAGGCCGGCATCGAATGGGACCGGACGCCTCAGACCATCATTGTCGAGAGCCCCGCCGACCAGGTGCTCGCCGAAGTGCACTCGGCGACCTTCGACTCGCTGGCGTACGACATCAACCGTCGCAGCCATAATCTCGGAGCGGAGCTGCTGCTGAGCTGGGCGGGGGGCGGAGAGCGCGGACCGGAACTGCTGACCGAGCATGTGCAGCAGGTGGCGGGCGTCGCGGGCGGCGTGAAGCTGGTGGACGGGAGCGGGATGTCCCATCAGGATCGGGTGACCCCGGCCACCTTCATCTACTACATGGCCAACTTTCAGCACACCCCCGCCGGGCGGAATTTCCCCTCCCTGCTCCCGGCCAATGGCGTCGGGACGCTGGCCCGGTTGTCTTCGGGGCTGCCGGGCCAGGGCGTGGTGCGCGCCAAGACCGGGACCCTGAGCGGCGTATCAACCCTGGTGGGGTACCTGGGCCGCCGGGACGGCATGTTCCTGGTCTCGCTCATGTACAATGGGTCCCGATCCCGGACCGCCAAGCGGCACCAGTGGGCGGTGTTCCGGCTGCTGGGTGCTGATGGCGCCTCGATCCCGTCGGAAGACCCGGAGGAGATCGTGGAGCCCGTCCTCGAACTCGGTGGCGACCCAAGCGACTAGCGGCGCTACATGATCAGGTGCGCCAGCTCCGGTCCCTTCGGCGCCGACCCGCTCGACCCCTCCGGCTCCATCGTCAGCGCAGCCCCCCGCACAATCGCAGCACCCGGCGGCATCGTCAGCATCAGGAAGGCCGGACTCCGGCCGTTGTTCTTGACCTCGACACTACGGACCATGCCCTGCTCGGTGATGAACCAGAACTGGCACGTCTCCCCGGCGGCGCTGGCCGGGAGCCCGTAGATCACCACGTTCCATCGGTGGGTCCGCTCGTCCGCGAAGATGAGCATACCGCCCTTCTTCTCCCCCATGTTGATGCTCGCGTGACGCACCATCGCCGCCTGCCGGATGATGCTGAGCGTGTCGCGGGCGAGCATCAGCTCCTGCCCGAGGCGTTCGCGCTCCACGGTGAGCTGTCCTTCAAAGGCATGCACGGTGCGGAAGGCCCAGAACCAGGCTCCGAGCGCCAGGACGACGGAGGCCGCCAGTGCCGCGGGCACCAGCCCGCGCGGGGGTCCGCGGCGCGCGTCGAGGGCCGTCTCGACCAGGGTGCGCGTGAGCCCGGGCCGCGGGGCCACCGACCCGGCCCCCATCGGTAGCCAGCTGAGCTCCCGTTCGAGACGGTCGACCTCCTGCCGACACTCGGGGCATCCTGGCAGGTGCTCGCGAAAGGTCCGCTCCTCATCCGGCTCGAGGGACCGGGTCACGAAGGCGGTGCGCTGCTCGAAGAACCAATCGTGCGTGCTCATACGACCCAATCCCTGATGGAGGCGAGTCTGGTACGAAGCTTGTCGAAGGCGAGGCGAAGCCGGGTCTTGACGGTCCCGAGCGGAATGCCCAGCCGGGCAGCGATCTCGGACTGGGTAAGCCCCTCGAAGTAGGCGAGGCGCACCACGGCTTGCTGATCGTCGGGAAGTTCGCGCAGGGCCCCGTGCACTGCTTCGTGGACGTGCCAGCCGGGGTGGGCCGTCTCGTCAGGCTCTACCGCTACCGTCCGGCCCTCCCCCAACGCACCGAACGACAGCAGCCGGCGCGCCTTGTGGAGGCGGCGCTGCCGGCCGCGGAGGCGATCAATGGCCCGGTTGCGGGTGATGCGCAGCAGCCAGGGAATCAGGCGGCCGCTCTCGCGGTCGAAGAGATCCACCCTCCGCCAGACAATGCTGAATGTCTCCTGCACCACTTCCTCCGCGTCATCGCGGTCGGAGAGCATGGCGTAGGCCACACCGAGCAGCCACGGCGTCGCCAGGTTGACCAGCTCGACCAGGGCCCGTTCCTCGCGCGCCAGCAGGCGCGCCTGCAGCGACGCCTCGTGCTCCAGCGTCAGCAGGCGCCGCTCGGGTGCGGCGGGGAGGGCGGGCGGGTGCGGGGACATCCCCTGGCCGTCGGCGGTCATGACCCTCCAACGCGCGGAGCAGCGTCCCGGATCTCCGGCCGGTCGGACGTCATCGCTGCAGATCCCGCGCATCCCGGTTGCCCCCGCCGGTCAGGCGGAGCACCGCTTCCTCCAGCAGTTCGTCGGTCTTACAGAAGACAAACCGGGCGTAGCGCCGACCCAGTTCAGGCCGGCTGAAAAAACTGGACCCCGGCACGGGGGCCACGCCGCGCTCCCGTGCGAGCCAGTGAGCAAATGCCGTATCGTCGAGGTCGGAGAGTGCCGAGAAATCGGCCAGGATATAGTAGGCCCCTTCGGGTGCCTCACACCGAAACCCCGCCTGCACCAGCGCCCCGTACAGACGGTCCCGGCGCCGCCGATAGTCGGCCGCCATCTGATCGTAGTAATCGGGGCCCAGCTGGTCCATGGCGGTCGCGAGCCCCTCCTGCAGCGGCGCCGGCGCGCCCACCGTCAGGAAATCATGGACCTTCCGGATCGCATCGGTGAGCCCGGCGGGGGCCACAACGGTTCCGATCCGCCACCCGGTGATGCTGAAGGTCTTGGAGGCCCCGCTGATGGTCACGGTCCGGTCGGCCATTCCCGGAATCGTGGCCATCGGAATGTGCGGGCCACTGAAACGAATGTGCTCGTAAATCTCATCGGTTACCGCGTACGCATCATGTCGCCGGCACAGCTCGGCGATTCCCTCCAGCTCCGCCCGGGTCAGCACCCGGCCGACGGGATTGGCGGGGGAGTTGACGATGACGGCGCGCGTCCGAGCCGTGAATGCCGCGGCCAGCCGATCGAGATCCAGCGGCTGACCAGGGAAGAGCGGCACGTAGACCGGACGTGCGTCGCAGAGGATGGTGTCCGGGCCGTAGTTCTCGTAGAAGGGCTCGAAGACGATCACTTCCTCTCCGGGGTCCACCAGGGCGAGCAGGGTGGCGATCATGGCCTCCGTGGCGCCGCAGGTGATGGTGATCTCGGTCTCCGGATCCACCGTCATGCCGTACCACGCGGCGTACTTGCGGGCGACCGCCTCCCGCAGCCGACGAGCCCCCCAGGTGATGGCGTACTGGTTGATGTCCGCGTGGATGGCCTGAGCCGCCGCCTCCTTGAGGAGCGCGGGAGCGGGGAAGTTGGGGAATCCCTGGGCCAGGTTGATGGCGCCATGCTCGGCGGCGAGCCGGGACATGCCTCGAATGACGGATTCTCGAAAAGAGCGAGTGCGCCGGGCAAGATGGTAGGTCATGAGTCGTGGTGAGGGCCATGGGACGGGGGCGGCGGCGAACCCGACCCGCGCAATCTAGCGCCGGAGACCATCCGCCCGAAGACACGCTGGGGTGGGCGCGCGGCGCGCCCGCCCCAGGTTCTCCACCCTGCGTTCCTGCCATCCTCCCCTTCGCGAACGACGGCAGGTCCCGTCGTGCCGGGTGCGGACCGTGTCGCTACGGCACCGGCCCGGTGGCCACGACCAGATCGTCCACCCACATGGTCTGGGCGACCGGCGAACCGTCGCCGATGTAGGGCGCGATCACGAACTGGTTGAAGCGCATCGTCGGATGCTGGGCGGTGCGGAACAGCACATTCTGGTGGTCGATGACCAGCCGGCCGTCGAACCAGTATTGCGCCAGCCCGTCCGCCATGCCCCGGCCGTTCTGGATGGTGTTGAGCTGGAAGTACACCTCGACCTGGTGCCAGTCTCCCTTGTACCCCGGCCCGGGCGAGGGAAGGAACACCGGTGCCGGAGCGTCCCATTTCTTGGAATTCCGCCACTGGCCGCTGAGGAGATAACAATCACCGGTGATGCCATCCATGGTGCCGTTGCATCCGGACACCGCACGCTGCTCGGTGATGGACGTTAGATCAACGTTCAGGCGCGTGGTGTCGATATTGAGTGCATCCTGGATCGCGAGCCGGGGCACTCCGCCCCCTGGCCTGTAATTCTGCTCGATGTAGGTGGTCAGATGCGTCACCGAGGGCCCGACCCACGCCGGGTCCTGATCGGTGATGACATGAAACTCGTGCGGATGGTAGCTGTGCGCCGAACCCACCCAATTGGGGCTGTACTTGACCCAATACCGGACGTAGACTCGGTCACTGGCCGTGAACAGGTGCCGGAGCGCACCCCCCTGTGCCGCGGTCTTTCCCCCGGCGGCAAATGCCATCTGCAGGGCCCCACTGCCGCCGTGCGGTGAGACGGTGCTGATGGCTGGACTGGTGTTGTCATACCACCCACGGGTGGACACGCCGCCGTTGTCGAATCCCTCCGTCAGCAGGACGGTTCCCGGCGGCGGGGGGGGTGGGGGCGGCGGGGGCGGGGGCGGGGGCGGGCCCACCAAGGTGTCCGCAACGATGG
>Ga0163144_10001008_pt1 | contig 66608 bp, 66 predicted proteins | sample OliLak19BULKMAT1_FD_123175 | JGI IMG/M metagenome (GOLD analysis project Ga0163144, IMG submission 123175) | Freshwater microbial mat bacterial communities from Lake Vanda, McMurdo Dry Valleys, Antarctica - Oligotrophic Lake LV.19.BULKMAT1 | ecosystem: Environmental > Aquatic > Freshwater >...
TGAGCCAGCTGTCAAATATTCAGGGGCTCCTGTTTACACCTACCGTGAACGCAAAAACACCACGACCGAAATCGGGATGAAAGTGGGGGTGGAGTTTTAAGAATAATAAGTCCTGGTCTTGACGGTGGAAATCTTTAATGTATACTTGATGTAGACATAATAAGGACGCAAATAATAAGGAGCCGCTATCAAAGCCAATATCGTAGACCTTCGTTATAAAATGAAAGATATCATAAAAGCCCTTAACCGCCGGGAACGCGTTGAGATCCTTTATCGCGGACGTCCCAAGGGTGTTATCATTCCGGTTAATGAAAAAAGCCTTAGGACCGTCAAAAAGCACCCCCTTTATGGCATGTTGGCGGCTGATAAAAAGCCGGTCAATAAGATCATGGCTGAACTTCGGGCTGAGCGTTATGTTGTTTGATACGGATATTTTGATATGGTTGATGCGTGGCAATAGTAAAGCGGCCCGTCTCATTGACAATGCCTCGGAACGTCAAATGTCTATCTTGACGCGTATGGAACTTCTGCAGGGCGCAAAAAATAAGACCCATATTCAGCATGTCCAGAGCTTCATTTCTGAATTCGGGTTTAGCGTTTTGCCTTTGACGGAGAATATCGGGCATCGCGCGATGATTTATGTTGAAGAATATGCTTTGAGTGACGGGTTACGAGCGAGTGATGCGCTGATCGCCGCGACCGCTGCTGAGAATGGGATCACATTGTGTTCCGGCAATGTGAAACATTATCGTCCTATTAAAGATTTGAAATTCCAACCGTTTGTTGCTTAAAGCTGGCTTTTATCGTACGTGGATTCTTGCTGGGTATTTAAATCGATGAGTTTGATTTTTTCTACGCCTTTGAATTCATAAAGGCGGAAAGTTTCGGCAACGATAGCCCAGATTTCATCGCGCACTTCCCCCGTCGGAGGAAACCCACTTTGCGTGAATTGGTATTTGATGCGGTTTTCAATCTGCTTCGCTAAAAAATCTCCTAACACAATTTCTTCAGTCTTTAATCTATCTCCGGTCTTGTCTCCGATTATTTTTTCATCACCAAAAAGTTCAAACACATAACGCTTAATGTATTCTTCGTTGGAAATGACCGGCGGGTTAGAGAGCGCCATTTTCATGTCCGGGAAGTAATTAATCGCTTTAATTCCGACCCCATTCTTGATGTCGGCAAAAACCATGACGAAAAATTCGGGCGGGACGTCGTCCTTGATCGGGTTCATCGGATTGTCTTTGACGTTCTCGACAACTTGATTGCCGGCGGGGGCTTGCTCATTGCCGACGGTCAAAGTAGCATGGATGATCTTTTGCCCGACGTCAAAATACGCGCGCGTTAACGCGGTCAAGACCTCGCGTTGTTTGGCGCTGTACTCGTCGGAATATTTGTTTTGGTAAGAAACGTTCTGATCGTATTTCTTGGTCATCGTGATGTTATAGCTGACCGAGAGGATTTTTGTTGGATGATCGAAAAACGCTTTTAAGAAAACAATCGACCAGCCTTCATTCGCCGGCGCTTTCGGCGCCTGGTTTTCCGGTGTCGGACGAAATACAATGATCCCGTCATTAAGCGGCACATAAATCCACATCGTGCGGCCGTCCGGGATCACGCTTACGTCGTATTTTAGTTCTTCTTTAGCGATTTTAAGAAATTGCGCTTGGGCTTGGGTGAGGGTGACCGGGGTTTTCGGTGCAGAGGCAGAAGTCTTACCGCAGCCGGTCAATACAGCCGCAATCAAAGGCAGGATGAAAAAGTTTCTTAGAGAAAACATTTAAATTTGCATAGGGGCGCGGCCGGAAATCGGCTTCAACCCGAATTTATCGAAAATAGCTTGGATTTCTTCGTATTCTAATTCTTCTTTTTTGAGGAGTTCTTGTGCGAAATATTCGAGAAGGTCTCTTTTTTCCGACAGGATTTTTGTGACATCGTCGATACATTCTTTCAAAATCGCCTGCACATCATTATCGAGGACTTCAATCGTTTTTTCCGAAAGCATCCGTCCGCGTCCATCATAAGAGGTGTAATCGCGGAATTGTCCGACGAGGCCACTTTTACCCATCCCGTAACTCCACACCATGCTTTGCGCGGAACCTAAGGCTTTTTCAAAGTCGCTTGTGACTCCGCTGCTGCTAGAATTAAATATCAATTTCTCAGCGACATAACCGGCTAAGGCAATCTTGATATTCGACATATGGTATTCTCGGTTATAGGAATAATGTTCTTCCGCCGGACTGTGCGCGACAAAACCTAATGCGCCTTTGCGTGGAATGATGGTGGCTTTGATGACGTCGTCTTTGGGATGGATCAAATAGGTGAGGATCGCATGGCCGGCTTCGTGATAAGCGGTCCAGCGTTTGTCGTCTTCGTTCATGATGATATTGCTTTTGTCGCCAAAAATAACGCGATCATAAGCTTCAGAAAGATCTTTCATCGAAATAACGTCACGATGACTACGTAAAGCAATCAAACCGGCTTCGCGCACCATGGCTTCTATATCCGCCGGCGAGAACCACAGACATTTACGGGCGAGCATGCCGGAATTGATGTTCGGTTCAACTTTAACCTGCTTGATATAGAATTCGAAAAGTTCTTTGCGCTCTTTGAGATTTGGCTTAGTGATATAAATTTTGCGTTCAAAACGTCCTGCGCGCATCAACGCGGAATCCAATTGATATTCTCCGACGTTGGTCGCGGCGATGACGACGATATTATTTTCCGCTTTACGCAACCCGTCGAGTTCGGTTAAAAATTGATTGATCGTGGCATTGTGGCTGGTGACCCCGCCGCCGAATCCGCGATCTTCTTGACGAGGGCGGGCGAAAGAATCGATTTCGTCGATGAAAATCAAGCATCCGCCTTCAAGCGAAGCCAACGCGCGGGCTTTTTTGAATAGGGTTTTCATCTGCGCTGCACCTTGTCCTACAAAAATTCCGACGAAGTCGCTGCCGACAGCAGAAATAAAGGGAAGTCCGCATTCGGTGGCAATCGCTTTGGCAAGATAAGTTTTACCGCAGCCTGGAGGCCCGATCATCAGCGTTCCTTTAATGATTTTGCCGCCGATCATTTTTAAAAGGTGACGGTCTTTGAGCAATTTTACAAGTTCCCAGGCTTCTTTTTTTGCGCCTTCCATTCCTATAACCTGGTCCCACTTGACCTTGACCTTGGCTAAAGATACCTTATCTTTACCGATCGAACCGGCCAAACCGCCTTGCATGAAATAATATTGCAAACCCAGCATTATCGGCAAAGCCAACAAATTGACGAGAACAAACATCGGCAAAAGCAGAGCCATTTGCCCGGAAATCTGGCGTTTGCTGTAATCTTCCAGTAAAAGGTAATTTTGGTAGCAGTAAATGACGAATTGGATTGTATAAAAAAGGCCGACTAAAAGAACCGCGGCGAGGATTATGCGAAGCCAATAGAGTCGCAAGAAGATAACGAAGCGTTTCATAAGTTTTCCTTTATGGTTAAAAAAACCTCTAAACTTCCATAAAGTATAGCATAAAGTTTTTACAATTTGTCATCCCCGAATGCTTTAATCGGGGATTTATTTGTGTCGGGTTTGGTGTCAAGTTGCGAGCCTTGACTTTAAAATGTAACTGTGTTACTTTACGTTAATCATTTTCAGGATAACCGCGCTCATTGCGAGCGCAGCGAGTTCCCGTGGGACGAGTTCCCGAAGGGGGCGAAGCAATCTATGTGATTAAAGGATTTTATTATGGCAAAAATTAAACAGGTCAAAGCAAGACAAATTATCGATTCCCGCGGGAACCCTACCGTCGAAGTTGACGTCCTTTTAAATAGCGGGGCTTTTGCCCGCGCAGCAGTCCCGTCAGGTGCATCGACCGGCGAATACGAAGCCATCGAATTGCGCGACGGTGACAAAAGCCGCTGGGGCGGTAAAGGCGTTACTAAAGCCGTTGAAAATGTTAACACCATCATCGCTAAAGCCATCAAAGGCGAAAAAGCCGATTTCGAAGCTATTGATAAAATCATGTTCAAGTTGGACGGTACCGAAAACAAGTCCAAATTGGGCGCCAACGCCATCTTAGGCGTGTCTATGGCCGTCGCCAAAGCCGCAGCCGATGACAAATGTGAACCGCTCTACCGTTATTTAGGCGGTAACAAAGCCAAAATCCTTCCTGTTCCCCTCATGAACATCATCAATGGCGGGATGCACGCCGACAACAACTTAGATATCCAAGAATTTATGATCGCCCCTATCGGCGCTCCGACCTTTTCGGAAGCGATGCGCATGGCGACCGAAGTTTTCCACAGCTTAAAGAAAATTTTACATGACAAGAACCTTTCGACCTCCGTCGGAGACGAAGGTGGTTTTGCGCCGAACTTAGGTAAGAACGAAGAAGCCCTTTCCGTCATTATCGACGCCGTCACCAAGGCCGGTTACAAAGCGGGCAAAGATATTTTCATCGCCCTCGATTGCGCCGCGTCATCCTTCTTTGATAAAAAAGGCGGATACAATTACAATGGCAAGATCAATACCGCTGACGAAATGATTTCGGTTTACACGAGCATGATCAAGAATTATCCGCTTGTTTCCATCGAAGATGGTTTGGACGAAAACGATTGGGACGGCTGGAAAGTTTTGACCGATAAATTGGGCGCTAAATGCCAACTCGTCGGCGACGATCTCTTCGTCACCAACGTCAAGCGCTTGAAAGACGGGATCAAAAAAGGTGTTGCCAATTCCATTTTGATCAAGGTCAATCAGATCGGCAGCTTGTCCGAAACGTTGGACGCCGTGAATTTGGCCAAGAAAAATAAATATACTTCGATTATGTCGCACCGTTCCGGTGAAACCGAAGACACCACGATCGCGCATTTAGCGGTCGCTACCGGCGTCGGACAGATCAAAACCGGTTCCTTGTCGCGCACCGATCGCCTTTGCAAATACAATGAACTTTTGCGCATCGAAGAAGAACTCGGGCATAAGGCAGTTTATGCCGGTTCGATGTGGGGCAAGATTTATTAAATCTTAAACCCAGAAGCGAATCATGATTAAAAACGCCCTGTGGCTCTTTGCTTTTGCAAGTTTTCTCCTCTTTGTTTTTTTGCCGTCGTATACGAGGTTGCAGGATTTGCGGCAGAAAAATAACGATTATGCTTCGCAGTTAGAGTCACTGAAGACGCGTAAGATTAAGTTGTTGCAAGAGAAACAGCTTTTAGAAACAGATCCGACGTATTTAGAAAAAGTCGGCCGCGAAAAAATGGGGTTGATCCGTAAAGGCGAAGTGGTTTATAAGATCAGCCAACCAACCAATGCGGAAAAGAAGTAACCGCCTAAAATATGGCGGCGAGCTCGGCTTAATGCCGAGCGAGTACAGCGGCTACCTTAAATATTTTACATTCAGAATAGCCGCGGGGTGGAGCAGCCCGGTAGCTCGTCAGGCTCATAACCTGAAGGTCACAAGTTCAAATCTTGTCCCCGCAACCAAATAAAAAAGCCCCTTTATCGGGGCTTTTTTATTTGTCTGGTGACGGTGCATGAAGCTTCTTAAAAGTGAGTGCCATTAAAAGTGAGTGCCACACGACGAAATTTAAATTATATACGGGAGTCTCCTCAATGCTGTATAAAAAGTTCTTGAAAAGATTCTTTTAATAATAGATTTTTTTGAAAAAAATAAAATTGAATGTCCATCTGATATTGCGCGGTTCTGTGAAGAGATTAACGTTAGCATTGCAACTGGAAAGAATTTGCCAAAGAAAGAAATTGAATTATTGGAGAGATATTTCTTTCCGGATGCAGGTATGGGGTGGTTAGAAGATATTCAATATGACTTATCTAATAGCCAAAATGCTGAATTTGAAGAGTTGCTTAAGCAATTATACGAGGCTTGGAAAGAATAGTCGTTGACTAAAAGTAATCCAGAACGATTTTTTAGTAAGTTGTCGAAAAGACGAATAACACTCGGGACGCACGACTGGACTCGAATTAGGAATGATTTATTTAAAGTTAGTTTAGTTTCTAAAGTTATAAAAGTTCCTTTTCCATGAGAGTTATATCTTCAAATGGAAGGTACATAAAACGTCGCTTGTCAATTTAATGAAGGCTGGATATAATTCTAAAAATTAATTTTAATATCCAAGGACTATAAATATGAGCAATGATCAAAAACCAGTAAAAATACATTTAGGTTGTGGTGATAGAAAGCTTGAAGGATGGAAAACATTGATTCGGTAAAAGAATTTAAGCCTGATGTTGTCCATGATCTTGCCAATCCGTTGCCCTATGCCGATTTAACTGTTGACGAGGTCTTGGCGGAAGGTCTTCTAGAGCATTTCGACAAATATGCACGTTTTCCTGTTTTTTATGACTGGACTCGAATATTGAAAGTCGGAGGCGAAATTACAGTTCTTGTTCCGGATTTCCCAAAAATCATGACACGGTATTTTAAATTTGGTTTTGATGGTTTCGTTGATTTCTTATTCGGCGAGAATATGTTCCGGTCTGAGGTTTATATCGGTCATTTCGGAAACCATAAATTTGGTTATTCCGATAAAAGTTTTAAAGAGTTTGCGAAATTATTTGGTATTGAGACTGTGAATATTGAAAAGAAGAATCTTAACCTGATCCTTCATGGTAAAAAAACTCGTCATGTTTCTTCTCAAGAATTGGATTCGGTTCAGATTCATTCTCGAGCCAATGCGTGTGGAATAGGGAAACCTGATTTACCATTAAGCTTTGTTAAGCAAAAAATCCGAGTTTTTCAAGAGTTGCAGGATAGCAAAGCAGAGGTTTAATACAACATGGCACAAATCTGGCACACAATTTTTAGCGATCTTATAACATTAGACGTTTGAAGAGGTTATGTAGGTGGCCTACTCTCTCATAACCTGAAGGTCACAGGCGCAGTGCTCGTAAGGTATTTAAATCCTGCCTAACGACCGCAACCAAATAAAACCTTGTTTCTCGAAAGAGCGGCAGGGGTTTTTTGTCGCTGGTATAGAGCTGGATATCGAAGCAAAAGACATGTTCACTGCTAAAACATTATGCTACAATTTGTATTTTCCCAAAGCATATGAAAAGAATCCAACAACTCATTTCCAAAAACCGAGAAATTGAAGAGGTTTTGACAAAATCCTTCAAAGAACTTAACGATATTAAATTCGCTCTCGACGAGTCAGCCATTGTGGCTATCACCGACCAAACTGGTAAAATCACGTTTGTGAATGAGAAGTTTTGTAAAATTTCTAAATATTCAGAAAAAGAACTACTAGGGCAAGATCATCGCCTTATTAACTCGGGTTATCACCTTAAAGAGTTTATCCGCGATTTATGGCGAACGATCGCCCAGGGAAAAGTTTGGCGAGGTGAGATTAAAAATAAAGCCAAAGACGGGAGCTTTTACTGGGTGGACACCACAATCGTCCCTTTTTTAAACGACGACGGAAAACCGCGTCAATATGTCGCAATCCGTTATGAAATCACGGAAAGAAAACAACTCGAAGATGAATTAAAGGCCCTCCCGCAGAAGATCATCACCGCCCAGGAAACAGCGCAGAAAATTATTGCTCAGGAAATTCATGACGATTTGGGCCAGCTATTGATCGCTTTGAAACTGTATGTCGTCAATAACACGATGGACCTTGTTGAAGAATTCCCCGAGGTTAAAAAACTCAGTGAAGGCTTAAAAATTAGAATCAATGAAATCATCGAGAAGGCCCGAAATCTTTCTCATCAGTTGGCGCCACCGGACTTAAAATATATCGGACTGGTTAATGCTGTCAAAGAATTGACTAACGCGTTTGCTGTAGAAAAGAAACTGTCGGTTAAATTTTTACATCAGAATTTAGAAGATATCGATTTTGAGAATAAAGACATTATCCTTTTTAGGATTATTCAGGAAGCGTTAACGAACGTTATAAAACATGCCCAAGCTAAAAATATCGAAGTGTCACTACAATACAAGCAGGGGAAAGTTTATTTGAAAATTAAAGATGACGGCAAAGGATTCAATCCTAAAGAATATGGACGGTCCGCTAAGAGCTTGGGGCTATCGGTTATGCGAGAAAGAGCGAAATTAGTTGGCGGAATCATTCAGCTTAAGTCATCGCCTGGCGCAGGAACACATATCCAGTTGAGCGTTCCTGTTAAGGAGAAACACAATGCCGAAAAGTAAAATCGTGATCGCCGATGACCATTCTTTTGTCAGGGTTGGATTAAGACAGTTGGTCAATAAAGATCCTAACTTCATCGTCATTGCCGAGGCCCAAAATGGGCAGGAGCTTTTAGATATTCTGGGGAAACAGAAATGTGATTTGGTTGTTACCGATATTTCCATGCCGGAAATGGACGGTATCGCAGCAATTAAAAAAATTAACAGTCAATATCCCCAATTAAAGATTCTTGTCCTCTCGATGTTGAAAGACTATCCGCATTTTAAAGAAGTGATGGCCCATGGGGCATCAGGTTATATGGTCAAAGACGATGCACCGGATCAGCTTGTTTCCGCAATGAAAACTATTTTGCGCGGGAAGAAATATGTTTCCCCGTCGGTGGCAACAATGCTTGCGGAGCGGGAAATGCGTTCGCTTGATGAAGCAGTCCCTTCACTAGAGATTCTTACCAAACGCGAAAAACAAATTTTGTCCATGATCGTCCAAAGCATCCCCAACAAGAATATTGCAACAAAACTTAAAATCAGCATCCGCACTGTCGAACACCACCGCGCCAACCTCAGTGACAAACTTGGTTTTAAGGACGTCCCCTCGCTTGTTAAATATGCCTTTGCCAAGGGTCTGGTATAAACCTCCTCGTTGTAACATCATCAATATTTACATTTTTCCATCGATCAAGTCTGGTCGCATGGGTAGGACTACCTATCCTTACGGGTGTAAAAGCCTAAATATTCATTTTGTGCGATCGGGTATAATTGTCCTGGAGGGATTGGATGTGCGGATCATTTAAGCCGGAGGAAAACATGATAATACTGATTGCTTGTGATGAACGCAGCTCGAAGGAGAAGCTTTATAGTGATCTAATGCGGGCAGGACTCGCAACTGGCACCGAGGTTTACGTACTGTCAGTGGCTAATGTGTTTGTTCCTCCGGGCTGTCGTTTAGTTGAACCGACCGATTCGCTGGATGAGGCTTATGAGAAGTATATCGATAGGGATTTAGAGAAAGCATACCAGGATTATGTTGCTCAAGAAATTAAAAAGGCTGAACACATCGCGAATGATATGACCGCCAAACTGCAGGCTAAATTTCCTCAATGGGATTTTTATGCTAAGGCGACAGCGGGTTCTCCGGCATGGGAAATTGTTAAGAAAGCGAAGGAATGGAATGTTGATTTGATCGTTGTCGGCTCGCACGGCAAAATGGGTGTTGGGGGATTCTTACTTGGAAATGTTGCCATGAACGTTCTTTCTCAGGCACATTGCTCCGTCCGTGTTGTACGGTCGACAGTGGAGGACAACGATATGCCAAGTCGTATTATTATTGGGATTGACGGATCGCCCGACAGCGAAATGGCCATCAATTCCATCGTTGCCAGAAAGTGGGAAGCAGGCAGCATAGCACATTTGATAACAAGCACCAATTCCGCCCCGTATATCGCATTTCGTTCTGACGATAACGTCGGGGAATTGCAGACTCAAGACGGAAAACTTGAGGCCTCAATCCAAAAGATGCATAGTAAGTACAGAAGTAAATTAGAAAAAGCCGGTCTTTGCGGGTCTTCATTGATTGCGCAAGGTGACCCAAAGGCGATTCTTCAAGAGGAAGCATTGGACAGGCGCGCGGATTGTATTTTTGTGGGCGCTCAGGGGCACAGCAAGCTGGACCGTTTGATAATTGGAAGTGTTTCTGCTGCAATTGCGGCTCAGGCCCCTTGCTCAGTAGAGGTCGTTCGCAACTATGCACCGCAAAATAAAGGAGTCAGGGATGAAACAAAAGAGAATACTTATAGTCGACGATAGTAATGAATTTAGGGCTATGCTTAAAGAATTCTTAAAGAAACAGAAACTTGATTTGGAGATATTTGAAGCTTCCACTGGTGAAATGGGAATTGCTAAAGCCGCGTGTATAAAACCGGACATCGTCCTTATGGACATCAATTTACCCCGGGCTAGCGGAATGGTCGCGACACGGCATATCAAAATAGACAACCCTGACTGTAAAGTCATCATATTGACGATGTTCGAAGTTACCGCTTTTAAAGAAGCGGCTATGGGTATCAAGGCCGCAGATTTTATCGGCAAAAGTGAAATCGAAGAGAAGTTAGTTCCGGCTATTAGAAAATGTCTTGAATTAGAAACGATAAAATAAGGAGGTTTCTGAAGAGCTCATGGGCCATTACGACATGGCTTTAGGTTAAAAGTCGAAAGGAGCAGAAAAATGGAATCCTTTATGAAATTACGTAGCTATATCATGTCCCAACACCGGATGACGCAGGATAATATTTATCAAGGCTTTGTCACTATTTCTCGTCAAGCGGGAGCCGGCGGAGGCACAGTCGGTGAGAAACTTGCTGTTTATTTGAATGCAAAATTACCAGGACGGTGTCCGTGGACGGTTTTCGACAAAGAATTGGTCGATACGATTGTTAAGGAAAATGAACTTCCAGATAGAATCCTTCCTTATTTAAAGGAAGCAAAAACTCCGATGATCCTAGACATGGTGGAGGATTTAATGGAATTATGCCCGTCACAGGCGACATTGGTCAAAAGGGCCAATAAAACCATTTTAAGATTGGCTAAATCAGGTCGCGCTATTCTTGTTGGCCGGGGAGCGCCGGTCCTTACAAAAGAAATCGATGGTGGCGTTCACGTTCGTTTGATCGGGTCTTTCAAGAAACGCAAAGAGCATATTATGGAATACTTTAAAATGAGCGCTAAGAAAGCAGTAAAGTTTATCGAGAGTGAAGATCACGGACGTGCGCAATATCTAAAGGCCTATTTTAACCGTAACATTGATGACCCGTTCCTCTACGACGTGGTAATTAATACCGACTCGGTTGTCTATGGAGACGCCGTCCCTTTGATTGGTGACATGGTGATCAGAAAAATCAGATGTGAAGAGGTCCAGATGGGAATGCGAAAATAGTTTATAAATGAGTTTAAATCGTTGGAATTGTCGTAAGACGCTAACAGCGGTAATCACTAGGCAACCCTATTTCTCCACGAGAGAATTAGGTTTTTGGTTGTTGGGCAATTACTACCAATCTTAATGCAATATTAAGAATCTTAATTATAATATTTTTATGCTTTCAACTCTAAAACGTCTTCTCAGGCAAATATTGAGAATCAATCCGTTCGACGGGGATAGTAAGCCGACGAGAATCAGACTTTTTGATCCGCTGGCTGGAAGACCCTCGATGCCTATCTTGCATCCTTGGAATTACACCCGACCTATCGACATCCTTGAGGCATTCTTCTGGAAAGCTGATACGGAAAACGGACCTGGGCGGGACAATCGTTATCTCGACATCCTTTTTGCGAATCCGGTATTGGCCACTCGCGATCCGGCCATGATTAAAGCCATATTGTCCGCAACCGGCGATAAGCCCGGTCAATTCGACCGTGATACCGCACCGTCGGCCGGGATTGCCCGCGCAACCGGCAAAGATACCCTCCTTTATTCAAATGGGCCATTGTGGCGGATCCAAAGAAAACTGGCCGCGCCCTCGTTTGGCAAGTCGTCGCTTTTTCAACCGGAAAAATTTAATGAATTTGAAATAACATTTCGTCAGACCGTCGTTAAAAGAATTGAAGCGCTTCGGCAATATTTAGAACAAAGTGGAGAGCGGTCTTACCGCGTTTCTTTGGAAGCGGAAGTCAAGAATGTCATGCTTGAAATGCTGGTTAATAATTTCTTTGGCGCCTCAGTTGCCTATGAAGAAATTCGTGATCGATATGTTCCTGCCATCGATAGGATTATTGCGCGTATCATGAGCGACACGGCGGTTAACAAAGTCAACATGCCGTTAAAGAAGATGCTTGCTTTTACAAAGAAACAGCGGCAAGCCAAGAATGACATCGCTGAATTTGAGAGATTGACGGATCTGGTTCTTTTACCCAGAAAAGATGGTCGCGGATTGTGGAGCCAATTCAAGTCCGACGCTACTGATGAAAGTTTACGCAGTAATATTAGAGTATTTCTCGCCGGAGCACTGGAAGCGACCACCTCATTTGCCACCTGGGCATTAGCGCATCTTGCTCGCAATGAAGCGATGCAAGAGCAGGTCTATCAGGAAGTGAAAAATATTGATACTTATACGCCGGATAATCTAGACCAGGCCAAAATTCTAAATCAGGTTTTGGAAGAAACGCTTCGTTTAACGCCATCATTGTATTTTTTGCCGCGTAAAGCCACTGTCGATTCCTGGGTCGAGACTGAAGATGGAAGAAAGATGATGATTCCAAAGGGAACGCATATTCTTTTGGATGTCTGGCACGCGAATCGTCTGGAAGATTATTGGGGTGTTAAGAATACCGGCTATCCGGCTTCCGTTTTTGCTCCGCAGCGATGGGATAAGCTGATGGAAAAGGGATATGTCCCTAAAAACTTTTTACATTTTGGTTTTGGATATGGGGCAAGGGTGTGCCCGGGAAAATTTTTAGGTCAGCTAGAAGTCGGACTGGTCGTCGGAGCTATTGTCAAAACATTTAAGTTTCGGGCCGTTTATAAAGAAAATCCTGCGAAAGCTGGTGTTTCCACAAAGCCTATTGATGGCGCTCTGGTAGACTTAGAACTGCGCTGATGTTTTAGATTTGAATGTTGATATCACTGATTTCCTCCGGTAAGATGGACAGCATGAATAAAGAACAATCAGAAAAACATTACGGCGAACGGATTGGCTGGCTACGCGCCGCCGTGCTTGGGGCGAACGACGGGATTGTTTCGACCTCTAGTCTTATCGTCGGGGTTGCGGCAGCGCAAGCTACCCAGCATAATATTATGATTGCCGGTATTTCCGGATTGGTCGCCGGAGCCATGTCGATGGCGGCCGGGGAATATGTCTCGGTCAGTTCACAATCTGACACGGAAAAAGCCGATCTCGAACGGGAACGTAAAGAACTTGAAGAGGACGCGGCCTTTGAGCACAAAGAGTTGACAAATATTTATATCGAACGCGGTTTGGACAAAGAACTGGCCCAGAAAGTTGCCACACAATTAACGGCCCATGATGCTTTAGGTGCGCATGCCCGTGATGAACTGGGGATTTCGGAGAACCGTAAGGCCCAGCCGGTTCAGGCGGCGCTAGCGTCCGCGGCCTCATTTGCCGTGGGGGCAGTTTTGCCGGTTTTAGTCGTGATTTTTATTCCCCTGAAAGATATTATCGTGACGGTTTCTGTCAGTTCGCTATTATTCTTAGCCTTACTGGGCGGTTTAGCGGCTCGTATCGGCGGCGCAAAAATTTTAATCGGCATTACTCGGGTCACATTCTGGGGCGCTTTTGCGATGGCTATCACCGCAGCCGTCGGTACACTTTTTGGTGTACATTAACAACATATGCCATCGCGGCAACGCGGCCTATTCAGGTCTTTTATTATCGTCCCTTAGAAATTATCACTGGTTCCTGGATTGTTTTTGTTTCCTATCTTTCTGCCCAACATCCTAATTTACCGATTCTGATCAATGTTGTATGCCTGTCATTGGCCGCACTTTCCGTCGGAGTGGTGAGCTATTTGTTTACTAAAAATATTTTGATCTCGCTGGGCGCGGCTTATTTGATGATGTTCTCAATGCCCTCGTTAAGCGCGACATGGCAAACCATCGGCATCCATGCGTTGGTTCCGCTGTGTCTAAACGCCGGAGTTATTTGTTATTATTTCTTAAAAAAGACCGGCCGCTGGTTATGGATAGTTCCTGTTGTATTGATAAGTGTTCTAGGACCGCTTTACAAAGAATATCTTAGCATCGTGATCGTGATGATTCTGTTCGCAGCAATCTTTTCTTCACCACGACATCTCAAATTGATCGCTTTGCTGCTTCTGCTCTTTTTTTATTCGTTGTCGCCCTCTTTTTGGATCAATTTGGTTTTTTATAAGCAATGGGCTCTGTATTCTCCATATGAGGCATTGAACTTGCATGGACAATCGCAGACGGCGCATTTGCGGTTTGATGCTTTAAATCATTTGTTTTTTGCGCTTCCTCCGGTGATCGTGCTGGCAGGAATCATCAGTACGATCGTGAATTTTTTTGCTCTTTCGCGCAGATCGATCTTCCTGCGAATTTCCGGAATCGTGGCGGCACTGGTTTTATTTGCTCTGCTTTTTATACCCCCAAGTTCTTTCGGCCAGCGGTGGCCCGGTTATTTGACTTTTTTCGTCACCATGATGATCTCATCGTCATTCTTTAAGATTAACAAAATCCTTTCTGTTGTTTTTGTGATGTCTTTTTTGCCCGTTCTGATTACTTACCGCGGAGATATTTATTTGATGTACATCGTGGGATTCTTGGCGATTATTCTGTTGTATCAAATCGCGACGGCACTCGCTCAGCTTTCGCGGCATTCTTTTTTGTACTGGCTGGTGATTGTGGGAATTGTTTTAGGATTTTTAGATCAGGGAATGAATTTACCGGCCATTGGCCGTGTCTCGCAGGAGATTAACCAACTCAACACTCATCTTGTTTCTTCTTTGGCCAATGAAATCCGTTCTTCGGATCGACAGAAAGAACCGTTTTTAATTTCCTACAACCGTTTGGCTAAAGACGTGCAGTTTTTATTTTGCGAATAAACTGCCCCTTAATGATCCGCAAAATCCACTTTTAGATCCAACTTACACAAAAGAGACTCAGATGGCTGCCGTCTTTGAGCGTAACCGGGAAAAAGGGCAGGGTTATATTTTAAAAGAAAATAAACCAGCGGAAACGTCGCCTTATAAAATCAAAATTAACGCCTACCGCAAGGGGATGTTCCAACTTTTCGCGGAACATCGTATTGATGTCGTTTATGGTTACCGTGATCCCCTAAAATTTTTTATCCCTGCAGAATATATCGCTTTTCCGGGGAATCCCGATTTGGAAAGTTACTTTCAAACCCAGCAGGTTTTTGGGGGACGCCAGTTAAGTGGTAAAATAAGCTTGTATCGGCAGGAATAATTTTTTATAAAGATTTTCGCTTTTGGCCATAAAATTTTATGTTCATTTATTCTTAATCTTCTTTTAATGTCAATTTTTGTAAATTGTCAGCACTAAAAGGAGTTTGTATCATATGTCACGTCTGATGAAAAATATTTTGATCGTTGAGGATGAGAAGAAAATCCGTGAGCTCTACGTAAAACTTCTAAAACAGTTGGGCGTACCCTTCGGTCACGTCTTTGAGGCGGAAAATGCAGTTGTCGCCACTTCGATTCTTGGCGAACAGAAAATTCATCTGATGCTCTTGGATATTAATTTGCCGGCCATCGACGGCATTATTTTATATGATGTGATCAAAAAGTATTCCAAGGATGTCGATATCGTTATTGCTAGCGTTTACCCCGTCGAACGGCAACGGGAAATTTGTCCGGGCGCTAAAGATTATTACGATAAATCACAGGGACCGCACGCATTGTTGGAGAAGTTAACTCACTTGATTTGAAATCCATTGGCAATCTTGACGGTTATGATACAATTTTCTCACTTAGCTGATAGTAAAGAAAAGAAAGGAATTCATTCCCACGCCATGCGCATTCTCCTTGTAGAAGATGAAGAAAAAATCGCAGCATTTCTAAAAAGAGGTCTTAAAGAACACAAATTCGTTCTGGATGTGGCACCCGATGGTGAAGAAGCCCTTTATTTTGCCGATCTCAATCCGTATGACTTGATCATTCTTGATCTGGGAATTCCTAAAATCAGCGGTATCAATGTTTGTAAACAGATCCGCGCGGCCAAGAATTATGTCCCCATTTTAATTCTCACTGCACGAAGTGCCGTCGAGGATCGCGTTGCCGGGCTTAATGCCGGGGCCGACGATTATTTAAGCAAACCTTTTTCTTTCGTTGAACTTTTAGCACGTATCCGTGCTCTTTTGCGGCGCGAACGAAAAGAAAAAAATGATATTTTGAAAGTCGGGGATTTAGAAGTCAATATGCTCAATCATCAAGTTTTGCGTAACGGCAAGCAAGTTGCGTTGACCGCACGTGAATACAGCTTGCTACAGTATTTGATGCTGAATGCTAATCAGGTTGTTACTCGCACGATGATTTCTGATCATGTTTGGAATGAAGAATTTAATAGTTTTTCAAATATCATTGATGTCCATATCAGATATCTAAGGAAAAAAATCGATGACGGATTCAAAAACAAACTCATCCACACCATCCGGGGAACCGGTTACATCCTCAAAGAGTAGTTTCCCTAAGCTTATCAATTCAAATCCTCGTGGACCTTCGCTGCGGTCCATCCGCTTTGAAATGAGCGTGATTTTTACGCTCCTTCTGGCGACAATTCTTCTTGTTTTTAGCGGGGTTATTTATTGGATTTTGTCGACGACAGTTTACACTCAACTGGATTACGACGTTAAATTTCAGGCCAAAGAAATCAGCGACAACATCAATCTTTATCTTAACTCCAAGAAAACCGAGCCCGGTAGTTTTGAGTATGCTTTAAAGACCACGATCGCCCAGGCGCGACCGCAGCAGAGCTGGTGGACAACGTCTTTTGACCGCCGTTGGCAGAGAAGGGTCGACCAGCAAGACCTAAGCAATGTTTATATCAATTTTGCCGCGCTGGATGGACGGTCTATGCAAACATCTAAGAATGTTAATGGTGAGTTGGACGATACTTTAAAGAAGAATATCCGTGTTCCTCGGCCTAATAGCGATGATCTTTATAATTTAAAATTTAACGGCCGAATTATACGGATGGTCAATACCCCGTTTGTGGCCCCGGATGGATCGACGTATATTCTGCAGGTGGGGATTTCGCAGGAGCCGACGATCCAGTTGCTACAGGACTGGATGAACAAAGTCCTTTTTAGTATTCCGATTATTTTGCTTTTGACCAGTTTTATGGGCGGGCTTTTGGCTAAACGAATTTTACGTCCGATCGAGAAGATCGCCGCACTCGCTCAAGAAATTACCCAGGCCGATCTAAGCAAGCGTGTTGAAACTGAGGATTTTTATCAGGAAATGGATTCGGTCGTCTATTCATTTAATGCCATGATCGCGCGACTCGAAAAATCTTTTCACCATATCCGCAATTTTAGTTCACATGTCGCGCACGAATTAAAGACGCCCTTAACAATTCTCCGGGGAGAAACTGAACTGGCCTTGATGTCGCAACGGACCGCAGAAGAGTATCAGGAGACGTTGAAGATCAACCTCGAAGAAACGCAGACGATGTTGCGCATCATTGATGACTTGTTGTTTTTTACAAGAATGGAACATCATCCGGGATGGTTTAAATTAGAGAAAGTTGATTTTTTGCCTTATCTGGGTGAAATCCGCGAACAAGCCTTGCTTTTGGCTGTGCGCAAGCAGATCACAATTGATTATCAAATGCCCAAGGACAAAAAGATTACCATCAATGCCGACCCGCTTCATTTGCGGCGTCTGTTTTTTAATCTTTTGGATAATGCGATCAAATTTTCTCCAGAAAAAGGCCAAATTGATCTTATTGTTAGTTGTGAAGAGCCGCATGTTGTGGTGCGGGTCAAAGATCACGGCCGCGGGATTACCATGAAAGACGCGGAAAAGATCTTTGATGTCTTTTATAGCACTGACACGACGAGCGGCGGTAATGGATTAGGTTTGAGCATCGCTCAGGCCATCGCCAAAGCCCACGGCGGAGTTATCACTGTTGCCCAGAAAACGCAGCAGGGAGCCGAATTTGTCGTTACTTTACCCACCCTTTAAATCCCCCAAAAGAATTTAAAATTAATTTTCCGTTAATCTTCTTTTAATGTTGATTTATCTATATTGTTCTTAGGATCAACGTTTAAGTAATGTCTTTTCGGAGGAATGCAAATGTCACAGAAATATTACGATGTCGTTCTTTTGACCGCGCTCACAATATATTTCAATGTCAATAAATCCAAAGTACAAAAAATGATCACGGATAATTATCTTGATGGGTATTTCGCCCGTTATACAAATTAAGCTTTATTTTTGTAGAAAGATTAAACCCGGAACAATAACAAAGGAGACAGCAGTGAGCACAGAAACAATATTATTTATCATTTTGGTTGTTTTGCTTGTGGGGGCTATCCCATCTTGGAATTACAGTAAAGGTTGGGGCTATGGACCGTCCGGAGCTTTAACACTCTTGCTCGTAGTGTTTTTAGTATGGGCCTTAGCTGGGAATCGTCCGTTATTTAGAAGCGATGTTGGCTCGTCGGTTAACCATGTTGGGAAGGATATTAAGGCCGCAGGCCGAGACGCCGCGGACGCAGTCAGAGATGCAGTTAATTAAACAGAAAATGAAATATAACCAGGGAGGGTCACATGTTAAATTGGGCAGTCACATTCTTAGTCATTGCAATTATTGCTGCTGTTTTAGGTTTTGGCGGGATCGCCGGTACATCAGTTGAATTCGCTAAAATAGCGTTTGTAGTATTTTTAATCTTATCTGTTTTGTCCTTCGCTTTTGGACGCCGAGGACCGGCCGCTTAATCATTCGTGATTAAATTGCTCTGCTGGCTTGCGTTAGCGGAAAATATACGATAGACTCAGCCCGTATGAATATTTCCGTAGATAAAACGAACCATCAGATGCAGTCAATCATTGCCAATTTGGCCAAAGTCATCCAGGGCAAGGAAGAAAAGATTGAACTTTTCGTCCTTGGCCTGGTTGCAGGTGGACATATCTTGATCGAAGATATTCCGGGCGTAGGAAAAACAACTCTTGCCCGATCACTTGCCAAAACCATAGCCGGACAATTCTCGCGCATTCAGTTTACGCCCGATCTTCTACCCAGCGATATCACCGGTACCAATGTTTTTCAGCCCGCGACCGGTGAATTTATTTTCAAAAAAGGCCCTATTTTTTCGAACATCGTTCTCGCCGATGAAATCAATCGCGCGTCCGCCCGCACCCAGTCCGCGCTTTTGGAAGCTATGAGCGACGAACATGTCACGATCGATGGAAAAACTTTGCCGCTACCCCGGCCGTTTATTGTCCTCGCGACGCAAAATCCGGTTGAATATCACGGCACCTATCCGTTACCGGAAGCCCAGCTTGATCGTTTTATGCTGCAGGTCGATCTTGGTTATCCGCCGCTGGAAGTTGAACAAGCGCTGGCGGTCAACCGCACCAGTCAAGACCCGGTCGATACCATCAAGACGATAATATCGTTGGAAATGCTTGATGGCCTGCGTGCGTGCGTCGATCATGTTAAAATGGAAACTTCAATCAGCCATTATTTATTGCAAATCGTCACTGCCACCCGTCATCATGTCGGTATCCGTTTGGGGGTCAGTACTCGTGGAACATTATTGTACGCCCGTATTGCAAGGGCGCACGCTCTGCTCGACGGCCGCGATTATGTTATTCCCGAGGATGTTAAACGCCTGGCAATCCCCGTTTTGTCGCACCGTATCCTGCTTAATAATAAGGCGCAGCACACCGGTAACGCCGCAGTCCATATATTGGAAGAAATCCTCTCGTCCGTCCCCGTTCCCCGCTGATGCCGCGTACCAAAAAACAAATCAACCCAAGTGCTCGTCCCGAATGGTCGTTCTTCATGCTGCCGGAAGACCACAAAGAAGTGAAGTGGACGATGTCTTTCTTTCGTGCCAAATTCACCGTTTGGGGACAGATCATTTTTGGTTTGATTCTCGTCGGAATGGCGATCTCCTCAGTGGGTACGCAGGTGGCAGGATATTTCTTCGTCAGTTTGATTTGGGCTTTATTTTTGACCTCGGCATTTTTGTCGTCATTTTTTAAACCGACGGTCACCGCCGTTCGTTCGTTGCCGCCGACACCTACCGCCGGCGGAGTCTGTTTGTATCGTGTCACTGTGACAAATAGAGCTAAAGGTCCGTTACGCAATTTCGAAGTCTTCGACCATAAACTTCCTTATGGTTTGTATTACGTTCTCGAACACCCCGAACAAAAAATGTTTATCGATTGGCTGGAACCGGGGAAGCAGGCCGTGTTTACAATTGCGTTACGCATTCCTCGTCGGGGTTCATTTATTATTGAACCCATGATCGGTGGGACAAATTTCCCCAGCGGCTTGATCCGGTCCATTTGCCGCATTACCGGACGCGATGCGTTTATTGTTTTTCCGAAGTTAATAAAACTTAATGATATGTCGCTACCCCTGGAGCATAAATTTCAACCGGGAGGTACGACGACCAGTTCCAGATTCGGTAGTTCGAATGAATTTTTGAGCACGCGGGAATACCGCGAAGGCGACCGGCTGCGCGATATTCATTGGAATTCCTCCGCCCGCGCCGGAAAATTGATCGTGAAAGAATATATCGACGAATATTATGTGCGCGTCGGGATTTTTATTGACACCGAACTCAAACGATTCGAAAAACACGCGTGTTTTGAAACCCGCATCTCGTTATGTGGTGGAATGGCCGAAGAGTTTTTCAAAAAGAATTATCTCATAGACCTTTTCTTAAGCGACACCGATTCTGCGATCGTTGAGGCTGGAGGAGGCCGCAATCCGTTTAGTCATTTCTTAAAGATGTTAGCGATGATTGAGGGGCAGCGAGAAGCCGATTTTGCGCATTCGTTGACGACGATTAAGCAACAAGCTGACGGAATGTCGGGTTTAATTCTTCTGTTAAAAGACTGGGATGAACGCCGAGCGGCGTTTGTAAAAACACTCAAAGAATTTAACCTGCCGATTAAGATAATTATTGTTCGCGATCAACCATTGTCCTTGCCGGTCAATGATCCGCTGGTGACGCGGTATAAGTCTAGTGAACTGCAAGTCAAAAGATGATTAAGCCATATCTCAATATTCTGGTGATGCTACTTTTTTCGTGGGGCTTGTATGGCTCTTGCCAGCAGGACCCGCTGCTGCCGATGATGGCTGGCGGTGTCGCAATCGTGAGTTTCTTAGGGCGGCTGCGCTCGGCGGAAAAGCAATATCGTGTTTTTGAAAAGATCCCTTTGTCAGTGGTGATTATTTTTTCGTTTTTGGCCGGCCTGTTTTGGCGAAATATCATACCGATTCCCGAATATGCCGTATCGCCATACCCTGAGTATACAGCGGCGCTGCAGTCCGGATCCGTTTTTGCGGCCATACTCTTTTGGCTGCGGCCTTTAAGCAAAACTAATATGTCGCGGTTGGTCTTTTGTTCCTGGTTGACGGTCGCGCTTGCAATGAACGTCCCTTTTACCGAAGAGCGGTTGATGATTTTCTCGGCCTTTTGTTTTATTTCCATCGCCGTTATTATTTTTAATACCATGAAAAAGCCCGTGGAAAAGAAATACCGGTTCATTTATATCCGTGATTACATTATTTTTTCGACATTGCTTATTATGCTGACGACCGGTTTGTTTCTTGGCATTTCGACGAGTGTGGTCGCTTTTGAAAGAGCGTTTATGCGTACGATGAGCGAATTTATTATGCCGCGGCAGTATACGAATTTCTTACGGATAAGTTCCAAACTCAATTTGATCTCACCGGGGATGAGCGCGTTCGATCGCCGGCCGGTTATGGAAATCCGTGTCCCAAAATCTAACGGCGCGTATTTGAAACTACAAGTTTTTGATACTTATAATAATGGAACGTGGAACGAGCCAAAGAATGTTAGCAAAGATATTCTTCCGACGGAACTGTTGCCCGGGCAGCCGGCTGGAAAGATCACGATGTTTGCCGCTTTTCAAAATATTATTCCCGCTCCCAGTGGGATTACCGCGGTCAAAGCTAAGTTGCCGTATATGCGCAGTCAAGACCAGATAATTACGACCGAAAACCAGCAGCACACGCGCATTCTAGAATTCACTCAGGCCGCGAACGGGTTAGGCTATGAACCGGTCGAGCTTTCGCAAGAAGAATTCGAGAAATACACGGCTTTACCTGATTCTATTGCTCCGGAATTAAAAAAAATTGCGCAGTCGATCACCGGCGACGAAAGCGATATCAATTCCAAAGCGATAAAACTGCTGCAATATTTTCATCAAAATTTTCAATATTCGCTCGACGTGAGTTTTTCTGCGGATGATAAAGGCTTGCTCAAAATGCTAGAAGAAAAACGTCCGGCCTACTGCACTTATTTTGCGTCCGCTTTAGCATTGCTATTACGCGCCGAAGGCATTCCCGCCAGAGTGGGCGCGGGATTTTTGACGACGGAAATGATTGATCGTAAGAGTAATACATATTTAGCGCGGGTCAATAATGCCCACGCCTGGACGGAAGTCCTGGTTCCCTCCACCAATACCGCGACTGGGCAAACAATGATGTCCTGGCAGACGCTGGATGCCACACCACCGACGTTTAGCGCTGAGCTCAAAAAGCCCGCTGCATTTAATCTGGAAGGAATTTTTGAGGGGATGTGGTTGAATGTTTTACGGATGAACGCGCAAATTGATAATATGGATAAAGATAAGCTGAAACTCAATATAATTTTCGGGTTAATGGTCGTGATGGCTTACATGAATCGTCAAAAGATTGTTAGTGGAGTGGCGCAATGGATTAAAAATGAGCGCGGGGTCAAAAAAGTGCGTTATAAAACACCTGATCGGCTGCGCTTGCTTTACAGCCGGTATGAGGCCTATTTAAAGGAAGAGTTTGGTGAGACCCGCAGCCCTTTTGAAACTGATAAAGACGTGCTTGTCCGTATCAAGGATCGATTAGAGGTCGATAAGACAGCGGTCAATCGTATCGAAAAATTTGTTAAAGAGTTCCAGGCTGCTCGTTTCGGCACGAAGTCCGCGGAAAAGCTCGAGGAGCTTCTGGATGAAAAATTTTACAAAAAACACAAAAAAGGCATAAAATAGTTTCTAAATTTCATGGCCCTCGGCATTCCTTATAAAAGCAGAAAGTAAATTTTATTATGAAGACGTTTTGGAAAATCATTGGTTTTACGGTCTTGGCGGTTTTTGTTCTTTTGGTGCTCGCGATTGTCGGTGGGCTTCTATTCCTTAAGAGTTTTGATATCAAAAAATACAAACCGCAAATTATTCAAAGTGCCACCCAGGCCGTGGGTCGGCCGGTCGATTTTAAAGATATTCAGTTAGAAGTTTCTCTTGATAAAGGCGTTCGCCTGCAGTTGGGCGATTTGACCATCGCGGAAGCGCCAGAGTTCGGTACCGGTAATTTCATGACTGTTAAACAGGTTGACGCCGGCGTCGATATCCTCGCGTTTGTCTTGTCTCGCCAGGTTTCTGTGCCTAGCATTGTGATTAATTCTCCGCAAATTGAAGTGATTCGTAATGCTAAAGGGATTTTAAATGTATCCACCCTTGGGCCAAGTGCTGCCCCAGCCGCAAAACCGTCGTCAGCGAATTCGGCCGCCGCTTTACCGGCTATTTTTATTAATTCCCTAAAAGTGGAAAATGCCCAACTCAGTCTCATTGATCAAAGTGTTTCGCCGGAGCTTAGTCTTGGTATCACGCAATTGTCCCTCGATGTTGTGCGTTTTTCATTGACAAATCCTTTTGATGTTCTTATCGAAGCGGCCCTGTTATCGCCGCAAAAGAATTTTCGGCTTGAAGGTAAAGCCCAGGTTCGCTTGGACAATAAAGAGGTCCGCTTATCTGATATGGGGATTTCACTGGACCTAGGTCAGTTGCCTTTGGAGACTTTGCGGTCTTTCCCAATGCTAGCTAGCGTTGTGCTCCCACAGCTTTTAGACGGTGAGCTGAAATTTAAAATCAAAGAAGCGGCCATTTCGGAAAAAGGATTAGGAAAGCTCCTCGCTGACGCGTCATTGAGCGGCGGCAAGATCATTGCCCCCGACATCGTCCCGGGGATTTCTTTGGAAGCTAAGCAAATCGAATTTAATGCCGAAAATATTTCTCTCGACGGCGTGACGCCGGCCAAGGTCAGTTTAAAGACCGCGGTTTATCAAGACACGATCAATGTTGATTTTGCAGCCACGGTCCTTTTTGATCCAAAAACAGCGAAAATCCAATTGAGCGACGGACAATTCGCCACCGATCTTGCGTTGTGGCCGGTCAAAAAGATCAAAGCCCAGATTACTCCGCTTAAAGATGTTCCGCTTCCGGAAAACTTTTCCGGAAAGATCCAAGCGACCATTAAAGAACTCTTGCTTTCGCCGGCCGGTCTGCAAAATGTTTTGTTGGATGCGAAATTAGTAGGCGGCAGTGTTGATTTGAGTGCGATGCTTCCCGGGATTCCTGCGGCGTTCAATAAAACGGATTTAACCGTCAGCAATTTTTCTTTAGGGAAACAATTCTCGGTCATTTTTAAAACCGCTTATTTGAGTGAAGTACAAAATATTTCCTTCGATGGTATTCTTTCTTTTAATCCGGCAACGCAGGCGATTGCGATTAAAAACGGAATTGCCGGCATCGACCTGAATAATCTTCCATTAGATAAAATTAAGGGCGCGACCTTAATTCCAGCGGGAACACCATTTCCTAAGACTTTGGGTGGACGGTTGCAGTTGCAGATCCATGATCTGGCGGCTTCAGCCAAAGGTTTGGATTTGCTTGATATGAGTGTCAAGTTACAGTCGGGTAAAATTGCTATTGATGAAGTTGCTCCGGGAATTTCGGTCGCCGCAAGCCAGATCAATCTCGAATTACAAAATTTTTCACTCACGGCACCGTTTTACATCAAAGGATCGTTGGGTTATGAAAGCGATGATCCCAATATTATCGTCGACGGGCAAGCCGCGTACGATATGGCGGCTCAGAAGGTTGATCTGAAAGATCTTACTGTCACAACAAATTTATCGAAGATGGAGTTTGCTCGTATCAAGTCGCAGGTCGCTCCACTGAAAGATGTAAAATTGCCCGATGTTCTTAAGGGAGAATTGGCCGTCAAAATTAAAGAACTTTCTGCCAGTCCGCAGGGACTGGGCACTATTCTCGTCGATCTCGGTTTGCAGAATGGTGAAGTGGGAATGAAAGACGTCGCGCCGGGCATCTCGTTTGCGGTTTCGCAGATCACGGCTGACATCAAAGATTTCAGCCCAGTTGATGCCTTTAAGTTTGACGTCGGAATGGCGTATTTGAGTGACACGCCCAATATTCACACCTTTGGAACGGTGCAGTTGAATTTGACCGAACAAAATGTTTCGTTGACGGATGGTGGCGTGCAGGTTGATCTCGCTAAGATTTCGTTCGAAAAATTAAAAGCCACTGTCATATCGTTAAAAGATGTTTCTTTACCGGAAAGTCTAAAAGGCCAACTGAATGTTGTCATTGCGAATGCATCGGCCGGCCCGACGGGTTTAACGACGTTAAACAGCGAAATTACGTTGAAAGATTGGGCAGCTAAACTTAAAGAATTGATCGTCCCAATCAGTGGAGCAGAAACGAAATTTAATGTCACAGAAAATCGTCTTACGGCCGATAATTTACAATTTAATTTAGGTCAAGGTCAGATCATCGCGAAAGTTGACGTGGCCGATTATATGACCAGGCTGGCTTTTGATTTCTCGATGGAAATCAAAGATTTGAATTTGAATGAAGTGCTGGAACAAAGTCAAGCTCCGGTAAAAGTCGAAGGTTTGGTTTCTGCCAACATCAAGGCGACCGGACAAAGAGCGGATTTGAATTCCATTATCGGCGACGGTCAAGTCGAAGTGAAAGACGCTAAGTTAAAAGATTTTAATGTCTTGAAAGAAGTTTTGAACAAAATGGCTTTTATCCCAAATTTATCAGAAAGGGTTCAGGCCAAACTTCCGGAAAAATATTTGACCAAGTTAGAAGACAAAGATACGAGCTTTACGAAGCTAGCGGGTACGATTGCAATTTCTGCTGGTCATCTTGTTGTCCAGCCGTTGGCCATAGAGGCGGATGAATTCACATTAGATGGCAATGTCCAGGCTGGTTTTGATCAAAGTTATGCTTTTGACGGTTCTTTTAAAATAACACCCGAGCTTTCCGCAATTATGGGGGACAGCACGGAAGAGTTGAAATATTTATATGATGCCAATAGTCTGATTTCACTGCCGATTCATGTCACTGGTCAGGGAGCTAACGCACCGACTATCGCTGTAACCCAATCCTTAGTGGAATTGGGTAAGAATGCGGCCCGTACACAGGCAAAAAAAGAGTTAAATCGCGTGTTTAACAAGGTTTTAGGGGGTTCTAGTGAGTCTCAGGAACTGGCTCCGGAAGGCTCAGAATCGGCTCCACAGGAAAACCCAGGTGAAAAAATCATCGGCGGTATTCTCGATAAAGTCTTCAAATAATACACGGGTTGACTTTTTACTAATCTATGGTATATTTTTAAAATCATGAACACATTAGCCAATCAAAACATGCATCTCTCTTGCCACCCGGTAGCTACTACCGGCCTAATGCTTTTTTCCGCCATTTGCGCGTGGAGAAAGTGTGCAAGAGGCGGTGCGTCTTGATGAACTAATTTAAAATTTAAAGGATTTTGTAATATCAAGCCACCACTCTTAATTGAGCGGTGGCTTTTGTTTTGATTCTGCAGAGACAGAATCAAAACAATCCCGAGCAAGCATGGCGTGGCGAGGGATTAGAACAATCGGAAAGGAGGAACCAATAATGAAAAATGAATTCATAACCGGCAACGAAGTGAAAGATTGGTTGCAGTCGGACGAAGTGTTGAAATTGACGTCTTTGATCTATTTGAAAGATGCGCTTTTGGCACAGCGTTATGAAGATTGCGCTGAGCTGATCGCGGAAGCGAAAAACCTAGGCGCGAAACAAAGCGAAATTGGCGCTTTGATCGCTGAAGTGTTTCGTGCACTTGGCGGACGTCAAGTGGGCTATTGGGCGAAATTAAAGAACAAGAACCGTTTTTAAGGAGATGTTCATGATGCCTTGTGGCCACAAATAAAAAGGACAGTTTTAAATCGAAACTGTCCTTTTTACTTTATAAACAAGCTATTAGAAATTCATCAAAAAGCCGATATAAATTTCCCGCGGCTTGCCTTTCGGCATCCTTAAATTCATTTTGTTCGGGTAATAACCGTCTTTATCAGCGGCGACCGAAACATCAAACCCTTCATCATTGTCACTTTCGTAAACTTTCGGGTCATGGCGAAATCCGCTGGGCCAGACGACGTGGACATCGGGAGAAGGTTCAACTTCGATCATTCGTCCATACTCATTTGCTGTTTTTTTCTTGGATTTATCTGGGTCAAGGAAGAAAAAGAAGCAGAAAGATCTTTTGGGCGTTTGAATCTTCCCGTACGCCAATGGCAATGAACTTCTTGGTTGGCCCGCTTGATCGACCCAGCGGATAAAATCACTGCTATTCTCCTCCATGTTTGCCTCTTTCAAGAATTCATTGGCCGTCCGTGATGTTGGAATGACAACCGGCTTAATTTGATTCCCGTACCACGTTTCTTCAATGAGTTTCCATTGGCCATCTTCATTAGCTAACGATAAAACTCCCCAAAAACTTTGGTTATTCATTTTGCCCCGGGCCACCGCCCAGGCGAGATCTCCTTTTAATTGCGTCTGAATGATCTCGATGCTCGAGGGAATAGAGGATTTCAACAATTGCAAAATAATGATTTCTTTACCATTACTGTTGCGTTTTTGGGTTAAAAGAGATTCATAGGCATCCTTGGTAAGGTATTGTTCAAGGTCTTTAAATTTAATTGCCGAACGCAGTGCATCGTGTGCGCGTTGACCGGCCGTAAAAATATTTTGGTCGATTGGCGTTGTCGAGGCGTGCGCTTCGGTCACGAAAATAGAGTCCGGTAGGATTTTGTAACCTTCTTTTTCGCCAAGTTTTAAGCTCGTCACGGCCGCTGAGGTGTAATTGACTTTCACGATACCGTATTGAAAATTGTTTACTGTCTCTTGCGGATTGATCTGTTCGGTTTGCATTGTTTGCCCGTTGGCAAACTCCAGCGTATCTGCAGAAGCTCTCGGATTGGCCGAAAGCAAGGTAATCAGGAGTAATAGGTATTTCCTTCCAATATGGGGTGTCATGGCCTTTGGCCCTCCTGACTGTTGCCTGCAAATAGTACTACGCTTTAATTATGACACATCTTTATTCGAGTTTCTGTGTGGCACTAAAAGTCAAAGAAAGGGCTTCCTTTGGGCATATCATATTGCAGACAAATGACTTAAGTTTCTACGATTAAGTTTTCTTTAATTTGGTCAGGCAATAAAACTTTCTATGTTAAAATACGCCAAATTATATAAGGATTGAGACTTGAAGAATTTTTTTAGAAAACATCGTGATGCATTTTTTTTGTGGCTTCTCCCTCTAGGCGCGTGCGCCTTTTTATGGCTCAAATCCGATCTTCCGCCTTACGGCACCCCACTCAACGAATTAAGTGATCAATATTGGGGAATTTTGATGGACATCGCTCGCCAGTGGAAAACGGGCGATTTTTCCTTCTGGACGCGCTCAATTGGCGGAGGTTTTTGTCTTTATACGTCCGGGTTTTATCCGCTGTGGGTGCCATGGAACTTCGTGGCCAAATTTTTAAGTTATGACCAATTTTATATTTTTAAAATCGTTGAGCCGTACTTCATCGGTTTACTTTCTATGGGTTTCTTGCTGAGATACGGTTTGCGCTTGAGTTTACCCTTAGCGGCTTATGGGGCGCTAGCCTACAGCGGTTTTGTTTTTACCCGTTACGTCGGGATTATTCATTTTCCGTTTTTTTTGTGGGCATGCGCGCTGTTTCCGTTGATGATCTACGTTTATAATCGCCTTTTTGCGAAACACATTTATTTGCGTAGCGTCGTGTTGGGCGGTTTTATGGCTTTGATTTTTATAGGCGGCGGCGCTGGGCAGTACGCACAAATGATCATTTGGGGTTTGATTCTTCTGGTAATGGATGCGTTGTTCTTTGTAAAAGAAAAGTCTCTCGTACGTCGCTTTGTTCTGGCCGTCACAAGCTGCGTGATCTTTGTTTTTTTCTCGGTGGCGATTGTCGGCGGGCAAATCCTTCCGATGGCCATATATACGCTCACCGAATCCAGCCGGACTTTGGGCGAATATCCGATTAATAATTTTCCATTTTTTCGCAATGATTATAAAGGTCTGGTATCAATTTCAAAGATTTTACAAACCTCGATCTTTATCGATGGAGATCATGGTGTGCGTGCGTTTTGGGCGCTGATGATTTTTGCGGTTGGAAAGTTGATTGTGGACTGGAAAGCGTTCTGCAAGTGGTGCGTGAATCACCGGGCTTTACTCAATATTTTTATCACGACCTTGATCTTCTTTCTGGTCCCGCCGATAGCTGAGTTGCTCAGTCACATATCGCCGCTTTTTGCGCGCTTGTTTAATTCTTTACGGATGTTCACGTTCGGTTACTGCGGTTTTATGATCGATATGGTTTTGGTTGTCTTGCTGGTTATATTCCTGGATTTTAAAACTTTTACCGACGGGCAAAAGCCGCAACAAAAACAGTGCAAGCAGCTTGTTTTGCTGGCTTTTGTTCTGCTTGCGCAAATTTATCTATTCTTCCCGCTTTTGGCCAATCAATTCTTCCCGCATTTACTCAGCAGCCATATCTCGATTCAGTTCACGGACCGCTATTTAACGATGTTGTGCTTACTGTTCCTGGCTTTCCCATCTTCGAAATTCAAATTCTGGCAAACGGTCATCTTGTCCCTCGCTCTGCTTTTTTTGGGAGCGAAATTATTGCAGACTAGTTATGTCTGGGGCGAGAAAGGGCGGCAAACGGCCCTCGCCGAGTATGAACTTGACACACCGGAGCACCAATTTTATCGCAGTATGAAAGGCCATTACTACATGCCGTACGTTCATCCCGACGGCACCAAACATCGCCAGGTTTCGATGACGCACAATTATGATTTACTTTACGGCGTTGAAGGTCTCGGTGGGTTTCTTAATGTGCCCCCGAAGCGGTTAAGTAATTTTATCAATGCTTACCACAATCAAATTTATTGGACGAAAAATACGCCGGCTTATAAATTCACCTGGCGGTTCACTCCGGAATCGTTTGCTACGCACTTTCCGATTGAATTTACGACGATTGCAAAAGGAGTGCCGCTGCCGTGGCCCGGTTTCTCTAAAAAGATCGACGGGGAACATTATGACGTGTGGGTCCGTAATCAGCCGGTTGAAAAGGTCCGTTTTGCAAAAGAGCTGCGGGTTGTTTCTTATCGCGAGCTAGTCGATTTGTTTGACCGGCCCTATGAAGGCATTATTTATATCACTGACCAGGACGCGGCGCGGTATTCTCCGGCGGCATTGGAAACCGTCCCGACTTTAAAACAAACGACGTATCAGAATTTTGTCCGGCACACCGCTGACCGTTGGACATTCGATGTGGACACGGCAGAAGAAGTTTTTGTCGTGCTTCCGGAAATGTTTCAAGCAGGATGGCGGCTTAAAGTTGACGATAAAATTCAGTCGCTGTTTCCGGCGAGTTCAATCTTTATTGGTTTTTTTCTGGAAAAAGGAAAACATCATATTGAGTTAGAATTCCGTCCCGTGCTTTGGCAAGCCGGTTGGCTTTTGACCTTATTGGGTTCGGGTTTGTTTGGATGGATCCTTTACATTAATTTTCGAAAGAAGAAGCGGTCATGACCACCCAAAGCCCACCCAAAGTCATTATTCTCAAATTTTTATTGATTGCAATCATCTCCGCGACATTGGCGGTCAGTTTGTTTTGTGATTATCGTGAGCAGCAGAAGGTTAATCTCGACCGGATGCGAGATGAGCTGGATTTTTCGGAGCTGTTTAAACTTGAGACCGGTGATTCCGTTATGCCGCCCAGCCAGCTCGAGAAATATCTGCATTATTTTCAAGGTGTGACTAAGAGCGACCCGACCCGCGCCGACGCACAAGCTATGATCGGGTATTGTTATTTTTATCTTGGCGATAAGACCAAAGCTATCGATGCTTATCAAAAAGCTGTTACGTTAAGTCCGAAAGTTTTTTGGTTCCATTACAATTTGGCCACGATCGCTTTATTGGATGCTAAATATGAATTGGCGCTGGAAGAATTCCAAAATGCGTTGGCAACAAACCCAATAGAGAATATCGTTTTTCTTCGTAAATCTCCAATTTTCGTTTATATTATCTATAAAGCGAAATTGATTAACCCTTCCCTTGGCGAACGGTTAAAAAACGGTTATGCTATGAGCGCATATTATGTTGCAAAGTGTGTGGAGCAGCTCGGCGGCGTCAAAGAAGCGGCTTTGTATCATCAGCAGATGAAGGCCGCCGGTATTCCGATGCCGAAGGAAGATATTGTTTTGCGATTAAAGATTTTTTAACCTGACTCTTTATGTTTGTTAAACATTTTACTCTTTTAGAAGTACGCCAACAACTCCCGCTCGTTAAGAGTATTGTCGCCGATATTCTCTCTCGCGGACAAATGATGAAGCAGGTCATTGCGGCCCATCAAGAGCAGGGGCTGCCGATTGCCGCCCGCCGGATCATTGAAGAAATTGAAACTTTGATGGCAGAGTTGGAACGCATGGGCTGTTATTATAAGGATTGGAATTTCGAATACGGCCTGGTAGATTTTCCGGCGATGGTCGAGGGGAAGGAAGTTTTGTTGTGCTGGCGTAGTGATGAAATTGATATCAGCTGGTACCATGGAGCTGATGACGGTTATACCAGTCGCAAGCCTTTGCCGGTGGAATGGTTGATTAGCTAAACCCCCGGGAATTTCTTTAAAAAGGATTATACGATGGCAAAAGTCAACAGTTTGGTTGAGTGGGATTATCTGGGTTCACATTTTAGCGTTTATATTAAGCATTATACCGACGAGGATGGACGCAAAGGTATGACCATGCTCTTCGAGGATGTGACGCACGAAAAAGTGACCGAGATGGTCGTTCCGTCCCGGGTTTTTCCGCAGTTTTTACAAGCGGTCAATAGCGGTGTCGAGCGACGCAGCATTATTTAAAATGAGTCTTCAATAACATAGGAGGAAAATATGGCCACGAAAAGATGTTCCCGGTGTGAAAAACGTGTGTCTCTTGATCAATTCGTCAAGAATGCGAAAAGTCGCGACGGACTCAGCCACTATTGTCGTACATGCAAAAAAAAGATCATGGAAGAATATTTTGCGTCGTCGGAAGGTAAAGCGGCGAAGAAACGCATGATCGAAAATAAAAGAGTTCAACGGCAAAAAGCAAAAACCAGTCAAAAAAGAAAATAATGGAGGGTGTTATGGCACGTGCAAGCGCGCGGCATATTCTTGTCGCAACAGAAGCGGAATGTCTTAAATTAAAGAGTGAAATCGAAGGCGGAAAAGATTTTGCCGCTCTCGCTAAGCAGCATTCCACATGCCCGTCAGGAAAACGCGGCGGCGAGTTGGGCGAATTCGGCCCGGGACAAATGGTTCCGGAATTCGACCGTGTGGTTTTTAAAAGCGAAGTCGGGAAAGTGCAAGGCCCGGTGAAGACCCAATTCGGTTACCACCTCGTTGAAGTCACCAAAAGAGTCGACTAAGAATGATGTCTCCGCGGACATTGATCCTCGATAGAAAAACTGTGCTTTCCTTGTTGAATATGAAAAGCACGGTGCAAGCGGTAGAAAAGGTCTTCGGCGAATACGGCCGCGGCCAAGCGCTGATGCCGCCGAAAATTTATCTGGATTTGCCGCAGTTTAATGGAGACTTTCGGGCGATGCCGGCGTTTGCGCAAAGCGCGGGAAAAGCCAGTTTGAAATGGGTCAATACTCACGGCAATAATGTGAAATACGGTCTTCCGGCGGTCATGGCGGTCGTGATTCTAAACGATCCCAAGACGGGTTTTCCGTTGAGTATTATGGACGGAACGCTATTGACGAGTTTTCGTACCGGTGCAGCCGGAGCGGTCGCGGCAAAATATTTGGCCCGGCCCGAAAGCAGTACCGTGGCTTTAGTCGGTTGCGGCGCGCAGGCGCGTACCCAGTTGTTGGCTTTGCGTGAAGTTTTTAAAATTAAAGCTGTGAATATTTGGGGCAAAGAAAAACCCATCGTCGACAAATTTTTAAAAGATATGAATTTCTCCGGTGAGAAATTGTCCGCTTTTGTCTCGGTCGAAGAGTGTGTAGCCGGCGCGGATATCATCGTGACTACGACTCCTTCCCGCAAACCGGTCGTCGAATCCGCGTGGGTCAAGAGCGGAACGCATATTAACGCGATCGGCGCCGACGCGGCGGGCAAACAAGAGCTGGATTCTAATATTTTTAAAAAAGCTAAAATCGTGGTCGATGACTACGGTCAGGCCAGTCACAGTGGTGAGATTAATGTCCCGGTTAGCAAAGGGATTTTGGGCAAAAAAGATATTCACGCGGAGTTGGGGCAGATTGTCTGTGGCGCTAAAAAAGGCCGGACTTCGCCGCAGGAGATAACAATTTTTGATTCGACCGGTTTGGCGATCCAGGATTTGGCGATGGCTGACCTTGTCTACCGCCACGCCATACGCAAAGGGGCCGGGCACTCGGTTAATTTGCTGGGTATTGCTTAGCGTTAATAATTTGCACCTCTGGGGCATTGTGGTATAATCCCTGAGTTTAATTTCAGATTTTCGATCTCAAAACATTCCAAATATGCCAGAGTTACGTAAAGATCCGGTCATCGGTCGTTGGGTCATTATTGCCACGGAAAGGGCAAGACGGCCGGGGGTTTTTCTTGATTCAGAGAAAAATACCTTTGACGACGGTCCATGCGCGTTCTGTGATAATCAGGATAAGGAAATTTTCTCGGTCCGTCCCTATTCGGGTGCTTCCTGGCGTGTGCGCGTCGTGGAAAGCGGTACGCCCCTGTTATCGAATAAAGGAAGTTTTAACCGCAAAGCCCACGGTTTGTACGACGTCGTTAACGATTACGGTACGCACGAAGTGGTTATTGAAACGCCGGAACACATTGCCAACATGGCGGATTTAAGCCAAGAGCAAATCCGCATGGTCTTTGAAACATACGCGCTGCGTTATAGCGAATTGGAAAAAAACGACAGTTTTCAATACGTCATCGCTTACAAAAATTACGGTTATGCCGCCGGGTCACGCCGCATTGCACATTCCCGCTCGCAGATCATCGCGACCTCGGTCATTCCCTTTAGCGCTAAAGAAAAATTGGCCGGCGCAAAGAAGTATTTTGTTTATCACGAGCGTTGTTTGTACTGCGACATGATCCAACAAGAATTGCAAGCCAAGATTAGAATCGTCGCTGAAAGTGAACATTTTGTCGCGTTTACACCGTTTGCGCCGCGTTTTGTTTTCGAAACCTGGGTTATGCCAAAAAAACACAATTGTGATTTTGCCAAAGGGGTCGTCGGCTATGAAGATGATCTCGCCGGATTGATGAAGATCGTTTTGACTAAGATCAAGGTCGGGCTCGACGATCCCGCTTATAATTATGTGATCCATTCCGCGCCGTTCCACTCTGTGGAACGCCGTGCTGGAAAAGATTCCGGAACAAAATGGAAAACATTGGCGGAAGATTATCATTGGCACATTGAAGTATTACCGCGTTTAACGCGGGTCGCCGGTTTTGAAAAAGGTTCGGGATTTTATATTTCATCGATCCCACCCGAAAATACCGCCGAATTTTTGCGCGAGGTGAAGAGCTGATGTCTGAAGTCCGCCGCGATCCGGTCATTGGCCGTTGGGTTATTGTAGAAAGCGCCGAAAAGTCGATGAAGCCAGCGGATTACGATAAATCCGTGCACGCTTTAGGGCAGGGTGCGGTTTGTCAGTTTTGTAACGGGCGTGAAGCGCAAACACCGCCGGAAGTCGACGCAATCCGCGAAGGTTACGCGCCGAATACGTCGGGCTGGCGCAGTCGCGTTGTTCCCAACAAGTTCCCAGCTTTGCGCATCGAAGGGGAATTAGACCGCCGGGGTAATGGGGTTTACGATATGAGTAACGGTGTCGGCGCGCACGAAATTTTGATTGAGACGCCGCATCACGAAAAGAATTTTGCTGATTATACGATTGAAGAAGCCGTCAATGTCATCAAGCTTTATCAGAACCGTTCGGCGAGTTTGGCCCGCGACAAACGTTTTAAGTACATCATGATCTTTAAAAACTACGGTCAGTCCGCTGGTGCCTCCGTCGAGCATGCCCACAGTCAGATCATTGCTTTGCCGCTTGTGCCCAAGTATGTCGCCGAAGAACTCGAAGGCGCGCATAAGTATTTTAATTTCCGTGGCCGTTGTGTGTTTTGCGACATGATTCAGCAGGAACACCAAGATCAGCGCCGGATCATTACGAGCAATGACGCGTTTATCAGTTTTTGTCCGTTCGTTCCGCGCTACCCGTTTGAAAGCTGGATTTTTCCGAAAAACCACAATTCTGACTTTGTCACAATGCAGGACCAAGAGCGCGAACAGCTCGCCGGAATTTTGAAGGATGTCATGTTGCGGATCAAGACATGTTTGTCGGATCCGTCATACAATTTTTATCTGCATGTAAAGCCTGTGGATTATGAAGAGAAGAGCTATCACTGGCATATTGAAATTGTTCCGCAGTTGACCCGCATTGCCGGGTTTGAGTGGGGGACCGGTTTTTATGTTGTCCGCACTGCACCTTCGGTCGCCGCCGAGTATTTACGCAGCGCGGTCAAATAATTTAGTAAGGATGCTGTGAGGTTTCTCGCGCAGTTTGATTTTCGTTCGTATTTATTTTAGAGAAAATCGAAATCACTGTTTGAGCACGTAACCACAGCATGCTTAAAGAACTTAATTAACAGTAACACTAACAAAGGAGTAGTTCATGTCAGTCGCAAAAGTTGGGATTAATGGGTTTGGCCGTATCGGACGTTTAGTCTTCCGGGCCGCCTTAGAAAACAAAAATATCGAGGTCGTCGGGATCAACGACCTTTTTGAGCCGGAATATTTAGCGTATATGCTTAAGTACGACTCAACCCATGGAACTTTTCAGGGCGACATCAAAGTCGAAGGAACGAATTTGATCGTCAACGGCAAAAAAATCCGTATGACCTCCGTTATGGATCCGACCACATTGAAGTGGAATGAAGTCGGTGCGGATTATGTCGTTGAATCGACTGGTCTTTTCACGGATTTAGACAAAGCCAAGGCCCACTTGGCCGCGGGTGCCAAGAAAGTCATTATTTCTGCTCCGTCAAAAGATGCGCCGATGTTTGTCATGGGCGTTAACCACAAAACGTACAAGAACGACATGAATGTCATTTCCAATGCTTCTTGCACGACGAACTGTTTGGCTCCGGTCGCAAAAGTTTTGAACGATAACTGGGGCATCGTCGAAGCGTTAATGACGACCTGCCATGCGGTCACCGCCACACAAAAAACCGTTGATGGCCCGTCGAAGAAAGACTGGCGCGGCGGACGCGGTGCTTTTCAAAATATTATCCCGTCCTCCACCGGGGCAGCTAAGGCCGTTGGGAAAGTCATCCCCGAATTAGATGGCAAGTTGACCGGTATGGCGTTTCGCGTTCCGGTTCCCGATGTTTCTGTCGTGGATTTGACCGCCAAATTGGCCAAGCCTGCAACCTGGGATGAAATCAAGGGTGCTATGAAGAAAGCTTCTGAAGGCGAACTCAAAGGCATTCTTGGATATACCGAAGACGAAGTTGTATCCAGTGATTTCCTGGGTGATCCGCGCACGTCGATCTTCGACGCTAACGCCGGCATCGCTTTGAACAGCACTTTCGTCAAAGTTGTTTCTTGGTATGATAACGAATGGGGCTATTCGAACAAGACCGTCGATTTGATTGCTTATATCGCTAATGTTCATAATGGATTACAAAAATAAGAATAAAAATCCATATTCGCCAAAGACTCAAAAAAACAGAGCTGTATGAAGTGATTATTGGTTGCTAAGCAAAAAGACCAGTTACGGAAGATGAACCGTAGCTGGTCTTTCTTTTGAAAGTATTTTAGCGAGGCCTGAAGGCGAGAAAAATAGCATTTTAAAAAGAATTAAACTCAAAAAATATTCGTTAGCTCCCCTTAATCTCCCTTTAATATTCCTTTCATTACAATCAAATATCTCGACCGCCTAGACGAGTTTGGTTACCTATAAAATGACTTCTTATATAATTATTAAGAAATTCGATAATATTGAAATAAGTGGGTACTCGTCTATGATTCTTGCCCAACGGCAAGATAGATGAGGGTGCGGGAAAGCAATTAATGAAGACTTTGGTTGATTAGCGAATTATATCTTCAGAATGTAAACGTTAAGGATAAATCACAAGGAGAAAATCTATGAGTATAATGACTACCAAAGAAGGATTTGCTTTCGTTCATTAAGGCCAAGCGATGAAATAATGGATGTATTAAATGAGCATAAGAAAAATTATGATTCAACTTAAGTGTCGAAGCGAAGCAAAAGAATGTCTAGACGATTTCCTGGTGGATCAGAATGTGTTGCGAGCGACTTTTCAGCAATTAAAAAAAATCAATGAGTTCACCTTGGGTTACTGGCCGACGATGAGTACGATCAGATATTTTCTTGAACGCTATGGAAGGAACCGTGTAATAAATATCTTGGATATTGGATGCGGGGACGGAGAAACTTTAAGACGTATTGATAATTACGGACGTACGAGAAAATTTTCTTTAAGATTAAAGGGTATCGACTTAAACAAGCAAGTTATTGCGCTAGCAAATGAAGAAAATTTTTCCAAAGACATTAATTTTATTCATGGGGATGCACTGGCAAACGATTCTACGCAAGTCTACGACTTGATTATTAGTTCATTGACGATGCATCATTTGAAGGATGAGGACATTATAAAATTGATGCACTGGATGAGCCTTAATGCACGTATTGGATGGTTTATTTCCGATCTTCATCGGCATCCGATGGCTTATTATTTTATTAAATATTTTGTCAGACTTGGAAAATTTAACCGTTATATTCGTCATGATGCGCCTTTGTCAGTTGCGCGTGGGTTTCGCAGACAAGATTGGAATAAAATTTTATCCAACGCACAGTTTAATCACAATGATGTAAGAATATCTTGGTACCCTAATTTTCGCTACGGGATTCGATATGAAAAATTTCTATGATTGTATTGTGATTGGTGCTGGAGTTGCTGGGTCAACAGCAGCTTATCATTTAGCAAAACGTGGATACAATGTCGCTGTTTTAGAGAAGACTCAAGGGCCGCATCATAAAGTTTGTGGAGAATTCTTGAGTTCTGAAGCAATGGGCTTCCTAGAAGAGATGGGAATATCTTTAGATGAGAACGTTCCGTATATAAAATATTTTAAGTTGTTTTCAGTACGATCAAAAGCAGGCTTCACATTTCCATCTATGGGGCGAGGCATATCTCGTTATAAACTTGATGAAGATCTTCTTCGTAATGCCGAGAATGCAGGCGTGCATGTTTTTCGTGGCATATGTATGAGGCGCTATAAAAAAAATGACCAGAATATTTTTCAGGTTGAAACAAACGCGGATGATTTTTATGCACGGAATTTATTTATAGCCACTGGAAAACATGATCATTCCAAAGAACACAAACGAAAAGGCAAGGACGATTCTTACATCGGCTTTAAAACACATCTTCACTTTACATCTTTGTCTCAGGGTTTTGAAGAAACAACAGTGTTATTCACTTTTCCGGGAGGCTATGGCGGTATTTGTCCGGTAGAGAATAATCGGATAAACTTCTGTTTTGCCATCGATAGGTTGAGATATAAAGCTTTGAATAGTAATTTCGAGGAGGCCGTTGCTTTTTTGCGCCGGTCCAATCCCCAGCTGGATTTAATCCTTGAACAGGCTAATTTTACCGAACCGGTTTGTGCGGTGGGCTTTATTCCTTACGGATATTTACGCGAATCAAACAGTGATGAAAATATCTATTTTTTAGGAGATCAGCGTGCGGTTATCCCATCTTTTACCGGAGACGGAATGGCGATTGCTTTAAGTACCGCTAAAAGTTCCGTGGACGAGTTCGAAAGCCGTCAAAAGGGTAGGAAAGCTCAAGTAGAACCAATACAGAAAATACTCAAGAAACAAATGCGCTGGGCACTGATGACCCACACTCTTCTCAAGTTTCCATGGGCAATAGAACTATGCCTGGTCATTCCTGGGTATAGTTCTTTTTGGATTCAAACCATTTTTCTAAAAACTAGAATTTCTAAAATGAAAGACAAGACTGCTCATGAACCCACACATTTCAAAAACAATTATTCGAGATGTTGAAACAGCTAATCCTCCGTTTTGTCTAACGCAACAAGAAGTTTTAGCCTGTATTTTAGATATTCTTAAACCGTCAGGCCGTGTTTTAGGTCTTTATAAGAGATTTTTACTAGATAAGGGCATTCATAAAAGATATTTTGCTTGTGAGAATTTACAAATATTGTTAAATGAATCGGTGGATGAGAAAATGAAACGTTTTGAAGAATGGGCCGTGCGTTTATCGGTTCAAGCTATTGAAAAGCTTTTACAAAGATGGCATTACAAGCCTGAAGATATTGATGCGATATTTGTTTCGACGTGCACGGGTTATTTATGTCCTGGCTTAAGTACGTATATTAGTCAACAACTTGGTTTGCGGGAAAGTGTTCATACCCTGGATTTGGTAGGACTAGGATGCACCGGTGCTTTGCCTGGATTAAGATCCGCTGATGATTATTTAAGCCGACATCCCGGCTCAACCGTCTTAGTGGTAGCCGTAGAGATTTGTTCTGCAGCAATTCATTGGGCAGAAAAACCAGAATTAATCTTATCGAATTCTATTTTCTCGGATGGGGCTGCTGCTGTACTATTAACAAATCAACAAAAAACCCCGGGGTTATGTATTAATAATATTGCTTCAATCCTGTGGCCTCAATTTCGTGATGAACTACGTTTCAAATATTTAGATGGACGTTTATGCAATGTCATTTCTTCTCAAGTTCCTAAAATTGTGGCCGAAGCCCTGCATACGCTTAATAGGGAGTGCTTTGGAAAAAATACACACTATGCTTTTCATTCCGGAGGGCGAAAAGTTTTAGATGCGATCCAGGAACGTCTAATTCTTTCGAATGCGGACATGTTGCTTTCCCGTCAAATTTTGCAAGAATATGGAAACATGTCTTCACCATCGGTTTTGTTTGTTTTAAAGGAAATCTTGAAACAGAAATTCCAGACAGGAGATGCCGTTATTTGTTATTCTTTTGGGGCGGGATTTTCAGCTTCCATTCTTAATGGAGAATGGCAATCATCAACAGAAAAATAAGCGGTTTTTTTAAATCGCCTCTTAAATAGGCGCATCGGTAGGGTTGCGAGAGTTTAAAATATTTCTACAATGCGAGGAAGATAATATTTAAATTAATTTTACAACGTTTATATAAATGAAAAATGCGCAAATTAACCCACAAAGAAATCGTCGCCCGGCAAGATGAATTGCAGAAAAAATCTGTGACCATCGTCCCTTTGACGGTCGTTCTCAATAATATCCGCAGTCTGCATAATGTCGGTTCGATTTTTCGCACCGCTGACGGGGCCGGAGTGGAAAAGATCTGGCTCTGCGGGATCACTGGTTATCCGCCCGATTCCCAAATAACTAAGACCGCGCTCGGTGCCGAGAGCCGCGTTAAATGGAACCATTCCTATGATGCCAAAGAAGTTTTGCGCGATTTGAAAAAGCAGGGATATCAGATTGTTCTCGTCGAGCAGACCGATAAAAGTATTTCTTACCACGAGTTCATTCCAAAAGGTCCGGTTTGTTTGGTCATGGGCAATGAAATTGAAGGCGTCAGTGAGGAGTTGGTCGGTTTATCGGACGCTTCGGTCGAAATTGAAATGGCTGGACTCAAGAATTCTCTTAACGTCGGCATTGCCTTCGGGATCGTCGCGTATCATTTTCGTAATTGCCTTAAGTCATCATGACCCTCAAACAAGAACATATCGCAGGCTGGAACGGCTATGTTTGGGAATCCGGAGATTTATCCGTTGGAGTCGTGCCTGAATTGGGCGGCCGGATCATGTCATTGCAATTCCGCGGTGAAGAATTATTCTTCACTCAACAAAAGTATGCCGGTGAAACATTTGCTTTGTCGCAGCTCGCAGTGAATAAAAAAAATTTCGGTTTTCGTGTGTGGGGCGGTGACAAAACCTGGATCGCGCCGGAAAAATTATGGATTGATAAAATTCCGCCGTTGGATCTTGATGCGGCACCGTACATCTTTTCTTTCGACGAGAAAGAACGTCGGGTCACGATGGTTAGTTCGATTTGCCGCGAAACCGGTTTGCAGATCACCCGCGAAGTGCAATTTGGAGAAGGAAACGATTTGCGTTTGACGGAAACGATCAAAAATGAGAGCCAAAACGCGATTCAACGCGGCATTTGGAATGTAACGCAGATCCTGCGACCGTTTGAAATTTATTTTCCGTGCGATCGCAAAGAGATCCGGCTTTATGACGACGAAGCCTTTCAAAATTGTCTGGTGGATAATTATTTAGAAGAAGCCGAAGAGTGGACGGGTATTTCTTGCAGTGACGATGCGCATTTCAAATTCGGCGCTTTTCTTCGCGAGGGGAAGGTCATTGCCCTGCGGCGCGGTCCAAAGGCGACCATCGCTTTCAGTAAAACCTTTCCGACTATTCCTAAGGCCAAATACGCCCACGGATCACATGCGGAAGTTTATAATTCACCCTATCACCCGTATTGCGAGATCGAAATTCATTCGCCGCTCTTGACGTTGGCCCCCGGAAAGGCCTTTTCGCAAAGCCAAGAATGGCGTTTGCAGAGTTTTTTGCCGGACATTGCTCTCGAGCAGATCATCAAAAGCATTACGTTTTCTCAATTTTAATTTTCTTAATTACTGTTATAATAGCCCCAATGTATAAGAAATTTTATCTCTATTTGATCGCGGGGTTTGTTCTGTTTAGCTTGGTCGGTTGCGAAACTGTTCCGACAGTTCCCTCTCAATCTCTTGATCTTAAGGTTCTTTGCGAACAATATAATGTTCAGTGGTATGTCGATAATGTTTCACAAGTCGTGACGTTGCGCGCCGGTGGCCGCGAAGCCAAAGCACTTGTTGGAAGTAATGTTGTTGTCCTTGATGGCGAAAAGATTTATTTGACCGATGCGTTGCGCCGCGAGCGCGGTACCGTGGTCGTTCCGTCGGATTTCAATACGAGAGTTCTGCAAAAGCTTATCAGCGCCGGTGGGGTACGCCCCGGTTATCATGTTGTCATCGACGCCGGCCACGGCGGTAAGGATCCGGGTGCTATGAGCCGAATTGGCACGCAGGAAAAAGACATTACGCTGGATATCTCCCGTAAATTGAAACAAGTTCTCGAAGCTAAAGGTTTTAAAGTGACGATGACCCGCGACCGCGATGTTTTTATTCCCCTCGAAGGACGTACCGAGATTGCGACCCGTGCCAAAGCCGATCTTTTTGTCAGTATCCATGCGAACTCCAGCCCTTCGCGTAGTATCGACGGACTCGAAGTCTATTCCTTGCGCGATCTGGAAATTTCAGAGAAACATGATCCACAGCGATTAAAGAATCAAAGAACGATGTATAGAAGTTTGTCGATGCAAAGCAATTCCCCGAGCCTCGAAGGGATCATCAATGACATGCTTTACAATTATAAAATTTCTGAATCACAAATTTTAGCGTCGTATGTCAATAAAGGTGTGAGTATCGGTGCGCGAGTCAACAGCCGAGGAGTCAAGCGTGCGGGATTTCATGTGTTGCGCAATACATTGGTCCCGGCCGTCTTGGTAGAGGTAGGGTTTTTAACTAACACTCAGGAAGAGGCTCAGCTGCGTAATCCTTTGTATCGCCAAAGACTTGCGGACAGTATCGCGGCGAGTTTAGTGAGCTTTTCGACGAAGTAATCAACGATAATTGAGTCGCCTAATGGCGACGAAGTAATATGTTAACTTCAAAGCAGAAAAATCAACCGATTGGCGTTTTTGATTCCGGTTTGGGCGGTTTGACCGTGGTTAAAGCCCTCATGCGTCGGCTTCCGCACGAAGACATTGTTTATTTCGGTGACACGGCTCGCGTTCCTTACGGAACCAAATCCCGCGAAGCGATCATCCGTTTTTCAAAAGAAAATGTGGTTCTGTTAAGAAAGTACAATGTCAAAATGATTGTCGTCGCGTGCAATTCCTCCTCGAGCCACGCGTTGGCCGCCTTGCATGAAACATTTGATCTTCCGATTATCGGCGTTATTGAGCCCGGCTGTCGGGCCGCGAAAAAAGCGACCAAGAACAAAAAGATCGGGATCATCGCGACCCCGGCGACGATCAATAGTTATGCTTATCCGCAAGAAATCGCGCGCTTAGATTCTACAATTAAAGTTTTGGGACAAGCGTGTCCGCTATTTGTGCCGCTGATTGAAGAAGGTTGGTCGACCAAAGCGGTTACGGTCGCGATCGCTAAGGAATATTTAAAGAAGTTGAGTCATTCGCAGATTGATACATTAATTTTAGGTTGCACGCACTATCCGCTTTTGAAATCGACATTGCGTAAAGTGCTCGGCGCGAAAGTTAAGTTGGTCGATTCCGCCGAAGAGGTTGTGCATGACGTTCGGGAGATGCTCGAGAAGAAGAATGCTTTGAATGCGGCTTGCGCTTCGCGTAAAGCCACTTATAAATTTTTGGTTAGTGATGAGCCGGCGCATTTTCAAAAACTGGCCCGCCGTTTTTTAGGATTTGATATCAAAGACGTGGAGAGGTGCAATGTTTGAGTTAGCGATTGCGGGCGATTTTGCCTCCGCCCATTTTTTACGAAATTACGAAGGCCCCTGCAAGAACCTGCACGGCCATACCTGGAAAGTCGAAGCCACGATCCAGTCGGAAGATCTCAATGAGATTGGATTGGTCGTCGATTTTCGCGACATGAAGCAACGATTGAAAGAAGTCCTCATGCCCATCGACCATGTGTGCCTCAATGATCTGCCGTATTTCAAAGAACTTAATCCGTCGACGGAAAATTTGGCGCAATACATCTATCGGGAATTTGCCAAAGACTGCCGCCCGTTTATTTTAAAACACGTCCGCGTCTGGGAAAGCGAAACCTCCAGCGTTACCTACTCCGAATAATGAAGAAAGCCGTTGTCCTATTATCCGGCGGACTCGATTCCGCAACGACCCTCTTTATCGCGCAAGCGAAAGGGTATCAAACCCATTGTTTGATCTTTGACTACGGCCAGCGCCATGCCAAAGAAATTCTTTGCGCCAAGAAACTCGCCCAAGTCACCAAAAGCGATTACAAAATTGTTAAGATCGGTTTGCCGTGGGGTGGCTCGGCCCTGCTCGATAAGAAAATTTCTTTACCCAAGAACCGCAAGAATATTCCCAATGAAATTCCTGTCACCTATGTTCCGGCGAGAAATATTATTTTTTTGAGTTTCGCCGCCTCTTATGCCGAAGCGGTTGGGGCCCGTGCCATTTTTATCGGGGCTAACGCTGTTGATTACTCCGGTTATCCGGATTGCCGGCCTTCCTTTTATAAAGCCTTCGCTAAAGTCATGAAGCGCGGCCTTAAGACCGGCGTATCCGGTAAAATGATCACCATTTATACTCCGCTGATCCGCAAGACCAAAGCCCAAATTATCCGTACGGGACACAAACTCAACGTCCCTTATGAGCTGACCTGGTCATGCTACGCCGGCGGGAAAAACCCCTGCGGCGTCTGCGACAGTTGCCTCCTGCGTGATAAGGGCTTTGCGGAAGCCAAAGGATAGCAATGCCTGACGCTAAAATTTCTGAAATATTCCAATCGATCCAAGGCGAGGGTAAGTACGTCGGTGCCCGACAGGTTTTTTTGCGTTTTTTCGGCTGCCACATGCATTGCTCGTGGTGCGATACGCCGGAATCTATCGGGGACACGACCCGCAATTATAAAGAAATGACGTTGGATGAGGTTTTTAAACAAGTACAATCGCTATGGAAAGATTGCCATTCGGTGAGTTTGACCGGTGGCGAGCCGCTGTTGCAGGCTGATTTTATTGCCGAATTGTTGCCACGTTTAAAGAAGGCGAAAATGTCGGCTTTTTTGGAAACAAGCGGCGTTTTACACAAAGCTTTGGAACAAGTGATTAAAGGTGTCGATGTGGTTTCTATGGACATTAAGATGCCGAGCTCGACGGGGGAGCGGGCGTTTTGGAAAGAACATGAACAATTCCTGAAAGTGATCTTGCAGCACAAAAAAGATTTCTATGTCAAAGCGGTCGTCTCAAGTAATACTGATAAAGTGGATATTCTCAAGACCGCAAAAATTGTGAGCAATGCGAAGAAAGATGCCTTATTTATTTTGCAGCCGAATACATTTGATTTAGGCAAAGGTGTGGTGCAAAAATGCGATGATTTCCAGAGAATGTGTTTTAAAATTCTTCCCAACACCCGCGTCATGCCGCAAATGCATAAATTTATGAAAATCCGCTAAGGGAGGGTTTAAAGCATCATGAAAAAAAGTTCATATGAAGGCCTGCAATCGCAGGTACGTAATCTGCGCACTCCGGAAATTGAAGTTTGGGAAAACCAATATGCCGACCGTGAATACACGATTGAGATTGAGATCCCGGAATTCACCTGCATTTGCCCGAAAACTGCGTTGCCCGATTTTGCGACAATCAAAATTCATTACATTCCTGGCAAAACCTGTCTTGAATTAAAGTCCCTGAAGATGTACATTGTCTTTTTTCGTAACATCGGGATTTTTCATGAACATTTGACCAACAAAATGCTCGACGACATTGTGAAATCTTGCGCTCCGCGCTGGGCCCGCGTCGAAGCGGTCATGAATCCGCGCGGCGGTATTGCGACCTCGGTTGCAGTGGAATATAAAAGGAAAAAATAATTGTCATTGCGAGGAGCCCCGTAAGGGTGACGAAGCAATCCATATGAGATTGCTTCGCTCCTTCGGAGCTCGCAATGACGGGGAGGTATCTCATGAAAAGAACTGACGGAAGAAAATTTAATCAATTACGTAAAATCAAGGTCACGGTTCCTTTTAACAAACACGCCGAAGGTTCGTGTCTCATTGAATTTGGCGATACCAAAGTGGCCTGCACCGCCAGCATTGAAGAAAATGTTCCGCCTTTTTTGAAAAATTCTGGCAAGGGCTGGGTCACTGCGGAATACGGCATGTTACCGCGCTCAACTAATACCCGTATGAATCGTGAGAAAACTCTGACGGCAGGACGCACGATGGAGATCCAGCGTTTGATCGGCCGTTCCTTACGTAGCGTCATCGACACCACCAAGCTCGGCGAACGCACTATCAAAATTGATTGCGACGTCATTCAGGCCGACGGTGGCACGCGCACCGCGTCCGTTACCGGCGGTTTTATTGCGTTGTCGCTGGCCATTAAAAAATTATTAAAGAGCGGTGTTCTGACCGTTAACCCTTTGACCGATACCGTTGCTGCTGTCAGCGTCGGGATTTATAAAGGAACGCCGGTCCTCGATTTGCCGTATGAAGAAGATTCCGGCGCGGACATTGACATGAACGTCGTTATGGTGGGGAAAGGCAAGTTTGTTGAAATTCAGGGAACAGCAGAAAAAGATCCGTTCTCAAAGAAAGACATGGATGCTCTTTTGAAACTCGCAGAAAAAGGTATCAAAGAATTGAAGACCATTCAAAAAAAATATGCGTGAACTTTTAGTTGCGACAAAAAATCAGGGTAAGTTGCGAGAAATCCGTGAATTACTCAAAGATTTTGATCTTAAAGTGACCTCCATCTCCGATTATCCCGATTGTCCGGAAATTGTCGAAGACGGTAAAACATTTACCGCCAATGCCGTAAAAAAAGCCCGCATCATCGGCAAGTATACCGGCAAACTCACGCTGGGTGAAGACTCCGGCTTGCAGGTCAAAGCCCTCGGAAATAAACCGGGGATTTATTCCGCGCGTTTTTCCGGACCCAGTGCTACCGACAAGAAGAACAATGAGAAACTCTTGTCTTCGTTGAAGAAAGTCCCGCAATCCAAACGCCAAGCCCGTTATCGCTGCTTTGCCGCATTGAGCGACGGTGACAAACTCATTGGTGTAGTGGATGGAAGTTGTGGCGGACTCATTATCGACAAGCGCCGTGGCACAAATGGTTTCGGTTACGACCCACTTTTCTTAATTCCCCGTTACAAAAAAACCTTCGGTGAACTTGATCCATCCGTGAAAGCCAAAATCAGTCATCGCGCCCGCGCGCTCAAGAAACTCAAAATTCTCATCGCAAAATATTTAAAGACTTAAAGTTATTGCAGAAGGTCTTCCATCATTCCTTGAATTCCGAGAAAGACGGAATCACCGGTTTTTTTGAGGACTTTGAGCGGCAGGATTTTATATTTGATTTGCGGCTGTGAAAGAGAACCGGTCAATTTGAAGCCGACCGCATTCTTGGCAAATTGCGAAATGATCGTCGAGGGGACTGTTTTGACGGCTTCCGAGGTGACGAGCGGTGCCTGGCGGACATCCGCGACCGCATCAAAATTAATCTTCCCGTCAACGCCTGCCCAGCCAGAAATCGAAAGATCGACCGCATTACTTTTTAATAAAAGATCTTTTGTGGCGATGCGTCCGGCGGCAATTTTGAAACTTCCCTTAGCTTGATTGAAAGCAATATGTTTGTAATCGTCAACCACGAGACTGCTGAATAATGTTTTCCAAATCCCTTTTAATACGTCGATTTCTAATAACTTTCCATCCTGAATGTTCATGGTCCCGAACCCGTCCCAATGGTCCGGATCAAGTAGCGGGCCGGAAAGTTTTGTATTGAGCGATAAATTTCCGGCGATATTTTTATTTTCTAAAATCGGAATGGTGTTCTTGAGTTTTTCTAAGTTAAGGTCAACAACTTCCAGTGACACTTCGGAAGTCTGGGAATTATCAAGCGGAATGTTGGCCTCCAGGGAAAATTTACCATCGACTAGCGTCCCGCCAAGAGCTATCTTCGGAATGTCTTTGCGGAAACTGATGGTTCCCTTAAGGTCGAACGGACAACGATGAAACTCGCCTTTGAATGAACCTAGCGAAAGGACGCGGTCGGAGGTCTTTCCGTCGATGATAAAAAAGAAGTTATCGCCTGCCAGGGTCGATTTAAAGTCCGGCGTCGAGAAATCTCGTAGCGAACCGTTCGATAAATATTTTTTTCCTGCATAAGAAAAATTGAGATCTTTCCAGTCGAGTGCATCTGCAGAATATTTGACGTGACCGCTCATGTTCGTTACTTTTTGCGGAAGCTTATCCGTCGTGATTTCGGCTGAATTGAGATCTGCGGCGACCGTGATCTCGGTCGATTCTTTTGAGAAAAGCTGCCCTTCATATTTGACCACGACATTCTCGGCATTCCCCGAGATATCGGCATTGGCCGCTTGCAGTTTTTTGGCGAAGAGATCTTTCATAAGATCGAGGTTCATTTTTTGTGATCGTGCGGTGATACTCACCGTCGGTTCTTTAAAGTTATTCACCTTACCGAAAAGCTGCCAGGGCGATCCTTTAATAACGGCGTTAAGTCCTGCGGTTTCTGCCAAATCATTATTGAAAGAGATCTTCCCCTTGAGATCGGTCAGGTCCCCGAATTTCGGCACCCCCTGCAGACTGTCTTTATTTAAAGTCATCGTCCCGCTATAACTCAACATACCCTCGTCCGGAGTGAGCGTTCTATCTTTGGTGATCGTCAATTCCACGTTCGGATTTCCCAGCAGTGTGATGCTGCGGGCAATCACTAAACGCAGGTTTTCTGTTTTGAATTTTCCGTCAGTTTGAAAAATTTGGTTTGTTAGGCTTACGATAACATTTTCCCCTTTCACATCCCCGGAAATGGCTTTGTTAGCGTACATGCTATGTGTTCCGACGAGAGAAAGATTGAAAAGACTAAGTTTGAGATCAGAAATTTCGCGTTTGAGATCAAAGTCCGCGGTCGCCGTATTTGCGTCGAGATCTAGCGAAGCATTCTTGATGGTGGCATTGGTTATTTTGGCTTGTCCGGTCATGGCAACATTTGTTCCCCGACGTTGAAAAATGATATTTTCAATTTGCGGATTTCCGGTCAAATCTTGCCCGGCAAAAACCATTTTGGCATTCTCGCCGTAAATATTTCCTTTAAGATCAACTTGGCTTCCGGTACGGTCAATCACAATGCTGGTCCCTTTGTATTGGCCGGCAAAGACCTTGTTTTTGTCGACGGTCAAAATGGTATTAGCACCGATAAAGTCGCCTTTGAGCAGAAAGTGCGGGCCTTTGCGTTTAAAAAAGAAACGGTCCGAAGTCAGCTCTGTTTTAACGTCGACACGGGTCGCCGTTTCGGTCGTTGATACATCGATATTCCCACTCACTGATCCGTCGAGTGTGATCTCACCGTCTTTGAACTTAAGACTTAAATCGGTTTTTTTGAGAAAACATTCGCGAAAATCGACCCACAGCGGGATCTTTGATAATTTAAGTAACGGCGGAATATCAGCGTTTTTCGCTTTGATGTCCGCATTTAATTCTTTGCTGCCGACGACAAACGTACCGCTTGCATTGACTACCGAAGAATGGCTGGGGAGAAGAAAACTTAAATCAAAATTAATGTTGCGCAGCAAGTCTATATGCAGATTCACATTGATGGAATTAATGGTTTCAAAGATCGTGGGGTCGGTGATTGTGGCCTGGCCGTTATTAATAGTGATCGATCCGACGACGAAACGTGGGTTTTTTTCCGCTTTGGCTGGGGTAGCGGGTTTGGGTTGGTTTTGCCGGAGTGCTAAGAGATCGGCAAAGTTCCATTGTCCTTGTGAATTGTATTTGAGGTCGAGCACCGGATTTTTGATCGTGATCGAAGAAATAAAAAGGCGTTTCGCCCAGAGGGAGAAAATATCCGGTATGGGGACGCTGATCGTGGCTTCTTGAATCGTCAGGAAAGGAACAGGATCGCCGTTATTTTGATCGATACGGATATTCTCCAGCAAAATTCCTTTGCCGGGGTGGAAAAACAATTTTTCAATAGAAACATCGCGTTTAAGTAGAATTTTGGCTTTTTGAATGACTAGGTTTTTGACCTGAAGCGGGAAAAAAACTTTATTGAGATATAAGATCCCGCCGACAGTGAGCAGGGCCATCACAAAAAGAAAGAGGAGGATTTTTTTAAACAGACGCATGTGACGGCATTATAGAGGAAGCTCAACTCCGGTTCAAGGCTTGCGGGGTTGTTTTTGTTTACAAAAATTGCGGTGACGTGGTATAGTGTTGGCTGAATTTTATGGCTCGCTGATTTGCGGAAACTAGATATACTCATCCACACTGATTTGTGAAGTTTTAAGATTATCGTCCCCACTGATTTGCTCACTAAAGTTCGCAAATCAAAACGTGGGGACTCACTCGCACTTACGTGCTCGTTCGGGGAGTAGCGCAGCTGGCTAGCGCACTTGCTTTGGGAGCAAGGGGTCCCGGGTTCGAATCCCGGCTTCCCGATTTTTTTTAATTGTAGACTCTTTTTCATGATCCCACGCGACCACACAAAACTGATTTGCGACATCGGTGAATTAAGCGGTCTTTTCTCCGATACCTCCAGCCTCGACGGATTCCTCCAAAGAATTGTTGAAATGATTTCGGCGCACATGCACTCTGAGGTGTGTTCGATTTATATTTATTACGAAAACACCAATGAACTCGTTTTGCGCGCGACCAAGGGTTTAAAACCCGAGGCGATCGGTCAGGTTAAAATGAAACTCGGCGAAGGTTTGACCGGGATCGCGCTCAAAGAATTGCGTCCGGTTTCCGAGAAGAATGCGAGCAAAACCCCGGGTTATCGTTATTTCCCCGACATCGGCGAAGAAAGGTATGAATCATTTCTCGCAGTCCCTATCGTTCGTGGGACTAACCGCATCGGTGTCGTTGTAATCCAGAATTCGCAAAAGAATTATTTTACAGATGACGATGCCAAGGTTTTTCGCGCGATCACGTCGCAATTAGCTAACACAATCGAAACGGCCAAACTACTGATCAGTTTTAATGAAAAAGCTATTCCTGCGCCGACGCGCACGGTAGCGAAAGAACTCAAATTCATTAAAGGGCGGATCGGATGCGAAGGCTTCAGTTTTGCGGAAGCGGTGGTTCATGAGCAGTCGGAGGTTTTTGTCGCACCTTCGCCGCAAACCGTACAACCGAAATTTTCTTTGGATGATTTTCACCGTGCGGTACAGGAAACAGAAATCCAATTAGAAGCTTTGCAAAAGCAGATCGAAGAAAAGTTGTCCGACGTGGCGTCTTTGATTTTTACCGCCCAGATCCTCATGCTTAAAGATCAGGCTTTTCTCGATGCGATTATCGTAACCATCAGTGACGGAGCTAATCCGCCCGATGCGGTTCGTAAAATTGCTACACAGTACGCGGCGATGTTTGATGCATTGCCGAATCAATATTTACGCGACAAGAAACATGATGTGCTTGATATCGGTAACCGTCTTCTGGAAAACCTCGTCGGAGTGGGTGATCCCCAGCATGATCTGAAAGGCAAAATTGTCATTTCCCGTCAACTGTACCCGTCCGATATTCTCAGGCTTTCTTCTTTGAACGTAAGCGGAGTGATACTTTTAAGCGGCGGGGTGGCCTCACATTTGACGATTTTGGCTGTGTCGTTGGGTTTACCGGTGGTTTTTTGCGAAGAACCGCAGTTACTTAAAATACCGCCCGGCACCAAAATCATTCTCGATGCGGACCAGGGCAATATTTATGTGAGTCCCAGCGAAGAGATTATTTCGTCTTTTAAAAATAAAGAGAAGGACCGCCAGCTTGCGGCTCAACTCAAAGAAGAAATTAAAGATATCACACGCACGCAGGACGGTGAACGGGTCTTGTTGATGGCGAATATTAATCTTTTGGGCGATCTGGCGGCGGCCCGCGAATATCGTGCTGAAGGGATCGGGCTTTATCGCACCGAATTTCCTTTTATTGTCCGCAGTGATTTTCCGTCGGAAGAAGAGCAATACGCCATTTACGCTAAATTGGTCAAGGGAATGCCCGGCAAGGAAATTACATTTCGTACGCTAGACATCGGCGGAGACAAAGTCCTTTCCTATTACGATAACGGCCATGAAGAAAATCCTTTTTTGGGGATGCGGTCGATCCGGTTTTCACTGCGACATAAAGATGTTTTTGCTCAGCAGATCCGTGCGATTCTGCGGGCTGGGGTCGGGGCGAATATTCGCATGATGTTTCCGATGATTTCTTCGCTCGATGAATTTCAAGAAGCGAGAGATTTTGTCCGTCAATGCGCTGAAGATTTACGCAAAGAGGGAGTGGCCCACCATGAAACTCCGCCGATCGGCATGATGGTCGAGCTCCCGTCCGTCATTGAAATCATCGATGAACTGGCGGCGGAAGCGGATTTCTTTAGCATCGGGACCAATGATTTTATCCAATATATGCTTGCCGTCGACCGCACCAACGAAAAAGTTGCCGATTTTTTTCTGCCGCATCATCCCGGGGTCCTGCGGGCGCTTCATAAAGTGGCGTGTGCCGCCAAACGGCATGGGAAAGATGTTTCCGTCTGCGGTTTGATGTCGCATCAGGAAAAGTTTGTTCCGTATTTGCTTGGTATCGGGATTAGAAAACTCAGCGTCGATTCGCGCTATCTTTACAAGATCCAAAAAGCGGTCGAAGGTGTCAATATGAAAAACGCCGAGATTGAGACCAAAGAAATTCTTTCTAAAAAACTAGTCCGCGATATCGAACGCTTGTTAAAATAACTTCGTGATGCCCCCCTATAACGAATTACAAACCCGCCTTAAAAATTTTCTCCGGTCTTTTTTTATAGAAAATGCCAATGTCATCTTTTGTTTTCTGATCATCACGGTCGCCGGGGCTTTGGCTTATCGCAATGCTTTGGGGGTCCCATTTCTCTTTGACGATATAACGCAGATTTTGCAGAATAAGCATATTCAGTCCTGGGAATGGCCGTGGGCGTTTCTTGAGAATAATCGCCGGCCCATGCTTTACACTAGTCTGGCCTATAACTTTCACTTCAACGGTTTTAACTCTTTCGCGTATCATGAATTCAATATCCGGATCCATATTCTTGCCGGGATCATGTTTTTTCTTCTCGTCCGCAAAACATTACGCCTGTCAGCCACGAAAGAAAATCTGCGGCAGAACGCTGATCTCTTAGCATTGTCATCTGCCGTTCTCTGGCTCTTGCATCCGGTTCAAACACAAGCGGTCACCTACATCATTCAACGCGCCGAATCACTGATGGGGTTGTTCTTTTTGTCGGCGCTCTTATTTTCCAGCCAATATTTTACGAGTAAGAAATGGTCGTGGCTCGTGGCCGCAGCTGCAGTTTCTCTTTTAGCCGGCTTGACGAAAGAGGTGGCTTTAGTACTGCCGTTAATGGTGTTTTTTTATGACCGTACCTTTATTTCAAAAAGCTTTCGTGAGGCATTAAAAAATCATCGCCTGCTTTACAGCGCTTTAAGTCTGACGTGGGTGGTCATGATTTATTTATATCTGACGACAAATCCCGAGGAGAAGTTGACGGCTGGATTCGGGATGCAGGGAATGAGTCCATTATTGTATCTGATTAATCAACCGGCGGTTATTTTGCATTATTTGGGAACTGCGCTATGGCCAAGTAATCTGATTTTTGATTATGAATGGCCGGCTGTTTCGCAATTGCGTTTTTTATGGCCCAGCATTTTGGTCTTGGTGTCGTGGGTTGTTGTTTTGATCGCGGCTTATCGGCGTTATCGGGTCTTGAGTTTTTTATTATTGAGTTCTTTGATCATCCTTTTGCCGTCTTCCAGCGTCATTCCCCTCAAAGATCTTATTTTTGAGTATCGTATTTATTTGTCACTCAGCTGTTTGTCTATTGTTTTGGTTTTTTCGATTTTTTATCTCGCACAACGGTTTGTTAGTCTGCGCAGCCGCCAGGCGTTCTTTATTTCCTGCATAGCGATCACGGCCATTATTCTCGGGGGAATGACGTATCAGCGCAATAAAGTTTATGTCGATGAGCAACATATCTGGCTGGATGTCATTAGGAAGCAACCTTTTAATGCCCGGGCTTTTAATAATTTAGGTGAATACTGGATGCGGCAGGGCCGCGATGAAGAGGCCAAGAAAGCTTTTCTACAGGCCGCGGCATTAAATACCAGTTATCCGGATGTTTACGCTAATCTGTCAACTGTGGCTGGTCGGCAGGGAAAACCCGAAGAGGCTTTGGAATATGCGAAAAAGGCCATCGTCGTAAGTCCTGACTTTGCGATTGCGCAAAATAATGCGGGTTCATCATTAGCGCAAATGGGTCGTTACGCGGAAGCGGTCCCGTATTTTCAAAAAACTATCGAGCTAGGCTTTGTTGAAGAGGGCGTTTTTTTGAATCTCGCTGCCGCCTTGGCCAATTCGGGCCAGCCGTTGCAAGCGGTCAGTGTACTCAAGAAGTCCTTAGCCGTTTACCCGCAATCGCAAGAAACACGCGATTTTTTAAAGCAAATTCTTTCCAATTTAAAGGTAAAAAAGCCGGAAATTTAACTGGAGTTTCTTTTTCCTCTACGTATAATAAAAACCATGAAAGACAATCGTTCTGCTTCCCCCACAACTTCCTTCAAGCGCCTTCTCTTTATCAATGTTAATAAATATCAGCAGCAAGTCCTGCTTCCGTGCATGGTGATTTGCCTTTTATCCTGTTTGGGTGTTTTTTACGCGATGTATTACATTTCTTATGTCAATCAAAACATCGCTATCATCTGCAGAATCGATATCGCAACGATGGCGCAGGATGTGCCTTGGTTTGTGCATCTGCACAGTTTCAATAAAGTTGTGCCATGGATTTTCTTTGCTTTGATGGTGGTTCTTTTCTCGATTGTTTTATGGATGTATCGGGTTTCTAATCAGGTGCTCGGTCCCAGTGCGCGCGTTCTTAAAGAGCTCGACGATATCTTAAGCGGTCAGCGTAAAGAACCGATCGGGAGCCGCCCGGGCGATGAGTTGTTTGAAGAACTTCTCAAAAGGATCAATGTCCTTATTCAGAAAATGAAATAGCCCCAGCGATGTCCGTGCTTGCCGTTCTTCCCGTTGTAACTTTCCTTTTTCTGTTTATCTTCTTTATTAAACTGTTCGCAGAACTGCGCCGTAGTTTTTTATGGGCCGCCGTCGTGTGGACACTTTTTACGGTGACGTTGACAGAAATTCTTAGTATTTTTCACGTTTTGACCCAAGCTGGTGTGGCCGCTGGGTGGGCATTCATGGCCTTGCTGGTTTTGGCCGGAGTCATAGTTTCTAAAAAGAACCCGCAGGATTATCGCCCTAAGATTCAGGGACTTTGCCTTATTGAAATAATGCTCTTGGCATTGACGGCAGGTATTATTTTTGGCGTTGGGCTTAATGCGTTTTTTGCCGCGCCAAATAATTGGGACTCGATGACCTATCACTTGCCGCGTGTTCTGCACTGGATTCAGAACAGAAGTGTCGAGCATTATGCAACTGCGATCCTTCGCCAGCTTTATCAGCCGCCCGGTGCGGAATTTCTCATTCTTCAATTTCAAATCCTTACCGGCAATGACCGTTTTGCCAATTTGGTTCAGTGGTTTTCTATGATCGGAAGTGCGTTGGTTTTGTCGCTGATCGCCGCTGATTTGGGGGCAGGACGAAAAGGCCAGATTTTGACCGCCTTCTTAGTAGTGACTATTCCGATGGGGATTTTGCAAGGCTCCAGTACCCAGAATGATTATGTCGCCGGATTCTGGTTGGCGGTTTTGGTCTTTTTTGGTTTGAGATTGTTGAGCTTTGACGGACAAGGCCGACAAAGAGGGTTTGATATCGCCGGTGCAGGTTTGGCTTTAGGTTTTACGCTATTAACGAAGGGAACGGGTTATATTTTTGCCGCTCCCTGGATCGCCGCGTTTGTTCTCTTTGGATTGCTTAAAAAAAGGAAAATGTTTCTGCGTGACCTGGTTGTCATCGCCTTGATCTGCTTCGTGTTTAATGCCGCATTTTATACCCGCAACATGAAGTTGTTTGGCTCGCCAATTTCAGCTGGAACAGAGGATTACACTAATAAAGGCAACTTGATCGGCAATGGGATCGCAAACGTCGTCAGAAATGTGGCCCTGCACATGGGAACCCCGTTCGCTGGGTTTAATAAGGCGCTCAAAGACAACATCATTAAGCTGTCTGGGCAGGATGAAAGTAATAGTTGGGGCGATTTCGATATTCCAACACCGTCGACGAGTGAAGACATCGCCGGTAATCCATTGCATTTACTGTTAATTCTTATTATTTTCGTCGCCGTTCTGATCTCGCGAAAATCGCCGCAGCTGCGCAATTACACTTTATTAATTATTGCCGGGTTTATACTGTTTTGTGTTTATTTAAAATGGCAATTGTTTCACAGTCGGTTGCATTTGCCGCTTTTTCTTCTTAGTATGCCGGTCGTGGCTGTCGTGTTGGAACGCCTGACGGCTAAATTTTGGATACCGCTTATCGCACTGTTTTTGCTGGCCGGGTCCTTGCCGCCGCTTCTTTACAATGAACGTCATCCGCTCGTCGGAAAAAAGAATGTTTTTAACATGAGTCGTATGGAGCAGTATTTTTCATACCGCAAATTTATGGCCGTTCCTTATGTTCTTAGTGCCAAGTATGCGGCTTCCCGTCTTGGCTCTGATGTCGGACTTCTGCTCGGCGGTGATGATTGGGAATATCCGTTGTGGATTTTGTTGAAGAAAGAAAAACCGGATGTGCGGATTTATCATAGCGGGGTCAAGAATGTTTCCGGCGCACTCGCACAGGATAAGAAGGTCACGGTGATTATTTCCGAACTTGCCGATCCACCGAACGTCGTGAGTTTCGAGCAAAAAGTTTTTTTAAAACGTCAGCAATTTTCTTTTATGAGTATTTATGAAAATCCAAGATTCTGATTTTGATTCGCAAGGAGTAGGCGGGCGCTTAATTGTTTTAATTCGCCGGCCGGCTGTTGTTTTGGCGGCCCTCTTGATCAGCGCCTTTTTTTTATATGGCCGCATCCTTCCGGCGCCGTTTGTTTACGATGACCTTGAACTCCTTATCGGCAGTCCACTGATCAAAAGCCTCGCGGCACCGCTGCAAAATTGGCAAATCGCTGGAACCAAGCTCGTAACATTTTTGACTTTCGCGCTTAATTACGCGCTGCACGGTGAGAATACTTTCGGATATCATCTCGTCAATGTGGCGCTGCACGGCTTTAATGCGTGGTTTTTATATCTCTTGATCAGATTATTCTTTAAAACCCCGCGCTTGGAAGATTCTCTGTCGCAACCCAATGTTATTGCGTTCATCGCGGCGCTTATTTTTTTGTGTCATCCGTTGCAAACTCAAGCCGTTAGTCATATTTGGCAAAGGACGGAATTGCTCAATGCGTTTTTCTATTTCTTGACGCTGTTATGCTATTTGCAGGGCCGTTTGCAAAAACAAAGCGGTTACTTTTTGCTGGCGACGCTGTTTTTTATTTGCGGGTTTTATTCAAAAGGCATGATTGTCTCCTTCCCCTTGTTAGCGCTGTTGATCGAAGATGCATTATTTGAGAACAAACAGCCAAAGAGGAATTTTTTGCGATGTTTAGGGATCGGGACAATCTTGGTCCAACTTTTATTTTGGCACATCACGATCATCGATGAGTTCCGGGCCAAATTATTTTACGGATTAATGGTAGTCACCGGGACAATGATCACTCCGACTCATGTTTATACCCAGATCGATGTGATTGGCCGCTATATTCTGCTCACACTGTTCCCGATTTGTCAGAATCTCGACCATTCTGTTGTTTTGTCAGCGACATTCTTTAGTCCGCGTGTGCTGATGTCGACTGTTTTGATCCTTTTTGTTGTCGCCGGCGGCATCGACATGTGGAAACGTAATCGCCTGATTTCGCTGGGTATTTTCTGGTTTTTTATCGCCCTGTTGCCAAGTTCATTGTTGGGTGGACGCGAACCGATGGTTGAGCATCGCCTATATTTCTCGGTTGCGGGATTTGCTTTGGCCATAGCTGTTTTTTTTGCGCTTTGTATTGAACGCAAAAGAAAATATGTTTGGTTCACGGTCATTTTGATTGCCCTGCTGAGTTTGTTGACACTTTCGCGGAATTACTTTTGGCAATCGCCACGTTTACTTTTCGAAGATACGGTCCGCAAATCGCCGGGGAAAGCTCGTGCGACCTTGATGCTGGGAACTGTGTATTTGACGCAAAACCGTATGGAAGATGCCGAAGAGATGTTTGTCCGTGCGATGAAACTTGATCCCGGCTCGGCGGAAAGTTATAACAATTTAGGACTTATTTATTTGAATACAGTACGCACCGCGAATGCCGAAGAAATGTTTGAGAAAGCGATCGCCACTAGCCCGGATTTTGCTCCGGCGTATATTAATCTGGGATACTTTGTTTTAGGGATCGGCGATGATGACCGGGCGCAAGAGTTGTTCCAAAAAGCGCTGCGGTTGGGTAAAACTGATGCAGCCTTGGTCGGGTTGGGGGCGGTGGCTTTGGCGCAAGGCCAGGTCGAGCAAGCCAAATCCTTTTTAGAACAAGCCATTGCGGCCGAACCGCGTAATTACAAAGCATATTTAGTCTTGGGAGACATTTCTTTCGCGCAAAGAAATAATCCGCAAGCTATTAGATATTACCAAAAAGCTGTTAGCCTCAAGCCTGATCTGACTGAAGCGTATCAGAAGATGGGGAATTCTTATTCGCGCCAGGGAGATTATGAGAATGCGCGTTGGATGATGGAAAAGGCCAAAGTCTTGGAATAAAGTTTTTGTATTGGAAATTTCTTAAAGCGACGCTAGAATAAGGACGTTTTAAAAAAGCAGAACTTTTGTAAAATTAAAGAGGGAGTTTTAATGAAGGTCACATTGCTTATTCCTGTGCTTAATGAAGTTGTCGGACTTAAAGCCATCATGCCGCAAATCAAGCCTGAATGGTACGACCAGATCCTTTTTATTGACGGCAAATCAACCGACGGAACGTTCGAATGGTTGAAAGAAAATAATTATCCGGTGGTCGTCCAGCAAAAAAAAGGGATGCGCATGGCGTATATGGAAGCCTTGCCACATATTGAAGGCGATGTGATTTTGACGTTTAGTCCCGACGGTAATTCGGTTGCTTCCTTGATCCCGGACTGCATTGCGAAGATTAAGGAAGGTTACGACATGGTCATTGTGTCGCGTTATGCGACCGGCGCCAAGAGCGAAGACGATGACATGATAACCAGCTTTGGGAATTTTATGTTCACCAAGGTGTTTATCAACTTCCTGCATGGTTATAAATATACCGACGCTATGGTCATTTATCGCGCATATAAGAAGAGTTTGATTTACGAGTTGGGCTTGGATAAAGACGCGGCTTATGAGGTCGAAGAAAAGCTTTTTAATACCAACGTGAGCTGGGAACCGTTGTTGTCGATTCGTGCCGCCCGCCGCAAAAAGAAGATTGCTGAAATCCCTGGCGATGAACCGCCGCGTATCGGTGGCGAACGCAAGTTGCAGGTTTGGAAATGGGGAGCAGCCTACCTTTGGGAAACCATCCGCGAAGTTTTCGTGACGAAATATTAGTTTAAGCTGGGAATCAAGTAAGCTCCCACGCTCAAACAGTGGCTCGTCTCGTTTAACACTTGGTTTAAAACAAGCGCAATGACGAATCCTCGCCAAACTCGCTTGGGAGCTTACTTTATTCCCAGCTTCTCAACAAAACTCTATCTGCAAAATCACTCAGTAGTTTTTCATTCCCCGCGTCGGTCAAATGGCAGATATCATTGAAATAAATTTTATTCTTCGGAATATTGGGATATTCGTCTAAAAAAATTATCTCGGGATGCTTCGCGGCGAGTTTTTTCATGACATTGTTATGCGTGACGATCCCGATGATGACGTTCTCCGCTTTACCCCACACTTCCATATAAAACGCATGCGACGCATAGTCCAACTGCTTGGTCATAAATTTGAAATAATTGTAATCCGGCGGCACATGAAAGGCGAGCGTCGCCATTAAGACCGTCTCGTCGCGTTTTTGCGCTGTCGTCAGAATATCGTCGAGATTACTTTCGAAAGACACTGCACTTTTGATATCCCGTCCGTATTTGACCCATTCTTCATGTGGAATATCCGTGGGAACAAATTTAATCAACCCAAATTTTTCTTTGATATCCGTTGTCAGTGAATAAATCGTGTAGGGCAGAGTAAAAATTTTGAATGAGGAATAATGCTCGAAAAAATTGAGTTTCCTGTACCAGGAATAATGCGAATAATCTTTCTTAAACATCTCCGGCGGACAATTGTTGGCACGGACTTCATTGATCGAGTCATAAATGACGACGAGGTCGAAATGTTTATCTTTTAAGAAATGATATTTAAACATACTGTCGCGGGACGAATGCGACGGCCGCGCGACGTTATGGATGCGGATCGGTAGCGACGTTTTGCTTTTGAGTTTTTCCTGCAACAGCGGAATGGCGTGTTTCCAGGTCCCGGAATCGTACAGCACTGAACCGCCTAAAAATAAAACATCATAAGTGCCGTCGTTTTTGGTGATTTTGGTGTTGTGGACCTCTTTTAACGCCGGATAAAATAAATACATCGCTTCCGGTGCGAAGAAGGAAACGTTTTTGCTGACCGCCCAGTAAGCGCGGGAAGCGATTTCGAGCGGAAGAAGCAAAAGGACAATAAAAATGAGAGTAAAAGCGAGTTTTTTGATCACGGGTTTTATTGTAGCGTACGCGGCGAAATCCGCTTTTGTTTTTTGAATAAAAAACAAATATGTTAAAATGATCGCACTTATGAGTGAAAGCATCACCATTCTTGGCATTTCCGCTTTTTATCACGATAGCGCCGCATGTCTGGTCCAGGACGGTAAAATTATTGCCGCCGCGCAAGAAGAACGCTTTACCCGCAAAAAACACGATTTTGAATTTCCCACCAACGCGATCAATTATTGTCTTAAAGAAGCCGGAATCACGATCAAAGACGTCGATTACGTCGCTTTTTATGAAAAGCCGTTTATTAAATTTGAACGCCTACTTTTTACGTACTTGCGCTATGCCCCTTTTGGGATCGCCTCTTTTATGCATGCCATGCCGATGTGGCTTAAGCAAAAACTTTTCTTAAAAGACCTCATTAACGAAAAACTTTCGCGCGACGGCGACATTATTTTCCCCGAGCACCATGAATCGCATGCCGGTTCAGCATTCTTCCCGTCGCCCTTTGACGAAGCCGCGATCTTGACCCTCGATGGCGTCGGGGAATGGGCCACGGCCAGTTTCGGGAAAGGACAAGGCAATCGCCTCGAGATCAGTAATGAGTTGCGTTTTCCGCACTCACTGGGTCTTTTATATTCGGCGTTTACGTATTACACTGGGTTTCGCGTTAATTCCGGTGAATACAAATTGATGGGCTTAGCCCCGTACGGCGAACCTAATTATGTCAATTTGATTAAAGAGCATCTCGTCGATATTAAGGATGACGGTTCACTGAAATTGAATATGAAATATTTTAATTATCCGGCCGGTTTGACGATGACCAACGGCCGCTTTCACAAATTGTTTGGCGGACGGCCGCGTAAACCTGAGAGCCCATTGACGCAAAAGGATATGGACATCGCCAAATCGATTCAGGTTGTTACCGAAGAGATCATGCTGAAAATGGCCAACCACGTGCATGCGGTTACCGGCTGCGAAAACTTGTGCCTCGCCGGTGGTGTGGCGCTTAATTGTGTAGGGAACGGTCGTATTTTACGCGAAGGAAAATTTAAAAATGTCTGGATCCAGCCGGCCGCGGGCGATGCGGGCGGCGCGCTCGGCGCGGCGCTTTTTGTCTGGTATCAGTATTTGGATCATCCGCGTACGGTCGAGAAGGGCAAAGATTCGCAATTCGGTTCGTTGCTGGGCCCCAGCTATGATCGTGAGATTGAAGAATTTATTAACGCCGAGAATATTGTTTGCGAAGATGTGTCGAAGGAAGGCTTGCCGCGTACGGTCGCACAACTGCTCAGCGAAGAAAATGTCGTCGGAGTTGCGCAAGGACGGATGGAGTTCGGTCCGCGGGCGTTAGGAACGCGCAGTATTCTGGGCGATGCGCGCAGTGAAAAGATGCAGGAAGTCATGAATCTTAAAATTAAATTCCGCGAATCGTTCCGGCCTTTTGCACCCGCAGTTTTGAAAGAACGCGCCGCTGAATTTTTTGATTTTCGTGGCGAAAGCCCGTACATGCTGTTGACGGTCCCGGTCAGTAAAGATAAGACATTGCCAACCACAGCAACGGGCGAGGGGCTCGCAAAGTTAAAAGCTAAACGCTCGCAAATCCCGGCGATCACGCACGTAGATTATTCGGCACGTGTGCAAACAGTCTCCCAAGACACCAATCCGTTTTTTTATGATGTCATTAAGGCGTTCGACGAACTCACCGGTTGTCCGGTGGTCATTAACACGTCATTTAACGTGCGCGGCGAACCGATTGTGGCAACACCACAGGACGCGTACCGCTGCTTTATGTCGACTAATATGGATTATTTGGTGCTCGGAAAATACTTGCTGGCCAAAAGCCGTCAGACGCCGCGTCTCGAATACAAACTGGAAAAAATTTCACGGATTCTCGATTAATGAAGGTCCGTCTTTCCTCAGCACTGGTTCTTCCGTTTTTCATCATCCTCGGGTTTGTTGTTTATCTTCCCAGTCTCAGCGCGCCTTTCTTTTTCGACGATTATGAATTTGTTACTAATAATCCGTTGGCTCGCAATGCCGCAGTGCTTTTTTCGCAATGGCCATCTGCTGGACTGAAGTTTATAACCTATCTCACCTTTGTCGGCAATTTTATCGTTGGAGGAGAAGCCCCGTTTGGATATCATCTTCTAAGCATCATTCTGCATATTTTTAATGCTTGGCTATTGTCGATCCTCGCCGGAAAACTCTTGCAAACCCCGCAGAGCGAAAAACATTTCAATTCGCAACAAAAAGCAATGATCCCGCTCATGGCCGCGCTACTGTTCCTTGTTCATCCGGTCGCGTCTAGCGCGGTGAGTTATATTTGGCAGCGAGCGGAATTATTGACCGCGGCGTTTTATTTGTCGGCACTTATTTTTTATGTGCTGGGCCGTCAGGAGAAAAAGATCGTTTATACTATCGCGGCGGCAGTGTGTTTTGTCGTCGGGTTATTTGCCAAGGGAACCATTCTTTCGCTGCTGCTTATGATTATTCTTTTTGAATGCGCATTCTGGCCGGTTTCGCGAAAGAAAGCGTATGCCATCATTTTATCGTTTGGTGCGCTGTTCTTTTTAAAAGCGTATTTGTACTTATGGGAAGAGCCGTGGGCGATATATACCAAAGTTGTTACGCTTCCCTTGATGCAAATCACCGGCACCGTTTTGTCTCCAGAACATGTTTGGACACAATTTTTAGTAACGGTTAAATATTTAGGTCTGGCCGTTTTTCCCTTAGGACAAAACTTTGACTACGACATCCCGCTGGCGGTCCGTTTTTGGGAACCACGTATTTGTCTGTCCGCTGCCGCTTTGATCGGATTAATCGCTTTGGCCATATTCTTATGGAACAAAAAACGTTTTCTTTCCGTCGGTATTTTCTGGTTTTTGCTTTGCTTGTTGCCTTCCGCATTGTTAGCCGGACGCGAACCGATGTGGGAATATCGGATGTACATGCCGTTGTCGGGTTTAGTGATGGGAATTGTCGCGTGCGCGGTTCAGTCTTTCGACCGCCGTAAAGTGCTGTGGACTTTTATTGCGATCGTCGTGGTTTTTTCCGGGCTGACTTTTAATCGCAATTTGCTTTGGCAGTCGCCGGAAAAGCTATTATTGGACAATATCCGTAAGTTTCCGCAAAGTGCCAATTCGCACCAATTGTTAGGGACGTATTATTTACAAGAAGGCCGGATTGACGAAGCGGAAATCTATCTAGAAAAAACGATTAGCCTTGCTCCTGATGCCGCCGAAAGCTACAATAACCTCGGCTTAATCGCAAAAAACCGCGGTGACCTTCCCAAAGCGCAGCGTATGTTTGAGGCGTCCATTCACTATCGGCCTACGCTGACGAGCGCCTATATCAATCTGGCTTACCTTATATTAGGTCAGGGAGACGAAGAGAAGGCGCAAGTGCTTCTGCGGCAAAGTCTGGCAGTGCGCGAAACCGAAGGTGCCTATGCGGCGCTAGGAAAATTGTCTTTGTTGCGCGGGCAATTGGATGAAGCGCAAGAATTTCTTGATAAGTCTTTGGCGATTAATCCGCAGGCCAGCCAGGCATATTTTTGGTACGGAGAGCTTTGGACGGCGCGCGGGAATCCGGGACGGGCAAAAGACATGTACCGCGAAGCAATACGGTTTAACCCCCGCTTAAGTGGTTTAGTCCCTATGGATGATTAAGATTATGGATCCTAAAGAAAAAAAGAATTTAGTGTTTTTTGGCTACGGATTAGCGGTGATTATCACTTTTTTTGCGATCCGCTCAGGCGTTAAGCACGGTTTTACTAACGGCGAATTTATTGCATTGGGCTGCGCCGTTGTTTTGGCGCTCTTGACCGCCGTAAGCCTTAAGGCCATCCGGCCTGTTTACAAGATTTGGATGAAAGTTGCGCTTCTTATCGGAGAAGTAATGAATTTCCTGATCCTGTCCGTCATCTTTTATGTTCTATTCTCGTTTGCGGGTATTGTTTTACGCCTGATCCGTAAAGATCTTCTGGATGAAAAGATTAATAAGAGCGCCAAAACCTATTGGAAGCCTTCACGTTCCGTTGTTTTTGACCGTGAGAGCTATACCAAACAATATTAGGCTTTCCGAGGTGTACAAAAAGAGCGAAATTTTGTAATTCACAACCGAACGAAAACCGTTTATTATTGAAGCATCAAAGGAGGGCAATGTCGAAGTTATCGATCATTAAAGAGTTCTGGGAATTTATCAGAGAACGCAAGCGTTACTGGCTGCTGCCGATCGTCGGGATCCTCTTTCTCTTGAGCCTGTTGATCATTTTTAGTCAGTCCTCGGTTTTGGCGCCGTTTATTTATACGCTGTTTTAATTCTGTGGTATAATTCCTCAAATTTTACAAGGAGGGTGTATGGATGGTTTACAAGGCATGATGGACCCAGCCTTAATCTGGTTTATTGTCGGGTTGTTGTTCTTGATGGCGGAGTTGGTGGCTCCGGGTCTGGTGATCATTTTTTTTGGCATCGGGGCCTGGATCGTCGCTTTAATTTGTTTATTAAAGCCAATTTCGCTAAATGCGCAATTGATCATTTTCATCATTAGCTCCGCGATTGTTTTGATCACTTTACGTAACACGTTCAAAACACTTTTCAAAGGCCATACGTCGGCGATGCAAAATCCGAATAAAGATATGGATGATGACTTTATCGGAAAAAGAGCAGTCGTTACGGAAACGATTATTCCGCATAAGAGCGGGAAAGTCGAGTTTAACGGGACGCTTTGGGGCGCGGACGCGGCGGAAGAAATTGCTGTCGGAGAGAATGTCCATATTGTCAGCAAAGACAATTTAATGTTAAAAGTTAAAAAAAGTTAATCTAAACAAATAACAGGAGGCTTAAATGAACGCTTTATCAATTATTCTACTGCTCTTTATCGGGTTTGCTCTGATTGTGGCATTCAGTTCTTTTGTCGTGGTCCCGCAGAAAAGCGCGTTTATCATTCAACGCTGGGGTAAATATCATGCCACGCTTGAAGCCGGATTACATTTCTTGTTTCCGTTTGTGGATGTCATTGCTTACCGTCACACGTTAAAGGAACAAGCTTGGGACGTCGAACCGCAAACCTGCATCACCCGCGACAACATCGCCATCACCGTCGACGGAATTCTTTATTTACAAGTCATGGATCCGCAAAAAGCATCTTACGGGATCAACAATTACCAGTTTGCGGCCGCGCAGATCGCTCAAACCACGATGCGCAGTATCATCGGTAAAATGGACTTGGACCGCACGTTTGAAGAACGCGAAATGATGAACTCGGCGATCGTGCAAGCGGTCGATAAAGCTTCTGACCCGTGGGGTGTTAAAGTCACCCGCTATGAAGTTAAAAATATTATCCCGCCGCAAAGTATTAAAGACGCGATGGAAAAGCAAATGCGCGCTGAACGTGAAAAGCGTGCCGTTATCGCTGAATCCGAAGGGGTTAAGCAGGCTATGATTAACCGCGCCGAAGGGGATCGCCAGCAGATGATCGCGATTTCTGAAGGGGAAAAGCAAAAAAGGATCAACGAAGCCGAAGGTAAAGCGTATGAAATCGAACGCGTTGCCAAGGCGACCGCGACGGGTTTGCGCGCTGTTGCTGAAACCATTAGCGATAAAGGCGGTCTGGAAGCCGTTAATTTGCGCGTTGCCGAAAATTATTTGATGCAATTCGGTAAACTCGCAGAAAAAAACAACACGATGATTATTCCAAGTAATTTGGCGGATATCGCCGGAATGGTGGCTGCGACCACGTCAGTGTTTAAGAATGTTAAGAGGGTAGAAGAAAAAGTATAAGGTTACAAGCGTCCCGGTCCCAAATATTCGTAAACTCATGTTCGGGACTGGGACAAATTTTTCTAAATAAAATTAAGGTAAATTGTCCCAGTAGCTCAGTTGGATAGAGCATCAGCCTTCTAAGCTGAGGGTCGCACGTTCGATCCGTGCCTGGGACGTTTTTTTAACAGGCGCACGTTCCCCCATTGAGGGATTGAAAGATCCGTGCCTGGGACGTTTTCTTAACAGGCGCACGTTCCCCCATTGAGGGATTGAAAGATCCGTGCCTGGGACGTTTTCTTAA